>Ga0116217_10000138_pt1 | contig 83122 bp, 72 predicted proteins | sample Sb_taG_6_FD_89697 | JGI IMG/M metagenome (GOLD analysis project Ga0116217, IMG submission 89697) | Peat soil microbial communities from Weissenstadt, Germany - Sb_50d_4_PS metaG | ecosystem: Environmental > Terrestrial > Soil > Wetlands > Peat | place: Germany: Weissenstadt | collected 2010-09-21
CTACGAAGAAGTGCAGAACTCGACGTGGCGCCGAACTCGCTCACAAACCACGCGGGGCCGCCGGGTTGACTCGTTGAGCCGAGGTCGCGCCGATCCTCAGAACGTGTCGTGAGTGAACGCGTCTCTTGTGACGCGCACGCGGCAATGTCTGTGGGGTTACCGGTCTTTCCGCTCCGGTAGCTGCAGTAGATGTGCACGTTGAAGACGAGGTTGGGAAAGTTCATTGGTCCCACGAAGTTCGTCCGGCCACGGCGGCCGAAGATGTCCGGCTCGTAGAAGACCACGTGCGTAGGGTCCGCAGCCAGGATCTGCGGGAGAACCCCCATCGCCGGATCGTCGAATGGACACGTAATCGGCGGTGCCCCGTGCGAGGGTTGGCCGATGAGGGCGGTGCCCGTGTAGAAGCACTCCAGCTGGGCGTCGAACTGCTCGTCAACGCCTGAGACCAGGGAGACCGAGAAGGGCTCGTTGAACGGGTCATAGCCGACGACCCATGGATCACTTCGGAAGAACGACGCGACCTCGGCCCAGACCCGGTCGTACTCGCCCTGCAGATTGCCCACAACGTCGTTGTTCCAGAAGTGCGCGTAGGCGACGTCCGCCGCCGCGGTGGCGTAGTTGGAAGACCAGCGACCAGGCGGTTCGGTATTCGGAAGACTGTTCGTGCACACCGCCCAGTTTGGCGCTCCCTCACCATCGAACATCTCGTTGTAGACGTCCTGATGCATATCGAGGAGAGAGAAGATGTGATAGCGCCCAAGGAGATCGACGGTCTGCTTGAGCTTCGTAAGGTAACTGAGAACTACGGCCGGGTTGAACTGCCCCGGGTCGCCCGGAGCACCCGGAGCGCAGATCGCCGGGTCATTCGCCGGAGCAGTCCCCGGCTCGAGTCCCTTCCACGTCATGCCCAATCGCACGACGTTGAAGCCGAGCCTGGCCATGAGAGATGCGTCAGCAGCCGTGAAATTCCAGGGCTTGCCTGGGGCCGGATAGAGCTCATACGGAGGCCGCTTGTAGACCGCGTTCACTCCATGGAGAAATACAACGCGACCTTGTTGGTCATAGAGGTACGGACCGCTTAGCGAGCGAATGGGACCACCGACGAACTGACCGGCGTCACTCGATGGGACCTGCAACGGTGACGACATGGATGGCAAAGCCCCCGAGTGGACCGGGCCATTACAGCCGGTCAAGACCATGGCCACCACGACGACGATCGAGGCGAAGGAGATTGAGCGCCCCGCCCGGCTGGGTCGACCCCGATCAACAGGTTGGAGGACGTGGTTGCTCATCGTGGAGGATCTCGTCTCACGTGGTGCGAGAACCGCGAAGAGGAAACGGGCCACCGACATCGGGCAGGGAGGCCGCGAGAAAGCTTCGGGAGATGTGGTGCAAGTGGTGGCGCCACGCCCCCACCGACGAGTCACGGGGGCCGCCATGGGTCCCTCGCACCGCGACAGCAAGCAATTTCTGAGAGCGGACGACGGGACTCGAACCCGCGACCCTCACCATGGCAAGGTGATGCTCTACCAACTGAGCCACGTCCGCAGCGTTCCCAAGGATACCCCGCGAGGGCGTGCGCGCTTCAACGCCCCGAGTGACCGAACCCGCCGTCGCCCCGCTCGGACTCGGGGAGTCCGTCCCTCTCGACCGGCACGAATCCGACCTGCGCCACCTGCATCACGACCAGCTGGGCGATCCGGTCACCCCGCTTGATCTCGTAGTCCTCGTCGGGGTCGGTGTTCACCAGGAGCACCGAGAGCTCTCCGCGATAGCCCGGGTCGACCAGCCCGGGAGTGTTCAGGCAGGTCACCCCGTGTCGCATGGCGAGCCCGCTCCTCGGAAGGACGAACCCGCCGTAGCCGTCGGGCAACGCCAGCACGATCCCGGTTGGGACGAGCACCCTTCCGCCCGCGGCGGCGAGGTGTGCGTCCTCCCGTGCGTACAGATCGGCCCCGGCGTCACCCGGGTGCGCGTAGCGGGGCGCGGGGAGGTCCGGGTCGAGCTGGTGCATGGGGACCTCTATCACCGGGGCGAGAGGCTACCCAGAGTGGACTCGACCCACCGTTAGCATCTCCTCGGTGCTGGCCTGGATGGACCTCGAGATGACGGGACTCGAGCCGGCCCGCGACGTGATCGTCGAGATCGCCGTCCTGATCACCGACGACGGACTCGACATCGTGGCCGAGGGGCCTGACCTGGTGGTGCAAGCGCCACTCGAACCGCTCGAGGCGATGGAGGACATCGTGCGCCAAATGCACACGAAGTCCGGTCTCCTCGACGCCATCCGGGCGTCGAAGGTGTCGCTCGCCGATGCCGGGGCACAGGTCCTCGCCTTCCTGCAGCACCACATCCCCGAACCCCGGAGCGTCCCGCTCGCCGGGAACTCGATCGGTACGGACCGCCGTTTCCTCGCCGCCCACCTGCCGGAGATCGAGAACTGGCTCCACTACCGGTCCGTCGACGTCTCGACGGTGAAGGAGCTGTGCCGGCGGTGGTACCCGGCTGCCTACGCAGGCGCGCCGGGCAAGCAGACCAGCCACCGGGCGATGGACGACATCAAGGAGAGCATTGCCGAGCTCGCCTACTACCGAGAGGCGATCTTCCGGGCGGTGGACTCCCCCGTTCGCGGGTCCGGGGCCCCGGATCTGCGCACGGAGGCGTCGGGCACCGCCTGAAGGCAAGCCGTTCGGGTCCGGGACGGCCGCGCACGCTCCCGCCTACCCCTGCTGCCTCACCGAGACCGACGAGCGTTCAACCGGCCGAGAGCAGCGAGTTGAACATCGCGTTGGCGCTCTTCTTGAGCGGGCCCTTCGAGGATGGTGGTCCGATCACCGTGGCGAACGCGCCGTTCCCGGTCTCCGAGTTCTGGTATTCGACCGCGGCTCCGCTCAGGTGCAGGCCGCCCGCAGTCCCCGAGAAGGTGAGCTGGCTCGCCTGGTCGAAGTTGGCGGCTCCGGTCGAGATCGGCTGCGGGGTGCTGTAGCGCAGGTGCTTCAGCCCGGCTCCCTGGGCGAACTGGGTGATGTGGATCTTGAGCGCCTGGCTCACGGTTGCGGTCACCGTTCCGGTGGCGAGCACCGAGAACGCTCCCGCGGGCTTGCGATGGATGATCGTCGCGGTGTTCGCGGTGGTCGTCTGCACCGACCATCCCGGCGCGACGGTGACCGACACGCCGCTTGCCAGCTGGACGACCCGTGCGGCCCCCGAGGCCGGGAGAGCCAGGAGCCCACTGCCGCCCACCCCGGCCGCTACGGCGACGGCCAGGGACGCGATGATGCGCCGACCAGAAGACATGCTCCACCCTCACCTTTCGTCAACCGACCCTCAGCGGTGACGCCGGGACGGTAGCCGAAAGGAAGGGCGCGCGAGCTCGGGGGGCTCGTGTTGCGATGCTCGGTGGGCCGAAGCCCGCCGCTCAGCGGTTGGGCTGCGGCGTGACCCGGAGGTACGGCTTGAGTGCCTTGAACCCCTTCGGGAACTTGGTCTTAGCGTCTTCGTCGGACACCGCAGGGACGATGATCACGTCGTCACCGTCGGTCCAGTTCACCGGCGTGGCCACCTGGTATCCGGCGGTCAGCTGGAGCGAGTCGAGGACCCGGATGACCTCGTTGACGTTGCGCCCGGTCGAGGCCGGGTAGGTCAGGGTCAGCTTCACCTTCTTGTCCGGCCCGATGATGAACACCGAACGGACCGTCATCGTGTCGCTGGCGTTGGGGTGGATCATGTCGTAGAGGTCGGCCACCCGCCGGTCCTCGTCGCCGATCAAGGGGAAGTTGAGGGCCGAGCCCTGGGTCTCCTTGATGTCGCCGGCCCAGCCCTTGTGGGACTCGACGCCGTCGACCGACAGGCCGATCAGCTTGGCGTTGCGCTTGTCGAACTCACCCTTCGCCTTGGCGAAGGCCCCGAGCTCGGTCGTGCAGACCGGGGTGAAGTCCTTCGGATGGGAGAAGAGGATCCCCCAGCTGTCGCCCAGCCACTCGTGGAAGTTGATGGTCCCCTCGGTGGTGTCGGCCGTGAAGTCGGGGGCGGTGTCGCCCAGTCGGATTGCCATGTCGGTACGGTCCTCCTGTTCCCTGGCCGGGGATCGTCAGTTTCCCCTCGTGCCGGACCCTTCGTCGTGGCCACCTTATCGGTGGGAGGCCAAATAGTCGACTCAGCTGGTCAAGATTCGGCAACGCCGCCCGGTCACCGGCTCATTCCCGATCGGCCCGGCCGGCCATGCCAAAATCGCCCCACTGTGTCCCCTGCTGCCGACCGCCCAACCGCGCCCGGGGGCCGGGCGGGGACGGTCGGAGTCGAGCGCCGGGGCCCGGTGACCATCGTCACGATCGACCGCCCGGAGGTCCGTAACGCGGTCGACAGCGTGACGGCCGACGCCCTCCGCGAGGCGTTCGAGGCCTTCGATGCCGACCCCGAGGCGTCCGTCGGCATCCTGACCGGCGCCGGAGGGACCTTCTGCGCCGGCGCCGACCTCAAGGCCGTCGCCGCCGGCGACCGGCGCCCGGTCCACGACGTCGGCCCGGGCCCCATGGGTCCCACCCGGCTGACCCTGTCGAAGCCGGTGATCGCGGCGGTGGAGGGCCACGCGGTCGCCGGCGGCCTGGAGCTGGCCATCTGGTGCGACCTGCGGGTGTCGGCCGAGGACGCGGTATTCGGGGTCTTCTGCCGGCGTTTCGGGGTGCCGCTGGTGGACCTCGGGACCGTGCGGCTCCCCCGGCTGATCGGCGCGAGCCGGGCGATGGACATGATCCTCACCGGTCGGGCCGTGTCCGGCCCCGAGGCGGTGGCGATGGGCTTGGCCAACCGCCTCTGCCCGCCCACCCGGGCCCTCGAGACGGCCGTCGAGCTCGCCGAGCAGCTGGCCGCGCTCCCCCAGGGTTGCATGCGCAGCGACCGGCGCTCGGCGATCGAGCAGTGGGGGCTCTCGGAGGAGGACGCCGCGGTGGTCGAGGCCCGGCTGGGCCGAGAGGTGCTGAGCAGCGGCGAGTCGATGGCCGGGGCACAACGATTCTCGTCGGGCGAGGGCCGCGGCGGGGCCGCCCTGTGAGCTTCGGGGAGTCGGGAGACGAGACCGGGGACCGCCCGACGGTCGCCGCGTTCGATTTCGACGGCACGGTGACCCGCGGCGCCAGCACCGTCCCCTTCCTGATCGCCGTCCGGGGCCTCCTCCCGGTCGCGATCGCGCTCGGGCGGAGCCTCCCGGGCCTCTTCCGGGCCGCGGTGCTCTCGGGCGCGGCCGCCGACGAGTACAAGGAGAAGCTGTTCGTCCAGCTGCTGCGGGGCACCTCCGACGAAGAGCTGTCCCGGAAGGGGCAGCTCTTCGCGGCCAACCACCTCCGGCTCCGGCTCCGCCCCGAGGTCCGGCGCCGCATCGAGTGGCACCGCGACCGGGGACACCGGATCGTGCTGGTCTCGGCGTCGCTCGAGCACTACGTGCTCCCCGCCGGCGAGCTCCTCGGCGTGGACGGGGTCCTCGCGACCCGCCTCGCAGTCGATGCGGCCGGCATGGTCTCGGGCCGCTTCGACGGCAAGAACTGCCGGGGTGCCGAGAAATACGCCCGGGTGGTCGGCTGGCTCCGGGCCAACGGTCTTGCCGCCACGGGGCAGTCCCAGGCGATCCTGTGGGCCTACGGGAACAGCCGGGGCGACGCCTGGCTCCTCGGCTCGGCCGACCACGCGGTGGACGCCGGCCGCCTGGGCAAGCTGGGGGCGCTGCGGCGGTTCCCCTCCCTCGCGTCGATGAACGCGGGCCGGGCGAACCCACCCAACCCGAGGCCGCCGGCGCGCTAGCCCCGGACCTTCCGGGGCCGCTCGTTACACTCGGCCGTGCGGATCGACCAGATCCTGCCCTCGCTGGCCAGCCGGGACGCGATCGGCATCCACTCGCTGGCACTCTCCGAGGCGCTCGAGGCGGCCGGGGTCGACTCGGACATCTACTACGGGACCTGCACGCCCGACATGGCCGACCAGGGCCGCCCGGTCACCCAGCTCGGCCGGAGCGGTCGGGACCGCTGGTTCCTCTACCACGCGTCGATCGGGAGCCCCGTCTACGACGCGCTGAGCACCCGAACCGAGCCGAAGCTCGTGAACTACCACAACATCACCCCGGCCGAACTGTTCGACGGCTGGGCCCCGCAGGTCGCCTACGAGGCCACGCTCGGGCGCGCCCAGCTCGAGCGGCTCGCCCCGGCCTGCCGCTTCGCGGTGGCGGACTCGGCCTTCAACGAGGTCGAGCTCCAGGCGGTCGGCTACCGAGACACCGCCGTCGTCCCCCTGTTGATCGACATGACCTCGGCCGGCGCGCCGCCGGACCGGGACATCGCCGGCGGGCTGGCCCGGGCGAAGGAGGCCGGCGGGGCCGACTTCTTGTACGTGGGCAAGATCTCGCCGCACAAGGCCCCTCACGACCTCGTGAAGATGCTCTCGGTCTACCGCCGCCTGTACGACCCGAAGGCCCGCCTGCACCTGGTCGGCTCACCGCTCGGCGAGACCTACGGCCCGGCCCTCCGGGCGTTCATCGCCCGGCTGGAGCTGACCGACGCCGTCGACGTCGTGGGGTCGCTCGAGCCGGCCGGCCTCGAGGCCTACTACCGGGCCGCCGACGCGTACGTGAGCGCGTCGGAGCACGAGGGCTTCTGCGTGCCGGTGGTCGAGGCGATGGGCCACGGCGTGCCGGTGGTCGCGTACGGGGTCACCGCGGTGCCCGAGACCGTCGGCGACGCCGGGGTGCTCCTCGACTCGAAGGAGCCGCTCCGGTTCGCGGCCGCCCTGCACCGGGTGCTCGGCGACCCCGAGCTCCGTGCCGCGCTGGCGGCGGCGGCCGGGCGGCGGGTGGCCCACTTCGACCTCGCCCGCTCGAGGGCCCGCTTCGTCGAACTGCTCCGGGCCGCCACCGCGGCCTGACCTCAGGGCCGCGCTGTGCGGGCCCGTTCGACCACCGTGGTGAGGAACCGGGCGTAACGCGAGACGAGGACGGGCCACTGGTAGTGGGCCTTCACGTAGGCCCGGCCGTTGGCGCCGAGCCAGCCCCGCAGCTCGGCGTCGGCCATCAGCCGGTCGATGATCACCTCGAACTCGCGGTAGGAGCCGAACCACAACCCGCCGCCCGAGTGGGCGCAGTGGTCGCGGGTGGGCTCGCACAACGCGTTCACCACGACCGGGATCCCCTGCTCCCAGGCCTCCATGATGGCGATGGAGAAGGACTCGAGCGCGCCCGGGTGCACGAACGCGGTGGCGTCGCGCAGGATGTCCCACTTGGCCGGCTCGTCGACCGGGCCGGCCACCACGACGTCGGGATGGGGCTCGATCTCGGTCGAGATCGGGCCGACGAAAGCGAGGGCGAGGGGGCCGGGTCGGCGCTCCTTGTAGATGCGGAAGTACCGGTCGAGCATGTCGGCGCCCTTGTGGGCGTCGATCCGGGCGAGGAAGGTGAGGTAGGGCCGGTCGCCGAGGCCGAGCAGCTCACCGCCGGGCCGCCCGCCTTCGACCGGGTCGCCGAGGCCGATGCCGAGCACGATCTGCGGCCGGTCGGCCACCGGGTGGATCCGCTGGACCAGCCGCCGCTCGGCGGCCGTGTAGTAGCAGAGCGCCTCGGCCCGCCCGAAGGCGTCGCCGATGGCCGGGAAGTAGAGGGGCGGCTCGTCGTGGGCGGCCGAGTGCAGGACGGTCGGCATCGGGGCGGCCCGGATGCCGGCCACCGTCACGAGGAACAGGTAGGGCGAGAACACCGCCACATCGGCGTCGCTGCCCCGTAGCGCCTCGATCAACCCCGGGGCGTCGGGTCCGTTCAGCTGGAGCCAGCGCTCCGACTGGTCCCAGGTGACCCGGCGCGGGGAGCGCCGCAGCTTGCCGTCGAACCGGAAGAACTCCTCTTGACGGGGCTCTTTCACCTCGAACCGGGTGACCGTCACCCCGTTCAGTTCGGTCGTGCCGGCCGGGAGCTCGTTCTCCCAGCTCAGATGGTCGAGGGAACAGGTGGAGAAGGCGGCGACCTCGAAGCCCGGCTCGGCCGCCAGGTGCTCGGCCAACAGCCGGACGGCCGACTCGGCGCCTCCGATGGCGCCGGGGTCGTAGCGGGGGGTGACGAAGACGACCTTCATCGAGGCGAGTCGGCGCCCTCCTCCCCCCCGTCCGCCTCCGCCACCACCAGGTAGTCGCGCCCACCCGGGCCCTCGAGCACCCGGACCGAGAACCCGGCCGCGCCGAGCAGGGCCACCCAGGTCCGCGGGCGCAGCGGCCGTCCCGAGGCCAGGTCGGTCTCGAGGGGGGCGTCCTCGGATGCCCAGCCGGCCTCCGACAGCGAGTGCACGACCAGGCACCCCCCGGGCGCGACGATGTGGCCGACCAGGCCGAGGATGGTGTGGCGCTCGGCCGCCGCCATCGCGTCCACCACCCCGCTCAGCACGAGGGCGGCCAGCCCCTCCGGGGCGACCGCCCGCAGATGGTCGAGCACCGGCTCCTCCCGCAGGTCGAGACCCTCCACCTCGCCACGGTCGATGCGGCCCTCCCGGGGCTCCACGCCGTAGACGTCGAGGCCGCGCTCGGCCAGCAGCCGCACCAGCCAGCCGTCGGCGGCGGCGGCGTGCAGGACGCGCCCGTTGCGCCGCCCGACGGCGGCCAGCGCCTCGGCCACCCACCACGCGTCGGGCCCGTGGGCCCAGCCCGCCTCGATGATGGGGGCGGCCGGCACCCGTTGGTCGTCGAACTGGCGTTGGAGGGAGCGGACCCGGTCGTCGAGCACCCGCAGCGTGCGGCTTGTGGCCATAGCGAACTGGTTGATCTGCTCGGTGACCCATCCCACGTACCAGAGGCTGGCCTGCCGGATGGCCCGCTTCACGAACGCCCCGCCCGCCTTCGACGAGGCCACCGGGACGACCGGGTCGATGTAGCTGGCCGACTCGACGACCCCGAGCGCCTCCTCGATGCTGCCGTCGCGGCCGGCCATCGGCGAGTAGCGGAGGAAGAGCTCGTCGAGCTCCCGCTCGACCCACTGGGGCAGGTCCCCGGAGCTGCGCCGGCGCTGCACCTCCTCGTCGATCTCGGTCATCACCTTGGCGAGGAGCAGGTGGGTGGACTCGAGGTCGTCGGCCGCCGCGTCGCCCCCCTCCGCCGGCGGGCTCACAGCGCGACGGCCGGGCCGTAGCCCGGGGCGCGCTCGGTCACCACCTGCACCCGGACCGGGATGTCGATGAGGCCCTGGGCCTTGGTCGGGTTCATGACCTCGATGCGGGCCGCCCCCTCCCGCCAGTCGTAGAGCTCGCCCCCGGCCCGGTGCTCCACTCCCACCGAGATGTCGTAGGCACCGTCGGTGAACGGCACCGCCTCGTAGCGGAACGAGACCGCGCCCGGTCCCGCCGGCACGTCGAGCACCGACCCGACGTCCCCGCTCACGGTGCGGAGCAGGCACAGCCCGAGGGGGTCACGCACCTCGACGACGAAGGAGGCCGAGGTCGCCTCGGCCGAGGTGAAGTGCAGCGTGAGGGTGAGCGGCTCGCCGGTCGTCACGTATGGCCGCTCCGCGCTGCCGGGATACTCCGAGGTGACCCCGGTGATCCGGATGGGGTGCGACTTGTCGAGCTGCTCGGAATGGGCGATGGGGACCGGCGCCGGCGCGGCCTCCTCGGCGTGGGCCTGGGACAGCACGTCGCCCGCCTCGAGCAGGTTCTCCCGGAAGATCCGGACCGCCTCGCCCGGGGGACCGTAGGCGACCACCTGGCCGTCGCTCAGAACGACCGCCTTGTTGCAGATCGAGCGGACCTGGTCGGCCGAGTGCGACACGAAGATGATCGTGCGCCCCTGGTCCTGGAACGACTTCACCCGGTCGAGGCACTTGCGCTGGAACCGCTCGTCCCCCACTGTCAGGACCTCGTCGATGACGAGCACGTCGGGGTCGACGTTCACCGCCACCGCGAAGCCCAGCCGGACGTACATCCCCGAGGAGTAGAACTTCACCTGCTGGTCGATGAACTGATCCAGCTCGGCGAACGCCACCACCTCGTCGAAGACCCGGTCCATGTCGCTCCTCGACAGCCCGAGCAGCGAGCCGTTCAGGTAGATGTTCTGCCGGCCGGTGAGGTCGGGCTGGAACCCGGCCCCGAGCTCGAGCAGGCCGGCCAGGCTGCCGTTGACCACCACCTGGCCCTGGGTCGGCTGGAGGACCCCGCAGACGCACTTGAGCAGGGTCGACTTGCCCGAGCCGTTGCGACCCAGGATCCCGATCGTGTCCCCCTCGTTCACCTCGAAGGAGATGTCCCGGAGGGCCCACAGGTCGGTGTACGGCGTGCGGCCGGCGTGGATCACCCGCTCCTTCAAGGAGGTGTACTTGCGGTGGTAGAGGCGGAACCGTTTGGAGACGTCCTGGATGTCGACGGCGAGGGTGGCCACTACAGCTCCTCGGCGAAGTTGCCGGCGAGCCGGCCGAACACCACCAGCGCGAGGCACAGGAACAGGATCGAGGCGGCGAGGACGAGCGCGTCGAGCTCGACGTAGGTCCACGAGCCCCAGCCGGGCAGGAGCTGGGAGCGCTGGCCGGCGATGGTGAGGGCCACCTGGCCGGTGCGCGCGTAGAGGACCCGCTCGAAGGTGAGCACGATCGGGGTGAGCGGGTTCAAGAAGTAGATCCACACCGGGATGTGGTGGCTGAGCAGCTTCGGGTACACGGTCCGCTGGTAGGAGTAGACGATCGGGCAGGCCCAGAACCAGGCCGAGCCGACCACCACCTCGACCAGGTGCTGGGTGTCGCGCAGGTACACGTTGACGGCGGCCAGGAAGATCGCCATCGCCGAGCAGAAGACCAGCAGCGGCACGAGTGCGATCGGGAGGAGGAACAACTCGCCGAAGGCCGGCCGCCAGTGCAGGACCAAGAGGAAGATGACCATCACGAAGGCCTGGAAGACGAAGAACACGGACGCCGAGCCGACCGAGGCGAGCGCGAGGATCTCGCGGGGGAACGAGACCTTCTTCACCAGCCCGGCGTTGTTGACGATCGCCCCGGTCGCCGTGAGGACCGAGGTCTGGAACAGGTTCCAGGCGAGCAGCCCCGCGAACAGCATGATCACGAACTTCGGGATGCCGTTGCGCAGCGCGACCCCGAAGACGAGCGAGTAGACGGTCAACGTCATCGCCGGCGCGAGCAGTGACCACAGGAGACCGAGGAACGAGTTCTTGTACTTGACCCGGATCTCGGTCGAGACGAGGTTCAAAAGGAGCTGGCGGGACCGCCAGACCTCGAGGACCCGCCTCGGGACGCTGACGTGCGAGGAAACGACTCGGGTGGTCTTGATCCGCCCGGCGCCTCCGCTCGGGGCCGCAGCCTCGAGCGCCACGGTCAGTTGCCGCCGACCTGTGCGGCCGACCGCTCGATCACCTGGTCGATGAAGCCGTACTCGCGCGCCTCTTCGGCCGTGAACCAGCGGTCACGGTCCGAGTCGGCCTCGATGCGCTCGACCGGCTGGCCGGTGTGCAGGGCGATCCGCTCGGCCATCATCCGCTTCAGGTAGACGATCTGCTCGGCCTGGATGGCGATGTCGGCCGCCTGGCCCTGCATCGCCCCCGAGGGCTGGTGCATGAGGATCCGCGAGTGCGGCAGGGCGTACCGCTTCCCGGGCGCGCCGGCGCACAACAGGAACTGGCCCATCGACGCGGCGAGGCCGAGGCAGATGGTCGACACGTCGCAGCGGACGTACTGCATGGTGTCGTAGATGGCCAGGCCGTCGGTCACCGACCCGCCCGGTGAGTTGATGTAGATCGAGATGTCCCGCTCGGCGTCCTCCGCCTCGAGCAGGATCAGCTGGGCGCAGATCGAGTTGGACGTCGCCTGGTCGACGGTCGAGCCGAGAAAGATGATCCTCTCCTTCAAGAGCCTCTGGAAGATCTCGGCGCCGGGGTCCAGGGGGCCGGCGGCGGCTTGGACGAGGGACGGAACGGACGGGGTGGGCATGGCACGAGGCTACCCGGCCCACCCGGCCCCGAACGTCCCTTGTCAGCGCCGCGAACGGGCCGTCGGGCCCCGCGTTCGTCCCGTGGTGCTGCGGTGCAGTCCGGGTGCGACCCTCGGTCGGACGCGGTCGTCACCGACGGCGGGCCGTTCGACGACCGGCCCGTAGAATCCGGGCGAGGCGGGTGTGGCGGAATAGGTAGACGCGCCGGGTTTAGGTCCCGGTCCCCATTGGGGGTGGAGGTTCGAATCCTCTCGCCCGCACCGCGCCGCGACCCGCGCGAGACGGACAGGGACGGGGTCGCCCGGGCGGGCGTCACGCTCCACCCCGACGCTCGCGATCGTGGGTCGGGGCCAGAGATGTGACATTGGCCACTGGCGGCGCCCCACCCCGCGTTCCACCCTTGTCCTATGGCTTTCGGACGCAAAGCCGCCGGTGTGGCGGGCGTGGCAGCAGTCACGTATGGACTCTGGGTGCGCCCTCGGCTCTGGAGCTGGGGTGCCACCGACGACGAGGTTGCCGGGCCGTTTCCCGGCGCCGACGTGGTCCCTGACGGCGAGCGGGCGGCCACGATGGCCGTGACCATTGACGCGCTCCCCGAGCGGGTGTGGCCGTGGCTCGTGCAGATGGGCTGGGACCGGGCGGGTTGGTACTCCTGGGACCGTCTCGACAACGCGGGTCGTCCAAGTGCCACCGAAGTCCACCCGGAATGGCAAGACCTGGCCCTCGGCGACTACGTCAAGGCCTGGTCACCGGGCGGCCCGATGGACGCCTGGGAGGTTGCCGCCCTCGAACCGAACCGGTTCCTGGGACTGCGTGGATTGACCGATCTGAGAGGGCGCAACCTCGACCCGAGGAAGCCACGGCCACCGGCCTACGTCGAAGGACTTTGGGGCTTCTGGCTCAAGGAGCTCCCGGGCGAACGCACTCGTCTTGTCATCGGCGGCTATCAGGCCATCCGCCCGCGGTGGATCGCGCGCTTCGTCAACTACTGGTTCTACGCTCCGGTCGTCTGGATCATGCAGGCCCGGATGCTGGCGGTGCTCAAGCACAATGTCGAACGGGTGGCCGCCGCACAGCCGCAGGGTGCCGCAGTGCCCGAGACACCCCACACCCCCAAAGGACGTGCGGCCGCGGGTTCAAGATCCTGACGTCGACCGGGGCCGCCGCACCACCCGCCCGATGCCTCGGCGCTCTCGGCATGGCCGACGGGAAGCCGTGGCCGTCCGACAGGATCACTTGCGGGTGACCACCCCGCGCGTGACCCGCGTGTCACTCCCCGGCGAGCCGGCCCTCGCTCCGTGCCCGGTCAGCTCGATGGCCGATGTCGGTGCACGATCGACATGTCCTCTTCGGCGAGCGCCTCCTCCTCGGTCTCACTGATCGCCACCGAGGGTTGGAAGAGCTTCTGGGCGATCAGTGTCGGCACGAAGGCCGACAAAAGGACGACAGTGATCAGTTCGGTGTACTGGGTCCGGTCGATGAGGTGGTGGGTGAGGCCGAACAGCGCCGAGATGGACCCGAAGGTGAGTCCGGTCGCCATCAGCAGGGTCGTGTAGGCCCGCTCGCGGGTGCGCACCCCGAACCACGCCGAGGTCGGCCAGACCCCGATCCCCTTCGTGACCATCTTCACGGCGAAGAGCGCCGCGATGACCCCGGCCCCGTCGAGGAGGGCGGAGCCGGAGATGAGGGTGCCGGCCCGAAGGAAGAAGAACGGGGTGAGGAGGGCGAAGGCGATCGCCCGGATCCGGTCGAGGATCACCCGGTCCTGCATGAAGATCCCTGCCACCACCAGCCCTCCGACATAGGCGGGGAGAACCGCCTCGCTCTTGGCCGCGGTGGCAAGGCCGCCGAGCGCCAGGAGCACGACGAAGATGAACTTGACCTCGGGCTCACTGATGCGGTGGCCGAGCTGGGCGATCACCAGCCGCAAGAGACGCGGGAGCAGGACGAGGGACACGGCCGAGACGGCGACGAAGACGAGCAGGAGCCACCCGTAGGTCGCGAAGAACCCGCCGAGCGCGAGCACGGTGCCGAGGTCGGTCACGAAGCACGCCGCCAGGATCAGCTTGCCGATGTCGTGACGGTTGAGCCCGGTCTCGACCATCACCGCGTAGACCACGGCGACCGAGGTGGTGCTGAGCGCGATCCCACCGATCTCGGCCGCGTGCAGGTGCCAGTGCAGTGCGTAACGACAGGTCAGGAACGCCCCCGCGAAGGGCAGGGCGAACGACACGACGCCGATCGTGAGACTCGGTTTCCAGTTCCTTCTGAGCGAGACCGGGTCGATCTCGGCGCCGGCGAGGAACGTCAGGAGCACCGACCCGAAGTCCGCCAGGAAGGTCGTGAAACCGGTCTGGACGATGTGCTCCTTCAGGCCCGGGATGTTCCCGCAGATCGCTCCGATCAGGATCTCGACGAGCGCGACCGAGACCCCGATCCAGACGCTGAAGACGGCGGCCGCGAGGGCCATGCCCATCCAGATCGCCGCGATGTAATAGATGTTCACCCGCACCTCCGGTCCCGGCTGGAGGGGACGGACGCCCGAGCCCTACCAGCACATCTGCATTGCCGGTAGAAGCCATCATCCGGAGGTCCCGGCGATTCAAGGAGCGGGCTTCATCGCGCCGGCGGTGAGGCTACCAACGCCGGCACCGGGGGGCGATGCGGCAAGCGGTCGACCTCAGCGCGCCGGTTCGAAGGTGAGGAGGAGGACTCCCGAGCCCGTCGTCGTCGAGTCCGTGAGCCGCAGCGGCGCCGGCCCGGGCATGGTGTCGGGGAACAGCCGCTTGCCCGCGCCGAGGACGATCGGGAACAGCATGATCCGGTAGCGGTCGACGAGGTCGTGGTGCGCGAGCGTGTGGACGAGCCGGGCGCTGCCCTCGACGAGGAGGGTGCCCGCACGCTCTGCCTTCAGCCTCTGCACCTCGGAGACGAGGTCTCCGCGCAGCACCGTCGTCGCGCCCCAGTCGGCCTCCTCGTCGGTCAGGGTCGACGACACGACGAACTTGTGGATGCTGTTCATCCGCGTGCCGAAGTCGTCGTGGCCCATGTCCGGCCAGGCGGCGGCGAACCCCTGGTAGGTGACCCGTCCGAGTAGGAGCGATTCGGCCTCGAAGAGCTCCTCGACCTTGAACCGGTCCCCCGCCTCGCCGCGGTCGAACTGGAAGGTCCATCGGGGCTCCTCGATCACCCCGTCGAGGGACATGAACTCCGTGACGACCACCTCGGCCATTGGCGTCTCCGCTTCTCTCGCGTTCGAGGGTACAGACGAGACGGCCCGCGTCGGCCGGACTCATCGGCGCGGTCCCCGATGCGCCGGGCACCGCGCCGTGACCCGACGGGCGCGAACGCTACGCGGGGAGGAAGTCGAGCAGGAGCCGGTTGAGCTGGTCGGGGGCCTCGAGCGCCATCCAGTGGCCCGGCCCGTCCAGACGCTCGTAGCGCCACTTCCCCACCACCGACCCCTCCGATCGGGTCATCTGGCCCTCGGTGAGGAACAGGTCGCCGCTGCTCCAGATGCCCATGGTGTCGGCTTGGACCGGCGGGAGTTCGGGGCCCGGCTCGACGAAGCTCGAGGCGGGGATGTTGGCCCGGTACCAGTTGAGGCCCGGCGTGAGCGCGCCCGTCGACTCGAGCTCCTTCACCACCGCGTCGTGATCGGGGTGGTGCGCCCAGCGGCCCATGTTCACCCAGTCGTTCTCGGACAGCCAGCGCTCGGCGATGCCCTCGAACTGGAACAGCAGCATGTACCAGGACTTCTCGGTCTGCTCGAAGTCGGTGCCGCGGAAGTTCCCCCCGGACGGGTTGCCGACCGACAGCGCCACGAGGCGGTCGACGTTCTGGGGGGCCACCGCCCCGAGGACCCAGGCAACGGCGGCGCCCCAGTCGTGGCCGACGACGTGGGCCCGCTCGACGCCGGCGTCGGCGAGCACCGCGCCGACGTCGGTGACGAGGTGGAGGATGTTGTAGGCGTCGACGCCCTCGGGCTTGTCCGACGCGCCGTAGCCGCGCTGGTCGGGCACGATCACCTTGAACCCGGCGTCGGCCAGCGGCGCGACCTGATGCCGCCACATCCGGCCGGAGTCCGGGAACCCGTGCAGGAGGACCACCGGCCTGCCCTCCCCGGTCACCTCGTAGTGGATCCCGACCCCATCGTTGTCCGCGCGCACGACTCTCCTTCTTTCCTGTTCAGGCCGTCGCCATCTCGACCAGCTCTTCGCGACTGGGCCCGATCGCGGGCCCGTCACGCCAATCGGCGCCGAGCTCGATCACCTTGTCCATGATCCCCGGCCGGGCGAGCACCACCTCGGGGAGATCGAGCACGAAGGCGATGTCGACCGAGGCCCGGAGCACATCGGGATCCTTCCCCGCGGCCACGCCGAGCGCCTTGCCGATCTCGAACGCGGGATCGTCGGGCCGGTAGGTCCCGCCCCCCGCGATCGCCGCCATCTCGGCGAGGCGGTGGCGGTCGAAGGAGAGCGTGGACTTCCACCACGGTTCGACGACGTCGTCGGTCGCCTCGGCGAACGCCTCGGACAGCTCGCCCGGCTGGTCCGGCCCGACCTCGCGCAGCGTGTCGCGCAGGGCCCGGGCATGCAGCATGCCGATCGAGACACCGCGACCGAGCGACGGGTTCGTGCAGGCCCATGCGTCGGCGACGGCCAGGACGCCGGTCGCGACGGGCTCGCCGCCGGGGCGCAGGTCGCGGTGGCGGTCCTCGATCTTCGTGATCGTGACGACCCGGTCCTCGATCGGATCCCCGTCGAGCCAGTGGGCGACCGTCGGCATCGACCGGAACACCCGCTCGAAGCGATCCAGGTCCCGCAGCCCGAGGAGCGGCCGGTCACCCGAGCGGGCCACCAACACGACCGACCAGGTGTCGTTGTCGGCCGGCAGGGTGAGCGTGGAGACCGAACCCCATTCCTGGAGCCCCGGCCCGAGTGACACCGGCATCCCCCCGTCACGAGAGCGGTAGTGGCGGCCGTAGTAGGTGAATCCGCTGTCCTCGAGCTGGTCCTCGGGCGCCCGCGCGTCGATCGCGGCCAGCCAGCTCGGCAGGGCCGAGCGGCGCCCCCCGCAGTCGATGACGAGGTCGGCCCGGAGCTCCTCGCCGTCCTCGGTGCGGACACCCGTCACATGCGGCGTGCCGCTGATTGCATCGGGGCCACAGAGGAGCCCGGCGACCGCCACGCCCCGGCGGACGGTGAGATTCGGGACCCCGCCCGCCACCGACGCGACGGCCCGCTCCATGACGGCCCGACGTCCGGAGACCGCGTCGAAGCGCTCATCGCCGTCTCTCACGCCCCCGGTCACGAAGTCGGGGGCCTCCTTCACGGGGTTGAACCGCAGCGCGCCGTCACGTTCCATCGCGGCGATCAGCTGGGGGAGCTCGTGCTCCACCACCTGGCGATACCGGGCCAGGAAGAGGTGCGGGAGCCGGAACTGGTTGACCCCGGTCCGCTCCCAGCTCTCCCACGCGTCGGCGGGCGTCTCCGGCGGACCCGCTGCGTCACGTTCGAGCACCGTGACCGCGTGCTGGTCGGTGGCGAGCAGCATCCCGAGGCCCATGCCGATCACGCTGCCGCCGACCACTATGACCTCGGCCATCGCGCTGCTCCTTCCCTCGCCCCTTCGGCCCGCCGAGTGTACGAGCGGCGCACGACCGGCACGATCTGAGTTCGACACCGCACCGGTCGACAGATCGCTGGTTTCCCCGAGGAGCCGACGAGCTCGTCCCCGGCGCCCAGGGCGGCCCCGAAGGGTCCGGCCACACGTGCCTGGCGCGGCGAAGCCGGCCCTGGGGCCGGCTTCCCGATCGTGCCCTTGCGGGCTATGCAGTTGTCAGCCGACCCCGCCCCCGCTCACGTCGCATGGTGTCGGGACCGCATCAACCGGTGGCGCCCTTCGGTGCCCCGCTCACGGCTCGTGAACAGACGGCCGGGGGGTGCGGTGGCCGGTGCCTGGAGCCTCGGTGGTCACCCGCCGAGGCGAAGACCACCCGGCGGAAGACTCTCCTCGCTCGAGCTCGTCGATGGCATCGCAAGCTCCCTTCTCACCTGCCGAGCCGCTCAGGCCCGGCCTGCTTCCATTCTCTCCCTGCGGCGCGGCGTTGTGAAGGGTCCAGCGCGATTTGCCCGCGACCAGCGGACTCAGGGGGACCTGGCGGCCAGCCGGGCGGCCAGCGCCCGGAAGGCCCGTCCCCGGTGGCTGAACGCGTGCTTCTCGTCGGGCGCCATCTCGGCGAAGGTCCGGCCGTCGCCCTCGTCGGGAACGAAGATCGGGTCGTAGCCGAACCCACCCTCCCCCCGGGCGGCCTCCGCGATCACCCCGGCCACCGCCCCCTCGCACCAGACCTCGGTCCCGTCCGGGAACGAGGCGAACGCGACCGCCACGAAGCGGGCCCGGCGCTCGGGCGGCGGCCGGCTGTCGAGTGCGGCCAGCAACTTGGCCACGTTGTCGGCGTAGGTGGCGTGCTCGCCGGCGTAGCGGGCCGAGTAGACGCCGGGCGCACCGCCCAGGGCCTCGACCTCGAGGCCGGTGTCGTCGGCGACCGCGGCCCGTCCGGTCGCCCGCATCAGCGCCACCGCCTTCAGCCGGGCGTTCTCGAGGAGGGTGGCGCCGGTCTCCTCGACCTCGGGTGCCGAATCGGGGCGGGGCAGGACGGCGATGCCCGCCTCACCGAGGATGGTGCGGATCTCCTCGGCCTTGTCCGGGTTGGCGCTGGCGAGGACGAGCTCCAGGCCGGTGGGCCCGCTCACCGCGGAGTGGGCGGCTCCGCCAGGACGGCCCGCTGCGCGTCGACCAGCTGCGCGATGCCGCCCGCGGCCAGGGCCAGCAGCTCGTCGAGCTCGTCGCGGCTGAACGCCATCTTTTCGGCGGTGCCCTGCACCTCGACGAAGCGCCCGGATCCGGTCATCACGACGTTCATGTCGACGTCGGCCCGGGAGTCCTCGGCATAGGGGAGGTCGAGCATGGGGACGGCGTCGATGATCCCGACCGAGACGGCCGCCACCTCGTCTCCGAGCGGGTGCACCGCGAGCACCCGGGAATGGCACAGGCGGGTGCACGCGTCGTGCAGCGCGACGTAGGCGCCGCAGATCGAGGCGGTGCGGGTGCCGCCGTCGGCCTGCAGGACGTCGCAGTCGACGGTGATCTGGTTCTCCCCCAGGGCCACGAGGTCGCAGACCGAGCGCAGCGAGCGGGCGATGAGCCGCTGGATCTCCTGGGTCCGTCCGGACTGGCGCCCCCTGGCCGCCTCGCGGTCCACTCGCTCGGGAGAGGAGCCCGGGAGCATCGAGTACTCCGCGGTCACCCAGCCACGCCCGGTCCCCCGCATCCAGGGCGGGACCCGCTCTTCGAGTGAGGCGGTGCAGAGCACCTTGGTCCGGCCCATGGTGACGAGCACCGACCCCGCGGCGAACTCGGTGAAGTCGCGGTCGAACAAGACGGGCCGCAGCTCATCGAGGAGGCGGCCGTCGTCGCGCCGGGCCCTCGGGTCCGTTCCCCCCGTCACCGCACTCCCCTTCCCCGGCCGCTTCGACTCGGCCCTCTCACCACTCCAAGCTCATGCCGGGAGCGGCCTGGTAGATCGCCCGCCCGAACGCCTCGGCCGCCTCGAGTGCCAACGGCTCGGCGTCGACAGTAGGCCACCGGTGGGTGACCACCAGTTCCCCCACGTCGGCCGCGTGCGCCATGATCCCGGCCTGGCGGCCGCTCAGGTGCCGGAGCTCGCCCTCGCGGTCCTTCTCGTAGGTGGCCTCACAGAGGAAAAGCCCGATGCCCGCCCCGAGTTCCTCGACGGACCACTCGGGGCCGGTGTCGGCCGAGAAGGCCATCGGCTTGTCGCCGGGATCGGCGGCCAGTTTCTCGATCTTGACCGCGAGCGTCGTCGGACCGTGGTCGGTGACGGCGAAGGAGCAACGCACGTCGTGCACGTCGATCGTGGATCCCGCCTCGGCGACCCGCCAGTCGAGCCCGCGGTGCTGGGCGGCGTAGGAGCGCTCCCGCAGTCCCGGCGGCGCGACGACGAGGAACGGTTCCGCCGCCCGCTGCAGTTGCGCCCACACCGCGAGGGACTCGAGGTCGGTCCAGTGGTCGGGGTGCTCGTGGGTGAGCACGACGGCGTCGAGTGACCCGGGGAAGCAGACCTCCTGGAGCCGGGCGAAGGTCCCCGGACCGGCGTCCAGCCAGATCGTCGCCCCGGCCGAACGCACCAGATAGCCGCTCGCGGCACCGCCGGGGCCGGCATAGCTGCCGTCGCAGCCGAGCACGGTGAGGGTGCCGCTCGGCACGGCCTAGAAGTAGATGGTGTTCTCGGCGCGCTTGGTCACGACGTCGAGGTCGTCGGTCCAGGCGCCGGTGGACAGGTACTTCCAACCGTCGTCGGCCGAGATGACCACGATGACGGCGGCCTCACCCTCGGGGATCTGCTTGGCGCAACGGATCGCCCCGGCGACGGCGGCCCCGGTCGAGATCCCGACGAACAGCCCGGCCTCGGTGAGCAGCCGCCGGGTCACCTCGAGCGACTCACGGGGCCGCACCACCGTCTTGCGGTCGAGGATCTCGGCGCCGCCGAGCTCCTCGAAGATCGGGGGGACGTACCCGTCCTCCAGGCTGCGCAGGCCGTCGACCCGCTCCCCGGCCGGCGGTTCGACCGCCCACACCTGGATCGCCGGGTTCTTCTCCTTCAAGAAGCGGCCCACGCCGAGAAGGGTGCCCGAGGTGCCGAGGCCCGAAACGAAGTGGGTGACCTCGGGGCAGTCCCGCCAGATCTCCGGACCGGTCGTCTTGTAGTGGCCGAGCGGATTCGCGCGGTTCCCGTACTGGTAGAGCATCGTCCACTCGGGGTGCTCTTCGGCCAGCCGGAGCGCCATCCGGACCGCGCCGTTCGAGCCCTCCTCGCCCGGGGACTCGATGATCTCGGCCCCCCACACCTCGAGCAGCTGGCGCCGCTCGACCGACACGTTCGTCGGCAGGACCACCTTCAGGTGGTAGCCCTTCACCTTGCACACGAACGCGAGGCCGATGCCGGTGTTCCCCGAGGTCGGCTCGAGGAGGACCTGGCCCGGCTGGCCCGGCGTGAGCAGCCCGTCCGCCTCCGCCTGCTCGACGAGTGCGAACGCGACCCGGTCCTTCACCGATCCGCCGGGGTTGCGGCCCTCGAGCTTCACCACGAACCGCACGTCGGGGCGCGGGCTCAGCTGACTGACGTCGACCATCGGCGTGTTGCCGATGAGATCGAGGACGCTCCGGGCGACGCCCATGGGAAACGCTCAGCCCCCGGCCACCGCCGGGAGGATCGAGACCTCGTCGCCCTCCTTCACCGGGGTGTCGAGGGCCGAGAGGTAGCGGACGTCGTCGTCGTTCACGTAGACGTTCACGAACCGGTGCAGGCTCCCGTCGGGGTTGAGCACCTGCCCGGTCATGCCGGGGTGGGCCGACACGAGCGACCGGATCACCTCGCCGACGGTGGAACCCTCCACCAAGACGGACGACCTGCCCCCGGCCTGGGACCGAAGGACGGTCGGCAGGCGGACCTCGACTGGCACGGTTCCTCCTTCTTGGGCGGCCGTCGGGCCAGCCGGGCTGAATGTTGACCGAACAGGTCAGATTCTACCGGCGCCGCCGAGCGGTCCGCTCCCGGTGGCCGTGCTCCGGCGTTCCGGAGGAACGCTCGGGGGCCCCGCCAGGAGGGCCGGCGGCTGTCCTCGCCCGTCGGTGTCGCTCGGTGGCAAGATCCCGGCGGTGACCGAGGTCCGCACCGAGGCCGTCTCGCCCCGCCAGCTCGGCGCCATCGAGGCGACCGTCGCGCGTGACCGGGTCCCTCAGACGATCATCGAGCTGCTCGACCGGGTCTGGCCGGAGCTCCGCCGCCAGGGGGCGGCGACCGCCCACAACGTGGTGGTCTACCGGGACGCCAACGACGGGCAGCTTGAGATGACCGTGGGCGTCGAGGTGCTCGGCGAGTTCGTGGACACAGGAGGGGTCTCGCGCACCACCACCCCGGGCGGTGTCGCGGCGGTCGCGACCCACTGGGGCGCCTACGCCAAGCTCGGCCAGGCCTACGAGGCGATCGAGCAGTGGTGCGGAGAGACCGGGCGATCGGGCGCCGGCGTCACCTGGGAGGTCTACGGCGACTGGGACGACAACCCCACCAAGGTCCGCACCGACGTCTACGTGCTCCTGGCGGACTGAGCCCGCTCGGGTCGTTCAGCTGGCCTTGGCCCAGTGGGTGCGGATGACGACGGACTCCTCCTCGACCCGGCCCTCGGTGATGCGGAAACTCCGCATGACGGGGTGAGTGTCCCGGAGCGAGACGATCACGTAGTGCCAGCTCGGATCGGGGGCCTGGGCGACGTCGGTGGCGGAGGGGTACGCGTCGGTATGGGTGTGGGAGTGGAACACCCCCAAGATCTGGAGTCCCCTCGCCTCGGCGTCCCGGTCCGCCCGGAGGTGGGCCAGGGGGTCGACCGTGTACACCCGCGCCGAGTGGGCCACGTTCTGGGCCGGGTACCAGGCGACGGCGGCCCCAAGGGTCGGGTCGCCGGCCAGCAGGCCGCAGGCCTCCTCGGGGAGCCCTCGGAGGCAGTGGGCGACCATGGCCATCTGCACGTCGGTCGACATCCGCAACATCGTCACAAGAGCGTAATGATCGTGCGTGACCAGGAAGCGGACGGTGGCCGCCGTCGGGCCGCCGGTACGGTGGCACCGTGGCGCGCGCCAAGAAGACGGTGGCCAAACGCCTGGCCAAACGGCAGGAGACCAGCCAGGACCGGGTGGTCGCCACCAATCGGCGCGCCCGCCACGACTACGAACTGCTCGAGACCTACGAGTGCGGGATCGTCCTCCAGGGCAGCGAGGTGAAGTCCCTGCGGACCGGCCGGGCCCAGCTGAGCGACGCCTACGCCCGGGTCTCCGACGGCGAGATGTGGCTGTTCGGCGTCCACATCCCGCAGTGGCAGTACGCGAGCGGGTTCGGCGCCCACGACCCGGACCGCCGGCGCAAGCTCCTCCTCCACCGGGCCCAGATCGACGAGCTGCTCGGCCGCACCCAGCAGGCGGCGCTGACCCTCATCCCGGTGAAGCTGTACTTCCGCGACGGGAAGGCCAAGGTCGAGCTCGCCCTCGCCCGGGGCCGCCGCCTCTACGACAAGCGCCGGGTGCTCGCCGCCAAGGAGGCCGAGCGCGAGGCGGCCCGCTTGGCCCGGCACAGCTCGCACTGGATCGAGTAGCTCACAGGCGGGCCTCGGTGGCCTCATCGCGTCGGCCGGCGAACCAGTGGTCGAGGACGGCTCCGAACACCGGTGCGTCGGGGTCGGCGCGCTCGAACAAGGTCATGGAGGAGCACAGCTTGAGGGCGTCGACGGCTCCGAGGACCTCCTCGGGGCCGCCAGCCGCGAGGCCCGCCACCACCCCTGCGCACGCCCGCAGACGGGCCCCGAGCACCGGGTGGGCGAGGTAGGCGCGAGCCTCGGCGAGCCCGGAGATGGCGAAGCGCCTCGACATCGCGCTCAGGCCCAGTCCCGCGATCTGGGGGAAGACGAACCACATCCAGTGCGTGGTCTTGCGCCCGGCCCGCAGCTCGTCCAGGGCCCGCTCGTAGGTGCCCGCGTGGTCCTGGGCCTCGACGAAGCGGTCGAGGTCGAACGGGTCGGTCTCGCCGCGTTCGTCTCCGACGGGCTCCCCCATCGCTTCTAAGATGGCATGGATCCGAGGCACTTCCGACTCTCGCGCCGCGTCAATCGAACGGAATCGGCAGTTGGCATCACCCGACCAACACACAACCAGGAGCGGGAGCTCCGTCGGGTGGCGTCTCTTGATCAGGACCATCCTCCGCCACCGGCGCGCGGTCTTCTTCGGCGTGGGCGCCGGGATGCTGTGGAGCGCCATCCGGGTCGTGGTCCCCAGCCTGACCGGCACCGCCATCGACAAGGACATCCAGAACGGGTGGCACCCGGCCAACCTGCTCCTCTACGCCGCCGCCATCCTCGTGCTCGGCGCGCTCTCCTCGACGTGCTCGGGGTTCCGCCGGTACCACGCCTTCAAGGTCTCCTACGCGGTCGAGACGGACCTCCGCCAGGCGATGTTCTCCAACCTGCAGGAGCTCGACTTCCAGTACCACGACCAGGCGCAGACCGGACAGCTGATGGCCCGATCGGCGACCGACCTTCAACAGATCAACCAGTTCTGCACGATGATCCCGATCACCGTCGCCAACGTGCTGACGGTGGTCCTCGTGGCCATCCTCCTCATGCTCATCGACTGGCAGCTCGGCCTGCTGGCCCTCTTCTGTCTTCCCTTCGTGAACGTCGCGGCCAAACGCTTCTCGACCCAGCTCCACCCGGTGGCCATGGCGCTCCAGCAAGACCTCTCGACCGTATCGACAGTCGTCGAGGAGACCGTGACCGGCATCCGGGCGGTCAAGGGGTTCGGTGCCGAAGCCGGCCAGCACCGACAGCTGAGCGATCGGGCGGACCGGGTCTTCGACCGGATCGTGCACCTCGCCCGGATCCGTGCCCGGTTCCAGCCCCTGCTCGACGTCATCCCGATGCTCTCGATGGTGGGCGTCCTCGCGTACGGCGGGATCCTCGTCATCGACCACCGGATCCAGGTCGGCCAGCTGGTGGAGTTCAACCTGTTCATCACCTTGCTGATCAACCCGCTGCGGTCGATCGGCCAGATCATCGCCCAGGCCCAGCGGGCCGTCGCTTCCTCCGAGCGCGTCAGTCAGATCCTGGAGGCCCTCCCCGAAGTCGCCGACCGGCCCGGGTCCCGGCACCTGGCCAAGGGGCCCGGCGAGGTGTGCTTCGAGTCGGTGCGGTTCTCATATGGGCAAGGGGGTGCCCCGGTCTTCCACGACCTCGAGCTCACGGTCGCCCCCGGCGAGTCGGTGGCGGTGGTCGGGCCGACCGGCTCGGGGAAGACCACGCTCGCCCGCCTAATCCCCCGGTTCTACGACGTCGACGGCGGACGGGTCGTGCTCGACGGTCACGACGTGCGTGACGTGAAGCTCTACGACCTCCGCAAGGCGGTCGCCGTGGTGTTCGAGGACACCTTCCTGTTCACCGACACCGTCGCGGCCAACATCGCGTTCGCGGAGCCGGGAGCCTCCATGGAGCGGGTGGTCGGGGCGGCCCGGCTCGCCGGAGCCGAGACCTTCATCGCCGAGCTGCCCGACGGCTTCGACACGATGCTCGGCGAGCGCGGGTTCTCCCTGTCGGGCGGCCAGCGACAGCGCATCGCGCTGGCCCGGGCGATCCTGGCCGATCCGCGCGTCCTCATCCTCGACGATGCGACCTCGTCGGTCGACGCGACGAAGGAGCACGAGATCCGCGACGCGCTCCGCCAGGTGATGGCCGACCGGACCACCATCGTCATCGCGCACCGGCCGGCGACGATCGCCCTCGCCGAACGGGTCGTCCTGCTCGACGAGGGCAGGATCGTGGCTTCGGGCACCCACCACGGCCTGCTCGAATCGAGCCCCCGCTACCGGGAGGTCCTGGCTCAGGCGGCCGCCCTCGAAGCGGCCCGGGTCGAGGTCCAGCACGACCCGCTCGACGAGGTGACCAACTGATGCGGGGCATGGGAGGCGGGGCCGCCAGAGGATGGAACCAGGGGGCCGTCGAGGACGAGGACCGGGTCGACACCGCCGAAGCGGGCCGGATCGTCAAGCGGACCTGGCGGATGATGCGCGCCTATCAGCACGGGCTCCTGGCCGCCATGGCAGTCCTGGTCGGGTTCACGCTCACCACGGTGGCCGGGCCGGTCATCGTGGGCTACGCGATCGACCACGGGCTCACCCCGCATCACTTCGACCGCCGGGTGATCGTCTGGTCGGCGGTCGTCTACGCGGTGGTCGCGATCTCGATGGGAGTGCTCGAGCGGGCCCAGATCGTCATGGTCAACCGGATCGGTGAGTCGTTCCTGCGAGACCTGCGAAAGCGGGTGTTCGCCCACATCCTCTCGCTGTCCATGGCCTTCTTCGACCAGGAGCAGACCGGTCGTCTGGTGAGCCGCATGACCCAGGACATCGACGCGCTCGAGAACCTGGTCCAACAGGGAATCGTGATCTTCGTCACGAGCGGCCTCTTGTTCGTGGGGGTGCTCATCATCATGGCGGTGCTGTCGCCGCTCCTCTTCCTCGCGACGATGGTCGTGCTTCCCCCGGTGATCATCTCGAGCCGAAAGTTCCGGCGCGACTCGAACGTCGCCTACCTGGTGGTGCGGGACCGGATCGGACAAACGCTCTCGACCCTGCAGGAGTCATTGGCGGGCATCCGGGTCGTGCAGGCGTTCGGCCGGGAGGAGGAGCAGTTCTCCCGCTTCGTCGACCACAACCAGGCCCAGTTCGACGCCAACGTCGACGCGGTGCGGCTGTCGGCTCGCTACTTCCCGGTCGTCGAGTTCACCAACGCTGCGGCGACCGCGATCATCATCGGGTTCGGCGCCCTGCTCGTGCACTGGCACCGGACCACGATTGGGACGGTCAGCGCCTTCGTCTTGTTCCTCGCCTATCTGATCGACCCAATCCAGCAGTTCAGCCAGCTCTTCAACCTCGTCCAGCAGTCCGGGGCGGCGATGAAGAAGCTGTTCGGGCTGCTCGACACCCCACCGACGGTTTCGGAGCACCCCGGCGCGGTCGAACTGCCGGAGAAGGGTGACCTGGTCGTCGACGGGGTCAGCTTCTCGTACCGCCCCGGTGAGACCGAGACAGTGCTGCACGACGTCAGCCTCACGGTGCCTCCCGCCGAACGGGTGGCCCTCGTCGGGCCGACCGGCGCAGGCAAGTCGACGCTGGCCAAGCTGATGGCCCGCTTCTACGACCCGGTCGAGGGCACGGTGAGCTATGGCGGAGTCGACCTCCGAGACGCCGCCTTCACCTCGGTCCGTCACCGCATCGCGGTGGTGCCCCAGGAGGGCTTCCTCTTCCACGGCACCATCCTCGACAACGTCCGGCTCGCCGACCCGGACGCGAGCGAGGACGACGTCCGCCGGGCCCTGAGAACGATCGAATGCGAGGAGCGGTTCGACGCGCTTCCGGAGGGACTGCAGACAGAGGTGCGCGAGCGGGGGTCGCGGCTGTCGGCCGGAGAGCGCCAACTGGTGTCGCTCGCCCGCGCCGCCCTGGCCAACCCTGACGTCCTCATCCTCGACGAGGCGACCTCGAGCCTCGACCCCGGAACCGAGGCCGTCGTCGAGAAGGCGCTCACCGCCCTCATGGCCGGACGGACGGTCATCGTGATCGCGCACCGACTCTCGACCGCGGAGCGGTCGGACCGCGTGGGGGTGGTCGATGCCGGTGGCCTCCTCGAGCTTGGCCCGCACGAGGAACTGCTCGCTCTCGGCGGCCGCTACTACGACCTCTACCGGGCGTGGGCGGGGCACCAGCCGCCCGAACGCGACTGGATACACGACGCCGCGCTCGACATCGACGACCCCGATGACCTGGGCCTCGCCGCCTCTCCGAGCGGATCCTGAACTTCCGGCACGACCGGTGGCGATCACGGTGCCAGTAGGATGGATCGATCGTCGAACGTCGACGGTGAAAATAATGGGGGTGAATGGTTTCGACTCAGGTTGTCGAGGTAGGAGAAGCGAGCCGTGGTCCCCGGAGCCACGTAAAAGAGCCGGGAACAAAAACAAACGCCGAGCCTCAGCTCGCGCTCGCTGCTTAGGTAGCGACGTCCGCCCGGTCCTTGCCCCACGGGCCGATCACGGGCGTCATCTTGTGGGGCTCACTCGATAGGTCGTTCCGGTAGGCCTTCGAGGAAACCAACATCGGATACGGAGAGTCCAGTCGCCGACGGCAGGACGAATCCCGACAATCTCTCGTCGGCTGCGCTCGGAGAAGGCCTACTGAGGTGCTTGGGGACGCGGGTTCGAATCCCGCCACCTCCACTCACTCAGGGGTGTTCATGAAATTCAACGCTGTGAGTACATGAAACCCTCCGTTGGAGGTGGCGGCGGGTCGCTGATCCGCTCGCCACTCCCAGAAACCGACAAACCGCCGGCCCGAAGGTCGGCGGTTTGTCAGTAGGCAGCCCTTCGATCAGGTCCGAAGGCGCGTCAAAGTTGCGAGATTGTCACGCGCATTTGCGTCGACCCATTGATCAGCCCGGTGGACCCTCGGTCTCATCCTCGACGCACCCAGGGTCGGATGGAATGCAATCGGAGTAGGTGCCGAGACGGCGCTTGGCGCGCGGCTTCGGTTGCCCGGCGAGTCCGGCCAGCTTGGCCCGGAAGCTGCGGACCCGGTCGAGGTTGTAGGCGGCCAGGGTGAACCCGAGCAAGACGGTCATCTTCACTCGCCCCATCACTCGAAAGAACCCCCTGGCAAGATCGACAAATCCGCCCTTGAGGGCGGCATTGACTGACTCGACAACTTGCCGGCGGCCCATCGAGATCCGCCAAGCCGTCGTACCGAACGGGATTTGTTGGGTAAGACCGAGCTCGGATGGCGACGCGGACAGGATGCCGGCGCAACAGGCCCTCACATCGTCTCGAAGTTCCACTAGGGGGACGCGGCGTGAAGCCCGCATGGTCTTGGGAATCCGGCGGCTTCGAAGCAATCCGGCACAGAACGGACAGCGCCATCGGGTGACTCCGTCAACATCAGGACCGGCGTGCCGGACCAACCGCCATCGGGCTCGTTGATTGAACGGTGCTTCGTAGCGGAGCTTCTTTCCCAATGGCCTGCGGCTATCGTTCCGCGCAGGCTTGTCCCGGACGGCTGCGGACAGGCAGGAGGGTGGGCAGGTGAGGCTTGGAGCGCCTGAGGTCCGGGAGGGTTGGCAAGCGGGACGCACCGTGGTCCTGGCCGGCGCAAGTGTCATCACGATGACTGCGGGCGGCGACGTCGTGGGGGACATCGTCATCCGAGACGACCGCATCGTCGGCGTAGGCGTCGGTGCGGGAGCGGACGCGCCCCAAGACGCCCTGAGTATCGATGCGTCGGGTGCCGTGGTAATCCCCGGGTTGGTCGACAGCCATGTCCACGCTTGGGAGGGCGCGCTCCGCGGCGTCTCCCCCGACAGTGGGTTCTATGACTACATGGCACTGACCCACGCGATGCTCGGGCCCCTGATGACGCCCGACGACGTCGCGATCGGACAACGGGTGACCGCCTTGCGAGCTCTGGAGCAGGGCGTGACCACGATCATCGACAACAGCCACAACGCCCCGACCCCGGAGCACAGCGACGCCGCGGTAGAGGCGCTTCAAGAAGCCGGCATCCGCGCAGTGCACGCCAGCGGTGTGGGCTTTGGACAGCCGGGCGACCACGTGCACCGGAACCTGCTGCGGTTGCGCGACCGCTTCGGTTCTGACCCTCGCATCACGCTTCGACTTATGGAGGTAGCGCCGACTCTGGCCGGCTGGCGCTTCGCCAACGAGCATGGCTTCGGCGCTGTCGCCGAGTTCGGCTCTTGGGTTCAGAACATCGACGAGTTGCTGTCCTCGGGACTGGCCGGCCCACACATCGTGCTGAACCACTGCGTTGGGCTCAGCCATGAGCAGTGGAAAGCGGTCGCGGCGTGCGGAGCGGCGGTCGCGCTGGTGCCCCGCTCGGATCCACACTATGGCCTCGCCCCGGTGACGCCAGTGCTCGCAGCCAATCGTCACGGCATCCAGGAGGCCATCAGCTCAGACAACGAGTTTGAGTACGGCCTCGACCTCTTCGCGGAAATGCGGACTCTGATGTCGGTCCAGCGAGGCGGAGCGTTCGCCGCTGCCCAGGCCGAGGAGGCCGATGCGCCTGCGCCGTACGGCGTGCGCGACGCCCTCCGTGCCGCGTCGATCGGCGGCGCACTCGCCGCAGGTCTTCAGGACGACATTGGCACACTGGTCCCGGGCGCCAAGGCAGACCTTACGGTGCTCTCGCTTGATCGGTTGCGCCCGGTCGCTTCCCACATTGGCGCCGCGGTCGCTTACGCTTCGAGCGCCGACGTCGACACCGTCGTGGTTGACGGGATCCTGCGCAAGTCGGGAGGCGAGGTCGTCGGTATCGACCGCACGGCACTGGTCCGCGACGCCGAGGTGAGCCGCGACCGGCTACTCGGCCAGATCGGGAAGTCGGCCGAAGACCTTCGGTTCTCCGGGAAGGTCGACTTGCCACAGCAGTAACCGTGAGGGCGGTGCCAGGACACGACACGAGAGACACGAGATTCGCGCGTCTGACATCGGGCGGATTCACCTGTGCTCTCTTCAGTTCTCGCTCGGGCACCGTCCTGGCGCGCAGGGCGTTCTGCCCTATGAAGACGATGCGACTCGGAGCCAGCGCGCGCTCAAGGTCGCGGAAGAACTTGCCATCGGTATCAAATGAAATTCCGACCTCGGAAATGGATCTCACTTGGAGACACAAATCGGACACATTTGACGCGACAACAGCGCGTGCCAGCGCGCAAGAGATGGCAGCACATACCTAACCGTCCCCCGTAGTCGCAGCTAGAGTCGCAAAATATGGCTCTGACTAGGACTTCTGCTGGGTGGACCCGCACCGTTCGAATCCCGCCACCTCCACTCACTCCAGGGTGTTCATGAAACCCTCTGTTGATGTGGCGAAGGGTCCTTGACTCGTTTGCCACCCCTAGAAGTGCACAAACCGCCGGCCCTAAGGGCTGGCGGTTTGTCATTGATCGGCGAAGATGCCCTGACCCCAGACGCGCCGAAGCGGACCTTTAGTCACACGAGGACGGGGAGTTTCGAGTAGCCGCGGACGCTTGCAGTGTGGATCATCTCGGCGCGCCCGTAGTCGACCTCCCATGTCGGGAATCTCCGCAACAGTTCGCGGAGCGCCACGTGACCCTCAAGGCGGGCAAGCGCCGCCCCCACGCAGAAGTGGGCTCCGTAGCCGAACGAGAGGTGGCGGTCGATGTTGCGATGAATGTCAAACCGGTCCCCATCGGGAAAGTGACGACTGTCGCGGTTGGCAGACCCATTGATAAGCAGGATCTTCGATCCCCTCGGAACGATCTGGCCATGGAACTCAGCCTCCTCCATGACCCAGCGGCCCTGCACGGGCGAAGGAGCCTCGTAGCGAAGACACTCCTCAATAGCGTTCGGGATCAACTCCGGAGTGCTGGCCAGCTCAACCCGCTGGTCGGAGTGACGATCGAGCAGCGTCGCTACCCACCCGAGCAGGCGTGCGACCGTCTCGCTACCAGCCCCCGACAGCAGCATGACAAAGGCGAAGATCTCCTCGTCGGTGAGTCCGCGCACCGTGCCGCCCTCGTCGACCTCGGCGTGGACAAGCACCGACAAGAGGTCCTCTTTCGGCTCCTTGCGCCGGCTCTTCATGAGTTCGGGCAGCACTTGCAAAAGCAGGCCACCGGCGGACGCCTCGACGGAGCCCATATCCCCCATCACCGCTGAACGCCGTTCACCGATGGTGCCGTCGGGCGTCACCGTGAGCATGTTGTCAATGCCCTTCCGCCACTCCTCGACCATGTCTTCGGGGAACCCAACGAGGTTCATGATCATCGTCGGTGGAATGATCCCGGCGTACTCCTGTACAAAGTCGAACACGCCGCGCCCCTCGAGTTGGTCGAGCAGGTTTTGACAAATTGTGACGACCTGCTCCTCGAGACCGGCGATCTTCCTCGGTGTGAAGGCCCGGTTGACGACCTTTCGGTGCCATGAGTGCCTCGGCGGGTCCATGAAGATCAGCATCGATATCGGGAACCGTTCGGGGCTCATCATGTCGAGCGTGGTTCCGTGGGCAGAGCTGAAGCGCTCGGTGTCGAGAATTGCCTCGAGCACATCGTCGTAGCGACTCAGCGCCCAGAAGTCGTACTTGTCGTTCCGGTAGACCGGTGCCTCGTCGCGGAGTCGCCGCCAGATTGCATGGACGTTGGCATCGATCTCGTAGTCAAACGGGTCGTAGTAGAGGTCCATCGCGTTGGTCACGGTTCTTCAATCCAGGGGCCGACGTCTTGCGACGCGGCGAAGTTGTCCCCGCCAACTTATGTCGACGGCAGCGCCCAAAACCACAGCGTATTGAAACTGCCCTCAAGGCCCGCGCCGCGACGTCCGCCATTCCTTCTGATCGCCCAGGTCAAACCGCAGCCAATTTGTCACTTTACTTGACCAACTAGTGAGCTCACTCTTTTGGGCTCACTTGCAACTCAGAAGCAAGGGCTATAACACTATAAGCGAGCCTCAGTTCTATCCGAATATCATCACGGTTGCCGACAGGGAACAGCGTGAACTTGTCTGCAAGAGCTGGCGAAAGAGGTATTCCCTGGGCACCTGCTGGCCAGCCGCGGCAGCGCCGAAAGGACGTCCTCGTGACACCCGTTCGGGCGCTCGGCCAGTACGGCGCTGCGCCTGCTCGCAGACCGGCTCGATCCAGCCGAAGAGACTGCTAAGCGCACCGATGCCTTTGAACCCGCAGTCCGAGCCGAGCTCCGAAAGGCAGCGAAGACCCTTTGTCAGTCTTGTCGTATGACGCCTTCCAAAGCCCACGGTGCAACCCGACACAGGGTTCCGTTTGGCGACGGCATGCTCGCATCCTGTGGCCAATCACCTCGTCGTCTCTATGGGTGTATCTAACCGGCCGAGGGACCGGGTCGAGATCGAAACGATGCTGTCGGCCATGACCGACAACGCGGCCGAGGCGCTCGGGTCGAGCGGATCGCCGGTGACGGAGATCCCCGGTATGACCGAATCGCATTCGCTCCCTCACCCGCAGCCGCGGTCTCTGGAAAAGTGCGAGTTCGATGACCTGGCCGCGGGCCACTGACCTGACCCTGTCGAGGCACCCTCGTCAAGCCTGCGGAGTGTCCAGCATCAAATGGGACGATCCCCGGACAGAGCGCTTCCCGAACACCGACTACAAGGGTGTTCGGGAAGCGCTCGCCACAACCTTCCTAAAGGTGTGACCCGGTCTTGTATCGAGGCCCTGAAGCTAAGACCTCGCTGTTCCTGTTGACCCCTCCGCGAAGAGGGAGTCAGGGGGCTACCCGGCTGCTGGAGACTTGCAGACGGCCTTCAGACCATACGGAGTTGTGAACTTGCCGTTCTGAATCCGGACCCAATACCAGCAATCAATCGGAGTCGGCGAGCCCTTGTGGAAGGTGAGGGGCGGAGTCAAGCCACCGAGCGTGGTTCCGTGCAGAGAGTAGAGGCCCTTCTTGATCTGAGCCGTGGTGATCGGTCCGCTCACGCCGGCCTTCCCTGCGTCGGCTGCCGCAGTGAACAGCAGCCCTGATGCCCATGCCTGCGTCACCAACTCACTGTAATTCGGGTTCGAAAGCAACGATGGCTCGTACTTCCTAATCGCACTGACCATCGTCTTGGACGCCGGAATGGTATTCAGGAAGAACGGGTAGTCCGTCTCCGAGCCAATGAACTTCGAGTCCAATCCCGCCACTCCCGTGAAGGACTTCGAAATCGCGCCATCTAGTGCGATGTACCAGGGCGTGAAGTTCTGGGTGGAGCAATCCTTGGCAACCGCCTGAACGACCGACACGGCATCTGCGACGACCAGTGCTTCTACTCCAGCCTGCTGGGCCGCCAAACACGGAGCAGTGAAATTCGGGCTAGACGCCGAGATCGCACTGACGTAGGGAAGGTTCTCATGCAACGACGCCGCCGTGGTCTTCAGCGGTTGAACCGTCTGCTGGCAGGTAACCGCTTCGGCGCAATAGAGCAAGCCCATGCTCTTCGCCCCGACCTTCTGAGCAGCGGCCACGAAGTTGACCAGATAAGAATCGAGGGTTTGGCCCACTGAGAAGAGATCGGAATTGGTTACGAACGTTTCGCTGGAGGTGTTGCCCCCGATGATCGGAACACCGTGGCTCGCGGCGTAGCCGGCCCAGACGGCGTCGCTACTCGAAACGTCGATGATGTCCACGACGTGATCCTGCGAAACAAGAGTCTCGACCTCAGAGAGGGCGGTGCTCGAGTTGAAGTTGGGGTCCTCGAAGATGACGTTGACATGGTGGCCGTTCACACCACCATGTGCATTGGTCCAGGCCTCCCATGCCTGAACGGTGGGTTTCGCGACGCTGTCGCTCGAGGACAACGTCCCGTCGGCACAGTCACACACGAAGCCGATATTGACCTGTGTCGAGCTGCTTGCTGCCGCTATCGGCGTGGATGTGCCGAGACCGGTGAACAAAGCACCGATCACGATAAGCGAAGCCCAAACGGCGAGCAGGTGATGCAGATGGCGTTTCAATTTCGAGTTCCCCTCGTTCTGAGATCGTGAAGAGTCACGTCATTCCGGGATCAGCCCAGGTCCGCGACAACCCGGTGGAGTGGACACACCACCGAGCAGGACGGACAACGGCAGTGGTCCCCCTCCCTACCGCCCAACGCTTTCGCCTTGGTATCCTAACAATGATAGCTGAGATGAAACAAGAACGTCAAGATAAGGCGAGCCGAGTCGGTCGCACCCCCAGAGCAGGCTGCCACCGGTAGGCCCGGAGAGTGGTCTGAGCAAAACCCGCAGCTACCAGGGCAGATGCGTCGGAACCGCCAAGAACTCTCCTCGTGCGGTCCACTCCAAAGCTGCCCGAAGTCGTCTGAGTGGTCATCGCCGAAACTGAGGTCGTCGACCTTCCCGAAAGGCATTCAGGCCCTCGGCGACGTCTGCGGAGTGGCTGTTCAGCTCGACCGCAACAGCTTCGGCGTCAAGCATCGTCGTCCAAGTGGAATCCAACGACCTCGTGAGCAACCGCTTCATCAGGGAGATCGAGGTCCGGGGCCCTTCGGCAAGCTGGACGGCCCACCGACGCGCCGTCTCGAGTAGCGCGTCGGGTGGCACCAGCTCGTTGACCAGCCCGATGCGGTGGGCTTCGGTTGCATCAAGGCGCTCACCCAGCATCATGAGTTCTTTTGCCTTGTGGATTCCCACAATTCGTGGCAAGAGATAGAACCCACCTCCATCGGGGATCAGACCGCGCCGCACAAAGACTTCGATGAAGGAGGCCTCGGTAGAGGCAATGATGAGATCGCTCGCAATCGCGATGTGCGCACCCAGTCCGGCAGCCACACCGTTGACTGCGGCAATCACCGGCTTCTCGCAGTCAATGATCGATGTGATCAGCCGCTGAGCACCATCGCGAATGACCCGGGCCATGGGTTCCTCGGTCGACGCACCTGGATCCGTCGAGACCACCTCGGGAGCAGGGCGAAGATCCGCTCCGCTGCAAAATCCCGATCCCTTTCCGGTGATCACGACGGCCCCAATTGTCGGACTTCTATTGACTGCGACGAGCTCGCTGACAAGGAGATCACGCTGAGCGGGGGTCATCGCATTCAGCACCTGAGGACGGTTCAAGAACACCCAGAGGACGCCGTCTTGTTCCTCGAAAATCAGCTCACTCACCTATCGATCCTCCAGGCGGTTGGCATGTTCATCATCCAAGGACACCAGCCGAACGAAGAGCAGCGATTTCCTCCGCTGTGTAACCAACGACCTCGGCCAACACTTCCTCGCTGTCCTGGCCAACCTCCGGCGCATGGGTATGCGAGGGAAGGGGACTGCCACCCACCCGCAGAGGAAACGGCAGCATGTCCGCTCCAAATCTCGTCCGGGGCTGCCAGCTGAAGCGATCCAAGAACTGGGGGTCCGCAGTAACGGAGGACGAGGTGTTCACTGGAGCCAGCGGAACGTCGTGCTCGAGCCCCATGGCCAGCCAGTCGGCGCTCGTTCTGGTCACAAAGGTGTCCGTGAGGATCTGGCGAAGTTCGGTGTTTCCTCGGGCGTGATCGCCATAGCGGACGCCCGGCCAGCGTTGGAAAAGGTCGGGGCGTCCAATGGCTTCGCAGAAGTTCTTCCAAAACGACTGTTCGCTGGCCATCAGGAGCACGAACCCGTCCTGGGTGGCGTAGATCTGATAGCGGACACTCTCTCGCATCCCGCTCGGACCTGGTGGGCGCCGCTCGCCGTCGTCGGCCGGACTCCCACGTACCTCCTCGAGCGGGCGTTCGTAACTCCTCCATGCTTCGACCGCCCACCAGTCAAAATAGACGGAGGCATCTGATTGGGCGATTTCGATGGAGCACCCCTTTCCGGTCGCCCGAGCGGAGAGAACTCCCGACAGAATCCCAAGGGCCGCATAAGCCGGCCCCGCGTGGATACCGATGCTGGTGTGATCGGCGATGTAAGAAAACCCTTGTGGATCGTGCTCGACCCGGACATGGCCCGCCCACGAGTCATAGGCGATCCCGTGGCTGGGAAGATCGCGGTAGGGGCCGGACGCCCCGTATCCGCTTATGGAGCAGAAGACCAGCGCCGGATTCGCTTCCCAGAGTCTTTCAAGGGTGATGCCTCGCCGCGCGAGCGCCCCGGGCCGCATTCCCTCGATGACGACATCGGAGTGACGAGCCAGGTCCAGGTATGCCGATACGCCATCGGGGTGCTGCAGGTTCAGCACAACCGATCGCTTCCCTCGGTTCACGTGCAGCGACAGCAGCGACGTTTCGCTACCGTCCTCAAGCCGAACCATCGGCCAGGTCATTCGGCGCCCGTAGTCACCTTCTGGGGGTTCGATCTTGATCACGTCAGCGCCTAGGTCCGCCAAGATGCCTCCGAGTTCGGCGGGCGCGAGAATCGTGCTTTCCAGCACTCTCAGGCCACCGAGCAGCGCTGGCCCTCTTGAGTCGACCACGTCGTCGTGCGTGGGCTCCGTCATCGAGGCCTCCGAAGTTTGCGATTGTCCCAACTGATCGGGGGACCTGTGGGTTCGACAGCAATGACCACGCTCGCGGTGTCGTAATGGCGGCGGGTTGCCTCGGGAACCTCGCCAGTCGGGACGCCGAGACCCTCGTACTTGTCCGCAATCAAAGCCATCGCGTGAGCTTGCACAGCCTCGTCATCCACAATCCGCGCCATGCCCGTAATCACGACGGCACGCAACTCAGACCAGGAATGGCCGGCTTCCACCAGGACACACACCCTGGGATCCCGCCGCACGCGGGTCACCTTGCGTGACCTGGCCGGGGTCCGCACGAAGACCGACGTATCTTCCACGGCAAACCACACGGGAAGCGTGAGAGGCCCGCCGTCTGCCCGAAGGGTCGTCATCATCGCCGTGTGGCCGGCCCGTACGAAATCCCAGACCTCCGCCTCACTCATTTGTACGCCCACAACATCTCCTTCTACACCGAGGGATCGCGGGGCAAGCCCAGAATCCGCTCGGCGATGACATTGCGCTGAATCTCGCTCGTTCCACCGGCGATCGTCAGGCATCTGCTCAGCAAGAAACCATGTGCCCAGGTGCCGGCCTCTGCGCATGCATCGAGGAGCCCTTCCTGGCCAAGCAGGTTGAGCCCCACCTCCTCAAGACGTTGCTGGTGCTCGGCGGAGATCAGCTTCGCCACACTCGCTGAAGCACCGAACTCCGCTCCTGCGAGCGCCTGGGCTGCGGCTCGTTCTTCGAGCATGGCGCACACCCGCGCCTCCGCCACAAGACCACTGACCACGTCCAATGACCGAGAGAGCTCGGCCGGTGACAACCGACGAGCAAGCCCGATAAGGTCGTCGGCGGTCTGGTTCGCCGACGCCGCGCCACCCGCTATGGATCTTCGTTCCGTGTTGAGTGTGGTCCGGGTCACCCGCCACCCGTCCCCCACGCCACCAACGACGTTTGATGCTGAAACGAAGACATCGTCAAGGAATATTTGGGAGAACCCATCGGCTCCTGTCATGTCACGCATCGGCGACACCGTGAGCCCAGGAGTCCGCATCTCGATCACGAAGCAGGTGATCCCCGCGTGCCTAGGGGCACCGATGCTGGTGCGAGCCAGGCACAGGCCGAAGTCCGCTTCTGCGGAGTGCGAGGTCCAGATCTTCTGACCGGTAAGCGTCCATCCGCCGTCGGTCCGTTCCGCCCGGGTGGAGAGCGCCGCCAGATCGGACCCTGCATCTGGCTCGCTGAACATCTGGCACCACTGCACGTCGCCTCGCAGGGTCGACCCGATCCAACGGTGCCGCTGCTCGTCGGTGCCGTAGGCGGAGATGGCGGCCAGCGCCCACTCACCCACTCCCAAACGTGGGAGCTTCAGACCCGCTCGGTCCAGCTCCTCTTCGATCACAACCCTCTCAACCAGCGATGCGCTGCGACCCCATGGTTCGGGAAGGCCCGAGGCAACCAGGCCGAGCTCCACCATCAGGCCGCGCTGCTCGTCTTCCGGTCGACATGACACTGCCTCGAGTTGCTCCCGCAGCTCCCTGCGTAGGTCTTCGAACGCCAACCCATTCGACGGGACCGGGACGCGACGTGACTCTCCTTGGTGCCGGTCCTTGCTAATCCGGTTGGTCACGGCCCCGTCCACAGCGGGTCCGCGTCCATCCTGGGTGGTTCTCGTTTGACGAACTCCTCGGAATCCAACGCGATGCCAGCCACCCGACTTCCTGGTCGGGGCAGGGTTCCCAGAAACGCGACTTTCGGTGGGACAACCGTTTGGAAGGAGCCCGGTTCGACCGGCACGAGATAGACGGTGGCGTTTCGAGTCGCATCGCCAGTCACATCGATACCGGTGATGGCCTGACCGGCCAAGGCACCCGATTGCTCGTCGGACTGCTTCAACTGGGGTCGGACTTCAGAGGTCGAGTCGGAAGAGGTCGATGGCATTCTGCCGAGCAATCCTGTCGACCGCCGACTGGTCAAGGTGCCCGAAAAGGTTGGCCGCCACCTTTGGAGAGTTCGGCCAGGTCCCATCCATGTGCGGATAATCCGTTTCGAAGAGCACCTGGCTGGTGCCGATGCGATCGAGCATGTCGATGCCTACGTTGTCCTTGAAGAAGCAACAGTAAACCCTGTCCTTAAAGTAGGAAGAGGGCAGCTCGCCGCCGAGGGTGTCTTCGTGCGCCCAAAGGTGGGTCTTCCATGCGTCATCCGTCCTCTCAAGAATGAAGGGAATCCAGCCGATCTGGCACTCGGCGTACATCAACTTGAGATTTGGGAACCGGAATAGCACTCCAGACTGCAGAAAATCGACCATCGACGCCGCACTATTCGCGAATATCATGACGGTCGACACCACCTGAGGAGCATCATCGGAGGTGAGCAGGGTCTTGGTCCCCGACCCGATGTGCATTGCGATCACAGTCCCCGTTTCATCACACGCTTGGAAGAACGGGTCCCAGTAGCCGGTCCAGATGCTCTGAAGACCGAGCCATGCAGGGAGTTCGCTGAACGCGACAGCGGTGACGCCTCGGGCCGCGTTGCGGCGGACTTCGGCTGCAGCTGCCTCCACGTCCCAGAGTGGGATAAGACACAGTGGGATCAAGCGGCCATTAGTGCCGGCGCACCACTCTTCTACGATGAAGTCGTTGTACGCCTTCACGCACAGCATCGCCAGCTCACGGTCCTCAGCCTCGTTGAAGATCTGGCCACAGAATCGAGGGTAATTCGGGAAGCACAGGGACGCTTGCACTCCATTTAGCGTCATGTCCTCAAGGCGTGCCTTCTGTTGCCAGCAACCCGCACGCATGTCGTCCAGGGTCACCGGCGTGCTGTCTTCATGAGTTGGTGGGTAACCAGCTGAAGCGATGTACCGAATGACGGGGTAGAACTTCTCTTCGTAGTGCCACCACGCAGCGGGTGCACCGTGGGCACCGGGATTCGGAACAAAGCGGCCGTTGGAGCGCACAAAGGCGTCGGACGGATGGGTCTCGAGACGTGGCGCCAAGGCCTTGAAGCGCCGAGGAACCCGGTCCTGCCAGATCCCGGGAGGTTCAATTAGATGGTCGTCGACGCTAATGATCGGTGGGATGCTGCTCGGCATCGAATCTCCAGAGACGTGAACGTATAATCGTTACAATCTTAGACCAATGAGGTCGTCCCCTGCTCAGAGACTCAGGGCTCGACGCCGCGACCGAAGCCGGGAGAGCTGATGGCGTCCCAGGGATCCCTACTTGAGTTGGTCGGCGCTCCTCCTTCGCGGATAGCGCTGGACGATGGCACGTCTCGGCGGACGTGGGCCGACCTCGAGGAGAGAACCCGGGCGATTGGCACCGGCCTCCTCGAACTCGCTGGAGGACCCGGCCACCATGTCGCCCTAGTGGCCGGAAACCGTGTCGAGTTCGTCGAAGTGGTATTGGCCTGCTTGCGTGCCGGTCTCGTTTACACGCCAATAAAGGCGGGGTGGACCAGGTCTGAGATCGAAGGAGTGCTGCTCGACGCAGCCACGTGTCTCGTGGTGGCAGACACCGACAGCGCTCGCAACGCCGCCCGATCGAACGGGGTCCCACTCCTCGACCTCGACAACGGATTCGATCGGTGGGTTGAGCAGCAGCCGACCGGCACATTTCCTGTCGAGAGCGGCGGTTGGAAGCTGAGCTTCACGTCAGGCACAACTGGCCGCCCCAAGGGCGTCATCCCGACATTCCTGGGCCTTCGCCCTTTCGACGAGTCGTTCCGATCGTCAGCTCGGATGGCGACCGCCGTATGTCTGCCCGGCGAGGGTACCCATCTCCTTGTTTCTCGCCTCTTTCATGGCGCGCCCCTCACATTCGGCTTGGGCGCGCTTGCCCGAGGAGCCACGCTTCGAATCATGCGACGATGGGACCCGCTTCAAGCAATCGAGCTCCTTGCTGACGATGCCACGTCGACGACGATGGTGCCGACGATGTTCCGCCAGCTCCTGGCACTCGATAGCAACCTCAAGGCGAACTTTCACGCCCCTTCACTCGTCACCGTTCTTCATGGTGGGGAGCCGTGCCCGGTACCGGTCAAGCAGGCGATGTTGGAGTGGTGGGGACCTCGGCTCGTCGAGTACTACGGCTTCACCGAGGGTGGGATGACTGTGGTGACGAGCGAAGAGTGGCTGAAGCGTCCGGGAACCGTAGGCCGGGCCGCGGAGGGACATCGCATCGTGATCGTCGATGACGATGACCGCGAGGTGCCGCCCGGTGTCGATGGGAGGATCTATTTCGACCTTCCCGATGGGGTGTCGTTCAGCTATCTGAATAATGAGAGCGAGACTGCGGCCGCTCACCGCGGCACCGCCTTCACAGTGGGTGATCGCGGCCACCTCGACGAGGAGGGCTACCTCTATCTCACTGGTCGTCGCTCTGACGTAATCATCGTCTCGGGTGTCAACATCTACCCGGCTGAAATCGAATCTGTACTCGGTGGCGTCGACGGACTCCTCGATTTTGCCGTCGTTGGTGCGCCTGATGAGGTCAACGGTGAGCGCGTCACCTCGGTCGTCGTCGTGAAGCCCCGGGAAGACCCCGGCACCGTGGTCGACCGAATGAAAGCCATCGCGAATGAGGCTCTCGCGGGCTACAAACGCCCACGCGCGTACCTCATCGCTGAATCCCTTCCACGTGATCCCACGGGCAAGCTCCTCAGGAGACGCCTGCGCGAACAGACTGCCGATCCTTCCTGGCCGTGGCTGGAGTCACTCTTCATCACTCCGGATCGTGAAACGCGTTCCTGAAGATGCCGTGCAGCACCGAATTTGAGATCGATGGAAAGCGTTGAAAGGCGGAGAGAATGAGTGGGTGCCTGGAGGGTAAGGCGATTGTGGTGACTGGTTCCGGCCGAGGCATCGGTCGTGCCGTTGCGTGCTACTGCGCGTCCGAAGGCGCTCGTGTGGTCGTTGTCGACTACGGGGTCGGCATGCACGGGGACGAATCCGAGGAGGACGTGGCCTCGTCCGTCGTCGATGAGATCACAAGCAAGGGAGGAGAGGCGATCGCAATCAGGGATTCGGTTACCGACATGGAGGCCGCCAACAGGATGGTCGGGACAGCTGTCGAACGTTGGGGGAAGATCGACGGCGTCGTCTGCGTAGCAGGGATCCTTCGCGAACGAATGCTGTTCAATATGTCCGAGGATGAGTGGGATGCCGTGGTAGCGACGCATTTGAAAGGCACCTTCACCCTCTTCCGGGCAGCAGCTCCCTTGATGAGGGCGCAGGGCTCAGGATCGCTCATCGGGTTCACGTCGGCGGCGTTCCAGGCCAGTGTGGCCCAGGCGAACTATTCAGCAGCCAAAGGCGGGATCGTTTCGCTCGTTCGCTCAGCCGCCGCAGGTCTGCATCGCTATGGAGTGACTGCGAACGCCATCGCACCGATAGCTCGGACTCGGATGATGGCTCAGGTCCCCATGGAACTCGAGGAAAACGGCGAACCCGAGGACGTATCCCCGATGGTCGCATACTTGCTCAGTGATATGGCCCGCCATATCACTGGTCAGATCTACACGGTCGTCGGCCAAAAGATCGCAGTGTGGAATCAGCCTCATGAACTTCGGGCGATGTATACCGAAGGACGCTGGACCCCCGAAACGATCGCTGCCCGACTCGATTCGACAATCGGTCAGGAGCCGATGCCGATCCTGGCGCAGCTCGAGCGCTACCGAGCATCTGCGGCTAAAGCGGCCGCCGAGGGAACAACACCCAACGCGTGACAACTTGCTGAGCGTGGTCTCAGGCGACCACGCCTGCAGATCGCAAGTCTGCGAGCTCGTTTTCGGATACCCCCAGTTCCTCCATGAGCACCTCGGTCGTGTGTTCGCCGAGCCACGGCACTCGTCGGATGGGACCGTCTGGCACCTTTGACATTTTGATCGGGTTGTTCGGGAAGAGCACGGGTTGTTCAACGCCATCAACGCGCGGCATCTCGACGAGCATGTCTCGCAGGGCAACGTGAGGATCGTGCACTACCTCTTCATCGGTGAGGCACGGACCTGCTGCCAGACCAGCTCGGCTTAGCTCTTCACAGGCTTGCATCTTCGTCTTGGAGGCTGCCCAACCCTCGACGGCGGGCCGAATTTCATCCTCAAGATGATCCGCCCAGCCCTGTCGGTCATCGAACCGACTGTCGCTCACCCATTCTGGATGGCCGACGAGCTTGGCCAGCTGCTCGAATTGGTGGCGTCGCCCAACTTGGAGGATGAACCATCCATCCGAAGCGTTGAACCCGTGCATGATGAGAGGAATATCGATACCCCCCCGATGTCCGAGCGACCAGTAGTTCGTGATGATGTCTGTCATGGCGATTGTGGAGTCCAGCATGGCAACGTCGATGTATTGCCCTTCACCGGTCTGCCGACGGTGGAGAAGGGCGGCAAGAACGCCGACGGTGGCAAAGAGCGATGTCCCGAGATCGCCGAGCGAACCACCCGGAGCTGGCCTCGGTGCCTCGTTCCCGCGCCGCTTTATTTCGTAAAGACCCGACATCGCTTCGACCACGGGGGCATATGCAGGCCAAGACTGATAGGGAGACGCCGGATCCTGCCCGAAGCCCGACACCGAGAGGTAGATGACTGACGGGTTCACGGCGCGAACGTCCTCATAACCGAGCCCGAGCTCGGCTAATCGTCCAGCCCGAAAGTTCTCAGCGAAGATGTCCGAGCGGGCGGCCATTTCGAGCACCAACTGCCGACCCCGATCGCTCCGCACATTGATCCCAACGGACCGTTTGTTCAGGTTATTGCGGAGGTACGTCGCGCCGACCTGCCGCCCCTGTGGATCGAGCATCGTCGGCAACGCGCCGCGACCAGAATCACCGTTGAGCGGCTCTTCGACCTTCAGCACATCTGCCCCGAGCCGGCCAAGAAGCTGAGTGGCGAACGGCAAGGCTTGCATCTGCTCGAGCGCGAGCACCCGCACGCCCTCCAGGGGTTTGCCCTTCGCCAACTGCGACGTTGAAACTTGATCGTCGGTTTTCAATCGAACCTCGCCCCCGTTCTGTCAGTGCTATTATTGTATAGATGCGGGGCATCATCGGCCACGGGGGCTATTTGCCGCGTCGTCGGTTGGACCGCCTAAGCATTGCGGCCGTAATGGCAAGTTCGCCCGTCCCGGGCCATCGCAGTGTGGCTTCGTTCGACGAGGACACCACCACAATGGGCCTCGAGGCAGCTCGCCTTGCCCTCCACAACTCGGGGCCCTCCAGACCCAACTCTTTGTGGTTCTGCACGTCCACTCCCGCCTACTCCGAAAAGACGAACGCGTTGGCTATACACGCCGCGCTCCAACTCGACCCGAACGTCCGAACCGCCGATGCGTGTGGCGCACCGCGCGCCGCTATGGCCATGTTCTGTGATGTGGTCGAAGCAGCCGGGACCGTCCAAGTCGTCGCAGCAGACATTCGCGTTGGACTGGCAGGCAGCGCTGAAGAGGCTCAGGGTGGAGATGGCGCAGCTTCGGTTGTCGTCGGCGACGGTGACGACACAACGCTGCAAGCGTCCTATCTCGGAGGTGCCAGTCTCAACCGAGAATTCCTGGACCGGTGGCGCGACCCACAGTCACGCTTCACGAAAGCGTGGGAGGAGCGCCACAGCGAGGCGCGATACCGCGAGTTGATTCCGGAGGCTTGGGCACGTGCCCTGAAGGCAGCTTCGCTCGAGACCGGCGACGTCGATGCGCTGCTTGTCGCCGGTCCAAGCCGGAGAACGAACCGATCCGCTGCCACCTGGATCGGCGTTGCGCTAGATCCGATCGTCGAGGAACTCGACCGGTCCATCGGATGGACAGGTGCAGCGCACCCATTCGTTCTGTTGTGCTCCTACCTCGAGGAAGCGCCGGCGGGTCGCACCTTGGGTCTCGTGAGTGTGAGTGAGGGGGTCGACGTTGTGCTTCTCCGCACAACAGGTGGCGGCAATAGGCAACCCGCCGGAGCGACGATCCGCGATCAAGAACGGCTGGGTCTGCCGATCGCCTACGGGAAGTTCCTTGCGTGGCGCGGACTTCTTGACGCCGATCGACCTAGACGACCGCAGCCAGGTCGGGTCTCGGCACCCGCCGCGACACGTGGTGCAGCATGGAAATTTGGATTCATCGGATCACGGGACACTCGGACGGGCGAAGTGCGCCTACCGCAGGCGATTCCCGGTGCTGACCCTGACGCAATACTGGAACCTGCCCCGACAGCCGGGGCGCTGGGCACCGTCGTGACCTATACCGTGGACAGACTTGCCTATTCGCCGAGCCCCCCTATTGTTTTCGCCGTCGTTGACTTCGACGGTGGTGGCCGTCTCCCCGTCGAGCTGACCGACGTCGAGGTCGAAACGGTCAAGGTCGGGATGCGGGTCGAGATGACGTTTCGTCGGCTCGGAGTCACAGATGAGATCGTCAACTACTTCTGGAAGGCGCGACCAGCCACAGGGCTGGCATAAGGTCGGGAGGACGCGTTGGCATCGCATGGCATCGCCAACAAAGTGGCGATCGTCGGAATGGGCTGTACTCGGTTCACCGAGCACTGGGATCTGGGCGTCGACGAACTGGCAGTCGAAGCGACGAATGCCGCCTTGGTTTCCGCCGGCCTGACAAAGGGAGAGGTGGACGCCTACTGGTTGGGTACGTCACTTTCAGGAATAAGCGGCCTGCTGCTCTCCAAACCCATGGAACTCACCGGCAAACCGGTAGTCCGGGTCGAGAACATGTGTGCAACTGGCACCGAGGCCGTCCGCCAGGCTGCATACGCGGTCGCTTGCGGCGCGTACGACATTGCGATGGCAGTGGGTGTTGAGAAAGTTAAGGATTCTGGCTACCAGGGCCTCAACGCATTCCCGATTCCGAATGACGGAACAGCTCGCACCCTCACGGCGGCGGCGATGTTCTCGATGGCCGTACCGGCCTATGCCCGTAAGTACGGAGTGGATGACGAACGGATCAAAGAAGTGCTTGCCGAGATCGCATCAAAGAACCACGCGAATGGCGCCAAAAACCCCCGAGCCCAGTTCCGCTCCGCCGTCTCAAGTGCGTCGATCCTGGCCATGCCCCCAGTGGCCGGGGTGCTCTCGGCGATGGACTGCGCTGGCGTGGCCGACGGGGCCGCTGCCGCCGTCCTCGTCCGAGCGGAAGACGCGCTCAACTACACCGATCGGCCCATATACATCAAGGGTCTGGCATCGACGGCCGGGGACGGGAAGGGCCTCTCCGACCCCTCGTATGACTACACGACCTTTCCGGAGTGTGCCGAATGCGCCGCAGACGCGTACCAACAGGCGTGCATAACAAACCCCCGCGAGCAGCTCGCGATGGCCGAGGTCCACGACTGCTTCACGATCTCCGAGCTCCTCTTGTACGAGGACCTCGGTTTCGCTGAGCGTGGGACCGGATGGAAGGAGGTGCTCGCGGGCACTTTCCATCTGGACGGCGAGTTGCCGGTCAACACTGACGGAGGGCTCAAGAGCTTTGGCCACCCGGTTGGTGCGAGCGGGTTACGCATGATGTTCGAGTGCTGGCTCCAGCTGCGAGGCGAGGCCGAGGAGCGCCAGATTGATACAAGCCGCGGGCTGGCCCTTACCCACAACCTCGGCGGCTACCCCGGCGAGATGGTTGCCGCCGTCAGCGTGCTCGGGACTACGGCATAAGGGCATGCCGGGCCAGCCTCAAGGCCGCGGGAGCGGGATAGCTTGTTGTTACAATGGTAAAGATGAGACAAGACGGGAGTCTTGCCAGGGCCTCCGAAGGTTTGGGTAAGGCGGACGGCTCCCAGATCCGTCAGCCACGGATCGCCGACATCGTGGCCTCACAGTTGAGGCAAAGCATCGTTGATGGCGAGTATGTCGACGGCAAGCTCCTCCCAAAACAAGATGAACTCATCGAAGAGTTCGAGGTAAGCCGTCCATCGCTGCGCGAGGCCCTACGAATCCTCGAGACCGAGGGGCTCATCACCGTGCTTCGGGGAAACAAGGGCGGGGCGATTGTCCACGCTCCGAAGGTTGAAGCAGGGGCTCACATGATAGGGCTCGTGCTTCAGGCGGACCGCGTCACGCTGAGTGACCTGGCGGAAGCCCTCGGGCGCCTCGAGCCGTCCTGTGCCGCCGCCTGTGCTGATCGGCCCGATCGCAACGAGACTGCGGTGCCGGTCCTTCGGGCAACGATCGATGAAGCCGAGCAGAACATCGATGACTCAATGGCATTCACGGCATTGGCGCATCGGTTCCACGATGAACTCGTTCGCCATTGCGGTAACAACACGCTGCGGATCACGGTCGGCATCCTGGTAAGCCTGTGGTCAATCCAGGAGGCAGCCTGGGCCGAAGCTGCCGAAGCAGAACACGCCTTTCCCGATCGCTCCGAGCTTCTTGTCGCCCTAAAGGCGCACCGCAAGCTCGTGGAAGCCATCGAACGGGGCGACGCGAGCGGTGCCGCCCGAATCTCCTATGCCCACCTTGAGGCCAGCCAGATCCACGTTCTCGAGGCGCACCGCGATACGACTGTTTCGGTGACCCAGCGGATGGGACCGCAGGGGCGACGTCGCGCCAGCGAGACCACCATGACCGTCGTCCGCCTCTGACAAAGACGCCAAGCTCTCGTTCTCGGTTCTTCTTGAAGAGACGCTCGGCGGCCTCCGGCAGAGGTTCCACGGGTTGTGCCTCGCTCAAACGTTCTGTATGGCGCCCCGGGAATGATCATCTGACGACAATCGCCAACTGACGACCGCCCTGGCCTCAGTCACGCCCAACACCGGAATACCTCGACCCGGGCTCAGAGAGAACCAAGGGAGCTCGAACAGCTTCGAAAATCGCTCTGATCGCCTCATAGCGCCGAGCATTCCTTTCGGGGACCGTCGAGGCATGCCGCCGGGGTGTCTTTCAACTGGGCCCCGATGCAAAGTGCCAGGTCGGTCCCCCTCGGTCAGTCCTGGCGGAGCAGGCACTTGGTGTTCGCATTGGTCTCCCCCGTCCCCAGTGCGCGTCGTAGGAGCGAGCCCCGATTCCGTTTCGATGACGGGATTGGCGACATGCTGGGACAGTTGCTCGCCAGGGTCCGGGCCTCGGAGCGTCGGCTCCTCGGGCGACCTCGCGTGGGAGGGCGCATTGTGACATCTCCAAGTTGTTCACCCAGGCTCAGAAGGTATAATCATAGTGAAGATAAGCCTTGGCGACGGCGGAAGGAGCCAGCAGGATGCGGTTCGGGATCTTCTTCGAGATACAGATGCCTCGTCCTTGGCAAGACGATTCAGAGCAGCGCGCCTTCGCCGAGGCACTGGAGCAGGCGGAACTCGCCGACCGGATCGGGATTCAGTACATGTGGGCCACCGAGCACCACTTCCTCGAGGAGTACGCGCACTCGTCGGCTCCCGAGGTCTTCCTCGCCGCCGCCGCCGCCCGAACGAAGCGAATTCGGGTCGGTCACGGGATCCGCCTCATGCCACCTGCCTACAACCATCCGGCCCGGGTCGCAGAGTGCCTCGCCACCCTGGACCTTGTGAGTGGTGGCCGAGTTGAGTGGGGAGTCGGCTCGTCCAGCTCGGCGGCCGAGATCCTCGGATTCAACTTCGATCCCCACGACAAGGAGGCGATGGCCGACGAGGCGACGGCGGAGGTCGCCAAGATGCTTTGCAGCACCCCTTACCCCGGCTTCGAAGGGCGCTTCTTCTCGATGCCGTCTCGCAACGTTGTCCCTAAGCCGGTGCAGCGTCCGCATCCGCCGCTGTGGACTGCTTGTTCAAGACGACAGACGATCATTCGAGCCGCTGAGCAGGGTGTCGGTGCTCTCACCTTCGCCTTTGTCGATCCGAACGAGGCCCGCCCGTGGGTTGAGGATTATCAGCGGACATTCGCTGACCATTGCGAACCGATCGGGCAGGACGTCAACCCGCGCCTGGCGATGGTGACCGGCTTTGGATGTGCCGATGAAGCCGAGGTGGCTCGGGCCCGCTTCAAGGGCGGTCAGGACTTCTTCGGCTACGCCCTTGCCTACTACTACGGCACGGGGCGTCACTTGCCCGGCACAGACAGCGTCTGGTCAAAGTACGAAAAGGCAGGCATCGCGGCCGATACTGGCTACGGGGACGTCACGCCGTTCGCCACACCAAAGGAGCTGCGCGAGCGATATCGGATCTTCGAAGATGCAGGGGTCGACCAAGTCGTCATCATGCCCCAAGCGGGTCGCAATCGACATGAGTACATCTGCGAGGCGCTCGAACTCTTCGGACGATCGGTGTTGCCAGAGTTCGTTGAGAGAGACGAACAGGCGGAGAAGGATCGGCTCGTTCGGCTGGGTCCAGCAATCGAGCGTGCTCGGTCTCGCGTCGTCCCTGCGCGGACGCTGGAGACTCCGGAGCCAATCGAGGCGTTCGGCCTGCGTTCGAAGCGTGCGGCGAGCGAGCTCGCCACGTTGCTCCATAAGGTGCCGATCGAAGGCGAAAACAAATAGACAATGGGAGGGGAATATGCCCGTGCTCAAGGGTAAATCGGCCATCGTCACGGGGGGCGCCCTCGGAATTGGTAAGGCGATCGCGAAGCGGTTCGCGGTCGAAGGGGCAAATGTAGCCATTTGGGACATCAATGCTGACGCTGCCGCGACATCACATGCCGATGTGAAGGCGGAAGGAGTCGGGGCGCTCACGGTGATCACCGACGTGAAAGAACGTCCTCAGGTGGAAGAGGCCATAGCGAAAACTGTCGATGCCTTCGGCAACATCGATATCCTGGTCAACAACGTTGGCATCTTCACGGGCTTCTACCCCTTCTTGGAGATCCCTCACGAAACATGGGTCGACACTTTTCGGGCCAATGTCGAATCGGCACTCATATGCACACAGATTGTCGGGCGCCACATGGTCGACCGATCGATCGAGGGACGGATCATCAACATCGGGTCGGTGGATGCGCAGATCGCCTATGGCGACTTCGCCCACTACGCCACATCGAAAGCCGCCATGCGAATGCTGTCTAAGACCGCGGCCATGGACCTGGCCAGATACAAGATCACCGTGAACGAGATAGCACCCGGCTTCATCTTGACCGAGATGTCACGGTTCGTCATCGAAACTCCCGTGTTTCAGAGCCGTGCTGCGTCGTTCGCTCCACTCGCGCGAGCAGGGGACGCCGGAGAGATCGCGGCGGCGGCGGTTTACCTGGCTAGCCCGGACGCTGCGTACGTCACCGGGTCGGTACTGACCGTCGACGGGGGGAGCGTGGAAGCCGGGCGGACCTGGATCCAGCACCGTTATCTCGTCGAGGACGGGATGATCGCCGAGTGACGGACGCTCGGATCGTGGAGCGATCATCCGCGCTCCTGCCCGATCCAGAACCTCGAGAGCGTTCCTACACGATCATCTCAGTCGACGATCATCTGGTCGAGCCAGCAGGGATGTTCGAGGGACGGCTCCCCTCGAACCTCGCACCCCGTCGACCACGCCTCATCGAAGAGGAAAGCGGCCGGCAGGTGTGGGAGTTTGAGGGAGCCCGCTACACCCAGGTTGGCATGAACGCCGTAGCAGGAAGGCGACGGGAGACCGTGACCGCCGAACCAACTCGCTTCGAAGACATGCGTCCCGGGTGCTATGACATCCATGCCCGGATTGCCGACATGGACATCAACGGCGTCTGGGCTTCGCTGAACTTCCCTTCACAGATCGCGGGTTTCTCCGGTCGGATCTTCTCGGGAGCCAAGGATAGAGATCTTGGCAAGGCGGTCACTCGGGCCTGGAACGACTGGCATTACGAGGAGTGGTGGCAGCCATACCCAGAGCGCATCATTCCGTGTTCCATCACCTACCTGACAGATCCCGAGTACGGCGCGAGGGAGATCCGGCGCAACGCCGAAAGGGGTTTCCGCACCGTCTCGTTGCCCGAGCGACCGCAAAAGATCGGTTTGCCGGACCTGTTCACCGGCTACTGGGATCCAATCGTGGCAGCATGCGAGGAGACTGACACGGTCATCTCCCTTCACGTCGGGTCCTCAGGCGACGCCGAGTTGCCGAACATCCAGCCGGGGCCGACGATGATGGGCCTGGGGTCGACCTTGTTCGGCCAGCTCTCTCTCACCGCATGTGCCGAATGGCTGTGGTCGGGTATCCCCGTGCGTTTCCCAAAGGTGAAGATCGCCATGAGCGAGGGCGGAATCGGATGGGTCGCGATGCTGATCGACCGCCTCGAGAACATCGTCAATCGATCGGGCTACGGTGCTGGCTTCGATGCGGGCGGTCTGCGGCCCGCCGACGTCCTTCGGCGGAACTTCTACTTCTGCACCATCGACGATCCCTCGACCATCGACACCCGCCACACGATCGGCATCGATCACATCATGATCGAGGTCGACTACCCACACGGCGACTCCACTTGGCCCGACACTCAGAAGGTCATCCGCAACGCCTGGGGTCATCTCCCGGTTGAGGAGCTGCGCAAGCTCACGCACGAGAACGCCGCAGCACTGTTTCGATGGCCGTTGCCGACCATACGGTTACCCTGAGCACGAAGGTGGGTTCGAAGTCCACGAGGGCTTGGGTGGACGTTCTTGGCACTCCCGGCTCAGGCCGGAACATCGATTCCGTAGACGGTGGCAGCATTGCCGCTGAGAAGCTTCTTGCGCGTCGCGTATTCGACGTCCTCGAGAACCGCGGTGACCGCATCGAGGGGGTCGGGAAAGAGGCAGGTCGGATGAGGGAAGTCAGTCTCGAACATGCACTTGTCGAACCCTAAGGTGCGCGCGTTTTCGACCAGGGAAGCACCCTCGAACCAGAAGCACGCGAAGATCTGGCGGCGAAAGTAGTCCGAGGGTTTCATCGACAGTACGTCGGCGACGTGGGGGGCGGTTTCGGTCGCCTGATAGTCGAGAGCGTCGAGGGCAAAGGGTATCCAGCCGATGCCACTCTCTGAGGACACGATCTTCAGGGTTGGATGCCGCTCCAGCACTCCCGAGAAGATCAGGTTCCCGATGATCCGGGCATTGTTGAGGTAGAGGAGGGTCGAGCCGAGCGCCAACCTGCGCTCGTTGTCGAGTGAGGGCCACGAAGCGCGTCCGTACCATGACGCCTGCGTCAGGCTGGCACCGATGTGGAAGTTGACCGGCAGACCGAGAGAGGCACAGGCATCCCACATCGGCTCCCAGTAGGGATCGCCAAGATCGGGGAGTCCCTGATCTTGTGGATCGGCATTGGTGTTGACTCCCTTAAGGCCAAGGCCCGCGACCCGCTCGACCTCCGCGACCGTTGCTTCGATGTCCCACCAGGGAAGGAGCGCCATGCCCATTATCCGACCGCCCGATTCCTCCTGGATATCGGCCATCGCGTCGTTGTAAAGGGTCGCGCAGAGGTTACGAAGGGTGAGATCCTCCACGGAAGCAAATGCCTGGCCGCCGAACCCGGCCAGATTCGGGTACATGATCTGTCCCCATATCCCAGTTGCGTCCATCGTCTCGAGACGAGGCGCGACGAAACTGGCGGCGCGGCTGATGTCATTGATTGACCAGTTCATGAAGTCGACACCCCGGACCTTCTCATTGGCGGCATTGACCACCCCAAAGCCGCCAGCTCCGCTGAGTACGACGGATTCGTCGATGATCCACATCGGGCTCTCACCGGACTCATCGACGGCCATGCCCGTCGCGAGATTGAAGGTGCCCGGCCGCATGACAATGCGGGGAACTCGGTCCTTGTATGCAGCCGGCGCACGCGAGGTCCACAGGTCGGCGGGTTCGGTGAGATGCGTGTCTGCATCGATAACTCGGATTCCCTCGATCAGTTCCCGGTGCTCCCCCGCGCGAGGAGTTGCTGATGTCGCAGTCATTCCTTCTCCCAGTCTCAAGGTCAACGTTTCCGTTTCGCGTGACGTGCCATTCCAGTCGTCGTTCGTCTAGTTGTCGGCCCACCATTGTGTGCCGGCATGTACGGTCGTCGTGTCGCGTCCCGAACGCAGGACCCGTCCGGGCCGTTCATCGGTGAACTCACCATGGGCGACAATCTGAACGCCGTTCACAAATACGGCGTCGATCCCGTGGGCGTCGGCGTACAGACGATCTGCACCACCGGGAAGGTCATGCCGAGTGGTCACGGCGCCCGGACCCACCGTAAGCGGATCGAACACGACCAAGTCGGCCGAGTAGCCCGGTGACACACGGCCCCGTCCGATGAGCCCATAGAGTCGAGCGGGGCGATCAGTGAGGAGTGCGATCGCCTCCGGCCAATCGATGAGCTCGCGCTGTCGAACCACTCCTTCCAAGAGGGCGGTGGAATAGACGGCCCCACACGTCATGTCGAGGTGAGCTCCTGCGTCGGAGCCTCCCACGACCACCCGATTGTCGCGCCACAACTTGGCGCCGACCTCCCAATCGGCATCCTTCTCAGGCGTGGGGATCAGCAGGGTCGTACGCAACTCGTCGGCAATGACCACGTCGATGAGCGCGTCGAACGGACTCTGCCCACGTTCCTGGGCCACATCAGCGACGAGTCGGCCTTCGTACTGCGCGTTCTGCGATGCGTAGGTGTGCGCCAAGGTGATCTCCGGCCAATTGGCAACCCGGGCCCGGAGAAGGCCAGCTCCTTCTGAGGCCGCGCTCGCCTCGAGGCGTCGCCGGGTGGCCGGATCCCGCAGAGCAGCCATCCGATCGGGGATGGGCAAGGCGAACAGCGAGGGCCAATCGGGCAATCCCTCCAGGAGTACACCCGAAGCGAAGGAGATCACGACCGGCATATTGTGGATGATGCTGAGCGCAACAACGGTTGCCCCCGCCCGAGCAGCCGTCTCAGAGGCGTGCAGTTGGTGCGTAATCCGTTCCACAGACGTCGATGACAGCCCGAGCACGTTCCAGTTAAGCGGCCGGTCACCCAGGCGGGAGAGGCTCGCCATGAGCTCTTCTTCCTCAGTGCTGAACTGGGTTAGGCAACCCTGCAGGATCATCTCGATGCTTGTCCCTGGGTGTTCGGCGACCGCAGCAGCCAGTGCCTCGAACTCGGAGCGCTCGGCGAGGCGGCTGGGCACCGGACGAAGCTCGCCATCGTGGTGGGTGTTCACAGTGGACGTGGAGAATCCCATCCCTCCCTCTGCCAGAGCTTTGTGAAGTCGCTCGACCATCGACGCCACCTGCTCGGCGGATGCTTTCTCTTCCACTGCAGCTTCTCCCATGACCCCTCGCCGAAGGGTCGAATGGCCGACCATGAAACCGGCGTTGACACAGATCTGGCCCTCGAGCCGGTCCAGATAGTCACCGAAAGATCGCCACTCCCAGTCGAGACCAGCTTCGAGGGCTTGTCGCGGCATCCCCTCAACCTTCGCCATCATCCTCGTCAGGTACCCGGAGTCCTTCGAACTGGTTGGTGCGAGAGAGAACCCGCAATTCCCGCCCAGCACCGTGGTGACACCGTGCAAGGGCGATGGGCTTGCGGTCGGGTCCCAGAGGAGTTGGGCGTCGTAGTGCGTGTGAAGATCCACGAATCCCGGGGCGACGATGCGTCCGTCGGCATCTAACGTCTGTGCCGCGGTCTCATCAAGCTCCCCCACCGCGACAACACGACCATCCGAGATGCCGACATCGGCCCGACGCGCCGGCCCTCCGGTCCCGTCGACGACCGATCCGTTGCGTACGATCAGATCAAGCATCCGATACGGCTCCTTGTCCAGTTCCCGAGCTCCAGCGCAGTGCGCAGGACATCAGGGCCAGCCAACACCCGGTGAGGCAACTCGTACATATTCGATCTGCCCGGTCTCGCCAGTGCTGTCGTGGACGGATCCACTGAAGGGGATACCGGTCAGGCAGAAAAGCGTGCGCCGATCGGCCCCGCCCAGCATGCAGGCGTAGCAAGTCAACGACGTGAGCACTCGTTCGAGCACGACGCCTCCTTCAGCAACCCGCACGCACTCCGAAGTAATGGCGTTCGCCACCCAGAAGCAGCCATCGGCATCGAGGCAGCCGCCGTCGGGGCCGATCGCTCCGGGCTCCCCGTACCCAGGGAACTGAGCCCACACTCGGCGGTTTGACAAGGACGCATCGTCAGCGATGTCGAACGCGCTGAGGCGGAAACCCTTCGTTTCGCCAATGATCAAAGTTCTGCCGTCTGGCGTGATCGCTGCGCCGTTGGGGAAATCGATGTCGGGTGCCGCAACCGATACCGAGCCGTCCGGATCGACACGCACGAGGTTGGCGCGCTTGACGATGTCTGGAGGATCGTCCCAGCCGTGGGGCTCGTAGCCGAAATTGCCCACATAGGCCGTGCCATCGCCAGAGACGGTCATGTCGTTGGCCATATACACCGAATATGGGGATACGTCGGCATGCTCGACGATCCGCCCGTCATGTTCGCGGCGCAGGATCCGCATGTCGAGCATCGACACGATGAGCATGCGGCCATCCGGCAGCCATCCGAGTCCGGAGGGCTGGCCCGGAACGTCAAACTCGCGGCGAAGGTCGGCTTCCTCCCCGATCGAGAAGATGGCACGGCGATAGAAGTCAGAGAACCAGAGCCGGCCGTCGTGCCATCGGGGACTCTCTCCAAAGGTCAGTCCGGTGGCAAAGACCTCTGCGTTCCGAACTGCTTCCGCCATCTTGCCCCCCCGACTCGCTCGGCTTTTACTTCGTAATCTTAGAGATGTTAGGCCTCAGCGGCAACGCCGTCCAGCTTGGCTGGGCAATGGGCCTTCTCACCTCGGGCTGCATTCAGCAGAAGCCGCCGGTGGTCGCCCCGCGTCCCACACAAGTGGTTGAGGACCATGGACTGTTTCAAGTAGTGGTGGGCATCGGAGTCCGTTGTGCAACCCAGCGCGCCAAGGGTCTGGATGTACGCGACGGCGTTTGCCTCTGCCGCCGTGCCGGCGACAATCTTGGCCGCTCCGACCTGGAGGCAGGTATCGGTCGACTCGGCCTCCAGGGTCATGGCGGCATACGCTGCCTGGCACCACGCAGCCTCTGCCTGGATAGCCATATCGGCGCAGCGATGCTTTACGGCTTGGAACATCCCGATGGGCCTCCCGAACTGCATCCGCGTCCTGGCGTGTTCACTGGCCCGGTCACAGGTCCCTTCGGCGATGCCAGCGAGGGCGGCCGCGATCAAGGTGGCTCCGCGCCACCACCAATGCGCGCCCCCAGAGCAGAGGGACTCCGCATTCAGATTGGCGACCGCCATGGACGTTCGTTCCTCAACGCAGCGCCGCTCGCTCAGGTTCGCGACGGCCTCGCTCGAGACCACGACCGCCTCATATCGGTTGAGGAGAAGGATGAGTCTCGAACCAGGAAGGTCGAAGAGCTGAACGGGTCCGCTGACGGAGGTCGAAATCTCACCGACAGTGGAGGAGTCGGTCAGAGCAAGTGCGACCGGTATCTCACCGCTCGCAACGCCAGCTGCAAGTCCGCTTGCGCCCGCCGTCTCCGCGAGAGCCGATGTGAGCGTCTGAGCGAGGAATCGCCCGGGCACGGCGTGGCGACCCAACGACCGAAACAACAACGCCTGGTCGGCCAGACTCGGGGAGGCAAACCACCCCTCGCTCGCCCAGGTATCCCACACCGACGTCCCGGGGTCCTCAAGGACGCGTTCTAACCGGTCGACCATTCGCGACTGGCGCGCGCCGGGAAGGAGATTCATGATGCAAGAACCACGTTCATCGGTCCCTCGGAAGGCCAAGGAGCCGCTCGGCCACCGCGTTTCGTTGGACGTCTGCAGTCCCACCACCAACCGTCTCGGTCTGGCTCCAGAGGAACTCCGTAGTCCAATCCTCACCACCGATCGAACGACCCACCTCAAGAGCACTCGAACCGAGTAGCTCGAGAGCCAGACGGTGGACACGCTGACTCAACACGGCATGGAATATTCGACCAAGTGACCCTTCTGCCCCTGGGTGCCCGTCCTTCTCTACCCTGGAACATTCGGCAAGCGTCATGGCTCGGAGGGCTGCCACCTCTGCTTGAGCCGTTGCCAGCTCCATTCCCATGTGCTCGTCATGGGAACAGCGATCGGCCCAGAGTTCGAGGAGGGAGTTCACGCGGTGCCCTAGTCGGAGTTGATCGGCAACTCGACCTGTTCCTCGTTTGAGGTAGAGGCTGGAGGAAAGTACGCCCCATCCATTGTCGAGGCCGCCGACCACGTTTGTCAGCGGCACTCGAACCTCGTCGTAGACAACTCGGCACAGGCGGTCAAAGCCCGACAGCATCGTGATCGGTTCGATGTGGATCCCTTCGTGCGGTGCATCCAGATCGCAGATCAGCCAGGTGATTCCCTTGTGCTTAGGCGCCTCCGGATTGGTCCGAACGAGCAGCTCCTGGTGGTCGGCGACGTCCGCGTAGCTAGTCCAGACCTTCTCTCCCGTGACCACGATGTCATCGCCATCCACGATCCCACGGGTCGACAGCGACGCTAGGTCCGAGCCAGCCTCAGGCTCCGAGTAGCCCTGTGCCCAAACGGCTTCCCCCCGAAGGATCCGGGACAGATGCATGCGCTTCTGAGCCGTGCTGCCATGCGCGATCAGCGTCGGCCCGGCGTCATTCAATCCAACGAAGTTCGTGCCGACATCTGGACCACCGGCCCTCGCGTACTCCTCGTGCCAGATCATCTGTTGGACGAGAGAGAGCCCGCGGCCGCCGTACTCCTTGGGCCATGAGATCCCGGCCCAACCGCCCTCATATTGGACAGCCTGCCAGGCAGTGTCGAATTCGCGTAGCGCCTTGCCATCCCGTGGTGCCGACTCGCGCGGGATGTGCTCCTCGAGCCAGGTCCGTGCCTCGTCCCTGAACCTTTCGTCCTCAGCGCTAAGTGTCAGGTCCATCAGAGCGGTCGTGATCGAACGACCCTGCCGGGGTACGCACCCGTCAGCACGCCGTCGTTGTAGGTCACCACGCCGCCAGCGATGGTGTGACGGTAGCCCTTGGCACGCTGGACGATCCGTCGCCCACCGCCCGGCAAGTCATAGACGACTTCGGGCGGAGTGACTGAGAGCTCATCAAAGTCGATGACATTGAGATCGGCCCGATAGCCAGGTGCGACGACCCCACGATCGGTGAACCCGAATAGGTCCGCCGGCACTTTGGTGAGCATGTGGACAACCTTGGCCAGAGGCAAGCGGGGTCCGCGGGTGCGGTCACGACACCAGTGGCTGAGCATGAAGGTTGGTTGGCCTGAGTCGCTCACGAACCCATAGTGGGCTCCCCCATCTGCAAGACCGACCACGGTTCCGTCTTCGGTGAGCATCTGGCCGACGACATCGAGATTCCCGCCGCCGTACCCGAGCAGAGGAAAGAACAGGAGCTCCCGCCCATCGCGCTGAAGCAAGTGGTCGTAGGCAACGGCGCTCGGTGACATCCCCTGCCGGTGAGCGATGGCGGCGATACTCTGCGATGGGGCCGGCTCGTAGTCCGGGGGGTCACCAAGGGGAAACAGGCGTTCGAATGCCGTGGCGTAGATAGCCGAATATCCCTTTGCGGGCGGTGGTTCATCAAGGATGGCCTTGCGTACCTCCGGTTCGCGCATTTTGGCCACCCGCTCCGCCAAAGGGAGTCCCGAGAGGGTCTGATACGTCCGGTTTCGCGAGAACGGGTGCACGGTTCCCTCGAGCCCCATGAGGATTCCGGTTGCGCGCCCCGCCACCTGTGGCACCAACATGGCACCTCGGCTCCGGGCAGCCCGCGCGCCATCTAGGAGGCGCCGCCACTGGCTCGGATCGTCGTATGTCTCCACCACTGAGAAGGTGACCGGGCGGCCGGTGGCCGACGCCACCTGCTCCATCCAGGTCAGTTCACCCTCCTCATCCTTGAAGTCAGAGGTCGCGCCGACGACGCCGACGCCTACGTCGCCCAGCGCAGCACAGATGCCGAGCAGCTCATCGCTTGATGCAAAGGTGCCTGGCACCGGTTCGCCATCGACCGAGCGATGGACAACGGTGCGCGAGGTCGTGAACCCGACGGCCCCAGCAATCAGACCCTCGCGTACGACCTGGGCCATCTCAGCGATGTCGCTCTCCGATGCCGGCTCGTTCTTGGCGCCCCGCTCCCCCATCACATACGCCCTCACAGCGCCATGCGGAATCTGCGCGGCCACATCCATCGTGCGGGGCATCGCGTCGAGTGCGTCTAGATAGCCCGGGAAGTCTTCCCATGCCCAGTCGATTCCGGCGGATAGAACGGCGCCCGGGATGTCTTCTACCCCTTCCATCAGGCCGATCAGCCACTCATGGCGATCCGGCCGGGCCGGAGCGAAACCCACGCCGCAGTTTCCAAGGACTGCAGTGGTCACGCCGTGCCATCCGCTCGGAGAAAGTTCCCTGTCCCACGTCGCTTGGCCGTCGTAGTGAGTATGCGGGTCGACCCACCCGGGGGTGACAAGGCACTCACTTGCATCGATCTCGACAGACGCTCGTCCAAGATCCTCACCGACCGCGGTGATTACCCCATCGTCAATCGCGACATCAGAAGCGAATGGTGAGGTCCCCGTCCCATCGACGACCGTGCCCCCGCGTATGCATAGCTGGTGCTCCATCTCCTACATCCCCTTGATCCTTTGCCCAACTATCCCGCTCACTTCGAGGTCAACGATCTCGTCGGCCCCAAGACCTAGCTCTTCGGAGAGCACTTGTGCGTTGTGCTCCCCGACGAGCGGGGCGGGACGGCCCGGCCATCTGTAGTTCGTGTGGAGGAATCGCATCGGCCAGCCCGGAGCGTCGTGAACTCCGGCCGCCGGATGATCGATCGAGATCCAGAAGCCTCGATCCTTAAGTTGGGGAACTTCGTCGACTCGGTCTGCGGGCATGGCGACCGCTGCTGGTACGCCGTGATGACGAAGCAGTTCGGCGGCACCATGAGCTTCCCGATTCGCGGCCCACACGGAAAGGTGCGCGTCGAGTTCCGGCCCGCGTTCTCGGCGTCCAGCAACATCATCAAAGACAGGGTCTCTCGCCCATTTCGGTGCCCCGAGCGCCTCGACCAGATCTCGCCACTGCCCGTCGGTCACCACTGAGACGGCGATCCACGCGTCCTCCCCCTGACAGCGGTAGACCCCCTGCGGAGCACCTTCCGGGCCGTGGTTACCGTCACGCATCAAGTCACGCCCATAGGCCGATGCCTCGATCACGACCTCAGCTGCGACATTGGCTGAAGTCTCCAACATCGAGAGTTCCACCAACTGCCCTTCGCCTGTCCGATCCCGATGCTCGAGCGCCATCATCACGGCCAGGGCGGCGTGCAGACCACCGACCGGATCGCAGACGCCTTTCACCACAAGGGGACGGGCGTCTCCATAGCCGGTGATCCAGGCCAGACCGCTGATCTGCTCCATCGTCTGCGCGAAGCCGGGCCGGTCACGCCAAGGCCCGTGGGCTCCGAATGCCGACATCCTCACCATCACGAGACCAGGGTTGACCGCGCTGAGGTCCGGGTAGTCCAAGCCGAACCTTTCCATAACCCGAGGCGTGAAATTCTCAATCACCACGTCGGCGCCGGCCACGAGCCGGAGCGCGAGATCACGACCCACCGGCGTATCGAGCTCGAGGGTGATGCCTCTCTTATTGGCGTTGCATGACCCGAAGACCGCTGACTTCTCGAACCACAGGGGGTCAGAGGGCGGCACGCTGGAGCTGTAACGGATGGGGTCGGGACGCGAGATTGACTCCACCTTGATGACGTCCGCGCCGAGTCCGGCGAGCAATCCTGTCGCGTAGGGCCCCGCCCAAAAGGCCGTGAAGTCGATGACTTTTACTCCGGCAAAGGGTCCAGCACCCGGGGTGTCCTGCGGCGTCGATGGCGGTGCCTTGGGGACTGGGCTCCAACCACTCCCGTTGTGCTCACCAACGAGAGGTGAGGATCCGAGCGGTCGAAGCGAGCAGCGAGAAAAGTGATAAGGCGGTCGTGGCGCTCGGAATCGCCCGTTCGGTGCTTCGACGTACATTCTGAGCGACGCGAAGGGCTCTATCTCGGGGATATGAGCACCACCAACGATTGGGGCAGCGGGCACGCGAAACATTGCGGCCTCTTCCAGGAGTTCGGCAACGGTGTGCTTCATCGTGAAAGCGTCTATGAGCCCCTGCAACTCCTCGCGGTGCGCTTGTCGGTATGCGGCGAGTGACCACTCGCCCTCTGCGAGTTCGACGTGCCCAATCATCAGGGCGAAGGCCTGCCATTGTGCATTTGTGACGACGCAGTAACCGATCCAGCCGTCCGCAGCCTGTTCCACGCATGGGATCTCAATGAACCGCGTGTAGGGCTTCGCGAGCTCACCACCAATGCTTCGCATCATCGCGGCGTATCCCATAAGGGTAACGACCATGGACTCCAGTCGAGAGACGTCCACGTGTTCGCCAATGCCGCTGCGTCTGGCTTCGCGGAAGGCTGCCAAGGCACCCACCGCCGCATAGAGGCCAGCCGACCATGAACCCAGCTGACCTCCAGCCATGACGGGAAAACGATTCGGGTCCCCCCGGGCATGGACTGAGCCGGCGAGCGCTTGCAGCGTTAGCTCAGTTGCTCCGACTGGGCCCGGCGCCACTCCCCGTCCAAAGTCCGATATCGACACCAACACCAAACGTGGCTGGCGTCGCAATAGCTCGGGATGGCCGAGACCAAGGCTCTCGATTTGGCCCACCGGATAGCTCTCGAGCATCACGTCGGCTTCCGCCGCAAGATCGGCGATCAGCTCACGACCGACCTCGGTCTCGACGTCGGCGACGACACTGCGCTTCGATGCCTGCAGCCACTCGAAGAGCGCACCGGTCCCGGGAGGCTCGTCTCCGCGACCCGAGCACCACCACGAGCGGAGCCGATCACCGCCTGGCGGTTCTACTTTGATTGCCTCCGCACCCGCGTCGACAAGCAACTTGGCGCAGTACGCACCCGCGATCCCATCGGTCAGATCGAGAAGGCGAAGACCCTCGAGAGGAAGGAGCATCTCAATCCAACACGCGGTCTGGTGTCCGATCGTTCGGATCGAGGGCAGTCCGGCTCAAATGCCGCATGTTCTCGACTCTCCGTGATCGCTCGGTCAAACGCTCGGGCAACCCCGGAGCCTGGACATGGGAGTTGGTGACAGGATTTTCCTTAGTACGAGGGCTGCGCTCGGCGGGCCCACTCAAATGTTCGGGCACGCCCCCTCCATCTGATCGACTTTGAGCATAAGCATTGTGTAGATAAGCCACAACCAAGCTCATCTGAAGTGGGGGGTGACCTGAAGGGCGAACCTTTCAACTTCGTTGAGGTCGATGGGAGCCCGCAGTGCGACATTCAGCCAACCGGCCCCGGCATCGGTGTACTCGTGTACCCGATCGACCAATTCCTGGGTGGATCCGGCCAGGGTTCCCTTCTTGGCTTGACCGATCTCTGGCCCGAACCTTTTCACGAGGAAGTCGTCGCGCTCATCCTCGGGCACGTCACCGATGAAGCCGAGATTCACGCCGCACTCAAGCCGCTGGTCCGCGGTGGACGACACAATCTCGAGTCCTTGACTGACCTCCTGAGGCGAGAGGTAACTGGCATTCCATCCGTCAGCCGACCGACCCGCTAGCGCGAGACCGCGCGGTCCCTGGACCCCGACCCAGATCCGGGGGTGTTCCTGGAGGGGTTTGGGTTCGCATCGAGCTCCTCGCAGGGTGAAGAACTCGCCCTCGAAGTCGACGGTTTCCTCAGTCCATAGCGCCCGAATCACGTTTACCGACTCTTCGAGCCGGCGAAGGCGGACGGCAGGACCCTCAAACTCGAACCCATAGCCCTCATACTCGGACCGGTGCCATCCCGCGCCGCAGCCCATTTCCATGCGCCCGTCCGAGAGATGGTCGATCGCGATAGCGGCGTTTGCGAGAACAGCCGGGTGGCGATAGGCCGTGCAGTAGACGAGACATCCCACACGGACGCGCTGTGTCGTGGCCGCGAGCGCGCTCTGAGCCACAACAGCGTCAAAGACGGGTGCATCAAACGGCGGAGCTGCAGCGTAGAAGTGGTCCCAGACGCTGATCCAGTCGAAGCCAAGCTCTTCGATTACCTTCCAGGCGTCTTTGAGCTCGGACATCGACAAGCCTTGCGGTCCCAAGTGCACCCCGAACTTCACGTGACCGTCCCACCCGAACGTCCTCGGCCGACGGTGACGTCTGCACGTTCTGAGCGCAGGGCAGAGCGACGCACCTTTCCCGCATCGTCGCGGAGGGTTTCTTCTACGAACTCGAAACTGCGAGGAATCTTGTACCGAACGAGGCGATCAGTGAGAAAGGTTTTCAAATCCTCTTCGGTCACCCCGATCGCCGACGGCTGAACGATGGCATGCACTCGATTGCCCATCTCCTCATCGGGCAGCCCGACGACGGCGCACGAGGCAACGCCGGAATGGGCGAGGATTGCTGCCTCCACCTCAGCCGGGTAGACGTTCGCACCCCCGACCAGGATCATGTCGACCCGGCGATCCGCCAGATAGAGATATCCATCCTGATCGAACCGACCCATGTCGCCCACTGAATGCCAGCCGCCGGGTAGTGATCGGGTTTCGGCGCCGACGTACTGGTACGTCGGCGTGCCGATCCCGTCGGACCGCAGGTAGATCTCGCCTACCTCATCGGGTGGAAGCGCAGTTCCTGACTCCGGGTCAACCACTTTCATTTCACCGAAGACGACACGTCCCACCGATCCACGATGCGTTAGCCACTCATCTCCTCGAATCGCGGCGCCTGCCAGCGCTTCGGTACAGGTGTACATCTCGAACACTCTCGTCGCCCCGATCCAAGCGATCCACGCTTCCTTCAACCACTCGGGGCATGGAGCCCCCATGTGCCAGAGAGTGGTGAGCGATGACACGTCGTATGCACTCCGAACCGACTCGGGTAGGCGCCAGATTCGAAGCATCATCGTCGGAACGAGAAAGGCCCACGTAGCTTGATAGCGCTCGATCGCGGCCAGGGTCGCCTCAGGATCGAACCGCGGAAATATGACCAAACTGTTGCCTGTACAAAGGGCATCTAGAGCATTTGACAGCGGACCGTTGTGATACAGCGGGCCAGGAATGACGACGACTCCACCGCTACCCATCCCAACGAGATCACCGTCGAATACCTCGGCGCGTCGGTTGGCGACGATCAGCTTGGGTCGACCGGTTGAGCCACCGGAGGCAACCGCAAGGCGGTGCGGCGCCACGAGGTCCGGTAGCGGGCCATCGTCGAGCTCCGGATCCAGCTCGAACCCCTCGGGCAGATGTGCGCGGACTCCGTCAGGGGCTCCACCGACCACGAGTGCGGGACGAGCCAAGTCGATGATCGCCTGCCGCTCGACCTCAGGCATCCGCGCACTAACTGGCTGGGGGGTAGCACCCAACTTCCATGCGGCAAGAGCCACCTCTAGGAACTCGATCGAGTTCGGAAGAGCGATGGTCACGAGGTCGCCGAATTCGACACCAAGGAGCTCGAACAGCCGAGCCAGCTGATTTGTCCGGCGGTCCAACTCCTCGCGAGTACGGCGACCCACTTCGCCGTCACTACCGAAACACGCCACTGCCAGCCCAGATGGATCGCGCGTGGCCACGTACGTCACCGCCTGTCCGAGCCCTGTACCCACGGGTGGACGATTCCCGGGAGTCATCGTCGGCGACCTTCGGCCGTCCATTTCAGGGGCGCCCCTCCTCGTTCAGCGGGCTGGGATGCACACCAACCGCCAAGGCGCCGTACGAAATCGCGAACGCGTGGTCGTCGGTCGTCATCGAGAACCTCCGAACCTCGGAACTGGGTCGCGCGGTGGGAATAATCGGCCCGGGCCCTGGGAACGTCGGTACGGATTTGGCCGCCACGGACGCGCACCATCCCAGAATCGGGGATGCAGCAACTCGACAATGATGTTATCTTTATGATGTTACGTTACGTCGAGAGCAGCTCTGGTTCAAGTCAACGAGAGCAGGTGGCAAACGCTGGCTGACGAGGGGCGTGAGGGTGACGTGGTCGATACCAACACCGCGCCGCTCGCCGGTGTCCGAGTTCTAGATTTCACTCACTACATTGCCGGCCCGTATGCCGCCATGATTCTCGGAGATCTCGGTGCCGACGTCCTCAAGGTCGAACCGCCCGGGGGCGAACCCGGTCGCCACTCCGCTCCCCTGTCGCCGGGAGGCGTGAGCCTCTATTTCGCGTCGTACAACCGGAACAAGCGCAATCTCAACCTCGACTTACGGAGTCCGGACAACGATGCGGAGCTCGTCAAGCTTCTTGCGGATTCCGATGTGGTCGTCACAAACTTCGCCCTGGGGGTGCCGGAACGTCTCGGCTTCGGGTTCGAGCGCATCCGTGCCTTGAACCCACGGTGTTCGATGATCCAAATCACAGGCTGCGGTTCTTGGAGCGCGTACCGGTCATACATGGCCTTCGATGGCGTCGCACAAGCGATGAGCGGCTTTGCAGATATGACCGGAGATGTCGGCGGACCACCAACGATAAGCAACATCTTTCTTGGCGATCACGTATCAGCAATGCAAGCGGCGCTTGCCGCCGTCGCGGCCCTCCACCGCCGAACCCTGACCGGCGTCGGGTCCTATGTCGAGGTCAGCATGCTTCGCGCCCTGAGCGGTCTCCTCGGCTACAACGTGGCGTTGGCGGACGTACTCGGCCACGATCCACGGCGTTCCGGCAACCGGTCGGCCGTTCGGTTCATGAACGTTTTCCCGACGAGCGATGGCAACATACTTCTCAATCCGATCACCTCGTCGATGTGGCGCGAGCTTTGTGCCGTTCTCGAACACCCGGGGTGGGGCACCGACGAGATCGCGGAGCGAGCGATCGAGGAACCTGACCTCCGTGCCGAAATTGAGGAATCGGTCACTTCTTGGTTGGCGACGCGGACCACCCTGGACGCCGAAGCGTCGCTCCAGGCACGTGGTATCGCCTGTGCCGGCGTCCGCACGGTGCGTCAGCTGATCGAGGAGGACGAGCCGAAGGAACTTCGGCTGTTCGAGCGGATAGAGCTGCCCACCGGCGAAATGGCCCTCGTCATGGGTCGGCTCTTCGACTGGGCGAATCACGCCCACACTGATTTGTGACAGTGACCGTCCGCAACGAATCAGGGAACCACGAGATTCTTCCATCCGTTCCGATTGTCGCGCCCGTGACCGGGATCGTGATCTCCTTTTCGGTTGACATCGGTCAGGTAGTGGACATCGGTCAGTCCATCATCGTGATCGAGTCGATGAAGATGGAGTATGTCGTACATTCCGCGGTGCGGGGTGTGGTGGCTCGATTCGATGTAACCCAAGGGGAAACTGTCGAACAGGGAACGGTGCTTGCGGCAGTCGCACAAAACGATGGAAACGGTGCGGCGATACCCGACGCTCAGGCACCGTCATTGGATGTCGATGAGTCAGATCTCACTGAGGTAGCCCGCCGCCACGCCCTGACCCTGGATGACGCGCGACCTGCGTCGGTCAGTCGTCGGGCCGAACTTGGTAGGCGTACCGCCCGGCAGAATATCTCCGATCTCTGCGATCCGGGATCCTTCGCCGAATACGGCCAACTCGTTGTTGCGGCACAGCGGCGTGATCATTCGCTCGAAGAGCTCATTGATATCTCCCCAGCCGACGGTCTCGTAACTGGGATCGGGCATATCAACGGATCTTTGTTTCCAGAGGGGTCTACGCAGTGCGTTGTAATGTCCTACGACTACACCGTTTTCGCGGGAACGCAGGGCATCCGTGGGCATTTCAAGTCAGACCGCATGTTCGAGCTGGCCAATTCACTCGAACTTCCGCTGGTCTTGTTCGCGGAAGGCGGCGGCGGACGACCCAATGACACCGAGGGTGGCAGCGGCGAGGTTGTTCGAACGTTCACCCTCTTAGCCGAGCTGAGCGGGCGGGTACCGCTCGTCGGAATCGCCTCAGGCCGTTGTTTTGCTGGTAATGCCCTCCTGCTTGGTTGCTGTGACGTCGTCATCTCAACACCGGAGTCAACAATCGGAATGGGCGGCCCAGCGATGATCGAAGGTGGCGGGCTGGGCCGCGTCCGCCCGGAGGACGTTGGGCCGGCATCGGTCCAGTTCGCCAATGGGGTCATAGACATCAAGGCACAGGATGAAGCCGAAGCGGTCAGGGCCGCGAAGCAATACCTCTCCTACTTCCAGGGTCGGCTTTCGACCTGGAGTAGTCCGGACCAAGGGCAGCTCCGCCAAGTCGTACCCAAGCACCGCCGCCGGGTGTACGACGTAAGAGATGCGATAACGATCCTCGCCGACACTGACAGTGTCCTAGAACTACGGCAAGGATTCGGACCCGGAATGGTGACGGCGCTAGCCCGCATTGAGGGGCGGCCGATCGGGGTCGTGGCCAACAACCCGCTTCACCAAGGCGGTGCGATCGATGCGTCGGCAGCCGACAAGGCGGCCCGTTTTCTCCAGCTCTGCGACGCCTTTGCGCTTCCTGTCCTGTTCCTCTGTGACACACCTGGAATCATGGTTGGCCCCGAAGCAGAGGCCGAGGCATTGGTACGTCACGCCTCTCGCCTCTTCTTGGTTGGGGCAAGCGTTCGGGTTCCCCTCATGACCGTCGTGCTGCGCAAGAGCTATGGCCTAGGCGCTCTCGCAATGGCCGGCGGGGGCAACAAGATGCCCGCGTTCAACGTCGCATGGCCAACGGGCGAATTCGGTGGCATGGGTATCGAGGGCGCCGTGAGACTGGGGCACCGCAAGGAACTCGATGCGATTGATGACCCGACTGCCCGCCGGCGTCGTTTCGAGGAGCTGGTCGCCCAGTCGTACCTGAACGGCGGTGCCCTCGAGATGGCCTCGAAGTTTGTCATCGATGACGTCATCGACCCGGCTGAGACACGACGGTGGGTCTTACAAATCTTGACGGCGGCACCGTCGCCGGATCCCCCACCGGGCCACCGACGCCAGCTCGTCGACAGTTGGTGAGTCAACGATCAACTGATATTACTATCTTTGACCTTGCAGCTCGACGGCTGTTCAGGGGAGAAAAGTTGTGACGAATACCGACCAAGCTGAACAGAGCGGTCGAGGGACCCGTGCCAACCAGAACCCAGGCTTGGGCTACTCGACCATCCCTGAGGTCCTGCGTGCTGCAGTCGATCGCTTCGCCGATCGCCCGTGGATGGTGTTCCGAGGGGAAGAGTGGACTTTCGACAAACTCGGAGCGCGGGTCGATGCCCTCATCAAAGGGCTCCGGCATCTCGGCATCGGCTCTGGAGATCGGGTGGGGCTCTTCCTCGGAAACTGCCTTGACTGGCTCCCGCTCGAGTACGCGGTCGTGTCGGTCGGAGCGGCACTCGTCCCCCTGAACACCGCCCTCCGGGCCCGCGAACTCGACTACATCCTCGGAAAATCAGACATGACGGCCCTGTTCTGGGGGGACCGGGTCGTCGGGCACGACACACTTGCGCTGCTCGATTCACTCCTGCCTGAACTTGCGAAGGACACTAAAGGTGGCTGGTCGAGTGAGCGATTTTCCTCACTTCGCCACGTCATCGGGATTGGATCCAGCAGCTGGCCAAAGGGGGTAAGCACCTTGGACGACCTCCTGGCCATGGTGGAGGAACCTGCGCCAACGGCTGCGCTCAACCAGCCAGTCCGGCCGGACGACGTCGCTCTGATCATTTTCACGTCAGGCACTACCGGAGCTCCCAAGGGCGCCCTCATCCGCCACTCGAGCATCGTCGATCATCTAGCGGTGTGGGGTCAACGCATCGGTTTGACCACCCAAGACCGTTCGATCCTCACCTCGCCCCTGTTCTGGACTTTCGGGTGCACGATGAATGCGGTCGTCCCGCTTCTCGCCGGATCGTCGATCGTCCTTGATGACCGATTCGAGCCCGAACAGTTCTTGAGTGATCTGGCCCGATATCAATGCACGCACCTCCAAGGGGTGCCGACCCAATACGAACTGGCTCTGAACCACCCCACGGCGAATAGCACGGACCTCTCAGCCATCCGATTGATCCAGATCGGCGGTTCGTCATCGATTGAGCCCTTGGTCCATCAGATCCAAGCGATGATGCCGAAGGCAGAACTTGTTTCGGCATACGGATTAACCGAAGCGGTCATCTGCAGTACATGGACAGAACAGGGCGACTCGCTCGAGGACATAGTCCACACGGTCGGACATGCAGCGCCGGACAACGAACTTGAGCTCCGAGATGTCGAAACCCGTGAGCTGGTCGGACCTGGGGAGGTCGGAGAGATCTGGCTGAAGGGCCCGAATGTCACCCGCGGGTACCTAGGCGACCCGGAAGCAACCTCAGCCGCAATCGTGGACGGCTGGTTCAACACGGGAGACCTGGCCGTTCGTGACACAAGAGGGTACTTCTCGATCGTCGGACGCAGCGTCGACGCCTTCAAACGCGGAGGAGCCAACGTTTATCCAGCCGAGATTGAAGCAGTATTGGCCGAGCATCCAGCCGTCCTGCAAGTTGCTGTCTTGGGAGTGCCCGAACCCATCCAAGGCGAGGTTGGCCTTGCCTGCATCGTTCCGGCTGATGCGCACCCGACTGCCGAGGAGCTGCTCGAGTACTGTCGCGGCCTGCTTGCCTCTTACAAAGTTCCGGCTCACTTCCGCTTCGTGGAAGAGCTACCCCTGACGCCTACAGGAAAGGTCCAGAAGTTCGTCCTAAGGCAAGCGTGGATTGAGGAGACGACCCAACCGTGCTGATCGTTCCGGCCGAACTCAAGTCGAGCCAACCTTGATCCCCAAACCAATAGCCCCGGCCCTGCCGGCATTCACTCCACATCAGGAGCTGGCTTTGCTGGCGCGAAGTCTTTGGGATGAGGGCTACCGTGACCATCTCGCGGGCCACATCACCTATCGCCAACCCGATGGCACATTCCTCGTCAACCCCTTTGGACTCACCTGGCGAGAGGTTCGCGCTAGCGACATCATGCGGATGGATGCGGAGGGAAACGAACTCGATGGGCCGTGGACGATCACGCCGGCGATCCGACTCCACGTTGAACTGCATGCTGCAAGGCGCGACATCGAGGTGGCCCTACACAATCATCCTCGTTGGGGAACCATCTGGGCCGATATCCGGCGCGCTCCTGCGATCTATGACCAATCGAGTGCGATGTACGACGGGAGCGTGGCCGTCTACGACGAATATTGTGGCCCCGTTGACGATGCCTCGAACGCCAAGGCTGCGGTTGCAGCAATCGGCGATGCCGACGTCGCCCTGCTAGCGAATCATGGTGTGGTTGTCATTGCCGACAACATCGAACGGGCATACCTCCGGGCGGTATCTTTCGAGTGGCGATGCCGGCAGGCATGGCACATCGAGGCCGCTGGGGGTGGGATCCCAATGAACCCAGAGGCTGCAGCCAGTTATGGCAGCTACTTTAGGACCCACAACTTCACCGGGCTGTTTCCCGCAGCATGTCGCTCGGTGATCGACGCAGATCCTCGGGTCTTGTCCTAGCTCGATTCCTACCACGACGACTTCGTCGGAGGCTGACGGTAGTTCGGTCCAGACAAGTAGTGGAATCGACACAGCAGCTGTCCACGGACTTCCACTCTTGCTTGCGACGACGTGAGGACTCCCTCGGGCGCTACAGCGCGAGAAGCACGAACGCCTGGTTCAGGCCTAACTCGTCGCATGGGAGGATCCTTCTCAGGAATCGCTCCCGCTAGTCACCAATTCCTGGAGGCGGCGCCGATCGATCTTCCCCATCGAGTTACGATCGAAGGCCCTCACGAAGATGAACTTCTCAGGCACTTTGTAGCGCGCCAGCTCTGCATTGCAGTGCTTGGTCAGATCTTCGGGCGACACCTGCGCGCCCGCGACGACCTGCACGGCCGCGACCACACGCTCGCCAAGGCGTTCGTCGGAGACCCCGAATACCGCACAAGCTTCGACTTCGGTGACTTCCTGAAGCACCCGTTCAACCTCGGCGGGGTACACGTTGGCTCCACCGCGGATGATCATCTGATTCTGCCGGTCTCGGACGTAGAGGAAGCCATCGGCGTCGACATAACCGAGGTCGCCAGTGTGCACCACACCCCGATGCACCAAATCTGCGCTTGAATCGGGACGCTGCCAGTAGCCAAGCGGAGGCCGATAGACACCGCCCCAGGGTCCATCGTCGCACCCGCCTAGGCAGATCTCGCCCGTCTCGGATGTCGGAACCTCGATTCCGTGATCATCGGAGATCGTCACCCGCAGGTGCGGCAGCGGAATCCCACTCGCCCCGAGACGGTGCCGTCCATCGCGCGGATCCATCGACACCACTGTCGGTGCTTCGGTCAACCCGTACGTAGAAGTCACCGCGTGACCAAATCGCTCAGCGAAGGCCGCCCGCAAGGCTTCGGGGCAGTCGGCTCCCCCGGTCCACACCTCTTCTAGAGAGGATAGGTCGGCCGGGTCGATGGAGAGATCATGGGCGAGGCTGTACAGAAGAGCTGGCGGTCCGTTCCATGTCGTTACACCGTGGTCGCGGACCCACTCGACCACGCCGGTGGCATCGATGCGGTCCATGATCACGCTGCAACCACCGGCCTGGGCCACGAGGAGCGTGGTCAGCACGTGCATGTTGAGGATCGTGAGGGGTAGGCAGTCGCCCTTGCGTAGCGACGGTCCGTAGCCTCGGCTGGCTACCAGCGCAGCCCCAGGAACAAGCAGGTTGTATTGAGAGTGCACCGCCCCCTTTGGATGACCGGTTGTTCCGCTTGTATACGCCAGAGCTGCGGGTCCGTATGGGTCGACGGAGGTCGGGCGCCTCGCGCCCGTTGCAGCCTCGAGCGCAGAACGCCACTCGTCACCGTCTGTACCGCTATCGACGACTACACGGCGCACGCTCTCAAGACCGAGGTCGTCGCGCCGGAGCTGGTCAATCGTGTCGCTGTCGCACAGCAAGAGCTTTGCGCCGCTGTCGCGCAAGATGTAGGCCTTCTCCGGAGGCGCAAGGGCGCGATTGACTCCGACCCACACTGCACCGAGCCTCATGGCTCCGTGAAACGAGGCGACGATCTCGGCATCGTTAGGTAGCGCGACCGCCACTCGGTCTCCCGCCACGACGCCCATGGACGCCAGTGCGGCCGCGGAGGAGTCCGCCCTTTGGTCGAGCTCGGCGTAGGTCCAGCGCGCGCTCCGGGTTACGAGCATCAAACGCTCGGGGTCCTCCTCCACCACGGGATCGAAAACCTCGGCCACGGACCGTGGAATATCGGGTCTCAGCATCCGCCCATTATCTCCTAGGCAATCTGTCGCGGTACCAGTTTGGACGTCGCCCGGACGATCCAACGATGACTGAGACGACGGAGAACGGTAAGCCAGCTACTCGAGTGAGTGGCAGCAGTCGACTCAGAAGCAGGCCAGCAGCATTCAATCGTCCCGATGCGCATACTCGGCTGAGATCGCACCCCATGGCTGTCCAGTCTGGAGAAGGACAAGGCCAACGGCCACAAGGTCGATTTGGGTGATCCACTACCATCACCATGGTGAGGGCCCGATCTGTGGCGCTGTCGGTACTGGCTGATGCGCGCCGAAGTTCGAGGGAGGGGTGATGGTCGAGGTTTGGTTGGCTTCGGGTTATCGCCCCGGAACCGCAATCGCATACGGGCAGGCGGCAGAGGCGGAGGGCTTTGACGGCATCAGCTTCGGGGACACCCAGAATCTTGGAGGGGATCCGTTCGGCGGCCTCTGCCTCGTTGCCGGGCACACCGACCGGTTGGGACTAATGGTGGGCGTCACGAATCCCTTGACGCGTCTTCCCGCAGTGGCGGCTGCGGCCATCGCCACCGTGCAGGTTGAGTCCGGTGGCCGGGCGGTGCTCGGATTGGGCCGCGGAGACTCGTCGCTCGGCCACGTGGGCCGTCGGCCCGCAACCGTCGAGGTTACTGCTCGGTTCGCCGAGCAGGTACAGCGCTACCTCCGTGGAGAGGTCGTTGATATCGACGGCTATCGGAGCGAGATCCCCTGGATCACTCGAACTGGCCAGCACAAGGTACCGCTCGACATCGCCGCTACTGGCCCCCGCATGATCGTATTGGGCGCTCATGTCGCGGAGCGCGTGACCATCAACGTGGGAGCGCTGGCCGACCGAGTGGCCGGGGCTATCGCTCTTGCGCACAAGGCGCACGCCGACGCTCCCCAACGCGCCCATCCGCTGTCGCTCGGAGCGTATCTAGTCGTCGCAGCCCACCCCGACGCGCGGGTTGCTAGGGAGATCGCCCGCGGACCATTGGCGGCGTATGCCCATTTTTCGGGTATGACCGGCTCACCTGCTGCTGAGCTGAGCACCCAGGACCGTGCCGTCATCGAAGCGCTGACGGTTGCCTACGAGTCGAGCGGCCATAGCACCAATCATCCATCCGAGTCCGTCAGGTTGGGTCAAAGCCGGGCGCCGCACATTGAGCACCTCAACGACCAATTCGTCGACCGGTTCGGCGTGGTTGGAACCCCGGCGCACTGCGCCGACAGGCTCCGTGAACTGGTGGAACTGGGTCTTGATCGGCTCTTGCTGGTTGAGGGCAGCGCCGCGTCGCTTCCCAAAGAACAGAACCAAGCCCACCGATGTCTCGTCGAAGAGGTGCTACCCGCCCTCCGTTAGGACCTCCCGAGGTGCCGAGTCTGAACTGATCAGATGACGCTCACGTTTGAGCCGCTCCATTTGCACGTCGAGAGATGTAGGCCGGCGGTTAGCACTCTGGTATTTTGTTTGCAGGGTCAGCACGCGGCGGCGTGCGTGCAACCAACAGTGAGCAGAGCATCTGCTGGCTATTTTGGTTCGGTGGCCGCGGCCCGAATCGCAGCAGCAACGCCGCGGTCGGGGCGTGTGAAGATGATCCGAAACCCCTGCTCAACGCGCCGAATAGCCTCCTCCACGCTGATGGCAACTCCGACGGAGGGAATGCCACGGTCGCGGCACACGTCAAGCACATGCTGGAGCTGACCCTGCACCTCGGGATGGTGGACCTGGCCGATAAGACCCATGTCGGCCGCGAGGTCACCGGGACCTGGCCAGACGGCGCCGATGCCGCTTGTGGCATCAAGGATGCGTTCCAGGTTCGCTATACCCTTTTGGCTCTCGACGATTCCGATCACCAAGATCTCCCCATTCGGATTCATCGGCCATACGTCCGCTCGCTGCACATACTCGTCCTGGGGCAACCCCCAGTAGCGTGCCGCGACCTCCGGCCAGTACCCCCGGTTACCTCCGCCCAGTTCACTCCCCCTGCTCGGTGGATAACGCGCTGCGTCGACGATCGCGAGGGCTTCTTCGGGTGTTTCGAGCTGTGGGGCCACGAAGCCATACACGCCGATGTCGAGCGCCTGCTTGATGATCCATGTTGTCGTTTCTCGTGCTGGCGGAGGAATGCGCGTGAACGGGACGACCGACGGGCACAGCCCATCGTGTACGACCCTGGCTCGGTTCAAAAGCGCCTGCAATGACAGGCGGAGACCAGGGAAGTCGAACCCGTGGTGCTCCATTTCGAATACGACCATGTCGAAGTCGGAATCGCCATACCGCTGGGCCTCTTCGATGCTGCCATTAGGGATGGGCACGGAAGAAACGACGACCTGCCCCTCCGACAAGAGGTCAATTACCTTGTTCAACCGACCGGCCACATGCACTCCAACGTCGATCCTTGATCGCCCGCCACTGCGACAACCAATGAAAGTATCGTCTGAAAGCGAACCACTGCGACAGCCACATTGATAGCGGGTCTGGAGTTCGATCGCCGAAAGTCAGCGACATGAGGCGAGCTCGGCGCGACCACCGTCTGATGAGGCGCCAACAAAACGACTAGCAATTTGCTTTGCCTGTCAAATAGGGTTGGGCGACTCTCGTCATGATGCTCGAGAGGGTTGAAGGACCGATCAAGACCTAGGGGGGTACACCCGGTGACCACCTCCGAAAAGGAGACCGTGGGGGAACGGCTCTGGATCGTCTCGGCCGACGATCATGTCGTCGAGCCGCCCAACCTCTGGTGGGACCGTCTCTCGAAGAGCGATCGCGAGGTGGGACCACGCGTGGTGCGAGACACCTGCGAGACATACATCGAACCAGCGAGCCGAAAAACTCAATACGTGAAGGGAGGCGACGGGCCGATTACCGACTGGTGGCTTTTCGAAGATCGTGCGCTGCCGGTCCCCACAGTCGTGGCATGCGCGGGTCTTCCCTACTCAGAACACACCGAGGCACCCATCAACTATGACCAGATGCGCAAGGGCTGCTGGGACCCCACGGCTCGCCTCGTGGATATGGATACCAACCATATGGAACGTTCGCTCTGCTTTCCATTCATCACCCGGTTCTGCGGACAACTGTTTCTAGAGGCCAAAGACCACGACCTGGGCATGAAGTGTGTTCAGGCCTACAACGACTGGATGATCGACGAGTGGTGCGGGGACTCTGGTGGCCGCCTGATCCCGCTCTGCCTCATTCCACTGTGGGACTCGGCTGCCGCGGCAGACCAGATCAGACGGAACGCGGCCCGCGGCTGCCGGGCAATCACGTTTCCCGAGATGCCGAGCTTCCTCGGGCTGCCGTCAATTCACGATCCGAGCGGCTATTGGAACCCCGTGTTTGAGGCATGTAGCGAGACCGGCACGGTGCTCTGCATGCACATCGGATCGGGGTCGAAGCTGGTGGACACCAGCCCATTTGCGCCGAAGGCAGCCCTTATCGCCATGAAGCACGACATCGCTCAGCTCTCAATGACCGAATGGTTGATCTCAGGGATCCTCCCAAGGTACCCGTCACTGAAGATCGTCTACTCGGAAAGTCAGATCGGCTGGGTCCCCTACGTCCTGGAACGGCTCGACAAGGTCTTCCTTCACGATACTTATGCCGAGATCCCTGATGCGATCACAGAGCCGCCGAGCACCTACATGGCCGGACGCGTATACGTGTCTTTCTTCGACGACGACACGGGGATTCGCGCCCGCGACGCCATCGGCGTCACACAGCTCCTGTTCGAGACGGATTACCCGCACCAGGACACCACCTGGCCACACACAGATTCTGTCGTCGACCGCATCGCGGCAATGGTTACTCCGGCGGAATTGGAACTGATCGTGCGGACCAACGCCCTGACAATGCTAAATCTGGATCCCCTTCCGTCTGGGGTCCTATCGTCTTCACGGTGAACGGGCGATCGTATGACAATGCACAGGGACTACAGGCGATAGAGCTTGGCGGCAGTCTCGCCGAGGATCTTCCGACGCGAGGAGGCCGTCAGTGTCGCCATCTTCTCGGCCACTGTGTCAAGCGGCTTTGGATACAGACAGGTCGGATGCGGAAAGTCGGTCTCGAAGAGGATGTTGTCCTCACCGACTGAGTCGACTAGAGCCTGCAAGTTTCCCTGGTTTCGCTCAAACCAGAAGGTCGCAAACCAATGGTCTTTGAAGTATTCCGATGGCTTCCGGCTCAGGTCGCCCGCCTGCTCTGGCGCGTTTTCGAATAGCTCGTAGTCCATGGTTTCGAGGATGAAGGGTATCCAACCGATCCCACTCTCCACCGAAACCAGCTTAAGGCCAGGGTGTCGGTCGAGCATGCCGCAGAGGATTACGTTGACCACCACGCGGGCGTTGTTGATGAATAAGAGGGTGCCCCCGATAGCCGGCTTGACGTACTCGTGTTGCGACGGCCAGAAGTAGTTGCCGTAAAAGTTCATAGCGGTGAGGCTGGCGCCGATATGGAAGTGCACCGGAAGCTTTAGGTCGTCGCATACGTCCCAAAGCGGGTCCCAGGCCCGGTTGGCCAGATCTGGCGATCCCAGATCCTGAGGGTCCGAGGTCATATTGACGCCCCGTGCCCCGAGTCGGGCGACGCGCTCGGCTTCTCGGACGCTCTCGCCGACGTCCCACGCTGGAAGCACGGGCATCGGCAGTAAGCGGTTCCCTGAATCGGCTTGCACCTCCGCCATAGCATCGTTGTAGATCTCGATGCAGAGCCGGCGGAGCACGGGGTCTTTGACCGTCTTCGATAGGCCTTGGCCCCCGAGTCCGATCGAGTTGGGAAACAGCACCTGGGCCCAGATGCCCGACTCGTCCAAGACTTCTATGCGAGCCTTGGGGTCGAAGGCGGCCTTGTGGATGCGGTCGACGCCCCACACGACCATGGACTCCTGAAACGGGAACTTGTTTCCATCGCGATCGATGACTCCGCCGCCACCAGCAAATCCGAGCTTTGTCCCATCGACGACCCATGTCGGCCGACCCTCTACCTCCTCCACCCTCGGCACACGGTCCTCGTACCCCGCGGGTGCCCGCTTAGTCCACAGGTCATGGGCCTCGGTCAGATGCGAATCCGCGTCAACCACCTTGACGTCATCCAGGTCCATCGCCATCTCAAACCTCCCGTTTCTGGTTCTTGTCTGTAACCCTAGGTTCTATCCGCAATACCCAACCGAGCTGCGGTCCTTGTAGTGGAGTGCAACGCCCAAATCCTCTGGAGCCGGCCTCTGTACACCTACGCGAAACCCTCGTACAAGACCGGCTCAGTGACCGAGGACGCTCTCGGCGACACGCATCGCTTGAGCACCAGCCGGCAAACCGGCGTAAACGGAAGTGTGGAAGATCACTTCACGCATCTCTTCGGCCGAGAGGCCGTTTTCGAGCCCGATCCTTAGGTGGATTGCCAAATATTCCGGCCGCGCAAGCGCCGTCAGGATCGCGATGGTGATGCAGCTTCGGGCTCTTAGGTCAAGCCCTGGTCTCGACCACACTTCGCCAAAGGCATATCGAGTCGCGAATTCCGTAAACTCGCGATGAACCCCACTCTTGCCTTCGCTCCCCGGGTCGAGTCCTAGCTGCGACTGAAGCTCCCGACCTCTTTCAAACACTCGATCGTCCATGGTTCCTCCGCTTGGCAACGCACTTTGAACATCGTCGACCAACACTTCCAGCGCCGCGTGGATCGCGTCCGAGGGTCTTGGAAACCCCAGTGCGAGACGACCGCAAGCGCCTCTCCCAATCGCCACTCGCGTGCACTGCCGATTCTGCGAATCGATCGGCAAGCTTTAGGCTGCTCATAGGGACTCGGGCGATGGTGCGTCCGCCAGCAGTCGGTCGACGATTTCACCAACCTGGGATGGCTCGAATCGGCGATCCTGTCTGTGGACAGGCCCTCGGCTCCAACCGTTGATGACCCCTATCGTCCCGCCGTAAATCTCGAACACTCGGCCGGTCACGTTGCCCGCCTCCCTGCTGGCCAACCACGCCACTAGGGGCGAAACGTTTTCGGGCGCCATGACATCGAATCCGGAGTCGGGAGCAGCCATGACCCCCGCGAAGACCTGTTCGGTCATTCTGGTGCGACCACCCGGAGCGATGGCATTCACAGTCACTCCGTAGCGACCAAGTTCGGCAGCTGCTTCGATCGTAAAGCCGGCGATACCCGCTTTCGCGGTCGCATAGTTCGCCTGTCCGATATTGCCAAAGAGGCCCGCCGTCGAAGTGGTGTTGACAACCCGGGCATCAACAGACAGGCCCATTTTGACTTGCTCACGCCAGTACGCCGCGGCGTGGTGAGTAGGACAAAATGTTCCTCGTAGATGAACACGAATAACGGTGTCCCAGTCGTCCTCGGAAATGTTGACCAACATACGGTCGCGAAGCACACCTGCGTTGTTGACTAGTACGTCAAGGCGGCCAAAGGCTGAAATGGCTTCGTAGATCAGCCGTTTCGCGCCAGCCCAATCCGATACATCGTCGCAGTTGACTATCGCGTGCCCGCCCAAACCGCGGATCTCATCAACGACATCATTGGCTGGCGAAAAGTTCGGGGCCCGACCATCAAGCTCGACCCCCAGATCATTCACTAGCACCATCGCGCCTTCCTTAGCCAGCTCAATCGCTTCTGCCCTGCCTAAGCCTCGTCCTGCGCCGGTAACGATGGCGGCTCGTCCTTCGCAGACCCCGCTCATATCGTTGGCTCGGTTAGCGGCCGCCAGAACGGCAGAACAATCGCATCCACTGGATCGGCAAACACGACCTCGACGCGCATACCGATCCGGACGTCGTCGAGCGAACAATCAATCAAATTCGTCATCATCCTGGGACCTTCGTTCATTTCGATCATGGCGACAATGTACGGACCCAACGCGTCAAAGGGAGGTGTGCGATTTTGCCGAACGATGGTGAAGGTGTACACGGTGCCGAGGCCTGACGCCGTGAACCACCCAGGTTCGCCGCCACAAAGGCGACACAAAGGTGCCGGATAGAACTGTGCGCTTGCACATTCGTCGCACCACTGGACCAATAGCTCGTTTCGCGCTGTTGCTTCCCAGAACGGACGGGTGCAGCTGTTCGCGATAGGAAGCACCCGACCCTCTACTGGGATGTCGCTCACCGGATCCCCTTGCCGAGCACCACCGTGCTCATGCATGACAGAAAGCCCCCAGATCCACAAGCGACTGCAACCTCGCAGTTTGGAACCTGAACGGCCTCCGCCTGGCCCCGCAACTGGCGAACGGCCTCGATAAGCAAGAAGATGCCACGCATTCCAGGGTGGCAGGAAGACAAACCGCCGCCGTCGCTGTTTGTCGGCAGGCTCCCATCAAAGGTGAGTCGGTGTTCCTCGATGAACCTTCCGCCCTCACCCTTCGGACAGAAACCTAGGTCCTCGAGCAAGAGCAATACAGTGATGGTGAAGCTATCGTATAAGTGCAAAGTGTCCACATCGCCGACGGTCACGCCGGCGCGCGCGAAAGCCTCAGGTCCGCATGTAGCAGCGGCAGTTGTCGTGAAGTCGGGCATCTGGCTGATATTCCAGTGCGTCTGTGCAGTGGCTGCCCCCAATACAGCGACTGGTTGCTGCCGGAGGTCAACGGCTCGCTCTGCTGTCGTCATGACTATGGCTCCGCCTCCGTCAGAGATCACGCAGCAGTCGAGGAGGTGAAGTGGGTCTGCGATGAGCCGGGAGCGCATGACGTCATCCACACTGATTGGTTCTCGGTACATCGCGTGTGGATTGAGGCCGGCGTTCATCCTGGCGTCGACCGCGATGCGGGCCAAATGTTCTGACGTCGTTCCGTACTGGAACATGTGGCGGCGCGCCGCCATTGCATAGTTACCGATCAGGGGGCAGCCGTACGGCATTTCAAATTGCAATGAACCAGCCTGGCGAGCACCGGAGGTGTAGAGCCGCGTTCCAAGAGTGCGCCCCTGGGCCGAGAGAAGATCGGAGCCATAGGTAATCAGTACGGTGTCGCAATCGCCGTGCTCGATCGCCGCAGCGGCATGCTGAACATAGAGCTCGAAGACCGACCCACCCACCGCCGTTCCGTCCAACCACCGATGGCGGACCCCAAGCAGCTCCGCCATCGTCGTCGCGTCGTCGACTCCGTAGGTGCCAACGCACATCAGCCCATCAACGTCCGCCATGCTGATCCCAGAATCATCAAGCGCACGACGAATCGCGAGTCCATGGTGGGCCAGCGTGTCCAGATGCGGAGTGTGCGGGTAGTCGCTTAAACCGATCCCCGCGATGACGGCCCTTCTGTCAGCCACGCCGGCCACTGGTCATAGCGCCAACCCCTCAAGAAGGGCCCGCGAACCACCGAACAAACAGGACGTGTGGCACACCGTCGGCATGGGTGACACCATAAGACATATGATGACAATCATAATACTTTTGGGGGGCCAGCGTCATCGGGAAGCTGCGGGACCTAGAGGTCCGAAGCCGTTGCGCGCTGACATGCTGGCCCCGTAGCACGAGGGGCCATTCATGTTGCTGCCGTTCATTGTCATCGGCATTACGACAGGCGCTGTCTACGGGCTCGCGGGCACCGGCCTGGTCCTCACGTACAAGACCTCGGGGATCTTCAATTTTGCCTACGGGTCGATCGCAGCCCTAGCCGTCTTCACCTTCTACTTCCTGCACACTCAACACAACTGGCCGTGGCCTTTGGCCGGCTTCGTGGTTGTTTTCGTGCTCTCGCCGGCCGAGGGCCTGCTTCTGGAACTATTCGCCCGATCACTCGAAAACGTGAGCGCCACGCTGAAGGTGGTGGCCACCATAGGTCTCGTCCTCATTGTGCTCGGGATTGGAACACTCTGGTATGGCGACAGTTCCAACAGCTTTCCCCCATTTCTGTCGACCTCCACAGTGCGGCTGCTCGGAGTGAACATCCAGTGGCAACAGATCGTGGTCGTCATCGTCTCTGTACTCGCGACAGCGATCCTCTACTACTTCTTTCGATTTGTACGAATGGGTATGGCGATGAGGGCCCTGGTCGACAACCCAGATCTCCTTGCGATGGAAGGCGGCAATCCCATCCGCGTGCGCCGACAGGCGTGGATCATAGGGACGGTATTCGCATCCTTGGCGGGTCTCCTGCTCGCCCCCAATCTCAGCCTCGATGCCCTAATCATCACCCTGCTGGTCGTACAAGCCTTTGGTGCCGCGGCGATCGGGTATTTCTCTAACTTGCCGTTGACGTTCTTAGGCGGTCTCGCGATCGGCATAGCTTCAGCCCTGTCGACAAAGTACGTGGGCACAATCAGCTGGCTGAACGGTTTGCCTGCCAGCTTGCCATTCATCGTGCTCTTCATCGTCCTAATTGCAATGCCTCGAGCCCGACTCTCCGATCGACGCGTGGTGACGACTCTCGCCGTGCATCGGCCATGGGAAGCGCCGCGAAGAGTGCGACTTATGGCCTTCGGAGCTCTTGCTGTTCTTCTCGCTGTCATGCCTGACATTGCCGGCGCAAGACTTTCCGTTTGGTCAAATTTCCTTGCAGTCGCCATTCTCTTCTTATCCGTTGGCTTGCTAGTGCGTACTGCTGGACAGATCTCGCTCTGCCAGTACGCATTCGCAGCCATTGGTGCGGCGAGTTTCAGCCACTTCACTGGCAGCTATCACCTGCCATGGCTTCTTGCCATTGTCTTCGCTTCGCTCTTGGCTGTGCCGGTGGGAGCAATCATCGCAATTCCTGCAATTCGATTGTCGGGAGTCTTCCTCGCGTTGGCAACCTTGGGGTTCGGAATATTCCTTGAGCAAATGCTGTATACGACGAATGTCATGTTTGGGCCCCTCCAAGATGGGATCCCTGCACCGCGTCCTAACGTCAGCCTCGGAGGCTGGCATCTTGGGACGGACACCGGCTTCTACTACGTGTTGTTGATTAGCGCTGCGTTGGCATTGGTCGTGGTGCTCGCAATTCAACGTGGGCGCATGGGCCGTCTACTTGGAGGACTCTCGGACTCACCCATTGCACTAGAGACCCATGGAGCTGCCACGAACGTCGTTCGGGTGCTCATCTTTTCGATATCGGCCGGCCTAGCAGCATTCTCGGGCGCGCTCACAGCGTCCTTCTTTCAGTTCAGTGTCGGAAGCAACTATGCCTCCTTCCAATCTCTAATACTCGTGGCGATCATCGTGATCTGCTTTGGCGGGGCTCCTTGGTACGGCATCATTGCTGCGCTTGGCTTCGCCGTGGTCCCGGGCTACCTGACGATAAGCCACGTCAACACCTACCTTGAAATCCTCTTCGGAGTTGGAGCGGCGACGTACGCGGCTACCTCAACCCGACCTCCAACCGTTCCGCTATGGCTTCGGAACGCCTTGAACCGAATGGGCGGCCGTGGCTCAGAACTCGAGCTAACTGAGAGCGACCTCCAGATAGCAATGACATCTGCGATTCCGGCGGAGTCTGCCGCCGCACAAGCCGATCTCGCGCGTGCATCGCGCGCGATCACCGCCAAGCCAGAGACCTCTGAATCTTCAGCCCGTGGCCTGGAGGTGGAGCGATTGGCCGTGCGCTTCGGTGGGGTACAGGCAGTCGAGGACATCAGCCTTTCGGCGCCCTTCGGCCGGATCACCGGGCTTGTTGGACCTAATGGGGCGGGCAAGACCACAACATTCAACGCGTGCTCCGGTCTTCTGAAGCCCTCCAAAGGCCGGGTCTTCTTCCACGGGGTCGACGTTTCGTCTGTCCCAACCTCCGGACGTGCTCGGATGGGACTCGGCAGAACATTTCAGCGAGCCGAACTCTTTAACTCACTCTCCGTCCGCGAAAACATCCAGCTGGGCCGAGAAGCCTCTGTTGCAGGTGCAAATCCGATCACGCAGCTGTTCAGCAGCCCCGGCAGCCGAACAGAAATTCAACGAGCCGTCGACGAGGCGATAGACCTCACTGGGATAGGAGTCTTGGCCGACATCCAGGCTGGCCTGTTGCCGACCGGCCAACGTCGACTTGTCGAGCTAGCTCGGGCCCTAGCCGGTCCGTTTGACCTTCTGTTGCTCGACGAACCGTCTGCTGGTCTCGACATCAACGAGACCGAGCGATTCGGCGACATCCTGCTGGGAGTTGTGCGCGAGCGGGGCACTGGGGTCTTGTTGGTCGAGCATGACATGGCGCTTGTGCGGCAGATCTGTGAGCACATCTACGTCCTGGACTTTGGACGTCTCATCTTCGAAGGGGATCCAACGCAGATGCTGGCGAGCGACGTTGTCCGAACCGCGTACCTAGGAGAGCAAGCTCTCGAACCCGGAACAGCGTCGGCGCAAAGGACCGTCGATGGCTGAAATGCACCATGAGCTTGGTTCGCGACGAGTCCAAGGATGTCCCCACAATGCTTGAGGTCCAAGGGATCACGGCCGGTTACGGTGCTTCGAAGGTATTGCGCGACGTCAGCCTGACGGTACCCGAGGGAGCCGCGGTGGCATTA
>Ga0116217_10000139_pt1 | contig 83042 bp, 76 predicted proteins | sample Sb_taG_6_FD_89697 | JGI IMG/M metagenome (GOLD analysis project Ga0116217, IMG submission 89697) | Peat soil microbial communities from Weissenstadt, Germany - Sb_50d_4_PS metaG | ecosystem: Environmental > Terrestrial > Soil > Wetlands > Peat | place: Germany: Weissenstadt | collected 2010-09-21
GCTTGGGACTACGCCAGCCATGAAAGCCGGACTCACCGATCATGTTTGGAGCATGGAAGAGCTTGCCGGACTGCTCGAATCAGCTTCCGAACGGCAAGTGGCCTGAAAATGAGTCACTACCGAGAATAAACAGGCCCAAGGCAATGATGTTCAGATAAAAGGCGCCCTTGGCCCAGCCTTCATTCCATTGCGCACGGCCCGCGGCAATATCATCCATATCTTTCTTGGCAAGAAAGATCCCCGGTATCGCCGTAAAAGGTCCGCAGCAGAAAATGCCTGCAATACCCAGACCGACGGCCCACTTGGTATTGTTTCCAGCCGGCGCGACGGGCGCCATCGGAGGATATGCGCCGGGTGGGGGCGGAGGATAACCCGCCGGAGGTGGAGCAAATCCGCCCGGAGGCGGGGGCGGTGGTGAAAATGTGTTCTGGGGTGGGGACGGAGGTTGATTGCTGTCCGGCGGTTGCCATCCCGCAGGCGGAGGACCGCCAGCAGGAGTTCCGGGCTGTTGAGCGGAAAGCGGCGTTCCACAGTTTCCGCAGAACGCTGTATTTGGCGGACTGCTCACGCCACAACGCGGGCAAATGACTGTATCCATTACACGTCACCTTAGAATTGCCTGATGAAATTCAGAATCGCTCAAGAAATGCACCCGGCGCTTCCGCGCGGTTCAAACATCGCGGCCGGAATGGCGAGTGCGCTGCTAACAAATTGCGTGGCCCGGTTCCGTTTCAACAGGGGAGAAAATTTGCGCAATTATAGCCGAGCGATCAGCGAGAAGCAATCGCTATGATTCGTCGGCCTCGGTTCAACCGGTCCTGGCCTGAAGAGTACGCGGTGTTTGGCCGCACGATCGTTCAGGTTCCTGCCCTTCTACTGGCTTCCCGGCTGCGATTCCATCCAGTAGTTGGCGCGCGCCACAATCCGCGCTCCATAATCCTCGGCGGTTCGCACCTTGATGGTGTGCAACCCCGGCGTCGGGTCGGAGGGGCTGAATGTGATCAGGTAGCGGTTGCGCGCATCCCGAGCCGCGGCCAGAACCCGTGTTTCAAACCGCTTGTCGCCGACAAATGACGTGTACTCGCCCCCGCTCATTTGGGCAACCTCTTTCGTCACGTTCTTCTTGAAGGCCTCGAGGATCATCGCCAGCGCCGATACCATATTCAACGTTCGGTCATCGCCGTTGTCTTTTACGTCGTGCCCGAGCTCGGCCAGCGCCGGCGAAAACGAAACGCTCAGCACCAGCACGTCCGACCCACCGATCTTCTCCACCAGCTGCGCGGGCTTGGTGTGCTTGCTGCCGTGGTCGCGTTCCTCGCTGATCAGGAGAAGAATGCGGCGAAATTCCTTGGGCTGCGTCTCCAGCAAGGTAACGCCGTAGTTCACCGTATCCAGAATCGCAGCGCCGCCGTTACCCGGCTGCAACTGCTGTAACTCGCCATTTACCTCATCCTCGTTGTGCGTGTAGTCCTGGATCAGGTGCGGAACGGAGTCGAAACCGACTAGCGCCACTCTGCTGCGCGGATCCGCAAGGAAGACATCGAGCAGGGGCCCCATTTTGGCGAGCTTGTTGAACTCCAGCACGCTTGCGCCGCCCAGTTCCACGGCGACTACCAATGCTACCGGCGCCGTGTCCATCTCTTCCTGCACGCGAATTTTCTGGCGCACTCCATCGTCTTCGAGTACAAAGTCGCCGGCCTTGAGGCCGTAAATGATTCCACCACCTTTCTTCTCGACGAGCGTCGGCACCAGCACCTCAGTGGTGGTGACGCGCAGGTTGGCGTTGGCAGTTTTCGTCGGCATCGGCTTTGGCGGCTCGATGGGCGGAAGCTTCTGCGCATGTGCCGCCGATCCGAGCAAACATGCATAGATAAGTGCAAAGCAAAAGGAAATACGGATTCTCATGCTGAATCAAGCTTCAGAAAACTCGTCCCTGTGGGATTGGACGCGGCGGCACTCCAAACCGGTCAAGTTCTCGCTTTGGGAACGTCTTCGCTCGCCACCTCGCTCGCATGATCACTGCGCGTCATATCTTCTACTCCCTACTTGCTATTCCCTGCCTTTTTCACACGCGCTTGCGCGCTGCGCGTTCCAGTCGTCCGGTCCAGGCGAGAAACTGCAAGAGTTCCCAGCGTGTGGCCCACAAAAAACCGAGCACACTCTTCGCTGACTGCTTCTCCGCCCATTGTCCTGAAAAAGTTTCGACACGCCAGCGCAGATACTCGCTCCGCCAAGGCGCAAGGCGATGGCCGCGTGTGGCATTCCAGACGAAACGAAGGGCGGCGAACAAGGGTTACTCTCTCGCCTTGAGTATAGAAGAGGTCACTCCGAATCAGGCAATGCGCCACGGCGCGCCAAACCTACTGCAGCTTGCTGAAGAGACTGTTTGCCGGCGATTCCAGCTGAGCAATCACGTCTTCGAGCGCGGTTTGCTGGGTCTCTGCCGAAGAAAGCTGTATGGCGATCGATGGAATGTCCGCCTGCATCAGGTTGGTTTGCGCTGTGGTCAACTGCATTTGCTCGTTGGTCACGGCGCCCGACGCCGCACTGAGCTGGGTCATTGAGTTGTCAATGGTCAGGCTGGAGTCCGTGGTGCTCTGGCCCTGCGCCGTCAGACCCGATGCAGCGCTCGCGCCAACGAGGTTCTGCAAAGCATTCGAAGCCTTGAGCGCGCCAAAGAGCGACGTGACGTTGGAATTGGCATTCGACGCCCGCGTGTTCTTCACCTGCCCGCCGGTCGATGCTGACAGACTTTCACTCACTACGATCATCACCACATCGTGAACGCGGAATGCCTTCACATCCGTACAGAGCCGCACCAGCTGGCCGTCCGAACTCCAGATCGATCCAGGCGTGCGTACCTCTTCCGCCTGCTTGGCGCGTACCCGCGCAATGTATGCACGCAGTGCTTCTTCCGGCGGGGTCGCTTTCGCTTGCGTCGCATCTGCCCCGTGTTTCTTACTCGAGGCCTGTGCAGACGGCATCAGCGACGCGCAGAACAGAAGCAGCGCCATTGAAATAGCGGGATAGAAGGGCTTTCTCATTGGGAACCCTTGTCCTCCGGCTCAAGCATGGCGCCCCCGGGCCCGAGCGCCGTTACGCGCACCACTCTGCCGCCGATCTTGAGCCGTGCCTTGAACTGAGCGTCCTTCGACGCCGATCCCAGCGCGATCGCTTCAAGGCGCGCATCCACCACGGCCGTATGCTCCTCAACGATCAACGCATCGCCGGCGCGGATCACCGGTTGCCTTTCAGCGATTGGCGCGCGATCTTTTGCGGCGCCAGTTCGTGTATGGGACGGCTGCGCGGCGAGCACCAGCCGTCCGGGTCCACCGGCGTGCTCCGAATCAGGGAATAACAACCAGACCGCTCCCGAATGCGGATCGTCGATCTCGCGAAAGAGATTCTGCTCGCGAAAAACTCCCTGAACGTGCGGTGTGGCTGCAGCCGCGTTCGTTCCGGGTGGCGCGGAGCCACCAGGCACGCAGCTGATGGGTGCCTGACTGACTGCAGGCAGCGCCAGTGCCGTTACCACCAACCAGGACGCCGTCCATTTCGTCATTTCAGTCTCCCCGCCCCGTCATTCCGCTACCCGCACCCGGTTCTTCATGCAACATCCAAACTTCAGTGCGTCATGTTATTGACCTGCGAATACATATCATCCGCAGCTTTGATCACCTTCGAGTTCGATTCGTAGGCGCGCTGGGCCAGCACCATCTGCACAAACTCAGTCACCACGTCGACATTCGAGTTTTCGAGGTACCCCTGCTGCAGCGTGCCCAGGCCTTCGGTTCCGCCGGGATTCCCCAGCACTGGGTCGCCGGAGCTGAGCGTCGCCTGCAACAGGTTGCTGCCCATGCTCTCGAGGCCGCCGGGATTAGGAAAAGTTGCGAGCTGGATCTGGCCGAGCTGCGAGGGATTCTGCTGCCCCGCCAGCGTCGCGTTAACCACGCCGTACTGCGTGATGGTGACCGCGGTGGCGTTCGAGGGAATGGTGATCGTAGGAATCAGAGGATCGCCATCGGTCGTGACCACCGTGCCCTGGTTGTTCAGGTGGAACTGGCCCGCGCGCGTATAAGCAATCGTTCCGTCGGGCCGCTGCACCTGAAAGAACCCCGCGCCCTGGATGGCCACATCCAGCGGATTGTCGGTCTCATTCAACTCACCTTGCGTGTTGATCACCTCGGTTGAGCACTCTCCGCTTTCTTTCTCTCGGTCGGCGTCAGTTCTGCGGGCGCTGGCAGCGAAGGGTGTGCCGCCAGGCGTCTTCCGCCCACAAAAAGCCCCGCAGCCACAGCCAGGAAAGCCAGCTTCGGCAATCCGGGAATCAGGCACATGCACGCCGAGACCGCGCTCGCCATATACAGCGTTGCAGGCCTGCCAAGGAGCTGCTGGCGAATTTCGCCGCCCAACATCCCCGCCGAGTTGGCGCGTGTCAATGTGATGCCGCCGGCCACGGAGACCAGCAGCGATGGGATGATGGTGACGAGCCCATCGCCAACCGTCAGCACCGTGTAGGTGCGCGCCGCCTCGGCCAGGTCCACTCCCTGCTGCAGAGTTCCAATCAGCAGGCCGGCCACAATATTGATCGCAGTAATCAGGATGGTGGCCAGGGAATCGCGCTGGTTGAAGCGCGCCGCTCCGTCCATTGCTCCATAGAACTCGGCTTCGCGGGCGATCGCCTGCCGGCGCCGTCGCGCCTCGGCCTCATCAATAAGCCCCGCATTCTTGTCGGCGTCGATGGCCATCTGCTTGCCCGGCAGCGCATCGAGGGTGAAGCGCGCCGTCACTTCGGCGGTGCGTACCGCGCCGTGAGAGACCACGAGAAACTGGATGGCCACCAGGGCCAGGAACAGCACGAAGCCGACGACATAGTTGCCGCCCACCACAAACTGCCCGAAGGCCTCGATCACTTTCCCTGCTGCCGCTGTTCCCTCCTGCCCGTGCAGCAGGATGCGCCGGGTCGACGCGATGTTCAGAGATAGCCGGAAAAGAGTGAGCAACAAGAGCAGAGTGGGAAAGACCGACAGCTCCACAGCGCGGCGAATCTGCACCGCGGAAAGAAACACGATGATTGATGCCGCCATCGAAAGCGCCAGCAGAAAGTCCAGTCCCGCGGCGGGCACGGGAACCAGCATCACGAAGATCACACTGATCGCGGCCAGCGGCAACAGATAGTCGCGCAGCCGGTACCAGATGGAGTTCGGCGCGGCAAGCGTTCCGGCAGGCAGGGCGGTTGTACTCATCGATTTCTCTCTCCGAAACCGCGAAGCTCAAAGCCCCTCATCGCAGTCCTCCATTCCAGGCCGATCCCGTGGCGCTGGCTGAAGCACCTGCAGCACGCCAGCCCTGCGTCTGCGTGCGTGCCGAGGCTTCGCGCGCGCGGCGATCGCGGATCTCCGCTTCCACGCGCTGCCGATAGAGATAGGCGAGAATCGCGGCCACGGCCGCGTACAGTTCGACAGGAATGGCCTGGCCCACCTCCACCGAGCGATAGAGCGAGCGCGCCAGCGGCGGGTTTTCGACGATCGGTACGCCCGCCCAGCGCGCTTCAGACTTGATCTCTTCAGCCAGCAGGTTGCGCCCCTTGGCCAGCACCTTGGGCGCCTCCATCGTCACGAAATCGAAGCCGAGAGCGACAGCATAGTGTGTGGGATTGGTGAGCACCACCGCGGCCCGGGACACATCGGCCTTCACGCGCCGGCGGCGCATCTGGCGTTGCAGATTGCGAATGCGGCCCCGAATCTGCGGGCTGCCCTCGGTCTCTTTGAATTCATCTCGCAGATCCTGGCGGCTCATCTTCAAACGCGACTCGCGGCTCTGCCACTCCACCAGGTAATCGATTTCCGACCAGGCAAAGAGCAGCCATGCCGCCGCCAGCAGCAAGCCATACACATCCTTGCCGAGCAACTCTAGCCTCACGGACGAAAACGGAGGAACCGTCAACTCGCGCCCGATGCGCTGCGCAGCAAAGACTGCGAGAAAGCTGGCGGGGATGAGCGACTTGCCCATTCGCGCCGCAGCGCGCAGCGAAAACAGATTCTTGACATTGCTGAGAGGATTGATCCGGTCCAGCTTGAACCCGATCGCGCCTGCATGGACGGTCACGCCTCCGGTCTGTGCCATGCCCGCTGCCAACGCGGCTGCGGCCACCATGGCCACCACAGTGGGCTCGAGCGTGGCCGGCTCCCAGTTGCTCTCCCGGCCGAGCGCAAGAAATCCGGCGAACGCTTCTCTCCACGATTCCAGGATGCGGCTGGCCAATGCCCCCAGCGCCATCACGCCCGCCAGCATTCCCGCAGCCGCCGCCAGTTCGCGGCTGTGCAGGATGTCGCCTTCCTTGCGCGCCTTCTCGCGGCGATGCTGCGTGGCTTGTTCGGTGCGCTCTCCGGCCATGACCCTAGCCTCCCCATCCTGAGGCAGTACCGGGCGCAGCAATCAGCCGTTCGGCCATATCCAACAGCGCGGCAAAGCGCGCCTCGATAAAACGCGGCCACAAGGCCAGCGACCCCGTCAGGATCACGAACCCGGTGAGCGTCTTCATCGGCACGGTCAGCGACATCACCGGCAGCTGCGGGCTGAGCTTGCCTAACAGAGCCACCGCAACTTCCATCAGCAGCGTGGCTGCGAGCACCGGCGCGGCCAGTTCGAGCGCTGCCAGGAAGATGCCGCTCGCAGCACGCACAATCGCTAGGGCCGCCGGAGGCGCAAACGCGTACGCGCCGAGCGGCACCACGCGAAAGCTGCGAATCATCGACGCGAGCAGAATCCGGTCGAGGCCCGCCGTAATCAGCACCAGCGTGCCCATCAACTGAAACAGGTTGCCGAGAAGCGGCGTCTGGATCGCGGAGTTCGGATCCATCAGGTTGACCAGCGAGAAGCTGAACTGCAGTCCTACAATCTGCCCGGCAAATAAAAGCATCTTGTTGAGCAGCGCCAGCGAAAGCCCATACACCAGTCCCACCGCCAGCTCGCCCAGAATCGCGGAGCAGCTAATCGCCGCCTGCGCGTGAGGCAGCGCGGCAACCAGCGGCACCAGCAGAAACGCTACTGCAGCGACAAACACTGCTTTCGCGCGAATCGGCAAGGAAGTGGAGCTGAAGAACGGAGCGAAGGCCACCATCCCGCTCACCCGCACCAGGGCCAGCGTCATTGCACTCAGAAAATTGCTCCAGTCGCCCATCGATCTCAGCCTTCAGCTCTCAGCTTTCAGCCGTCAGTTCTTGTGTCCCCGGTCCTGTCATGTTCCTATGCCCTCGGCTCTTTGTCCCCGACCGCCCACAAGCTGAGAGCTGAAAGCTGGCCTCTGAGAGCTGTCTTTAACCCAGATAGCGGTGAAAATCTCCAAGCAGCACCCGCGTATAAGCAGCCAGCCGTTCCAGAAACCACGGCATCCCGACCAGCAGGATCAGCGCCACTGCGGCCAGTCGTGGCACCGTGGTCAGCGACTGCTCCTGCAAGCTCGTCAATGTCTGCGCCAGGCTCAGCACGAAGCTCAGCCCGGCCGCCGCAATCAGCAGCGGCGCGGACAAGATCATCGCCTCCTTCAGTAGTTGGCGCATTAGCTCGGCAACCATGTCCGGGGTCACAGGCGCTCCTTTAGAAACTTTTCAACAACGATCTCGCCAGCAGATTCCAGCCATCGACCATGACAAAGAGCAGAATCTTGAGCGGCGTCGAAACCACCACCGGCGGCAGCTGAAACATGCCGATGGAGGTGGTGATCGCCGCAGTGACCATATCCACGAGCAGAAAAGGCAGAAACAGAACGGCGCCGATGGCAAACCCGGCCTTCAACTCCGACAGGATGTAAGCCGGAGCCACCACGCGCATGGGCAGATCGTCAGGCATGTTGGGCCGGGGAAGCTGGCCGGCGGCGGTGAAGAGCGCAAGATCTTTCTCTCGCGCGTACTTGAGCAGAAACTGTTTTACCGGCTGCGCTCCCCGGTCGATGGCTTCCACGCCGGTGATTTGCCCGGCGCGGTACGGCTCCACGGCCTGCTGGTCAACTTGATTCAGCACCGGCGCCATCAGGAACCACGACATCATCAGCGCCAGGCCCAGCAGCGTGGGATTCGACGGCGCAGTCTGCGTGCCCAGCGCCTGGCGTAGGAAATGAAAGACCACCAGCAGCCGCACCAGCGGCGTCATGGCCATCAGGATCGCGGGCAGAACCGTGATCAGCGTGAGGACCAGCAGTATCGTCCACGGCGTCGCGTCCGACGGATGCAGCTTCGCATTGAGATCGGGCAGCAACGGGATGCTGGCCGGAGCCGCCACAGCCACGCGAGCGAAGAGTACAGCTACCATGAAACCCTCGCGGACCGAACCGTTGCTCGCGGCGCGTTGTGGGCGGCGGCCCTCGGCCGTTCGGCCCTACCATTGCTGTCATTCAGAGGAAAGAATGCCGGTGCGCCTTCGGACGACGTCGCCACCAGAATGCGCCGGCCCTCGGCCTTAATCAGCGCAAGCGACTGGCGCGGCGCAAGCGTAATCCGCTCCACAAGAGCCAGCCGCGCCGTCGCGGCCTTTCTCCCGCGCAACCTCTTCATCAGCCACCCCGCAATTCCGCCTAACTCGCCCGCCATCCGCACAACCCTCCCCTTCGCCTCGCTCACGTTGGCCACTCGCACCCGATCACCGCCCGCCACCCTTAAGCCAGGTGCGTGATGCGCACCGCCAGGCGAGTTTCCACCACTTCGAACTCGCTCCACGCCAACTGCACAGCGCCTGCGGCCAATGGCAGGTCGTTGCCCGGCACCCACTGCGTCTCAACCAATTGCCCCGGAGCCAGCGCAAGAAGATTGCGCACGCGAAACTGTCGCACCGGAACAGCAACATCGAGCTCCACCGGCAAGCCCATCACCGGCGCGCTGAACTCTATCCCGTCGCCCTCTCCGGGAACTCGCGGGACGGGAACAAGAGCCTTCGCGCCGGCAGGATCGGCGGCAGCAGCCTTGGGTGCCTGTACCCGCGCGGCCTGATTCGCAGGCGCCGGAAGTGGATGCGCTGTGGCCATGCGCTATGCACCCCTGCCGAAACGTATCCAGAGAGAAAAGAAACAGATTGGAATGGACTCAGAATTGCGGTCCGTCAGCTTTTCGCCGTACCCACCCGATCCGCCGCACTCGCTTCGCTGCTACACTAAAAGTGGGAATCCTGTGCAGCGCTCCCATCCAGACGGACGGGAAACCGCCGCAATTCGAGGTCGACGAACATGCCCGAACCGGAACAAGACAAGAAATTTACAGGGACCACCCTGCGGCTGAAAGTCGGCCTGGCCGAGATGCTCAAGGGCGGCGTCATCATGGACGTGATGAGCGTGGAGCAGGCGCGCATCGCTGAAGAAGCGGGCGCCGCGTCGGTGATGGCCCTCGAACGTGTGCCGGCGATGATCCGCGCCGAGGGTGGAGTGGCCCGCATGGCTCGGCCAGCCCTGATCAAGCAGATCATGCAGGCAGTTTCGATTCCCGTCATGGCCAAAGCGCGCATCGGTCACACCGCCGAGGCGCAGATTCTGCAAGAGCTGGGCGTCGACTACATCGACGAGAGCGAAGTGCTGACGCCCGCCGACGAAGCGCACCACATCGACAAGCACGCATTCAGCACTCCATTTGTGTGCGGCGCGCGCAACCTGGGCGAAGCGCTGCGGCGGATCGCCGAGGGCGCCGCGATGATTCGCACCAAGGGCGAGGCCGGCACCGGCGACGTGGTTCACGCCGTGCAGCATATGCGGCAGATCACGCGCGAAATGCGCACGCTGACCATTCTCACCGAGCAGGAACTCTACGCCGCAGCCAAAGACTTGCAGGCTCCCTACGAACTGGTTCACATGGTTGCGCAGGCCGGCAAGCTGCCCGTGCCCAACTTTTCTGCCGGAGGTATTGCCACGCCGGCAGATGCCGCGCTCATGATGCATCTCGGCGCCGAAGCCATCTTTGTCGGCTCGGGCATCTTTATGAAGGAGCGCGCCACTCCGCTTGACGTGGAGAACGATGCGAAGGAACGCGAGGAGGCCGTTTCCCGGGCTAAGGCGATCGTGATCGCCACGACCCATTACAACGATCCGAAGGTGCTGGCCGAGGTCAGCGAACAGGTGACCGGCACTATGAAGGGTCTGGCCGCTGCTTCAATTGAAGAGGGCCAGTTGCTGCAAACCCGCGGCTGGTAGCTCCCCCCCCCGGCCGACGCTTCAGAACCAAATACGCACCACATCGCGAGATGCGGGCGCAGATTCCTCTTTGGACGCGAAAGTGAAAGGCACGACTTGACCTCAGGCGGCCGGGCTGGCTGGCTTCCTGTTGATGGGATGCAAGCAACTTTTCCCGTTAGCCATCCCACTCGTCTGAATTTGCATGCGTCCAAGTAAAAAGTAAGAATCACCTCATTCCTATGGGGGCTTTGATGCCGTCCATCTTTACGCCCATCCCGCCGGAGATAGAAAGGAAAGCACCCGGAACCGGTGGCAAACCGCCCGTTGATCGACGACCCACTGGCGGCGGAGGCGGCGGAGGAGACGACGAATGGAAAAGCCCGCGGCGGGGGCCGCGCGAGGCCTTACATCGAACGCGGGCATTTGTTTTCTGCGCTCTGGCCGGGGACATGATGTTCTTCGTCGTGCTCGTCACGCTGTTCTACGCGCGCCAGGTCGGCACTCGGATGGACCCCGAGACCTTCCGCCAGATCGGCGACTGGCATCCCGTTCTGCTGCCGCCCATTCTCTTTCTCAATACCGCATTGCTGCTGCTGAGCAGCCTGACCATGGAACGAGCCCGCCAGCACATCTTCCGCGAGTTTGATGTCTTAGAGGAATGGCTTGGACTGGGACGGCCCGCTCTGCGCCGCACCCTGCCCTGGGTAGGGGCCACGCTCGGCCTGGGGCTGTTGTTCCTGATCGGGCAGATCACAGCTTGGAAGCAATTGACCGCGGAGGGCTTTGCTTTCGATCGCTGGGCGACTCCCGCAAGCTATTTCTTCTACGTGATCACGGGATTGCACGCCGCCCACCTCGCAGTGGGCCTCGTCGCTTTGCTCTTCTGCCTCTGCGCGCTCACCCGCCTCAAACGGGTGGAATCCCGGCAGATCGCTGTGGACTCGACCACATGGTTCTGGCACGCCATGGCCCTCGCGTGGCTGGTGCTGTTCACAGTTCTCGTGCTGGGACAGTAGAAAAACAACTATTAGCCGGTAGCTTCTAGCTTCCAGCCTGCAATCCTCGCAGGTCGCGGAGAATCGTAACGCCGGTCTCCTGACCGGTTGTCCTCCTTGCCCTCAGCCTTTGGCTCTCAGCTCCTCTTCTTCATCACAATGGCCTTCTCTACGCCGTGCGCCAACCCAACAGCGCGCGCAAACGTTCCCCGATCGTGGGCACTTCAGGGCATGCTAAATAGACCTGACGATTCACTGCCATCAGCAACTGCATGGCATCAAGCCGCGCATCGTGCGTTGAAAGCGATCCACCCGCATGCGCGAATTCGTCGGCGAGATACTCAATCGCGTGCCCGAGAATCTCCAATGCGCGGCCTGCCTCGGGCGAGATGCTGCGCCGGCGCCGGTGTGTTTCTCCTCGCGCGGCTTGAGCCACCGGAACGTAAGCCATGAAGGGGTAAGCCGTAATCGTTGTGCTCGAGCCCATACGCACGATCCTCACCCGTTGCTTCGGCACTATTTCATTTTTTGAATAGAGAACCAAAGTACTGATGCAAAACGGCACACGCACCGAGGCGCCGAATCAGTTGGGAAAACTCAAGCGCGCTCAACAGCACAGCAGCAAAATGAGAGGCGCTGAGAGACAACCTAAACACAGCAACCGCTTTCGCGAGCGCGCCTCGCCTTGACGGGATGAGGCTGAAAACCTAATCTCAAATCAGGATGATGTGTTGGCGGGGATGCTTTCCTCTTCGCCAAATGCTGTGAATTGTATCGATTTTCTTCCGACTGGGTGGCGATGAATCCAATTCCTTATGTGTGGCAATATCTCCCGCTGTTGATGCAGATCATTGCCGCGATTCTCCTTGGAGTCTTCATCATCACCGCATCATGGTTCGTCGGCCGCCACCGCAACACCACCGTCAAGCTCGACGCGTATGAATGCGGCATTCAAGCGGTCGGTGACGCGCGTGGGCGCTTCAGCGTGCGCTTTTATCTTGTCGCCGTCCTCTTCATCTTGTTCGACGTGGAAGTGGTTTTCATGATGCCCTGGGCCGTTGTCTACCGCCGCCTGCCTGAGCTGACCGGTTGCTCACGTCTCTTCGGCTTCTGGGAGATGCTCGTTTACCTCGGCTTTGTGGCCGTGGGACTCTACTACATCGTGCGCAAGGGCATCCTCAACTGGAGCCATGACAAAGCGGACCTGTGACCAACCGAACGCGATAAGGCTTAGGGATGACAAGTGAAACTAAGACATTGTCCGGCAGGCAGGCAGTCCTTGAAGGCATGCCCGACCATCCTGCCCTCAAGGCCATTCTTGCCTGGAACGCCGATGCTCTTACCGACGCCAATTTCGCCTACGGAGAGCTGACCCTCACCATCGACCCCGAGGCAATCCGCGCCGCTTGCTCCGCCCTCCAGGCCGCAGGCTACAACTTCTTTGAGGATATGACTGCAATCGACTGGTTCCCCACCTCGCCCCGCTTCCAGTTGAGTTATCACATCCTGTCGCACAAGCTTCTGGATCGCATCCGCCTGCGCGTGATGCTCGGTGAAGCGGATCCCACCGTCGACTCCATTACGCCTGTCTGGCCCGGCGCGAATTTTTTCGAACGCGAAGTCTTTGATCTGTTCGGCATTCGTTTCGACGAGCACCCCGACCTGCGCCGCATTATGATGCCGGACGACTGGAAGGGTCATCCCCTGCGCAAGGATTACCCGGTGGAGGGATACCGCTGATGAGTGAGAATCCTGGCGCGCCCGTTCTCGAGCTCCCCGCGTCGGAAAACTCCGTCGAGCGCCGCATGGTCCTGAACATGGGCCCGCAGCACCCGGCGACGCACGGCGTGTTGCGCCTGGTCGTTGAGATCGAGGGCGAAATCATTGTCAGCTTGCGTCCCGAGATCGGTTACCTGCACACCGGCATCGAGAAGACCTGCGAGGCCAAGTTCTACCAGCAGGTGGTCCCGCTGACGGACCGCATCAATTATCTCGACCCGCTTTCCAATAATCTCTGCTACTGCCTTGCCGTGGAAAAACTGCTCGGCCTCGAAATCCCCGAGCGTGCGCAATGGATTCGCGTGCTGTTCACTGAGCTGAGCCGCCTCAACTCGCACCTGATCTGGCTGGGCACGCACGCCATGGACATTGGCGCGCTCACCGTATTTCTCTACACATTCCGCGAACGTGAGGAAATTCTAAGAATCTTCGAAGCAGTAGCCGGCCAGCGCATGATGACCAGCTACTTTCGCATTGGCGGCCTGGCCATGGAGCCACCACTCGATCTCTTCGATCGCATCCAGGCGTTCATCAATACGTTCCCGGAAAAAATCGACGAGTACTCGAATCTGCTCACCGGCAATCCCATCTTCATCAACCGCCTAAAAGGGACCGGCTATCTCTCTGCCGCCGATGCCATTGCGTTTGGCGTCACTGGGCCTCCGCTGCGCGCGTCAGGCGTGGATATCGATTTGCGCCGCGACATGCCGTATTCGAGCTACGAGAAGTTCCAGTTCAAAGTACCCACTTCGACGGTCGGCGACAACTGGGCGCGATACGAAGTACGGCTGGTGGAGATGCGCGAGAGCACCAAGATCATCCAGCAGGCGCTCGACGGTATGCCTGGCGGCCCGGTGAAGGCCGACGCTCCAAAGATCGTTCTGCCCGACCGCGAAAAGATGAAAACCCAAATGGAGGCGCTGATCCATCACTTCAAGATTGTGACTGAAGGCTTCGACGTTCCCGCTGGCGAAGTGTACCAGGCAATCGAATGCGGCCACGGGCAGATGGGTTACCACATCGTGTCGGACGGCACGGCCAAGCCTTACCGCGTGCACATGCGCTATCCGTCATTCGCCACGCTTCAAGCTTTAGAAACGATGGTCAAGGGTGGCTTGATCGCCGATCTGGTCGCCGTGATCGGTTCCATCGATATTGTTTTAGGGGAAATTGACCGGTGACGGCCGCTCGGGTCCACTCACCGGAAGCTCTCTGGGCCGAGCTGTGGGTCAGCCTCGCTTCCCTGCTCTCGAGCTACACCGCCGCGCATGGTCTCAGCAGCGGTCGTCAGGCCATCATCGAGCAAGGCGAAGAAAAAATCTGGGTCTGTCACGGCCACAAATGGTTGCGTCTCGAGCGCAGCAACGCAGCGGTAACCTGGATGCGCGAAAATGGAAGCAGAGGGTCGTTGGAATTGACGGAACACGGCAGCCTGCGTGGTCCTGCCGGCGAAGAAGCACTGGACCTCGCCGCCGAATTCTGGGCACGCGAATTGATGCAGGAGCACACCAAGGACTTGACGCGATGAGCCCCAACCACCCGAATCCTGAATCGATCCCCGTGTTCTCGCCCCAGCTTGCCGCGCGCTTTGACGCGCTCGTCCAGAAGTATCCCGTCAAGCGCTCCGCCCTCATTCCCATGCTGCTCTACGCGCAGGATGAGGTCGGCTACCTTTCTGACGCGGTCGTCGCCGAGGTCGCCCGCCGCATCGGCATCACCGAACTCGAAGTGCGCAACGTTGCCACTTACTACTCGATGCTGCGCTTCAGGCCTGCCGGCCAATTCAATATCCAGGTCTGCACCAACATCAGTTGCCTGCTGCGCGGCGCCTACGAGGTTTATGAGCGCTTCCAGGAAGAACTCGGAGTGGGTCCGCATGGGGTCACACCTGACGGCGTCTTCTCGCTCGAAGAGGTGGAGTGTGTCGGCGCATGTTGCTGGGCACCCGCTGTGCAGGTGAACTACGACTTTCACGACGAGCTGAAGCCCGATCTTGTGCCCGGCATCTTGAGCGGCTATCGCGGCAAGGCTAAGGCTGGCAATAACGGAGCTTCGTCGCTTGAGAAGAAGGCGAACAGCAAGGAGCCGCATGCCTAGGCTCGTCTCCCATCCCGACGAAGTAAAGATCGTCTCGCGCCGTTTCGGCATGGGCGCAGAAAAGATCGATCGCTATCTCGAGCTCGGCGGCTACGAGGCGGTAATGAAGTGCCTCGCGCAGGATTCCGATTGGATCATCAACGAGATGAAGGCTTCGAACCTTCGCGGCCGCGGCGGTGCCGGATTCTCGGCGGGCATGAAGTGGTCGTTCGTCCCCAGGCAGTCCGCCAAGCCCAAGTACATCCTGGTCAACGGCGACGAGAGCGAGCCGGGCACCTGCAAAGATCACCTCATCTTTCTTCACGATCCTCATTCCGTCATTGAGGGCACCATCATCGCCGGCCTCGCGGTCGGCGCGAAGATGGGCTTTATCTACCTGCGCGGCGAGTATCGCTATCTTCTCGAGATCACAGAGCGGGCCGTCGCCGACGCCTACCAGCGCGGCTTCCTCGGCAAGAACATCTTCGGCTCTGGGAAAGAATTCGAAATCATCACGCAGACCGGCGCGGGAGCCTACGAAGTGGGCGAAGAGTCCGCGCTCATGGAGTCGCTTGAGGGCAAGCGTGGCGTGCCGCGCATCAAGCCGCCGTTTCCCGCAGTGGTCGGGCTGTATGGCGGGCCCACGGTCATCAATAACGCCGAGACCATCGCGACCGTTCCCCACGTCATCAATATGGGTGCGGCGGCCTACGCGGCTGTGGGCACTCCGCGCAACGGCGGAACGCGACTTTTCTCGATCAGCGGTCACGTGGAGCGGCCCGGCGTCTACGAGCTGCCCATGGGCTACAACCTTAAGAAGATGATCTACGAAGTAGCAGGCGGGATTCGCGGCGGGCGCAATCTGAAGGCCGTCGTGCCCGGAGGCTCATCGACACCGGTCCTCCTGCCGCAGGAGATCGACATCGGCATGGACTTCGACCAGGTGGGCAAAGCCGGCTCGATGCTCGGCTCCGGCGGCGTTGTGGTCATCGACGACCAGACATGCATCGTCGAGTTTGCGCTGCGCACAATTAGTTTCTACGCGCACGAAAGTTGCGGCTGGTGCATTCCCTGCCGCGAAGGAACTGACTGGCTCAAGAAATCGCTCACTCGCTTTCATGCGGGCTTCGGCGCGCCCAGCGACATCGACAATATGCAGTACCTCGCCGAAAATATGCTCGGCCGCACCTTCTGCCCGTTGGGCGACGCAGCGGCCATGCCGACCATCGCATTCATCAAGAAGTTTCGCAAGGAATTTGAAGATCATTTAAACGGCAAGCCCTGCCCCTTCGCGCGGGAAGGCGTGCTTCAACTGACCGTGGTGTAACTGGTAGGTACGGGCTTTAGCCCGTACATCAATCGAACAAATAAGGCGGGGCTTTAGCCCCCGAGGGACCACAAACACCGAATGCCCGACGTCACCTTCACAGTCGATGGAAAAAAGCTGACCGCTCCCGCGGGAACGCTGCTCATTGACGCATGCCGCAAGGCCGGCATCGAAATTCCGGCTTTCTGTTACTATCCCGGCCTCTCGCTGCAGGCCGCTTGCCGCATGTGCGTCGTGCGCCAGGAAAAAGTTCCTAAGCTGCAAACGGCCTGCACCACCACCGTCGCCGAGGGCCAGGTTTTTGTCACCGAGTCACCCGAGATCGCGCAGGCGCGCAAAGCCACCATCGAACTCCTCCTCGGCAACCATCCGCTCGATTGCCCCGTCTGCGACGCCGGCGGCGAATGCGAACTACAGGACATGAACTTCAAGTACGGCGCCGGCGAAAGTCTCTACGCGGAGGCCAAGCACCATCGCGATGAGCAGCAGTGGTCGCCTGCGGTGTTTTACGATCGCCCGCGCTGCATCCTGTGTTACCGCTGCACCCGCATGTGCGGCGAGGGCATGGACGTGTGGGCGCTGGGCGTGAACAATCGCGGCGCTGACTCAGTGATCGTACCCAACGACGGCCAGCAGCTCGACTGTGAGCAATGCGGCATGTGCATCGATGTCTGCCCTGTGGGTGCGCTCACCAGCGGCAGCTATCGCTACAAGACTCGGCCCTGGGAGATGAACCATGTCTCTACCGTCTGCACGCACTGCGCCGACGGCTGCAAGGTAACGCTCGGCGTGCGCTCCACCACCGATGGCGCCGAAATCATTCGCGCCGACAATCGCGACAAGAGTGGCATCAACGGCGACTTTCTTTGCGCCAAGGGCCGCTTCGGCTTCGATTTCGTGGAGAGCGCCGACCGCCTGACCAAGCCGCTGGTGCGCAACTCCGCCGGAAAACTGGAGCCCGCCACCTGGGAGCACGCGCTCAGCGTGGCCGCGAAGAAACTGAAAGAGATTCGCGATTCGCGCGGTGGTGCTGCGATCGGCGTCATCGGTTCCAACCGCACCACCAATGAAGAGAACTATCTGTTGCAGAAGTTCTCGCGCACGGTTCTCGCTACTAACAATATTGATCACGAGCGTACAACCGACTACGCTTCCTTCGCTCGCGCACTCGCAGGGCACCCGGGCAAAACCGCCAGCCTGCGCGACATCGCTTCGGCCTGCGCCATTCTTCTCGTCGGCACCAATCCAACCGACGAGCACCCGCTCCTCGCCTGGCTACTGCGCACCGATGTTCGCCTTAACCGCGCACGCCTCTATATCGCCAACCACGCGCCCATCAAGCTCGAGCGCCAGGCACGCGCCATGCAGGGCCTGCCGCCGAATGGATACAAAGACCTGACCACCATCCTCGATCGTGGCGAAACCGACCTCGCCAAAGCCGTCAAGGCGGAAGAATCGCTCATCGTGATCTTCGGCTCGGAGATTCGCGGTACGGCAATCCATAATCTCGTCACGTGGGGCCTTAATCGCGGCCCCAATCCCGATTCCGTCCGCTTCGCTTGCCTCGGCGATCACTCGAATTCGCGCGGCGCAGCCGACATGGGCCTCTTCCCTGACCTGCTTCCCGGCTACGTTCCCATCACCGAGCCAGGTGCCTTCGTCGAATACGCCGACCTGCCTCCTGCTGCCGGCAAGACCCTTTCGCAAATGCTCGACGTAGCAACCGCGGGCGAGCTCGGCGCACTGCTTGTGGTCGGCGCCAACCCGGTTTCACGCGCCCCGCTGAACCCCGCCGCGCTCAAGAACACTTTCCTCATCGTGCAGGATCTCTTCCTCACCGAAACCGCCACTCTCGCCGAAGTCGTGCTTCCGGCCGCCAGCCTCTACGAGAAATCGGGCACCGTCACCAATACCTTCGGCGACGTTCAGATCGTTCGCAAGGCCGCCGATCGCGCTGGAGTGAAGCCTGACTTCGAAATTCTCGTCCGCCTCGCCGAAGCCATGGGCGGACCCATCAAAGGCCTCGTCCCGTTTGGCCGAGCAGGCACCACAGCAGACCTCGGCCAATCGCGCGGCGCACAATCGGGCGAAGCCGATCGCCACGCAGTATGGCTCGAGGCCAATGGATTGGAGCCCAGGCTCAGCCCCTTCGATCCGTTCGCCCTATTTGACGAAATCGAGCGTCTCGTCCCCGGCTACGCCATTGACCGCATCAACCTCATCGCAGGCAACGATGTACACTCCGAACCGGCCTCGCCGGGACTTGTCCCGGTAACGGCGCTCGCCGGGGAAGATTTCATCGTTCCCGCGCACGACACGCTCTTTACTTCAGGAACGCTGGGCCGATACAGCGCAGCGCTCAAGCAACTGGAAGAACACCAGGCAAAGGAACTCGCGAAATCTGCAGCCGACTGAAAAATTCTGGGTGCCCCATCCTAAGCGCGTTGTTTGCGTTTAGGGTGGAAAGGAAAACTGAAGGACCACATGTTTCGACTCACTGACCTGCTAACTCGCTGACTCGCTGTTCCAAAGGCTAAACGCACGTGACGCTACTCGAATTCGTTTTTTGGAGCCTGCTCAAGGTTGCCGTGGCCACGGTGGTCATGCTCATGGGCATCGCCTACACCGTGCTCCTCGAACGCAAGCTGGTGGGCCGCATTCAGAACCGCTGGGGGCCCAGCCGCGTCGGCCCTTTCGGCCTTTTGCAGCCGCTTGTCGACGGCGCCAAGTCCTTCCTCAAAGAGGACCTCATTCCGACGGCCGTTTACCGGCCCATTTATCTGCTGGCGCCGCTCATCTCGCTCAGCTGCACGCTCATCTTCATTGCGGTGGTGCCCTTTGGGCCGCCCAATATGGGCCCGCATCGCTTCGATCTTTTTGAAATCTCCAATATCAACATCGGCCTGCTCGTCATACTGGGCCTTACCTCCATGGGCGTCTACGGCGTTGCGCTCGCCGGGTGGTCCTCCAACAACAAATACTCGCTCCTCGGTTCGCTGCGCTCATCGTCGCAGTTGATCAGCTATGAGCTCGCTCTCGGCCTCTCGCTTGTCGGTGTCGTCCTGCGCGCGGGCTCGCTCAACCTGCGCACCATCGTCAAGCAGCAAGCCACTCTCGGCATGGCCACCTGGAACATCTTTGGCGGACTCCAGTTCATCGCCTTCTTCATTTACCTCATGGCCGCCTTCGCCGAGACCAACCGCTCGCCCTTCGACCTGCCCGAAGCCGAAAGCGAGCTCGTCGCGGGATATCACACCGAATACAGCTCCATGAAGTTCGCAATGTTCTTCATGGCCGAGTACGGCAACATGATTAACGTGGGCTGCGTGGCCACCCTTCTGTTTCTCGGCGGCTGGACCAGTCCTTTCGGCGATCTCTTCCCGCAGCTTCAAAGCACTTTCATCAATCTGTTCGCGCCCATCTTCTGGTTTGTGATCAAGGTGCTTGCCTTTCTCTGTCTCTACGTGTGGGTGCGGGGAACCTTGCCCCGCTTCCGCTATGACCAACTGATGAACTTCGGATGGCGATTCCTGCTCCCGCTCGCCATCCTCAATATCGTGGGAACAAGCCTATGGCTCGCGTTTCAGTGAGGACAAAATCGGGTTACCTCATCCATTCCGCGAGACGCCAAAACGCCTCACACCAAGGGTGCGACAAAGCAGCCTCATTTACAATCTGGAAGGGTTTTCTCGCAAGAGATTTTGTCCTGCACCATCGTCCTTTCCCATAACCTGCCGGCTTTCTTTGACCGGCTCTTGAAACGGTTTCAGCGAATTCATGTACCTGATCCTGTTTATCGTGTTTGCCGGATTCTGCCTCGCTGGAGCCATCAATCTCCTGCTGCAGACGCACCCCATCAACAGCGCCCTGTCGCTGATCGTGGTGATGACCTCGCTTGCCGTGCTCTATCTTCTGCTCGGCGCAGAGTTTTTGGCCATTGCGCAGATTATTGTTTACGCCGGCGCCGTCATGGTCCTCTTCACTTTTGTCGTCATGCTTCTGAACGCCGGGCGTGAAGAGCGTACTCTCGGCAGCCGGGCCGCGCGCCCCATCGGATTTACCGCGGTCGTTGTGCTTCTCGCCGTTTTCGCCACCGTTATCCTTCGCGTGCAGGGCCTCAACCCGGCAGTTCTGGGCCACGGGCTCACAAACGCACCCAACCAATCGAACCTCGTTCTTTTGAGCCAGGTGCTCTTCCACGAATTGCTGTTGCCGTTTGAAGTCACGTCGGTACTGATCCTCATCGCCATCCTCGGCGCGGTTGCAATCGCCCGCCGCGAAGGCGCGGAAAGGACGGCCGAAAAATGAGCCTCCTTAACCACGCCATCCCGCTCAACTGGTATCTGCTCCTGAGCGCGGTCCTGTTTTCGCTCGGCGTCATCGGATTCCTCATCAAGCGAAATCTTATTACCGTTTTCATGTCGATTGAGCTCATGCTCAATGCAGTCAATCTGACCTTTGTGACCTTCGCCTATCAATGGAACGCGGTCAAAGGTCAGATCTTTGTCTTTTTTGTCATGATGGTTGCCGCTGCTGAAGCCGCCGTCGGCCTTGCCATCATCATTGCTGTCTTCCGCGCGCGCGGAACCTTGGCCGTCGATCGCATCAATCTGATGAAACTATGAACGAATCGCTCCATCTCTGGCTGATTCCGCTGCTGCCGTTCGTCGGCTTCGTGCTGAACGGAATCCTCGGGTCTCGCCTGCCCAGGCGTCTTGTCACCGCGATCGGCCTGCTGGCGCCACTCGGCTCGCTGGCGCTGGTATTCAATGCGGCGGCGGCAACCATGATCTCTGCCGCCACAGTCTGCCAGGGGTGCGGCCGGGTCACTGCAGTGACGTTGCCCTACGGCGAGATTTGCCCCTTCCCCTGGCTGACTGCCGGCGCAATCCACGTCGATTTCAGCTTCGTTCTCGACCAGCTTTCACTGGTCATGCTTCTCGTCGTCACCGGAGTCGGTTTTCTCATCCACGTCTACTCCATCGGCTACATGAAGGAAGACAAAAGCTACGCGCGCTTTTTCAGCTTCCTCAATCTCTTTCTCTTCTTCATGACCGTGCTCGTTCTCGCCGGCAACTTCCTCGTGATGTTTGTCGGCTGGGAGGGCGTGGGCCTCGCATCGTATCTGCTCATCGGTTTCTGGTTTGAGAAAAACACTGCCGCCGAAGCGGGCAAAAAAGCCTTCATCGTCAACCGCATCGGCGACTTTGGCTTCCTGATCGGCATCTTCTTGCTGATTTCTAACTTCGGCACGCTTGCCTTTCAGCAGATTCGTATTGAGCTTGGAATGAGTACGTCGTGGCATGGCGGCGTGCTCACGGTCATCTGCCTCTGCCTGCTGCTCGGCGCCGCCGGCAAAAGCGCGCAGCTTCCGCTGTACGTGTGGCTGCCCGATGCGATGGAAGGTCCGACGCCCGTCTCCGCGTTGATCCATGCAGCCACCATGGTCACCGCAGGCGTGTACATGATCGCGCGCACGCATTTCCTCTTCGACCGGTCGCCCTTCGCGCTCGCCACCGTGGCCATCGTCGGCGCGGCAACGGCTCTCTTTGCCGCCACCATGGGGCTGGCGCAAAACGACATCAAGCGCGTCCTCGCCTACTCCACGATTTCGCAGCTCGGCTACATGTTCCTTGCCTGCGGAGTTGCCGCTTACTCTGCGGCCATCTTCCATCTCTTCACGCATGCCTTCTTCAAAGCTCTTCTCTTCCTCGCGGCAGGCTCCGTGATTCACGCTCTCGGCGGCGAGCAGGATATGCGCAATATGGGCGGCCTGCGTAAAAAACTCCCAGTCACCTTCTGGACCATGACTGCGGCCGTCTTCGCGATCAGCGGCTTTCCACCGTTCGCCGGCTTTTTCTCAAAAGACGCGATCCTTTACGCCGCGTTCCTTCAGGGAACTCTCGGCAAAATCCTCTGGTTCGTCGGTCTGCTGACAGCGCTCATCACGGCGCTCTACATGTTCCGCCTCTGGTACATGACTTTCTTCGGCGAACCACGCACGTCCGATGCGCACCCCCACGAAAGCCCCTGGTCCATGCGCGGCCCAATGGTGATTCTCGGTCTGCTCTGCGTGTGCGGCGGCTGGATAGGGATTGACCGCTTCACCGAGTATCTCGCCCCATCCGTCGGCCTGCACCGCACTATATCCAGCGGCAGCATCGGCCTCGAATTGGTTCTCAGCCTGGTTGCGGTCCTCGTGGCCCTGGAAGGCTGGCTGATCGCAGGCAAGTATTACCGCCGCAAACCCGAGCGCCCCGCCGAGTTCGCTGCCGCCATGCCCACCGCCTACAAGATTCTCTTGAACAACTATTACGTCGACGAGATTTATGGCGCCGTCATCGTCAAGCCGCTGCTGATCCTCTCGAGATTCGTTCTGGGCGGAATTGAATTTCTGCTCGCAGGGGTGGCATGGCTCCTCGGCGGCATCGCCATGCTCTCCGGAATGATTTTGCAGCGCTGGCAATCCGGCAACCTGCGCTCGTACGCGGCCTGGCTGGCTCTCGGAGCCGCGGCCCTGTTGCTTTTTATGGTCGTTCCTTCGCTGCTGGCAGCGAACGGCATAGATATCCGTTGGACATGGGGGCTGAGATGATGCACGCGATCGACCCGATCATTCTCACCCTCATCCTGCTGCTTCCGCTGGCGGGCGCGATCCTTGTCGCGCTCCTACCCGACCGCGCGAAACTGCCCAACTGGCTTGCGTTGCTGACCTCGTTGGTCACCTTCGTTCTAACGTTGCATCTTCCCGCGCACTTCGCCTACGGCCAAACCGGTTTCCAATTCGAGCGCAACATCCCGTGGATCGCGAGCCCCGCGATCTTCTACCACGTCGGCGTCGACGGCCTCAGCCTCTGGCTCGTCGTCCTCACCGGCCTGCTCGCGCCCGTCGGGGTCGTCGCCAGCTGGAAGGCAATCCAGGCCCGGCGCAAAGTCTTCTATTCACTCTTTCTTGTACAGCAGACCGCCATGTTCGGCGTGTTTGTGTCGCTCGACCTCATGCTCTACTACGGCTTCTGGGAGCTCTCGCTCGTCCCCATGGCCATCCTGATCGCCATGTACGGCCGCAAGGAAGGCCCACGCGCCGCGCTCAAGTTTTTCCTGTTCACCTTCATTCCATCGGCGCCGCTGCTTGTCGCCATCCTTTGGCTCTACGTCCGCACGCATACATTCAACTTCACCGACCTGCAATACCAGACCGCGAGCGGCGTGCTCCCAGCCGGCGCACTCTTCTGGGTTGCGCTTGCGTTTCTCTTCGCCTTTGCCGTCAAAGTGCCCGTATTCCCACTCCACGGATGGCTGGCTGACACGTATAACGAGGCGCCGGTCGCGCTCGCCATGGTGGTCGCCGGTAAGCTCGGCTTGTATTCCATGCTCCGCTTCCACGTAGGCCTCTTTCCTGCCCAGGCCCACGCAATCGCTCCGTTGCTCATCGCTCTCGGTGTCATTGGCATCCTCTATGGAGCGTGTCTCGCTCTCGTCCAGCGCGACTTCTGGCGCCTGCTGGCCTACGCCGCCCTTAGTCTCTTTGGCCTTATTGTTCTCGCCATCTACGGCCTCAGCTTCACTGGCTGGTCCGGCGCCGTGTTCCAGATCCTTTCCGACGGCGTCGTCGATGGCTCGCTCTTTCTGCTCCTCGGCGCGCTCGAAGTGCGTTACGGCACCAGCCTCATCTCTTCATACGGTGGCCTCGCCGCAAAGCTGCCCCGTACGGCTTCGTATTTTGTGATCGCTGCGCTGGCCTTGATCGGCCTGCCCATGTTGAGCGGATTTATCGGCGAATTCATCATTTTGTCGAGCACGTTCGCCTTCGTAAGCCATGGTTGGGCCGTGGCGGCGGCGCTGGGCGTGATTCTTGGCGCGGCCTACATGCTCTGGCTGGTGCAGCGCCTGTTTTATGGACCGGAAAGCAACCTCGCGTCCTCGATGCGATCCCCCGATCTCGGTTTCGGCGAGCTTTCGATTCTCACTCCGCTCGTCGTCCTCATGCTGGTCATGGGCCTGGCGCCGAATCTCTGGCTCAACTCGATCCAAACCGGCATCCACCCGCCTCAACATCCAACGAACGTGATATCGATCCAAAAGCCACAGGCCTCCACAAAAATCTCTGTCATCCTGAGCGAGCCCGCCAACGGCGGGCGAGTCGAAGGATCTGCGGTTGCTTTTTCGCGAGACGTTGCCCCATCCTTGCCAGCGGTTCCATCGCTGGCAAGGGTGGGTACTCACGAAAAGCAACTCGCGTCGGCATCGGGGGCCCACCAATGACCTCCGTCCCCGACATCTACCGCATCCTCCCCGAATTCATCCTCACCTTGACAGGCGTCGCCGTCATGCTCATTGACTCATCTCTGCCGCCCTCCTGGTCGCGTCGCTACCTCGGCTTCCTTGCCGCCATTGGAACGACCATCGCCCTCTGGGCGAGCATTCTTCAGCTCGAATTCCCCCAGGGCACGGGCTTCTTCCAGACCGTCGAAACCAGCGCGTTCACCGTCTTCTTTCACGTTCTCATCTGCGGCCTCGTCCTCGTCGCGCTTCTGCTTGCAATAGACACGCTGCCGCCGCACACTCACCACCAAGGCGAGTTCTACGCGCTGATTGTTTTTGGCGCAGTGGGCATGTGCCTGCTCACCAGCGCCGTCGAGTTGCTGCTTGTCTTCATCGCACTCGAAATCTCCTCCATCTCCACCTACATCCTCGCCGCCTACCGCAAGCAGACCGGCCGCAGCCCCGAGGCCGCAATCAAATACTTTCTCCTCGGCTCATTCGCCACGGCATTCCTGCTGTACGGCATCGCGCTCGTCTTCGGCGCCACCGGCACCACGCAGATCTACGAGATCGCACATCTCGCTCCGACGGCACAGAACCATACGCTCGTCATTGCTGCGCTGGCGCTCATGCTCGTTGGCATATTGTTCAAAGTCTCGGCCGTTCCTTTTCACGTGTGGACCCCCGATGTTTACGAAGGCGCGCCCTCGCCGGTGGTCGCGCTCATGTCCACCGCGCCCAAGGTTGCCGCCTTCGCCCTGCTGCTCCGCGTCGTCTACGAGATGTTTCCCGATCTCCGCTCGCTGTGGGCGCCACTGCTCTGGATCGTCGCCGTTCTGTCAATGACCGTGGGCAACTTGGCCGCTCTCCGCCAGCAGAACGTTAAGCGCATGCTGGCTTACTCCGCCATCGCGCACGCCGGCTACCTGCTGGCGGCTTTCGCCGGCATCGGCGAAGTTGGCATCGCCGCCGCCGCCTTTTACGCCGCAGCCTATGCCGCAATGAACGTGGGCATCTTCGCCATCATCACCCTCGTCGCCGGATACGACGAGCAGCTCTCGCTCATCGACGACTTCCGCGGCCTCGTCTACCGCTCGCCGCTCCTTGGCTGTCTCCTCATCTTTTTCCTCATCTCGCTCATCGGTATTCCCTTCACCGGCGGATTCTTCGGCAAGTTCTACGCATTCACAGCCGCGGTGGGCGGCGGTGCCATTGCGCTGGCTATCATCGGCTTGCTCAATTCAGGATTAGCGGCGGGCTATTACCTTCGTCTCGCGCTGGTCGCAGCGCAACGCCCACTCGCCGACCAGCCCGTTCCCCGCAAGCCTGAAGTCGGAGTCGCCGTCGGCGCAGCCCTGCTTCTCGCAGTCATCGCCACTCTAGTGCTCGGCATCATTCCCGGAGCGACGCTCGACGCAGCACAGTCGGCCGCGCACACCTTGCAAGCGCCGCCGGCCGCCACGACTTCGCCGACTTCTGCCGCTTCACCGCAGGCCGCTCCATTACAATCACCTCAATGAAGCTAGGCGAATTGGCAAGCCATTTGGGCGCGGAACTCCGCGGAAATCCCGACCTTGAAATTACCGGCGTCAAGGGCATTGAGGAAGCCGGCCCCACCGAAATCACGTTTGTCGCCAATCCCCGCTACACGGCTCTCGCGCGAAGCACGCATGCCGCAGCGGTGATCGTCGAGCCCGAATTCCAGGAACTCTCCGCAGCGACCCTGCGCATCAAGAATCCCTACCACGCCTTCAACCACGCGCTCGGCATCTTCTATCAGCCGCCCGCCTATCCTCCCGGCATTCATCCCACGGCCGTCATCGATCCCACCGCGCAGATCGGTCTCGATGCGCACATCGGCGCTTATGTCGTCGTCGGCCCCAACGTCCGCTTAGGTCCGCACGCCACACTGCTACCGCATGTTGTCCTTTATCCAGGCGTGAAGACCGGCAGCCATTTTTTTGCGCACGCTCACTCCGTCGTCCGCGAGAACTGCACCCTCGGCGACCACGTGACGCTCGAAAACGGCGCCATCATCGGCGCTGACGGTTTCGGCTTTTCGAAAAACGACAAAGGCCAGTGGGAGAAGATTCCCCAGTCCGGCCCCGTCCGCCTGGGCAGCCGAGTCGACGTGCAGGCAAACGCCACCATCGATCGCGCCACCGTAGGTGCAACCGAAATCGGCGACGGAACGAAAGTCGACAATCTTGTCCAAGTCGGCCACGGAAGCCGCGTCGGCAACGACTCGCTGATCTGCGCGCAAACCGGACTCGCCGGCTCTTCCGTCATCGGCAACAACGTGATTCTCGCCGGCCAGGTCGGCATCGCCGGCCATTGCACTGTCGGCGACGGCGTCATCCTCACCGCGCAGTCCGCTGTGTCGCACGATGTGCCGCCCGGCAAAATGATTTCTGGCTCGCCCGGCTTCGACAATCGTATCTGGCTCCGCGCCGTCACGATCTTCCAGCGCCTGCCCGAGCTGGTCAAGCGCCTCGATCGCCTGGAGAAGCTTGTGCAGAAGCATTTCCCTGCCGAGCCGGCGCCCCCAGCCGAATCAACCAAAGACGAGCCCGCAGAATGATCCGCCGATTATCCGAGCGCAAGCCGACTTGTTGCCCCATCCTTGCGCCCGCTTTTTGGCGCAAGGGTGGGAAGCACATAAACCCCGCGCTTGCTTTCTTCCTCTTCGTCGCGCTGCTCACCGCTTCCGCCTGCCACTCCTACCACATCGACTCCACCATCGTGAATCGTACCGGCGCTCCGGTGCAGCTTCTGGAAGTGGATTACCCCTTCGCCAGCTTTGGCGCGGATGCGATTGCCCCCGGCGCCAGCTTCCAATATCGATTCCAGGTGCGCGGCAGCGGCCCGCTCAAGCTTTCCTACACCGGGGTTGACCATAAGCAGATTCAGATTACCGGCCCCGCGTTATCCGAGGGCCAGCAGGGTCAACTGCGGATCGTCCTGCTGCCCGCCGGCAAAGCACAATTTCTGCCCAGACTTACGCCACCACGCTGAGAAGAATCGATCTCTCCTTTAGCTTTCCGCCTCCCAAAGTCATTTAGGTCAACGAAGACCCTTCCGCTCCGCCCTGTTCCTTCGAAAGTTTTCGCCGATAACTGAATCGGGTGAACTGTGTTGCACGGCAAGCCTGCGTCAATGACCGCCCGTTTCTCGATGTGCTGTATGCGCAGGCACGGGTTTGCGGTCCGTCTCGCCGGATGTTTTGTCTCGGTCATCGTGGCCACCGTGTTTGTCGGGTTGGCCCCCGAAGCCAACATGATCTGGGTGGCCAACGGAGTGCTTCTTGCGTACCTGCTTCTCGCTCCTCGCAGGCGATGGCCCGCCTACATCGCCGCTGCGTTCGCTGCGCAGTTCAGTGGTGGCTTGCTCGTCGGTCATCACGGAATCATCAGCGGCCTCCTGCTGACATTTCTGAATGTTGCTGAATCCCTCATCAGCGCGCTGCTTCTGCGCCGCCGCTCTTCCGAGCTGCCCGATTTCACCAGCCCGGCCTATATCGTGCGATTCATCGCATTCGGCGTCTTTGCCGGTCCGGTCATTGCGGGTGCTGCCGATACTTGCCTGTCGCCGCTATGGCACACCTCTTCCCCGCTCTGGCAAACTCCATCTCCCGCAGCAGAGTTCCTCGAATGGGTGGCTGCCGATGCGCTTGGCGCCTGCGTTGCGACCCCCGCCTTCGTAGCCATCTTTCGCGCACGTTTTCATCAATCTCTCTTCTCGTACAAGCATTGGGCCCACCTGCTTCCGGTTCTGGCGTGCAGCGTGGCCGCATTCTGCCAGGCGTGGCTGCCGCTGCCTTTCCTTCTTTATCCGCTGCTGGTTCTCGTACTGCTCCGTCTCGGCCTGGGCTGGGCTGCGCTTGCCACGCTCTTTGTTGCCGGCGTCGCCAGTTCCTTCACGGTTCGCGGCCAGGGGCCCTTCGCGCCCTCCGGACTGGTTTCAGCCATGGAATCGGCTCTCCTGCTCCAAGTCTTTATTGCGGGAGCCATGGTGATGCTCTATGGCATTTCGGTCGTCTTAGAAAGCCGGCGCGCCACGGAACGGCGCCTGCAGCAGGTGGCGGCCCTGCACCACCTGGTGATGGAGAACTCCCGCGACGTCATTATCATTGCCGACTTCGACGGCAACCGGAATTTTGTCTCCGCCGCCGGCGCCGAGTGGGGAGGCTGGTTTAAAGAGGACCTTATCGAGCATTCCAGCCTTGAACTCGTCCATCCCGACGACCGGCAAAACGTTGCGTCCACCCTGCTGGCATTGCGCTCAGGAAAAGACGGAGCGCTGGTGGAATGCCGCGTGCGGAAACGGGACGAAAGCTACGTCTGGGTTGAGGCCAGCCTGCGCACCATTCGCGATCCCGTCACTCACCTTCCCACTGGAATCCTCAACAGCGTTCGCGAGATTACCGAGCGCAAACTGGCCGAGCAGCGGCTCGCCGACGCCTACCGCGCCGTAGAAGAACTGGCGATCACCGATGTGCTCACCGGCCTGGCCAACCGGCGCCACTTTGAGCAATGCCTCGCCAATGAGTGGCGGCGTGGGCTGCGCGAACGCATGCCGCTCTCGCTGCTGCTGATCGATGCCGACCTCTTCAAAACTTTCAATGACACTTACGGTCATCTGCGTGGCGACCATTGCCTCAAGCAGATCGCTCAGGCGGCGCAGGATGTAATTGCCCGCCCCGGAGATCTTGTTGCTCGCTTCGGCGGCGAAGAATTCGCTGTCATCCTGCCCAACACGAGCAGCAGCGGCGCGCTGCAAATGGCGCACGAAATCTGCCGCGTCATGCGCGACCGGCAGATTCCCCACTCCCTCAACCCGCTCGGCGTGGTCACGGTTTCGGTCGGTTGCGCAACGCTCATTCCGCAGCTGGGCCAACCCGCTGTCTGCCTCGTGGACAGCGCCGACAAGGCTCTCTACCAGGCCAAGCGCAAGGGACGCAACCAGGCTTGCGATTACGAAGCGCCGGAAAGCGCTGTAGTAGCAGAAAGCGACAAGTTGATCGAAATCCGGTCGGCCTGACCCCCATCTCTCACGCTCCGCCAAGAATCGTAGCGCCGGCCGCTCTACAGGCTGCGGAAAAACTCTCGCGGAGCTCCACCAAGTGTCAGGGCACGACTTTAGTCGTGCGACATAAGGCGCATAAAACGCGGGGCCCTTGAGGGACGTTCCTTTTCAATTTCCGAGCGCCAGCCGCTCTTAATGCACCATGGTTTGAAACAGCGGTGACTGGAGCAAAGCCGAGAATTCCGAGTCCGAGCTCGCAAAGTGGATGGTCAGATTCCCTGAGCTTGAGCCGATATCGGTTGCGCTCAGCGCCTGCTTTTCCGTGTCTGAAGCCGTCATTTTGCGCAGCATCACTGCCGCCGTCATCAGCGACGAAATCGTAGCCGCGGCAAACGAGTCGCCGGTCTGGATGGTCAAATCGAACTTCACTCCATGGCTAAAGTCCATCGAATACCCCGAGGCGACAAGCCGCTGTTTCACAGTGTCAAAATCTGTCACTGATCCGGCCTCGCCCAGCAGTTGTTTCATCATCGTCTGCGTGCCCTGGCTGTCAAGAATGCTCCATAGCGGATTCGAGTCCACGCTCTGCATCGCATTCATCATCGTGCCGTTGGTCAGCATGCTTGAAGTCATGCCATCGCGCGCGTCCAGAGCCTTGGTCACCGAATCTTTGCTGCCAAACACCATCGTCGACGGGTCGACGAAGCACAACACCATCCCGGTTCGGCTCATCGGGTAAATGCTGTTCGATCTCACGACGGTCGGTTTCAATTTCTGCGTGCGAAAGCTGGCCAGAATGTCCTGCGTGGGGAACTGGCCCTGGGCGATACCCACCATCTGCAATGCATCGCTACCGGGCGACGGCCGGAACAAGGCGAATGCCAGCTCATCCACGTACTGATCGATGGGCTCGCCGCCCTCGCTGGAGGCAGACTTGCCCGCGGATTCGCCAATCTTCAGCGTGAACTTGCTCAGAGCCTCATCGAACTGTTTCAGCTCCGGCGGCATCACGCGATTGCGCAGGTCCATGGCCGCGGTTGAGTTCTGCATGGCGCGATAGTCGATCACCACCAGTTGCTGCACATCGCGTGGAATCGCGCCGCGCGCATCCGTCGACAACTGCGCTGCCGGAGCGAATGCCGCTCCAGCGATCAAAATACTGGCACCGCAAAATCTAAACAACCCCTTAAGCAATTTTGTCCTCCCTGCAGCAAATACGCCACTTATAGGGCGCTTAATCTCCGTCGCCACGCTTCCCCGAGGGCCCCGCACTGCGTCGCATGTTCATTCTGACGGCTCAGCAGTTCCATTGTACCTTTCTGCCGGCTGCAGATCAGCCTGGCCCCGCTCAGCGCCGTTCCGCCTGTTTCATGCAGCGTCAACTGCCCGGCCACGCCAGCGGATGCGCCAGCCGCCGTTCCAGGATCTTGGTCTGCTCGTCGAACTCTACTAATTGACGCATCCACTCGCTTTCCCGCTCACAGGCGGCTTCGGGAACCAGGCCGATCAGCTCGCTTTCTGCCAATACGGCCTTGTGGCGCGCAGCCAGGGTCGCCACCTTGCGGTGCACCTGCGAGAGCGGAGTCGCCTCAAAATCGGTGATGTTCAAAGAAAGCTGCGCCCGGCCATGCGCCAGAGCGCCCATGGCTTTTACGCCCTTCAATCCGCCAGACGCGGCACGGATCTCGCGGGCCATTGCACGCACCATTGCAACGTCACTGGATTCGAAGTAGATGTTGTAGGCCACGAGGAATTTGCGCGCGCCAACGGCGCAGGCGCCCCCGGTCGGATGCAGTGCCGGGCCGCCCAGGTCAGGCCGCCGCGAAGGCTCATGTTCGATGGCGTCGCGCAATCCTTCAAACTGTCCGCTCCGCACATTTTCCAGGTTCACACGATCGGGCCGCGATGCCGCAGCTTCGTAGAAGTAAACTGGGACGCCGAATCGCCGCCAGATTTCCAGGCCCGCCTGTCGCGCCAGCAGAACACATTGCTCCAGCTTGATGCCTCTCACCGGCACAAATGGAATCACGTCGGCCGCGCCGATCCGTGGATGGACTCCCTGCTGGCGTGTCAGATCGATGAGTTCGACAGCCTTGCCCGCTCCACGCACGGCAGCCTCGACCACCGCCGCGGGCTCGCCTGCGATCGTGACCACTGAGCGGTTGTGATCTGCGTCCATCGACCAGTCTAGCAGATGCACCCCGGCGACATTCATGGCGGCCACAATCGCTTCCACTCGCCCCGCATCTACGCCCTCTGAAAAGTTGGGTACGCACTCCACCAACGGTCCACTCATCAACGCCCTGCTTCCCTGTTCTCTTTCTCCTCCGCCTTGACCTTCGTCCGAAAACGCTCCCAAGCCCCGCCTTCTTGTTCCCCTATTCCCTTGCTCCCTCGCTCCCTGCCGGGGCCCCCATCGAGCGATTCTTGCTCGATGGGGTGGCTTTCTCCCTGTCTCTCTTCACTTCCAGAACGTATATCCCACCTGCACCTGAACACTGCCGTTAACGCCGGGGTTGCGGTCGCCGAGCGAAGCCGATGAAATGTGCACTCCGTTCACATTGATATCGATCGACCGTTTTGGGCGCAGAAAGATGTGCACACCGCCGCCGCCTTGTGGCGAAAAGTTCCACACGCTGGTCCCGCCATCAATCCCTTCAGATGGATTGCTCAAGAGGTTCGGCGGAAATTTGTGCGTGGTATAAATGAGTCCGCCCGCTGCCTGAAGCCACGGTTGAATCCGTTTCGACCTGGTCAGAAAATTCCAGCGGAAGATCACCGGCGTCAGGCCGACACCGCGAAATGTGCCTCCTCCTGCTGGAAGCAGGCAACTGACCATCTGGCCATTCAGCGTCTGGCAGGTGAACTGCTCTTCATGCGGAGGCGGCGTGTACGCTTGCCATAGCGGCATAATGTTTCCGGCAAACTCAAACTGGCCTGTCATGAACCCGGCATGCAGCACCGGTGTCAGCACTTTGCCCAGCTCAAACCCGCTCCACAGGAACTTGTAATCCGACCGCGCGCCGGCGCCCGTTCCCCAATTCACAAACGGCCCGTACTCCCAACCGCGCTCATTCCTCACCTGCGCTACAGAGTTCGCATCGTCCCCTGCATTCGCGGCTGCGCCATCCGGCGTTTCAGCGGCGGCCACCAAAGTTCCAGCCGCCAAAAACAGCAAAAGAAGTTTTCCGACTCTCCTCAAGTCCTTTCCCACCCTCCGGTCCTCAGCCCCTTGTCTTCCTAGTCCCTGGTCCCTGGCTTCTTCTTCTACCAAAAAAAGACCGCCACAACCGGGCGGCCTCTTCGTTGCCTGCCTCGCGCGCGCTTATCCCGCCGCGTGCTCCATCTGCTCGGCGTCCATGTCAAAGTTCGAGTGCACATTCTGCACGTCGTCCAGATCTTCCAGAGCCTCAAGCAGGCGAACCATCTGGTTCGCGGTCTGCCCCTCAAGCCGGGTATAGGTCGAGGCCAGCATGGCCACCTCGCCCATCACCGTAGGAATGCCCGCCGCCTTCACAGCACTGGCGACAGCCTCATACGCGTGTGGATCGGTGATGATCTCCCAGGTCTCGCCTTCGTCGCGAAGATCCTCGCCGCCGTGCTCCAGCACGATGTCCATCAACTGCTCTTCGGTGGCAGCGGATTTTTCCACTGCAATCAGGCCTTTTTTTTGAAACATGAATTTCACCGAGCCGGTTTCGCCAAGGTTGCCGCCATTTTTCGCGAGGGTGTGCCGGATCTCGCTTACCGCGCGATTCCGGTTGTCGGTCAGCACGTCCACCAGGATAGCGACGCCCCCGGGGCCGTAGCCCTCAAAGGTGACCTCCTCGTAGCTCACGCCTTCCAATTCGCCGGTACCGCGCTGGATCGCCCGCTTGATGTTATCGGCCGGCATGTTTTCCGCCTTGGCCGCCAGGATCGCCGTGCGCAGCCGCGGATTGCCGTCCGGATCGCCGCCCGCTTTCGCGGCAATCGTGATTTCCTTGATTAGGTGGGTGAAAATCTTGCCGCGCTTGGCATCGAGCGCGCCCTTCTTGTGCTTGATGGTGGCCCACTTCGAATGGCCTGACATAACTACCTCAAAACGCGGTGAAAATAGCGGTCTTCCCGCACACCTGACCCAGTGAGTATACCATCGGCAATGACCCGAGAGATACGCCGTTGGGCCGCCCGGAAAAGGGGCTCAAGTCCTCGCAATTTATGCCCATTCCGGCTGGCCAGCTCCGCCCAGACTGGCGGCCGGATCCTCAGGAAATGGCGGCCAAAGCCGGCCAGCACCATCACATGCCGGACAAATCCGGCACCGCCTCCCCGACCGCCGCAGGCCAGCGCCGGATTTCCATGAAATCAAGACACAGTGCAATGGCGACGGAGCCAGCCAGCGAGATCATCGCCGCAAAATGCCTGTCGCCCGTTTGGTGCTCCGACAAAACAATGGCGATCCCGCACATCACCGCGTTCAGGCTCAGCCAAATGCATGCAGCGCGCCGGTGCCAGAATGCCAGTGTGCACGCCGGTGCCACAGTGAGCCCATTCACCAGCGCAACCGGCATGCCGAATGGCGCGGCAACCACACCCATGAATACAAGGGGAAGCGTAAGAAACGGCATGCCTCCCCACAGCAGCCCCACAACCAGCAAGGCTCTCAACCAGAACTGCCGCATGCGCGGCTTTTCGTCAATGCTGATGTCATTTGTCATTGAATTCACCGGTGAATGTGCACGAGCGATCAGTCGAGCCACGGGGTTGCGGCGCGACTGCTACGCGAATACCTCCGCATCTCGCAACATCTTTCCCTGCGCATCCTTCGCCGATACGATCACGTCTTCAGCCTTCACCGGCCACTGGATCCCGATCTCCGGATCGTTCCATACAATGGTCCGCTCGCTCGCCGGAGAATAATAGTCCGTCACCTTGTAGGCGAACCCCGCCACATCGCTCAGCACCAGGAACGCATGGCCAAACCCCGCTGGAATCCACAGCATATTGCCGTTCTCACCGCTCAGTTCCACGGCCACATGTTTGCCGAACGCGGGCGAACTGCGGCGCAAATCCACGGCCACATCCAGCACAGCCCCATGCGTCACCCGCACCAGCTTCCCCTGCGGCTGCGTCACCTGGTAATGAATGCCGCGTAAAACGTTCTTCTTCGAAAGAGAAAAATTGTCCTGAACCCAGTGTTCCGGCAGTCCCGCCTCCGCGATTTGCCGCAGATTGAATGTCTCCAGGAACGCGCCTCGGTCATCGCGGTAGATCGTCGGCGATAGCACCAACACACCAGGCAAACGAGTCTCTTCAATCTTCATTAAAACAACTCCGGCAGATCATTCGTGGGTGCCCACCTTCGGCGTCCGCCGCGGTGGATTTTGCGCCTTAAGTGGATAGCTGGCTTCGAAACTCACTCAGAGCGAATCACTCCTGGCGGCGAAGTACGGCTCGCGCAGCAGCGCCAGCAGATATTGTCCGTAGCCGCTTTTCACAATGGGCACGGCGAGTGCTTCCAATTGTTCGGCCGTGATAAATCCATGCCGGTACGCGATCTCTTCGGGGCACGCGATGTCGAGTCCCTGTCGGCGCTCAATGGTGTGCACAAACAGCGCGGCCTCCAACAGCGAATCATGCGTTCCCGTGTCCAGCCAGGCCATGCCGCGGCTCATGATCTCCACCTTCAGCTTCCCCGCGTCAAGGTAGCGGCGGTTCAGGTCGGTAATCTCCAGTTCGCCTCGCGCTGAAGGCTTCAGCGACTCTGCGTGCTTCACCACGTCACGGTCGTAAAAATACAGCCCAGTGACCGCGTAGCGCGATTTCGGCGCCGCCGGTTTCTCTTCCAGGCTCACCGCATTGCCTGCAGCATCGAACTCCACCACGCCGTACCGCTCCGGATCCTCCACAGGATACGCAAACACCGTTGCGCCGTCATTGAGCCGTGCTGCCGTCTGTAATTGTTTTGAGAAGCCCTGCCCATAAAAAATGTTGTCTCCCAGGATCAGCGCGCTTGCGTCGCCGGCAATAAAATCCCGGCCAATCAAGAACGCCTGCGCCAGGCCATCGGGGCTGGGCTGCACCGCGTAGTCGATCTCCAGTCCCCAGCGCTTGCCGTCGCCGAGCAATTCAGCAAAGCGCGCGGTATCCTGCGGCGTTGAGATGATCAGGATCTGCCGCAACCCGGCCAGCATCAGCGTGCTCAGCGGGTAATAAATCATCGGCTTGTTATAAACCGGCAGGAGCTGCTTTGAGACCACGTGGGTCACGGGATACAAGCGCGTTCCCGATCCGCCGGCAAGAATGATGCCTTTCATAGTTCCACTTGCTCCTGAAGGGTACGGGCTTCAGCCCGTACAATTCCCGCTGCCTGAGCCTCTCGGGGCTCTATCCCTTGTTGCAAAGCTCGCTCCCTACACACGTTGCCGCTCCGCATAGTTCTTCGCGATCCACTCCCGATACGCCCCGGTTCGCACGCTGTTCACCCACTCGCCATTGTCCAGGAACCAGCGCACCGTCTTGCGCAATCCGCTTTCAAACTTCTCTGTCGGCTGCCATGCCAGCTCCCGCGCAATTTTTCGCGCATCAATCGCATACCGCCGATCGTGTCCGGGCCGGTCCTCGACATACGTGATCAGCTTCCGCCGCGATTCCGCGCCCGGTTGCGGCCGCATCTCGTCCACAAGGTCACAAATCACCGTCACCACATCGATATTCGCCCGCTCGCTGTTTCCCCCGATGTTGTACGTTTCCCCCGGCCGCCCGCTCGCGAGAACCTGCCGGATCGCCGCGCAGTGATCCTCTACATACAGCCAGTCGCGCACATTCTTCCCATCACCGTAGACAGGCAGAGGCTTGCCTTCCAGCGCGTTGAGAATCATGAGCGGGATCAGCTTTTCAGGAAATTGATACGGGCCGTAATTATTCGAGCAATTCGTGGTCAGCACGGGAAGCCCGAACGTGTGAAAGTACGCCCTCGCCAGGTGGTCCGATCCGGCCTTCGATGCTGCATAGGGGCTATTGGGCGCATAGGCTGTGGTTTCTGAGAACGCCGGGTCGCCGGGGCCGAGCGTGCCGTAGACCTCGTCGGTTGAAACATGCAGAAAGCGAAACGCTGCGCGATCCGGCTCATTCAGCCCCGCTCGATACATGCGCGCCTGCTCCAGTAACGTAAAGGTGCCGTGCACATTGGTGCGTATGAATGCTTCGGGTGAAACGATCGAGCGGTCGACGTGGCTCTCCGCCGCAAAATGCACGATTGCCCTCGGGCGATAGCGCCGCAACAGCGAGCCAACCATCTCCCCGTCGCAGATATCGCCGCGCACAAACTTGTGGCGTGAGTCGTCCTCGATTGACGCAAGGTTGGCGGCGTTTCCAGCGTAGGTCAGCAGGTCGAGATTCACCACCGGCCCGCCTCCGGAACTGATCCAGCCCAGCACAAAATTTGAGCCGATAAATCCCGCCCCGCCCGTCACTAAAATCGTGTCGTTCGTTTCTCCCATTTGAACCGAGTATACGTCACATAACACGCCACATGAGACCAGCAACTTCGCTGGGCTAGGGACTCCGTCTCCCATAATGAAAGTTCGTTTTCCATTGACGGCGGTTTTTCGTTATATTAAAAGCAGCGCAGTTCCCCGATGCGGACGGGGCTGCTCACGCAAACTTCTCGACCCAGAAAGCGATTTTCGCCGGCAAAGTCGCAACGCGGATGTGTATTCCTGAACGCTCACCATTCCGCAACGAAAACACTACTCGCAAAGGGTGCCATGGACAGAACGAATCGCCGTCTCCGTATTCCGGACCCGCAAGGCCTCTATCATCCTCGCGATGAGCACGATGCCTGCGGCATGGGTTTCGTCGCCAATATCCGCGGTGAAAAAAGCCACGAGATCATCCGCAAGGGCATCGAGGTTCTTATCAACCTCACCCACCGCGGAGCGGCAGGCTGCGACCCTGAGACTGGCGACGGCGCCGGCATCCTGATCCAGATTCCGCACGCATTCTTCTCCCGCGAGTGCGCCGAGCTTGGCATGTCCTTGCCCGATCCAGGCGCGTACGGCGTCGCCATGTGCTTCCTGCCCGTCGAGCGGCATAGTCGCCTGCGCTGCGAAGGCGTCTTTGAGCGTATCGCCCAGGAAGAAGGACTTCGTCTGCTTGGCTGGCGCGACACGCCCGTCAACGGCGACGCCATTGGCCGCGAGGCCCGCGCTTCGCAGCCATATATTGAGCAGCTTTTCCTTGGCCGCCCCGAAGGATTGGACGAAGAGGCCTTCGAGCGCCTGCTTTATCGCGTGCGCCGCCGCACTGAGAATGAGATCGCTGCATCCGACATTGAGGACAAGGAGACGTTTTACGTCCCCTCCTGCTCTTGCCGCACCATCATCTACAAGGGCCTGATGCTGGCCCCGCAGATTGAGAAGTTCTATTTCGAGCTGGCCAATCCGCTGGTCACCAGCGCACTGGCGCTGATTCACCAGCGCTTCTCCACAAACACCTTTCCCAGCTGGAAGCTTGCGCATCCTTACCGCTACGTGTGCCACAACGGCGAGATCAACACCATCCGCGGCAACATCAGCTGGATGAATGCGCGCCAATCGGTCTTCGCGAGCCCGCTCTACGGCAACAGGATTTCGGATCTGTACCCGGTGGTCATCCCCGGCGGCAGCGACTCGGCCTCACTCGATAACGCCATCGAATTCCTCTATCAATCGGGCCGCGAGCTCCCGCACGTGATGGCCATGCTGATTCCCGAAGCATGGTCTGGCAATCCGGACATGGACGAAGACAAGCGCGCCTTCTACGAGTACCACGCCTCGCTCATGGAGCCTTGGGACGGCCCCGCGGCCATCGCCTTCACCGACGGCCGCGTGATCGGCGCCACGCTTGATCGCAACGGCCTGCGCCCCGGCCGCTATATCGTCACCAAAGACGATCTGGTGGTTCTTGCATCCGAAGCCGGTGTCATTGAGGTTCCAGCCGAAGACATCCTGAAGAAGGGCCGCCTGCAGCCCGGTCGCATGTTCCTCGTTGACACCGTCCAGCAGCGCATCGTCTCCGACGCCGAGACCAAGAAGCAGCTTGCCGCGCGGCAACCCTACGGCGAGTGGCTCACGCAGCAGCAGGTCAAGCTGGTCTCGTTGCCTGAGCCGACGCGCACCATCGCTTCAAACTCCGAGACGCTTCTGCGCCGCCAGCGCGCCTGCGGTTACAGCGAAGAGGATCTCCGCATTCTTCTCACTCCCATGGCGGCCAGGGGCGAGGAGCCGGTCGGCTCCATGGGCACCGACGTTCCCCTGGCCTGTCTCTCTGACCGGCCGCAGCAGCTCTTCAATTACTTCAGGCAGCTCTTCGCGCAAGTCACCAATCCGCCTATCGATCCCATCCGCGAAGACCTGGTGATGTCGCTCATCAGCTACATCGGCACCGAGCGAAACATTCTGGATGAGAAGCCGGAGAACTGCCACACGCTCCGCCTGCCTCACCCCATCCTCTCCAACAAGGACCTCGAAAAGCTGCGCCGCGTCTCCTCGGGCGATCTGCTGGCCACCACTCTTCCCGCGCTCTTCCGCGCTGAAGATGGCGAAAAGGGCCTACGCCACGCGCTTGACGACCTCGGCATCCGCGCCTCGCGCGCCGTTGAATCCGGCTACACACTGCTCATCATCTCCGATCGCGGTGTCGACGCAACCTTCGCGCCCATCCCCAGCCTGCTGGCATTGGCCGCGGTGCACAACCGCCTGGTGCAGGAGAAAACCCGCACCCTGGTCGCCCTCATTATTGAGAGTGGCGAGCCCCGCGAGGTCATGCACTTTGCCCTGCTCATCGGCTACGGCGCGAGCGCGATCAACCCCTACCTGGCCATCGAGACCATCCACGACCTCAAAGGCCGCGGCATGCTGCCCGCGGACATCACCGCCGATCAGGGCGAGAAGAATTTCCTCAAGGCCATCGAGAAGGGTTTGCTCAAGACTTTTTCCAAGATGGGCATCAGCACCCTGCAGAGCTATCGCGGAGCGCAGGTGTTCGAGGCGGTCGGCCTCAACCGCGCGCTCATCGACGACTACTTCTGCGGCACCGCTTCACGCATCGAGGGCGTCGGGCTTGAAGTGCTGGCGCGCGAAGCGCAGATGAAGCACGAGTACGCCTTCCAGCCGCTCACCGACTCCGAGACCGATCTCGTCGTGGGCGGCCAATACCAATATCGCGAAGGCGGCGAATATCACCTGCTCAATCCGCTCACCATCAGCAAGGTGCAGCACGCCGTCCGCACCAACAATCCGTCCACGTTCCAGGAGTACACCGACCTCATCGACGGCCAGAATCGCACGCTCTGCACTCTGCGCGGATTGCTCAAGTTGAAGTATCTGGAGAATCCAATCCCCATCGAAGAGGTCGAGCCCGCCAAGGAGATCGTGAAGCGCTTCACCACCGGCGCCATGAGCTTCGGATCCATCAGCAAAGAGGCTCACGAAACCCTCGCCATCGCCATGAACCGCATCGGCGGTATGTCGAACACCGGCGAGGGCGGCGAGGATGAAGCGCGATTCACACTCGATGCCAACGGTGATTCGCGCCGCAGCGCCGTCAAGCAGGTGGCCAGCGGCCGCTTTGGCGTCACCACCAACTACCTCGTCAACGCCACCGAGCTCCAGATAAAGATGGCGCAGGGCGCAAAGCCCGGCGAAGGCGGCCAGCTGCCCGGTCACAAGATCGACAGCGAGATCGCGCGGATTCGCCACTCCATTCCCGGCGTCGGACTCATCTCGCCACCACCGCATCACGACATTTATTCGATCGAGGACCTGGCACAGCTCATCTACGACCTGAAGAACGTCAACCCCAAGGCGCGCATCGCCGTGAAGCTCGTCTCTGAAGTTGGCGTGGGCACGGTCGCCGCGGGCGTCTCCAAGGCGCACGCCGACGTCGTACTCATCTCGGGTGACACCGGCGGCACCGGCGCATCGCCCTTGAGCTCCATCAAGCATGCCGGCCTGCCGTGGGAACTTGGCCTCGCCGAAACGCAGCAGGTGCTGCTCCTCAACGATCTGCGCAGCCGCATTCGCGTGCAGACCGACGGCAAACTGCAGACCGGCCGCGATGTCGTCATTGCCTGCCTGCTCGGCGCTGAAGAGTTCGGCTTTGCCACAATGCCCCTCATTTCAATGGGCTGCATCATGATGCGCAAGTGCCACTTGAATACCTGCGCGGTCGGCATCGCCACCCAGGATCCCATCCTGCGAGAGCGCTTTACCGGCACGCCGGAGCACGTCATCAACTTCTTCTTCTTCATCGCCGAGCAGATGCGCCAGCACATGGCCAAACTTGGCTTCCGCAGTGTCGACGAAATGGTCGGCCACATTGAAAAAATTGACATGCATATTGACGACGCGCACTGGAAGGCCAAAGGCATCGATCTCTCGTCGATCCTTTATCTACCTGAGCTGCCCTCGCGTGTTGCGCGCCGCCGCACCACCTGCCAGGATCACGGCCTCGGCCCGGCGCTCGACCACGCGCTCATCGCCAAAGCCAAGCCCGCGCTTGAATCGCAAACGCCCGTGACCGGCAGCTTCAATATCCGCAACGTGCACCGCACCGTGGGCGCCATGCTCGGAGGCGAAATTGCCCGCCGTTACGCCTCGGCCGGGCTTCCCGACGGAACCATTCACTTCAAGTTCCGCGGTTCGGCCGGCCAGAGCTTCGGCGCTTTCGTCCCTCAAGGCGTCACGCTCGAGCTCGAAGGCGACACCAACGACTATCTCGGCAAGGGCCTTTCCGGTGGCCGCATCATCGCCTATCCGCCCAAGACCTCAAGCTTCCTGCCCGAAGAAAGCATCCTCGTGGGCAACGTGGTTCTCTACGGCGCCACCAGCGGCGAAGCCTTCCTGAACGGCATTGCCGGCGAACGTTTCGCCGTGCGCAACTCAGGCGCTACCGCCGTTGTTGAAGGCGTCGGTGACCACGGTTGCGAATACATGACCAACGGTCTCGTCATCGTGCTCGGGGCCACGGGCCGCAACTTCGCCGCGGGCATGAGCGGTGGCATCGCTTATGTCTACGACGATCAGGGCGATTTCTCGACGCGCCGCTGCAACAAGGCCAGCGTCGATCTAGAGCCCCTCGCCGACAGCGCCGACATCGATCTGGTTCGCAGCCTGCTCGGCCGTCATCGCGACATGACGGGCAGCCCGCGCGCGGCCTGGATCCTCGAACATTGGGCCAGCGAGCAGCCCAAGTTCATCAAGATCTTCCCGCATGAGTACAAGCGCGTGCTGGGCGTAGCGCGCGCCGAGAGTGTCTACGCTTCCCCGACGACTTCGCCGTCCCTGGTGACGGCAGCGGCCGAGGTGCAGCATGGGTAAGGTCACAGGATTCCTCGAACTTCAACGCGAACAGCCCTCGCGCCGCAAAGCCGACGAGCGCATCAAGGACTGGTTCGAAATCTACGAGCCGTTCCCTGAAGAAAAGCAGCGTGAGCAGGGCGCCCGCTGCATGGATTGCGGCGTTCCCTTCTGCCACACCGGCTGCCCGGTGAACAACCTCATCCCCGACTGGAACGATCTCGTTTACAACAATCGTTGGGAAGCGGCCATCCGCCGTCTGCACTCAACCAACAACTTCCCTGAGTTCACTGGCCGCCTCTGCCCCGCTCCCTGCGAGGCTTCGTGCGTGCTCGGCATCAACCAGCCGCCCGTCTCCATCAAGCTCATCGAGCGTTCGATTGTCGATCGCGCATGGGACGAAGGCTGGATTCACCCCGAGCCCCCGGCGCAATCCACCGGCATGCGCGTGGCCGTCGTCGGCAGCGGACCCGCAGGCCTCGCCGCCGCGCAGCAGTTGCGCCGCGCCGGCCACTCCGTCACTGTCTTCGAGAAAAACGACCGTGTTGGCGGCCTGCTCCGTTACGGCATCCCCAACTTCAAGCTCGAAAAGCAAATCCTCGACCGGCGTCTCGAGCAGATGAAGGCGGAAGGCGTCGTCTTCCAGGCCAACGCGCACGTCGGCGTCAACGTCTCCGTTGAATCGCTCACCGAGGGGTTTGACGCTGTGCTCCTCTGCGGCGGTTCGGAGCAACCTCGCGACCTGCCCATCCCCGGCCGCGAGCTCAAGGGCATTCACTTCGCCATGGAATTTCTGCCGCAGCAGAATCGCCGCAACGAAGGGGACCCCGAAGAAGCCATCCTTGAATCGATGCGCGCCGCGGCTCCGATCCTCGCTGCCGGCAAGCGCGTCGTCATCATCGGCGGCGGCGATACCGGCGCCGACTGCCTTGGCACCAGCCATCGCCAGGGCGCAAAGAACGTACACCAGTTTGAAATCATGCCCAAGCCACCCGCCGAGCGCGCCGCATCCACGCCCTGGCCGCTTTGGCCGCTGCAACTGCGCACCGAAAGCTCCCACGAAGAAGGCGGCATCCGCGACTGGGCCATCAATACCGTGAAATTTACCGGCGACGAGCACGGCAACGTCAAACAGCTCCATTGCGTCCGCGTCGGCCCGCCACCAAAGTTCGACGTGCAGCCCGGCACCGAGTTCACGCTCGACGTCGATCTCGTTCTTCTCGCCATGGGCTTTCTCGGGCCCGTCCGCAACGGCATGATCGAGCAGCTCGGCGTCACGCTCGACAACCGCGGCAACATCGCCACCACCAACTACATGTCTTCGCGCGAAGGAGTCTTCGCCGCCGGCGACATGCGCCGCGGCCAGTCGCTCATCGTCTGGGCGATTGCAGAAGGCCGTAAAGCCGCCGCTGCGGTCAACGAGTATCTCGCCTCAAAGTCAGAGGCCCACGACCGCAAGCACCACACTGCCGCCGTCCCCACCCGCTAGCATCAACGATTCGCAATACCGAACAAATCGGTGGCATCCCGAGCGGAGCGCGCTTGGGGCCCCGCGATCGCGAAGCGATCATCGGGTAAGCGGAACCGAGGGACCAGCTTTTGCTCTGGTTGCTCCATCCTAGACGCGCCGCCGGGGTCGCCACGGACAGGTCCTCGTCCGTTGGGTCATTGAGCGTTTTGGGGTGGGAATCTCGGATCCTCTGCCCGCATTCATTTCCCACCCACAATCCTCCCGGCCCGGCCCAGCGATCCCAGATTGAAAGCATGCGTGTAGCCCTTTGCCCGCAATTTCCGCTTGGCCAATCCGCTTCGCATCCCGCTCTGGCAGTGCAGCAACAACACAGTGTTTTTGTCCGGCACATGTTTGGGCAGTGTGGTCTCGATTTGGTCCAAAGGCAGATGAATCGCCTTGGGCAGGTGGCCCGCCGCGTACTCGCCCGGCGTTCGCACATCGATCACCAGTGCGCCTTTTCTCAGGTGCTCCCGCGCGTCGCGCGCTGAGATCAGGCCTGCGCGGCGCAAGACCACCACCAGCAACAGGGCCACCGCAAACAAAAGAAGAATTGTCCAGTTCATGTTTCCAGCTTAGAGCAAAACCAATACGCTGGCCCGTAATCGCTGCGGTTCCCCAACTCCGATCTCCGATCTCTTATCTCTGATCATCTGACCCCTGACCACTGATCACTTAAAATAGAACCGTCACCATGTCCAACATTCTTGAACATCTCCCGGTTGGCCAAAAAGTCGGCATCGCCTTCTCCGGCGGGCTCGACACCAGCGCCGCCATTCACTGGATGAAGCTGAAAGGCGCGGTGCCCTACGCCTACACGGCCAACCTCGGCCAGCCCGACGAAACGGACTACGAAGCGATCCCGAAGAAGGCACTCGAGTACGGCGCTGCGAAGGCCCGGCTGATCGACTGCCGTGGCCCGCTCGTTCGCGAAGGGCTGGCCGCGCTGCAGAGCGGCGCGTTCCACATCACCACCGCGGGCGTCGCCTACTTCAACACCACTCCCATCGGCCGCGCCGTCACGGGAACCATGCTCGTGAGCGCGATGAAAGAAGACGACGTCAGCATCTGGGGCGACGGCAGCACCTTCAAGGGCAATGACATCGAGCGATTTTATCGCTACGGCCTGCTCGTCAATCCCGACTTGAAGATCTACAAGCCCTGGCTCGATGAAGCCTTCATTGACGAGCTCGGCGGGCGCGCCGAGATGTCGGCCTTCATGAAGAAATCCGGTTTCGAGTACAAGATGTCTGCCGAGAAGGCATACTCGACCGACTCCAACATTTTGGGCGCGACGCATGAAGCCAAGGACCTCGAACAACTCAGCTCCAGCATCCGCATCGTCGAACCCATTATGGGCGTGGCCTCTTGGCGCGACGATGTTCGCGTCAAGCCCGAAGAGATCACCGTTCGTTTTCACGAAGGCTGGCCGGCCGCGCTCAACGGCAAAGAGTTTCCCGATCCCGTCGAGCTCATGCTTGAAGCCAACCGCATCGGCGGCCGCCATGGCCTTGGCATGAGCGACCAGATTGAGAACCGCATCATCGAAGCCAAGAGCCGCGGCATCTACGAGGCTCCAGGCATGGCTCTGCTGTTTATCGCCTACGAGCGGCTCATCACCGGCATTCACAACGAAGACACGATCGAGCAGTACCGCGAAAACGGCCGCAAGCTCGGCCGCCTGCTCTACCAGGGACGCTGGTTCGACTCGCAATCCATCATGCTTCGCGAGAGCGCGCAGCGCTGGGTGGCCAAGCCGGTGACGGGAGAAGTCACTCTAGAGCTGCGTCGCGGCAACGACTACTCGATCCTCAACACCGTCTCGCCCAACCTGACCTTCAAGCCCGAACGCCTCACCATGGAAAAGGGCGAGTCGTCATTTTCTCCGCGTGACCGCATCGGCCAGCTCACCATGCGCAATCTCGACATCACCGACACGCGCGACAAGCTGATGACCTACGCGCAGTCTGGCCTGCTGACCACAAGCAATGAAATGGCGATCCCGCAGTTGAAAAGCGGCGACGATAAGAAATAGCGCCGGACTCCTGACCGGCCGCCCTGAAGTTCTCGTGGCGAAACCCGCTTCGAGGCGACAGTTCCCGATGAAGAAGGAGATTGGATGCGAGGAATCTTGAGGGCTGGTGTGTTGCGGAGCGTTGGCGTCGTCTGCAGCTTGATTGCATTCGCGGCGGCGACCGGCTTAGCGGTCGGTGCGCAAAATGCAAAGCAGGGCAAGGAATCGAGCGCGCAAACGGTGCAGGCACTGTTTGTGAGCGACATTCATTTTGAGCCGTTCTGGGATCCATCGAAGGTGGAGCGCCTGGCAGCCGCGCCGGCCGTGGAATGGCAGACGATTCTCGCCGAGCCGGATGCGGCCGATCGGCAGGCGCGGTTCGCCCAGCTCGAGCAGGCGTGCCACACGCGCGGCGACGACACACCCTATGCGCTTTTTGCATCGAGCCTTACGGCAATGCAGACGCATGCGGCCGGGGCAAAGTTTGTCATCGTGAGCGGAGATTTGATGGCGCATGCGTTCAACTGCAAGTACGCAGCGCTCTTCCCCAAAGCTGCGCCGGGCGAGTATCGGAGATTTGCGGAAAAGACGGTGGAGTACGTGATTGGTTCGCTGCGCAGTGCCTTGCCCGGTGTGCCGGTGTATGCCGCGCTGGGGAATAACGATTCCGATTGTGGGGATTACCAGCTCGATGCGCGCGACGAGTTTCTGGCAACTGAGGGCGGCGTTTTTACCCACGGATTTGTCCGCGGCGATCGCGAACAGGCAGCGAGGACATTCGCCTTGGGAGGGTACTACAGCGTAAGCCTGCCCGCGCCCATGCGACGGACGCGGTTGCTGGTGCTGGACGATGTGTTCATGTCGCGCCGATACGAGACGTGCGGCGGAAAGGAAGATCCGGCGCCCGCTGCGGAGCAGATTGCGTGGCTGGAGCAGCAACTGGACCTGGCGAGGAAGCGAAACGAGAAAGTTTGGGTCATGGCGCATATTCCGTCGGGTGTGGATCCATATTCAACTGCAATGCAGGGGAAGGATGTTTGCACAGGGGCCAAGCCAACCATGTTTTTGTCCGCGGAGACTTTGCCGGAGACACTGGCCCAATACGGCGATGTGATCCGGCTGGCAATCTTTGCGCACACCCACATGGATGAGGCACGCCTGCTGGAACCTCCGAATGATCATGCGAGTCGTGCCGGCGTGGCAGTCAAGCTAGTTCCATCCATTTCGCCAATCAACGGAAACAACCCCTCGTTTACCGTGGCGGCCGTCGATCCTGAAACGGCGACGATGCTCGATTATCGCGTGATTGCGGTATCGAACAAGACGGGAGCCGGCACAACGTGGGCGGAGGAGTACGATTTTGCGAAAACATATAACGAGCCGGCGTTCTCGGCGGCCGCAGTGCAGGATTTGATTGGGCAATTTTCAGCGGATCGCGGCGCGCACGGCAGCGCAAGCCAGAGCTATATTCGCGACTACGATGTCGGGCAACCGATTCGCGAGCTTGGAATGTTCTGGCCGCTGTATGCGTGCGCGCTCAAGAACGACGAGGCCGCCGCATTCAAGTCCTGTGTGTGCGGGAAATGAAGCGAGCCGGCAAGGCAGCGAGTCAGCCACGAGCTTTTGGCTCTTAGCAGCTCACATTTCTAACTCCGCTAACTCCGCAAACTCCGCCGTCTTGTGCTATACGTTTCCTCATGGCCCGCTCTGCATTCATTTCCGCTACTCTCTTCGTCATTCTCTTTCTCGTTCCGCCGCTCAGCCACGCGCAGACTCTTGCTGCTTCTCCGCCCATGGGCTGGAACAGCTGGGATTCCTACGGACTGACCATCGACGAGGATCAATTCAAAGCGAATGTCAAGGTGCTGGCGTCGCTCGAGCAGTACGGATGGAAGTACGCAGTCGTCGACGAAGGCTGGTACATGGCCAACCCGGCCGGCAAGACGGTGGAGCTACGCAAGTATCTTTGGAACAGCAACGGCCTTCTCATTCCCGCGCCGGACCGCTTCCCCTCCGCTGCTGATGGGGCCGGCTTCAAGCCGCTTGCAGACTGGGTTCACGAGCAGGGGTTGAAGTTCGGTATCCACATCATGCGTGGCATTCCGCGGCAGGTGGTCGAGGCCAACCTGCCCATCGCCGACACATTGTTCCACGCGGAGGACGCAGCCGACAAAACCTCACCTTGTCCCTGGGACGAGGGCAACTGGGGAGTGAAAGACAACGCCGCGGGCCAGGCCTACTACGACTCCATGCTGAGGCTCTACGCATCGTGGGGTTTGGATTTTCTGAAAGTGGACTGCATCGCCACCAACCCCTATCGCCCTTCGGAGATTCGCCAGATTGCCGAAGCCATTCACAAAACCGGTCGCCCGATTGTTCTAAGCCTTTCGCCGGGACCCACGGCGCTCGACGACGCTGCCGAAGTAGCGAAGTACGCACAGATGTGGCGCATATCGAACGATCATTGGGATGGCTGGACCTTCCACGAGCAGCCTTATCACGATGAATTTCCATTTGGCCTCAAGGGCGATTTTGATCGCCTCGCCCAATGGTTCACTTACACCAGCCCCGGCGCCTGGCCTGATGCGGATATGCTGCCCGAAGGCTGGCTCGGCCCCAGCCCGGGGTGGGGCCCTCCGCGGCAGTCGCATGAAACGCCCGATGAACAGCGCACCGAATTCACGCTTTGGTGTGTCGCGCGTTCGCCGCTTATCTTCGGCGGCAATCTCACCCGGCTCGACGCGCTCTCGCGATCGCTGCTCACCAATCAGACGTTGATCTTCATCGATCAGAATGCGAGTTACAGCAGGCCCGTCGACACTGCCAACCTTGGCCCGGGCTTTGAGAACGCGCGCGTGTGGCGGTCCACGATCGCCGAGCCCGGCGCGCGCGGCTACGCGGAGTATTTCGCGTTTTTCAACCTCGGGGACAGCCCCACCACGTTGCACACCGCTTGGAAGCAGCTCGGCCTTGAAGGCGCAAAATACTCAGTTCGCAACGTGTGGGACGATTCGGTGGTTAAGGAATCAAAGGAGATGAGCGTAACATTGCCGCCCCATGGCAGCGCCCTATTCGAGATGCGCTGATCTCACTGAGCGGCCCGCGATTCCGGCGTCACCTGCTCGCGCCGTTCGCCCTTTAGGCGCCTTCCACGAAGGTGTTACGTGGAGCACCCGCCCACCTGTGCGAAACTAATCTGTCTGCGAAGCGCGCCGTCCGACGACTCCCGAAATGCCCGATCCGGCGCGCTCTCCGGCAGAGGCAAGTCATGCCCATTCTTCGGTCCGGCTTTATTGCTCTGTCTCACAATCGTCCGCTGCGCCGCTTCTTCGAACATTCCACGTTGGGAACCCGCCTGAATAAGCGCTTCATCGCCGGCATGAAGATCGGCGATGCGTTGCGCGTTGCCGAAGCCGTAAACAGCCAGGGAATTGCCGCCACGCTCGACTCGCTGGGCGAAAGCGTCACTTCAGCGAATGAGGCGCATCGCGCCGCCGAAGTTTATCACCAGTTGCTCGATTTCATCGCCCAGCGCCACCTGAACGCCAACATCAGCGTCAAGCTCACGCAGATGGGCCTTGAGCAATCCCCCGAGCTGGCTGAATCCATTGCGGGTGACCTGGTGCAGCATGCCCGCTCCACCGGCAGCTTCGTGCGCATCGACATGGAAGACTCGAGCCTTACGCAGGTGACGCTCGACATCGTGCGGCGTGTTCATGCGCGGGCCGGCATGCGCGGAGCCTTGGGCATAGTGATTCAGGCTTACCTTTACCGCTCGCAATCCGACGTGGAGCAGCTTCTCGCGGACGGCATCCGCATCCGGCTTTGCAAGGGCGCTTACGATGAGTCGGCCGAAGTCGCTTTCCCGCGCAAGGCCGAGGTAGACACGAATTTTCTTGCGCTGAGCAAACTGCTCCTTGACAGCCCTGTCTATCACGCCCTGGCCACACATGATGAAAGAATCATCGCCGCGGTAAAGGCATACGCTGCCGCGCATAACATTGACCGCAGCCACTTCGAGTTTCAAATGTTGTATGGAGTCCGCCGCGATCTGCAGCGAAAGTTGATCGCCGAGGGATACAATGTGCGCGTTTACGTTCCGTTTGGAACCGAATGGTATCCCTACTTCATGCGCCGTCTCGCCGAGCGCCCGGCTAATGTGATCTTTCTTGCCCGGAACTTCTTCCGCTCGTGATTTGCGCGGGATCGAAAGCTAAGCGCGCTGCCTCGTTCGCTCCTCGTCCCTGCGCTTGTGGAGCATCACGTTTGCCTTGCACGTCCTGCATCGCCAGGGGTAGAAACCAAAGAACGAATAGATCCGCCTCTGCAGAAAACCCTCCCGGTAGATCCGGAAGACTCGATCGCTGCCGCAAAACCGGCACATGACCTCGTCGCGCAGATTTTCCCGCGGAGCCAGAGCAGGGCCTTGTTGCACACTCCCTTGTTGCATGTTCACCTCTCTGATGATCCGCTCAGCCCTTTTTGAGAAAACACGGCGTTCGTCTTGGCGCGTGAGATTACATTCGTAATTTTCCAGTACTCGAAGGGTCGTAGAAAGGAAGAATTCGCCGAAGACGATGCGATGATTCTAGCGCTGAATGTCAATTCGCAGAATGAAAAATCGCTCCACCCCCGCGCTGTCGCGGTAACCAATCTGGCCGTGACTTAAGTAAATTACTGATGAGGTTCGACTCATTTATGCGTTTGTCGAGGATCTCCTCAACCGCGCCAGCCCCTTCCGGGCCAGATCGGCAACCGCCCTGGCCAGCGTCGGCGATCCATTCAGTGACTCCGGCCTCTCCAGTCGCATGCCCAGCTTCGCAGCATAATCGCGAAAGTGTCGATCAACGTCAAAGAGGATTTCGACGTGATCGCAGAGGAACCCAATCGGCTGTAATACTAGTGACTTCACGCCGCCGGCCGCGATGGTATCCAGCGTCTCTTCCACACTGGGCCCAAGCCATGGCCCTCCACTCGCTCCCTGGCTCTGGAACGCAAACCACCACTGCGAAATCTCTTTCACGCGCTCCGCTACCAGTTCAGCCGTATGCCGCGCCTCAGCCGCATAGGGGTCTGCGCCCTGCCCCGGCCAAACCGGCTGGCCCGCCTTCGCCGCATCCGGGTGCGCCGCCCTCGCCGCGTCTTTGTCATTGCGGCTAGGGTGGGGAGCGGAATCCGACTTGTCTTCCACCTGCGCTTCCACGGTGCGCGTTGGGACGCTGTGCGCAGTGAACAAAACCGGCACAGGCTCGCCAATCTCGGTGTGAAGCTTCGCCAGCGCAGGGCGTAGCCGCTCAGCAAATGCATCCACCAGCAGCGGATGCCGCGCCCAGCCATCAGTGAAATCGATGCGAAGACCCGCCGCCTCAGCCTCAACCGCGCGCCGGTAAAGCCCCACGCTGGTCCGCGAATTCTGCGGCGCCATGCAGATCACCGCGGCCTCTTCAATTCCGTCGGCGCGCATCTTGCGCACCACCTCTGGGATATACGGCCGCCAGTTCCGCATCCCCACATAGACCGGAATGACCTCTCCAGCCGCAGCCAGTTCCCCTTCCACCAGCCGCGCCTGCGCGAACGTAATCTCCGTCAGCGGGCTGTGGCCGATCAGCGCATAGCGGTGCTGAATCTCCTCAACCACAGCCTGTGGCACCGGCCTCCCGCTCACCACGTTGCGCAAATATTCGGGAATCTGCTCCACGGTCTCCGGCGTTCCATGCGCGAGCAGCAGAACCGCCAGTTCAGGCATGCGCGTCCTCCAGGCGGAATTCATGCACCATCTTTACCACCGCCTGCACATTTTCGACCGGCGTCGTCGGCACAATCCCGTGCCCAAGATTGAAGATGTGCCCGGCGCGTCCACCCGCCGAGCGCAAGACCTCTTTCACGCGCATTTCCAGAATCTCCAGCGGCGCAAATAAAGTAATAGGATCCAGATTTCCCTGCACCGCATGCGTCGCGCCCACCGAGCGCCAGCCTTCATTGAGCGGCTGCCGCCAATCCAGGCCGATAACATCTGCTCCCGTTTGCGCCATTTGTGCGAGCAGCCCCGCAGTCTCCACGCCGAAGTAGATCACCGGAACGCCCATCGCCTGCACAGCGCGAACCAGCCGCTTTGACGCTTCAAACGCATACTCGCGATAGTCGCTGAGCGAGAGCGATCCGACCCAACTGTCGAAAATCTGAATCACGTCGGCGCCCGCCTGCACTTGCAGTAGGCAATACTCCGTAAGTACCGTGACCAATTTATCCAAAAGACTGCTCCATGCAATGCGATCGCGGTACATCATCTTCTTGGTCTCGATGTAATTCCGCGATCCGCCGCCCTCAATCATGTAGCTCGCCAGCGTGTAGGGTGCGCCGCAAAATCCGATCACGCCCAGGCGGTCGCGAAAGTGCCCCGCCACCTTCTCAATGGCTTGCGCCACATACGCCAGTGCATCGGCGCGGTCGGTGCGTAGCGCGAGCACGTCCTCAGCCGTTCGCAGTGGATGGTGCACCACCGGCCCTTCACCCGCGGCAAATTCAAAGTCCAGCCCCATCGGCTCCAACGGTAAAAGCAGATCGGCAAAAATGATCGCAGCATCCACGCCGAGCTTCTCTGCCGCGGTGATCGTCACCTCCGCCGCCAGCTCAGGCTTTTTGCAGATCTCCACCAGCGAGTGATGTTTGCGCACGTCGCGGTATTCCTGCATATAACGGCCGGCCTGGCGCAAGAACCAAACCGGCGTGCGGTCCACCGGCTTTCGCAGGCACGCGCGCACAAAGAGGCTTCCATCGAGGATCATCTCGGCCGCACTCTGGCCCTCTTTGCTTGCATCCATATGAATTCATTCTACCGGCCCACATTCCCTTCCCGTATCCGTCCAAATTCCGTGCCTTTCCATCGCACTGTCCTGTATCCTGACGCTGCTGCAGGAGTCGCTCTTCCCTTTCGGCAGCCGGCTTCGGAGGCTATTCATGACCGTCGAAAGGTTCGTCTGCACGCTCTTTGTCGTTCTGCTCGCAGCCCTGCCCGGTGCTCCCGCTCAACAACAGCTGCCTACTTTCTCTCTTCCCCCTCACGGCATCAGGATCAATGTCGTCGTCAACGCCAAATCCGGTCAGCCGGTGACCAACCTCACTCAGCAGGACTTCACGCTTCTCGACAACAAAACTCCGCGGCCCATTACCTCCTTCAAGATCGTCAGCCCCGCCGCCGACCAGCCCACTCGCGTCATCCTGTTACTCGACGCAGTCAACATGCCCTACCAGGCTCTTGCCTACGCGCGAGAAGGTGTTAAGAAATATCTCAAATCGCATGAGGGCGAGTTGCCGTATCCCACCACCCTTGCGATCTTGACCGACAAGGGCGCGCAAATCGTCAACGACTTCTCCACCGACGGCAACGCCCTCAGCGACTTGCTCGAGCACCAGCAAATCGGCCTGCGCGAAATCAATCGCGACTCCGAGTGGAGCGGCGTTGAGCGCCTGCAGATCTGCCTCACCGCTTTCCACCAGCTCGCGAGTTTTGCCTCAACTCTCTCCGGCCGCAAGGCCGTTATATGGATTTCCCCCGGCTGGCCCCTGGTTTCAGGCCCTCGTATCAACCTCGGCACGCGGCAAGAACAGGAGATCTTCGACGATGTCGTCTCTCTCTCAAACCAGTTGAGGCGAGATGACGTGACCCTCTACAACACCAACCCCTGGGGCGTTGGCGAATCGCTCGATCGCGCCGATTACTACGAGAACTTTCTCAAGGCCCCGGTCAAGCCCAGCGACGTCCAACTCGGCGACCTCAGCGTCAAGGTGCTCGCCGTACACACGGGCGGTCTCGCAATCGAATCGAATAGCGACGTTAGCGGCATGATCGACAAATGCCTCGTTGACCTCCGCTCTTGGTATGAAATCACTTTCGATCCCCTGCCTGCCGACAAGCCAAACGAGTATCACCACATCGAAGTCCAGCTTGATCAGCGTGCATTAACTGCCCGCACCACCGACGGCTACTACGCCAACCCGCAGGTCCTTGAACCCCAGCGCTGACCTGCATTTCCTACTCCCTATTGGCTACTCCCTACTCCCTGCTCTCTTCACCGCCAGCGGAAGATGCGCAGCGCCACAGCAAACGGCAACACCAGCCACGCCAGCATAATCGCAATCGGAGCCATCATCTGCCCCAGTTGTGTCCCCTGCAGCATGTTGCCGCGCATCGCATCGATTGCAGCCGTCAAGGGCAACGCCTTGATGAACGGCTGGACAACAGCGGGAAACCGCGCTGCCGAAAAGAAAACTCCCGACAGGATCCACATGGGAAACATGACCAGGTTCATCAGCCCGCTCACCGCTTCCATGGTCTTGGCACGTGACGCCACGAGCAAACCCAGCGCGCTGAAGGTGAACGAAGTGATAACGCAGACCAGCCCAAGCTGCCACAGCGGCCCGCGGAACGGCACCCCAAACACCAGCCAGGCAAAGCCCAGCAACACGACCACTTCAATCACCAGCAAGCCGAGGCGCGACAGAAGATATCCGGTCAGGTATTGCCATCGCGGCATGGGCGAAGCGACCATGCGCTTGAGCAGCTTCTTCTGCCGCGCATCGACAATCGAAAACCCCAGGCCCCACATCGCCGAGCCCATCAGGTTCATCCCCAGTAGTCCGGGCACCACAAAGTCGATATAGCGCGAACCGATCTCGCGAACAAGTTGGTTCTGCGCGGTCACCGCGTCGTGCCGCCCGGCCGCTCTCTGAATCGCCCGGTCCGCCAGCAGCCGTGCCGTGCGCGCATCGGGATTGGTCTCGTCGTAGCGGTATGTCACCCCGTCGCCGGCCTGGATCGCCAGCAACACAATCTGGCCTGTCGCCATCGCGTGCAAGCCCGCGGCCTCATCCATCTCGTTGGCCTTCAGCCCACTGTCTGCCGCCAGCGCCTGCACAAGCTGCGGAGTCGTTGCGCCCACCGGCAGCACCTCCGGCGGGCGATTGCGAAACGCAATTCCCAGCCCGACAGCGAGCACAATGGGAAAGACAAAAATCCAGAAGATCGCCTCCGGCTCGCGCAGCGTGAGCTTGAGCCGCGTTATGGTCAACTGATACAGGCTGCTCAATTCGAGGCTACTCATCCCGCAAATTCCTTCCCGTGAGCCGCACAAACACGTCTTCAAGTGTGGCCGAATGCGTCCTGAACTCGCTCAAATGCAGCCCTTGTTCCTCGAGCGCCGCAAAAATGCGCGGCACCGCAGTGTGCAGCTCGCTCACCGAAAGCTGGTGTACGCCGTCATCACGCCGATGTGACTGCACCCCGGGAATCGCCGTCAGCGCCGCTGCATCCACTCCAGAATTCACCTCCATACTGGGTGCCTCAGGGCCGGTGTCCCCTCGGACGGGTCCTTGTTCGTGGGGCGGAGTTCTCGCTTCTGAAACCTGGGAATGCACTGCAAACTCCACAATGTCCTCGCCGCCCACCGTCGCAATCAGCTCCTTCGGCGTACCGAGAGCAATCACATGCCCGTGATCCATGATCGCCACGCGGTCGCACAGCCGCTCCGCCTCCTCCATGTAATGCGTCGTCAAAATAATCGTGCGCCCGGCTTCCTTCAGTCCTTCCACCAGGTCCCATAGATGCCGGCGCGCCTGCGGATCGAGCCCCGTCGTCGGTTCATCCAGAAACAGCAGTTCGGGATCACCCACAAGCGCCGTCGCCATGGCCAGCCGTTGCTTTTGTCCGCCACTCAACCCGCCCACGCGCGAGCGCCGCTTCTCCTCGAGCTGCGCCATCTCGATCGACTCATCCACCGTGATGCCGCGGCGATAAAAACTTCGGAACAGCCGCAGAACTTCTTCCACCGTCAATTTGTCAGGGAACTGCGTCTCCTGCAATTGCATTCCGATTCGCTGCCGCAGTTCTTCGGCGTCCGTCTGCCACTTCAGGCCCAGCAGTTCGACGGTTCCTTCGTCCAGCGGAGTCAACCCTTCGCAGATCTCAATCGTCGTAGTTTTTCCCGCCCCGTTCGGCCCCAGCAGGCCAAAGCACTCGCCCACCTGCACCTCGAGGTCGATGCCGTCCACAGCGCGAACGTCTGCGAAGGATTTCCTCAGCCCGCGAATGCAGAGCGCTGCTGCGTCGCACCCTCGATCGCGCGATGTATGATTTGTTCCGTAATTGGCTTCTGCACTCACAGTGCCAGACTAAAGTATTCCAGGCGTTTGTCTGAGAATCAGCCCACCGGGGACGACCAACTTCAATTCCGCGCTGACTCTTCACACCTGATCCAAGTGCCCCGCTTCTTCTATTCCCTATTCCCTGTTTACTTGATTCCCACCACCATCGAGTCCGGCCCCACCAGGTGCTCCACGCGCGTCGCATTGAATCCCGCCTCGCGCATCCAGCCCTGGCAGTCCGCGCCCGTGTAATCGAACCCGCCATGCGTTTCAATCATCATGTGCATGCTCATCATGAGGCCAAAAGCGTTCTTCGAGCGGTCGTCGTCAATGATCGCGTCGTAAACCAGCAGCGCGCCGCCCTTGGGAAGAGCCTCGTATGCCTTTCCGATCAGCATCCGCTTTTCCGCAAGGTTCCAGTCGTGCAGAATGTGTCCCATCATGATCACATCTGCCTTCGGCAACGCATCGCTGAAGAAGCTACCCGCCTGGAACCGCAGCCGCGAGGACAATCCGTTAGCTTCAACATATTCCTCGAAGATCGGGCCCACCTCCGGCAAATCGAACCCGACGCCTTGAAGGTGCTCGTTCTTCAGAAGCACTTGCGTCAGCAGATCGCCTTGCGCCGGCCCCGCATCAACTACCGTCGCGTACTGCGCCCATGGAAACTTCGCCGCGATGGCCATGTTCGCGCCACGGCTAACGCCGCTCATCGCCTTCAGAAACTCCTTGAGCCGCGCGGGATCGGCATAGAGCGCCTCGAACACAGGCGCGCCGCCACCTCTCAACTCGCTCTGCGGCAACCCGGTGCGCAGTCCCTCCGTCAGATGGTTCCAATGCCCATAGGACCGGTGGTTACACATCTCCAGAATCCCGCCGATATACGACGGCTTGTGCTTGTCCAGGAACAGGTCCGTGTCCGGCGTATTGGAATACTTCCCATCACGCCGCTCCAGAAATCCAAGCGCCACCAGCGCGTCAAGAAAATCACGTGCCGACCGCGAATGCAGTCCCAACCGCCCTGTCAACTCCACTAAGCCTTCAGGACGTTTTGCCAACTCGGTAAACACTCCCATTTCCACTGCGCTCAAGAGCGTCTCTGAGGCCCAGAATCCAAAGCCAATTTGCATGATGTGTTCCGGTGTCGGGTGCTCGCCCACAGTAACCTCCTCTTTCGTTTGTGATCGCATTTCAGATTTTTGGGAACAGCGTGAATCCGGATTCGAGGGGGGAAGCCAGCACTCCGGAATCGGGGAATGCCACCACTATACCGCACGCGCCGCGGCACTGTCCTCGTCAGAAACGACAGGCAATCTGGATTCGACTGCGATTTTGCTCAGCCGCGAATCAAAAACAGGATTCCCGAAGCCAGCAGCACAAACTCAATCATCAAAATGAACACTCGTTCGGGCAGCCGGTCCAGAACCCGCTTGCCCAGGAACGATCCAGACACCATCACCGGCCCGAGCGCCAGGCCAATCAGCACATCCGGACCGGTGAGCACTGCCGCCTGGCGATATGCAATCAGTTTTGTTACATGCATCACCACCGTCGACAGCGCCTCGGTCCCGATGTACGCGCCTTTCACCAGGCCGTAGGCCAGGAAAAACGGCGCCATCAGCGGCCCCACACTTCCCAGCAGCGCCGAAAGTAAGCTCGCGCCGGCTCCGATTCCGGCAAACACTGGCGTAGGAAATGGCTTGTTCCAATGCGGCTTGGCGTGACGCAGAACCACCACCAGCAGCAGGAACGCGCCAAGCATCCGCGTGAGCGCGTGCAGCGGCGCCACCGCAAAAAGGTACCCACCGACGAGCGCCAGCGGAACGCCGCCTAACGCAAACCATGCCACAACTTTCCAGTTCAGTTCGCCGCGATTGAACCAGACCCGGCTCCCGTTTCCGATCAGCTGCGCAACCGTGAGAATTGGAATGGCATCGCGCATTCCAAACGCCGCCACCAGGAACGGCAGCAGCACCGCGGCTCCGCCAAACCCGGTAACAGCGGCCAGGGTCGACGCCAGCAATGCCGCCAACAAAAGAGCCAACCACCTGAAGGTCTCAGCCATCGCTCTTTTGTGAGTCTAATGCCGTCAGGTTAACCAGAACCCTCGCCTGCCGCGATCAACGGGATGGGAAATCTCGCGCTGCGACGTTTTGCGGGCGAAGGATGATGCGCGCACTACTTTTTGTACAGGTTTTCGGCGCTGCCGACGTAAGGCGCGTCGAATCATGCGGAATGTTCGCTCAAGTGGTGCGTTGACCCCGCCAAATGTTCGCTTAAGTGGTTACGAATTGCATCAAAATGTAACCCTGCGAGGTTGCGAATTTACGACGCAATGACCCTCTCAGGTACCGAATAAATTGCAAACGACACCCTCGCAGGTTGTGAATTAAAGCAAAACGCACGATGTAATTACCCGAAAGAGGGCTTAAATGCAATTTTTTGTACTCTAAAACGCGGTTTTATGCCTCATTTTGACGCGTTTTTTGCACGATTTTGCTTTGCTTTAGCGGGGGACGCCTTTGTGATCGACCACTTCGGCTGGTGATCGTTGGCGACCCATTTGCGCTCAACGTGGGACACAGAACGAAAATTTCCGCTCATCATGGCGCATCTTTCGCTGGGTAGCGCTCCGCAAATCGGACACTGGAATTCGAGTGAGAAATCAAAACCGGCCATGCCGGTCTTTTACCGCGATTCGGCTGGCGATGATGCTCAATTCTGAACACTGCACGCAAGCAAAGCGCTTTCAGGGCACTGCCCCAATTTCGCCCCAGTTTTCCACCGCTTGGCAACCGGATTCCCACCGCGGGTGCCCCAGAGCCTGTCCCGAGCGAAGTCGAAGGATCTCGCTTTTGGGACCCGGGAAACAACGAGATCAAATCGATTGGCCTTGTATCAGGGCACGAGTTTACTCGGACCCTGATACAAACCTCCTATTGCACGCATGTGCGTAGCTCTGGCCGCGCTTTGATACCCTCGGGCTAAATAGGAGTTGTTTTTATGAAAAAGGGAGCGGAATACGAGGTTTTTGAAGCCCTGAATCCATTCTTCAACGTCGTCCTGAAAGGGTTGAGCGGGTTGGTCGATGGCGAACATTTTTTCGAAACGTTCGCCGAAGACGCAATCTTCGAGTCCCGTTATCAGTTCCCGGGCTGGCCTCAAATGATTCGAGGGCGAGCCGATCTGATGGCCAGCCTCGCCGGATACGGGAAGACGATCAAGCTTCACTCCGGTGATGGACTTGTCGTTCATCACTCGGAAGATCGTCGCGTCGTGATCCTCGAATTTGAAGTGCATGGCAAGGTTCTTTCAAGCGGCGCTCCCTATGACAACCGGCTCATCTCGGTCGTCACAATTGAAGGCCGAAAAATTGTCTATTGGAGAGACTATATGGACTCACTAGCTGCCTGGACTGCGCTGAACGTTCGTTAGGGGGATTCAGCGTATATCCGTCTCCCAAAAAGCCCGCGTAGCGGGCGCGAGAATTTAGCCCCATGGCGCGAGCCTGGGGCATAAAGGTTCCCATCCGATCCCACAGCCCCGGAGGGGCGTAAGAATGGTGCACACCTTTACCAGCCTGCTCACACATGTTGTCTTCTCCACCTCTGGACGTGCGCCGCTCCTTACCGATGCCGTGCAGCCCGATGTGCACGCGTATCTCGGCGGAATTCTGCGGGAAATACGCGCATTCCCCGTCGCGATCGGCGGAACACGCGACCACGTTCATCTCTTGACGCGCCTGCCGGCCGAGCTTGCCGTCTCAGATTGCTAGCGGGTCGTGAAGACGAACTCCTCTCGTTGGATCAAGGAGAAGTGGCCGGAGCGGCGCTCCTTCGCGTGGCAAGGTGGGTATGGAGCGTTCAGCGTCAGCGAATCCAGCCGCCAGACGGTCATCCGTTATATCCGCGATCAGGCGCGACATCACGAGCGGATTTCGTTCAAGGATGAGTTCCTCTCGTTGTTGAAGAAACACGGCGTGGAGTTCGACGAGCGCTATTTGTGGTAATGAGTCTTTCGCCCCAGGTGATGTTGGTCGCGTGCAAAGTGTAATGACCGCCCTGGGCCGAAAGGGTGCCGACGTTTGTCGGAGTACCATCGAATGCCTCGCTGTGCAGTTCGTAGGTTCCGCTCGAGCTGATCTGCCAGACCCAGCGCCCGCCGTTTTCGCCGTTGATGTCGAGTGCCCACGTGCCGACCCAATGGGGATCGACGGAGCCTGGTTCGCCACCTGCCGGCATGGGAAGTCGGGACGGGTATGCTGGATTGTCGCTCGCGCAGGGAGTCGCGAGGAGCACACATTGCTGCCCTCCTGTATTGCGGCACTCCGCCAGTGCCATTGCGCCCGCAGCAGCGCGATCGGTATTGAACCCGGCGCCACGATCGGTCTTGGTATAAGCAGCCGTTTTGGTCACGCTCAAGGCGTACCCCGTACACATGTTCGCGTCGGAGCGCGCGATCGTGCAGTCATTGGCGCCCACCGCCCGGCAGTTTGCCAATGCGGCTTGTTCCGCGGCGCTTTTTGAAGTTTGCCCGTGGGCCACGCCTGCTTTTGTCGTGTTGTTGGAAAGCGCCAACCCGGTGTATAGGGTGGCGGAGGCCTTGGGGTTCCACGACTTTGCAAGGCTCGCGCAAGCCTGGGGCGAATTCGACAATTGACAGGCATCGCCGAGGTCAGATGTGTTCTGGCACGATGCTCGCGTGACGGCCGTCGCGGCCATCGCGATGACTGTGAGGACAAACAGTCTTCGGCTGTTTTGCGGGAAAACACTGGTGGGCATACTCACTCCTCAAAGGGGATCTGCGAGGATTGGGGGGACTTCAGAGATATCACATGACCCGAAGGGCGGACCAGCTTTAAGTTGGAATCCTGACGGCGGGCGGGGCGGGCTTCGAGAATCATGAACGAAAACGACATTGGGTGCCCCAGGTCCGAAAATCCGGACCCGGGGCGCCCATTTTCTACTTTTTCGCTAAACTAGAAGCATGGCGGAGATTCAGCGCAGAAAAACCCCTACTGTCCGCATCGGACACGTGCGCGTGGGCTGGGAAGTTCCGGTGGTCGTGCAGTCGATGACCAACACCGACACGGCCGATGTTGCGTCCACCACGGAGCAGGTTGCGGCACTGGCGCTGGCCGGCTCGGAGCTGGTGCGCGTGACGGTAAACAACGAAGACGCGGCGGCAGCCGTGCCGCACATTGTCGAGGGCCTGGAAAAGCGCGGCCTGCGCGTGCCGGTGATCGGCGACTTCCACTACAACGGGCACATCCTGCTCAAAAAATATCCGGCCGCGGCGCGCGCGCTGGCGAAGTACCGCATCAATCCCGGCAACGTGTCGATCGGGCGCAAGGATGACGACAACTTCCGCACGATGGTGGAGTGCGCGGCTGAGAATCACAAGCCGGTGAGGATCGGCGTGAACTGGGGCTCGCTGGATCAATCGCTGCTGACGCGCATGATGGACGAGAACAGCAAGCGCCCCGAGCCTTGGCCGGCGCGCGACGTGATGATTGAGGGGATGATCGCGAGCGCACTGCAATCGGCCGCCGCCGCTGAGCGCTACGGGCTGGGCCACGACATGATTATTCTTTCGGCGAAGGTGAGCGGCGTGCGCGACCTGATCGACGTTTATTCGGCGCTGGCTGCTCGCTGCGATTATCCGCTGCACCTGGGGCTGACTGAAGCAGGCATGGGCTCGAAAGGGCTGATTGCTTCAACCGCGGGACTGGCTCCGCTGCTGCTCGCGGGGATTGGCGACACCATTCGCGTGAGCCTGACGCCCAAGCCCGGCGGCGACCGCACGGAAGAGGTGCAGGCGGCGCAGCAGATTCTGCAGTCGCTCGGGATCCGCAGCTTTATGCCGCAGGTGACGAGCTGCCCCGGCTGCGGGCGCACGACGAGCACATACTTCCAGGAGCTGGCCGAACAGATCCAGACCTATCTGCGGACGCAGATGCCGGAGTGGCGGAAGAAGTATCCCGGAGTGGAAGAGCTGAAGCTGGCGGTGATGGGCTGCGTGGTGAACGGGCCCGGCGAATCGAAGCACGCGAATTTGGGCATCAGTTTGCCGGGGACGTTTGAGGATCCCGTGGCGCCGGTGTATATCGACGGGAAACTTTCGACCACGCTGCGCGGCGACACGATTGTGGCGGAGTTCAAGCTGATTCTGGATCGCTACGTGGAGAGCCACTACGGGGAACGCGCGAAGAGTGGCGAGCTGGTGGGAACCCGGTAGATCGGTGGTCAGTATCCCACCCTAAACGCAAAATGCGCGTTTAGGATGGGGCACCCAGTGCCTAGCTGCTTGGCGCGATGGGCGTCACATCATTTTGAGCACAGGCCGCGATATGGTGTCTCCGAATCTTTTTGGAGATTGATGATGCGGTTCTGTTTCGCCCGCGGCTTCGCGGCCCACAGCTTCGCGATGCTTGTGCTGTGCGCTCCAGCGATTGCGTTTGCCGGGAAGGCCCGGCCCTGCTTCAGCGTCGACCAGGCTGCGCAAATGCTCAACAAAGACATCTGTGTTTCCGCGCATATCTATGATGTGGTGGAGCTTCAAGATGGCACGCGATTCCTGGACGTGTGCTCGCCCGCGACTCCTGACGACAAGTGCCGGTTTACCGTGATCAGTCGGCGGGAGGATCGCGACGATGTAGGCGAGCTGGGAAAGTTCCGCAACCAGGATGTGCAGATTCGTGGGACGGTGCAGCCGATGCGGGGCCGCGCGGGAATGGTGTTGAGCCGTGTGCGGCAGTTCTACGGAGGGCCGCCGAAGTTCAGGCCGAATCCCCTGCTTGCGCGCGGATTCTCGGCCGATGAGGAGCGCGCGCCGGTGAGCGATCCGAACCTGCGGCCGCAGGGTGGAAGGCGGGCGTTTATGAATACGAGGGATCGGGAGACGGTGCCGGGGAAATAGCAAGTCAGCATGCCAGCAAGTCAGCGAGTCAGCGGCATGGGCCGGAAGCCCACACGACAGCCGGTCTGGAGACCGGCGCTACTCGATTGGGCGCCCACTCTTGTTGATCCCGCCGCGCTGACTTGCCGACTCGCTGACTTGCTGTTTTTCGAACGGTGGGGCGAAGCGGGAGCCGTACCAGAGAATCAATGAAGCGAGAACCAGCGAGACGAGCGTTACGCCGAGGCCGATGCTGAGGTTGGAGCGGTCGCTGATGGCGCCGATGATCTGCGGGGAAAACGTGTCGCCGAACATGTGAATGCAGAAGAGGTTGATGGAGATGGCGGTGGCGCGGACGGCGCCGTTGACCGAATTCACGATGGCGGCATTGAGCGGGCCGGTGTTGAGAAAGATGATGAACTCGGCAACGAATAGCGACGGGATGGTGATCGAGTGCGGGCCGAAGAAGACGAGGATGCCGAAGGGCAGGGTCAGCAGCGCGCTCCAGAAGCTGAGCAGGTAAAGCGCGCGGTGATTGGTACGCTGCCAGCGGTCCGCGATCCAGCCGCCGACGATCGTGCCGCCGATGCCGTCGATCACGGTAATGCCGCTGACGACGAGGCTGGCGTTGGCGACGCTGAGGCCGTCGGCGCGATGCAGAAACGTTGGCACCCATGCCGAGATACCGCCGAGGGCGAAGGTGATCTCGGCCATACCGAAGGTGGCGGTGAGGAACGCTGGATTTTTCAGGATGCCCCAGAATGTGGATCGATTGTAGGCTGGGCGATATGCATCGGTGCTGCCGCGCTCCGGCTCGCGGCCGAAGAAGCCGTAGAGCACAGCGACGATGAGCCCGGGAATTGCGCAGATGAGGAATGGCCCGCGCCATCCCCACAATGTGCCCAGTTCCCCGCCAGCGAGGTAGCCCAGCGCAGCGCCGACGGGGATGGCTAGATAAAAGACCGAGAGAATGCGGTTGCGCTCCCGCTCGGGATAGAGGTCTGACAACACGGCGGGAGCGAAGATGCCGAAGGTGGCCTCGCCGACTCCAACCAGGGCGCGGCGCGTGTAGAGGCTCCAGTAGCTGTGAACGAAGGCGGAGCCGAGAGTGGCCAGGCTCCAGAGAATGGCGCCGATGATGATGAGCGGCTTGCGCCGGAAGCGGTCGCCCAGCCAGCCGCTGGCGGGCGCGGCGAACATGTAGAAAAAGAAGAGCGCTGTGGTCAGGGCGCCCATCTGTTGATCGGTGGAGTGGAATTCGCGCTGGATAAGGGGCTGCGCGCCGGGAAGAATGTAGCGGTCAATGTAGTTGAGCAGGTTGAGAGCCAGCAGCAGCAGGACGGTGCCGAGTGCGGCACTCATGCGGGGGCGCAGACGCGAGAGCAAGGTAGACAAGAGAGTTCAACCCCGCGGTGAACAGCAACTCACGGAAAGCAACGAATATCATACTGGGCCGTCGATGGCCCACGGGGGAAATGAGAATTCAGGATTTGGGCCGGGGCCAGCGCGCTTCGATAGTGGTGCCGATGCCGCCGCGGGGACGGAATTCGCCTCTGACGACGGCCCACACTGGGCGGCACGCTTTGACCACGTCTTCGAGCACCTGGTTGACGATGTTCTCCTGAAAGATGCCGAGATTGCGGTAGCTGAAGAGGTACTCTTTGAGGGATTTCAGCTCGAGGCAGTGCTTGCGCGGCATGTAGCGAATGGTCAATTTTCCGAAATCGGGCAAGCCGGTTTTGGGGCACACCGAGGTCAGCTCCGGATCGTCGATCTCAATTTCGTATCCGGGAAACTGATTCTCCCAGGTCTCGATGGCAGGAAAGGCAAAGTCGCGGCCGGCGCCGGCGTGTTTGGCAGTATATCTGCGCGTTGATGCCATGCCCATATTGTAAGAGCACGGTGGCCGGTGACTGCTTCGGTTCCGATCATCTTTCTGCTTCTTCGGCGCATGTTTTTGCGTCTTATATACTGACTCTGGTTAATTGCATGGCTGAAGCAAGATCGCAAACTGGCCGCCGGTGGCTTTGGGCCGGAATTGTCGTCATCCTTATCGTCGTTTTTTTCACGGCGCGGTACGTTCTCCGCGAAAGGCTGCCGGTGCGCGTGGCGCAAGTGGGGCGCGCTAATCTTACGAATACGGTCCCCACCAATGGCCGCGTGGAACCGATCGGGCCTTACCAGTTCTACAGCCCCATCAACACCACGGTGAAAGCCGTGCATGTGCAAGAGGGCGACACGGTGCCGGCGGGAAAGCTGCTGATCAAACTCGACGACGCGCAAGCGCAGGCGCAGGTGGCGAGCGCAGAGAGCGGCGTGAAGACCGCCCAGGCATCTCTTGAAGCGGTGACGCATAACGGAACACTGGCGGAGCGGCAGGCTGCGGCCGCGACCATGGAACAGGACCAATTGGCGCTCAATCAAGTGCAGCAGAACCTGGATGCGCTGACCAAACTGGCCGCAAGCGGTGCGGCTGCGCAGGGCGAGGTGCTGGCCGCGAAATCGCAATTGCAAACCGCGCAGGCCAACCTGAAAGCGGCGGGCGAGACGGCGAAGCAGCATTATTCGTCAGGCGATGTGGCGCGCGCGCAGGCTGCGCTGAGCGATGCGCAGGCGGCATTGGCGGCGGCGCTGCACGTCGAGGCGCAGACGTCGATCGTTGCGCCTATCAAGGGAACCATTTACACCCTGGACGCGACGCCATCGGAATTTGAAGAAGCCGGCAAGCTGATTCTGCAAATGGCAAACCTCGGAGAGGAGCGCGTGCGCGCCTACTTCGATGAGCCCGACCTGGGACGGCTGGCCGTGGGGCAAAAGGTGCTTATCCGCTGGGATGCGAAACCAGCGAGTGAATGGCACGGCCATATCGAGCGCCTGCCCGCCGCGGTGGTCACCTACACCACACGGAACGTGGGTGAAACTTTGGTCGCGATCGACGGCCCACCCGACGGATTGCTGCCCGACACCAATGTCACGGTGACGGTGACGACTTCAACCGAAGACAACGCATTGACTATGCCGCGCGAGGCACTGCACGAGCAGAACGGAAGATATTTTGCATTCAAGGTCGAGGATGGTGAGTTGAAACGGGTGGCGATCACCATCGGCACGCCAAATCTGACGCAGGTTCCCATACTTTCAGGCCTCAATGACGGCGATATTGTCGCCACCGGAACCACCAGCGACCAGCCCTTGCAGGAAGGCATGCCGATCAAGGAAGTACGGTGATGCGCCCAACGATGAAGATTCGCATGTTGACGGCGTGCCTTCTGGCATGCGCATGCGGGCTCGCGTACGCACAGATCAACCCCGCGATCTTGAGCGAGGCCAGCGCGGATTTGCAGGCGGGCCAGGCGGACAAGGCGCTGGCTTTGCTGACGCCGCTGCCAACGACGGGCACGGGCGCTGCTGAGGCGCAGAACCTGCTGTGCCGGGTGCGATTCACCCTGCAGCAATGGTCGCAGGCGGTCGCGGAGTGCCAGCAGGCAGTGAATCTCGACTCGAAAAATTCCGACTATTACATGTGGCTGGGGCGGGTATTGGGCCAGGAAGCGAGCCGCGCCTCGATCTTCTCGGCATACGGCGACGCCAAGAAATCGCTGGCGGCAATGCAAACTTCAGTGCAGCTGAATCCGCAGAACGCCCCGGCCCTTTCAGACCTCGGCGACTATTATGCCAATGCTCCCGGGATCGCGGGCGGGGGAACGGACAAGGCCCAATCGGTGGCGTCGCAACTGGATAAAGTGGATCCGGTGAGAGCCACTCAGCTGAGGGGCGACATTGCCATGGCTCAGAAAAACTATACTGCGGCCGAGCAGTACTACAAGCAGGCGGCGAGTGTGGGCTCAGCACCCGCCGACGAGTGGACCGTGCTCGCGAGTTTTTATCGCGGGCGCCAGCAGTGGACCAACCTGGACGCGGCGATCCAGAGCTGCGTGACCGCGGCAGCGAAGGCCGCGAACTCCGGCGCGGCGCTGTATGATGGCGCGGGCGTGCTGATTACGGCGAGCCGCAATCCTTCGCTAGCCGCAACCATGCTTGAAAATTATCTTGCGAGTTCGTCGATGACCGAGGAAGCGCCCGCTTTCATCGCGCATATCCGATTAGGGCGCCTGAAACAACAACTCGGCGATGCGGCGGGTGCACAGAGCGAGTTGGCCATGGCGGCAGCGATGGCGAAGGAATTCAGCCCGTCGCAGGATCCCCAACATTGATGCGGCAAAAGCAGCAAACGAACCGAAACCGAACGGGTAGATCCCGGGCGCGGATCCTGGCCGCCCTGGCGCTGGCCGCCGCCTCTACCCTGGCTTCGGCGCAGGTGTCGCTTACCACTGTGGTCGAAATGGCCCAGCAAAACTCGAGTAGCGTGAAACTCGCCAACGCTGACCTTCAAAAGGCGCAGGCCGCCCTCGACCAGACTGAAGGCGCATATATCCCCGACTTTGTCATCGGATCCCAGGTCGGTTACTCTCACGGCTTTCCAACCGGCCAGCCCTCTGTGGGAAACGCTTCGATGCAGTCCCTGGTTCTGAGCTTCTCTCAGCGTCAGTACGTCAAGGCTGCACGGGCCGGCGTGGAGGCCGCCAATCTGAACCTCAAGGACGCAAAGGAGCAGGTCGCTCTCGACGCCTCCACCGATTACATTGAGTTGGACACGGTCAAGCGTGAACTCGATGCCGTCCGCGAGCAGGAGCAGGATGCAGCGCGGCTGGTCGCGATTGAACAGCAGCGTGCCGAGGCCGGTGTTGACCCTCTGAGCGCCTTGTTGCAGGCTGAGTTGACCGCCGCGCAACTCAAGTTCAAACGTCTGCAGCTTGAAACCCGCGCTGCGACCCTCGCCAAACAGCTCGAGGCACTCACCGCGCTGCCGGCGGATTCCATCGCGACCGATCGTTCAAGCATTCCTGAGATTCCTGCCGTCTCGGCCGACCAAGCACCACGTCCCCTTGTCGGCATTGAATCTTCAACTGTCCTGGCGCGCTCCAAACTGGAGGAGGCAAAGGGAGACGATCTGGCATGGCGTCGCCCATCGATCGGCTTCGGGGCGGTCTACAATTACGACTCCAACGAGCTCAACAATTACAGCACCTATTACAACCACTTCACTCCTAACAACGTCAGTTTTGGTCTCCAGATTTCGGTTCCCTTCTTCAACTTTGCTATTCGCGCAAAAGCCAAGGTTTCCGCCGCCGAAGCGCTGCGCGCGAGAGTGGAGGCCGAGGATGCGCAACACCAGAATGACATCCAGATTGCGACATTGACCGCCAGCGTGCGCGAGCTGGACGCGCAATCGGAGATAGCCAGCCTGAAACAGCAGCTTGCGGCCGAGCGGCTCAAGAGCGTGGCGGCGCAACTGGAATTAGGTAACGGCGCCGCCGGCACTCCGGGTGCGCCGCCCCAGCTTTCGCCTACTGCCGAGCAGCAGGCACAGATCCAGGAGCGGCAGGATTACCTTGAATCGCTGGACGCCGGCTTCGATTTGAGCAAGGCGCGGCTGAGCCTGCTGCGCGCCCTGGGGCATATGCAGGACTGGCTCAATGAACTAAACACGAAGTAACCCACAGAGGGAATCCTGAAACCAACCCCCTGCGGGACTAGTCATACCAGTCGATCGCGCAAACATACTTTGATTCCATAGGGTTTACGCGACAAAGTCTTCCCCATTTCCGGATTGAAATAGATGGTTCGCGCGGCGGGCAAATGCGTCTAAGAAAAGAGACCGAATGATAGAATTGAAGGGATGCCTATGCCATTGAAAACACTGTTTCTGAACCCTCCCTCGTTTGAGAATTTCGACGGCGGCGCGAGCTCGCGCTGGCCGGCGACTCGCGAGATTGAGTCCTATTGGTACCCTGTCTGGCTCACTTATCCGGCCGGTCTGCTCGAGGGTTCCCGGCTGCTGGACGCGCCTCCCCACCACGTTTCCGCCGAGGAAACCATCAAGATTTGCAAGGACTACGAGTTCCTGGTGCTGTTTACTTCCACGGTTGGATGGGAGGGAGATCAACGGCTGGCCGAAGCGATCAAGTCGGCGAATCCGTCGATCCGCATCGCCTTTGTCGGGCCGCCGGTCACGACCGATCCCGACCGCGCACTGAACGAGTGCTCCGTGCTGGACTTCATTTGCCGGCGCGAATTCGACTATTCGGTTGTTGAATACGCAAACGGCAAGCCGCTGAACGAGATTCTTGGCATCAGCTACAAGAAAGACGGCAAAATCGTTCACAATCCCGACCGCCCGCAGGTGGAAGATCTTGACGCGATGCCATGGGCGACGAAGATTTACAAGCGCGACCTCGACGTAACGCGCTACAACGTCCCGTTCCTGCTGCATCCTTTTATCGCGCTCTACTCCACGCGCGGCTGCCCGGCGCAGTGCACCTTCTGCTTGTGGCCGCAGACGCTGAGCGGGCACGCATGGCGCAAGCGCTCCAGTGACGATGTGGCGGCGGAGATGAAGTGGGCCAAGCAGAATTTCCCCGCCGTGAAGGAATTCTTCTTTGACGACGACACCTTCAACATTCAAAAGCAGCGCACCGTCGAGCTGTGCGAAAAGCTGAAGCCGCTGGGATTGACGTGGAGCTGCACTTCGCGCGTGACGACAGACCGCGAGACGCTGAAGGCGATGAAAGACGCCGGATGCCGACTGCTGATTGTCGGATTTGAATCGGGCGATCCGCAGATTCTGAAGAACGTGAAGAAGGGCGCCACAGTCGAGCGCGCGCGCGCCTTTGCCAAGGACTGCCACGACCTGGGCCTGGTGATTCACGCCGACTTCATTCTCGGCCTGCCCGGCGAGACGAAGGAGTCGATCCGCAACACCATCAACTTTGCCAAATCGCTCGATTGCGAAACCATCCAGGTTTCCGTCGCGCACGCGTATCCCGGCACCGAGTTTTATGATTACGCCGCGAAGAACGGGTTCATCACCAACAACAATATGCAGGACGGCGGCGGCCACCAGATGGCGCACATCGAGTATCCCGGCCTGCCGACCGATTACGTGATGGAGATGGTGCACCGCTTCTACGACGAGTACTACTTCCGGCCGAAGGCTGCGTTCCGCGTGGTGTGGAAGGCGGTTGTGAATCGCGATCTTCCGCGGCTGTACGTTGAGGCCAAGTCGTTCCTGAAACTGCGCTCGCAACGTAACAAGATGGTGAAGCAGACGCGCGCCCAGCAGGCATCGCCGACAACACCTGTCGGGGCCGGCGCGTAGCCGAAACTTCAACTGTGGCGGCCGCATCAAACTGAAAGCCACGATGCATCAGCACTCTCTTTCGCCACGCCAATACGTGATCCTGGGCCTTGTCGCGATTTGCGCACCGCTGGGTGATAGCTGCCTTTCCCGCGGCATGACGGCGATGCCGCCAATTTCCGTTGCGCATCCCGGCGCGCTGATCGCGGCGGTTTTCACTCCCTGGATCGCGCTGGGCATCGCTCTGCTGATCGGCTTCTTCGCCAGCTATCTGACGGCGCTTTCGTGGGCCGATCTCACTTTCGTGCTTCCGGCTACGGCGTTTGGATACGTCATCATCGCGCTGCTCGCAAAGTTCTGGCTGCATGAAAGCATTTCGCTTGAACGCTGGGCAGGAATTCTGCTGATCACGCTGGGCGTGGGTTTTGTGGCGCAGGGGCCCTCTCGCACAGAACATCCAGCGCCGCCAGTGAACGAGCCGGAGCGCAAGGATCCCGACGTGAAAGAGCCGCCTGCCAAGCGGCCCGATGTGCAGGAACCACCGGCTAAGGATCCTGGAGTTAAGGAGCCAGGAATCCGGGAACCCGAAGCGAAGGAGATGGAAGCATGACACCGGCCGTTTGGATCGCAGCGGCCATGATCGCTACCGTGGTGCTCGCCTCCACCACGGGCGAGGTTTTTACCGCGGCCGCCATGAAGTCCATCGGCGACCTCGACGTGATTCGCGAGCGCGCGGGGCTGGGAGGCGCAATCCGCGCTGTGCTCACCTGCCCGCTGTTTTTCGTTGGAGTGTTTTTTCTGGCGATCGCGTTTTTCTCACTGCTCTTCGCGCTGAATCATCTGAACCTGAGCCTGGCCGGGCCAGCGACTGCATCGCTCACGCTGGTGACGAACGCGATTGCCGGGAAGTTCTTCCTCAAGGAAAATGTCGATCGGCGGCGGTGGGCGGCGGCGGTGCTGGTGTGCGTGGGGGTTTATCTGCTGGCGCATTGAAAAGCAGCCACTAGCTGCTAGCCTCTAGCTGCTAGTTCGTGGTTCAGGCGTCATCGCTAATCTTGCCACTGATTCGCGTGGCTCGCTTACTCAAATTGGGATCGGACAATCTGCTCGCGGCTGGCAGCTAGGAGCTGGAAGCTTTCTTTACTAGCCGCATGAACCCTCTCGGCTTCAGGTCGGGAATCAGGAATCTTCGCGGCTCATTGAGCAGAGCGCAGACGGCTTCGGCGGCGAGGTGGCCGCTGCGCGCGGCGCTCTCCATGGTGGAGGGCCAGCCGGTTGCGATCCAGTCGCCGGCGAGGACGCAGTTGGGCCAGGGCGAAACGGATCCCGGGCGCGCGCTGTCGATTCCCGGCGGAACGGTGAATGTGGCGCGGACTTCCTTGACCAGCACCGCTTTCTCGAGCTTCGTCTTGGCGACTGCCGGAAAGAATTCAGCCAATTCGCGCACGGCGAGGTCGATCGCCTCCTCGCGGCTCATCGCCGCAAACTTTTGCGAGGCGCTGACCACGAGCTCGAGATAACTTCCCTTCTCTTTTCGCCACGGTTGCAGGCGACTCTTGTTGTACATCCAGTGAATTTCGCGGTCGAGCAGCACGGCGTGGTCAAGGCCGGTGATCTCGCGATCGAACCAGAGATGAACGCTGCAGATGGGCCCGTGCTCGTGGCGCTCGATTTTCGCGGCGAGCGCTTCGGCACCATCGGCCGGCGGCATCTGCGGCAGAAGCCTGGCCATGCCTTCGAACGGAACCGCGAGCACCAGGAAATCCCCAAGCAGATCGCCCGCACGCGTCGACACTGCCCACTGCGAAGTTTCTTCGTCCATCGCCGCGCTCTCCATGCCGGCGTTGTACACAACTTCGCCGCCATGTTCGCGCAGGAAGCGCTCAGCGCCGCAATAGAGCTCGCTGAGCGGCACGGTGCTCATGCCCATGCTGCCCGCCTGCGCCGAATTGAGAAAAAGCTCGCGGATGACCTTCGCCGCGTAGGGCAGCGCGATCACGTCAACGTCAGCATTCAGCGCGCTTGCAATGACCAGCCGCCAGAAGCGCTCGATGGCGCCCGGAGTTTGGCCATTGCGCTGGAGCCACGCGCCTAATGTTTCCCCTGAATTCGCTGCCACCGGCAGCATCAGCTCACCAAACGCTCGCATCAGCGCCGCCTTATCCGCGCGCGTGAATGCCTTCGCGGCAAGCAATTTTGGCAACCCATGAAAGGGCGCCGGCAACCACCGCGCAGGCCCAAGCAGCGTCCGCCGGCCGCCGGGCTCGATTATGGTCATGGTGCGGGTCCAGTGGATGCGGTCGGCCACGCCGATGCGCCGGTAGAATCCGATCAGGTTTGTGCAGCAGCCGAAGAGGACATGCTGGCAGTTGTCGATGACCTCGTCCACGCCGGGATGGCGGTAGGAGCTGGCACGCCCGCCAAGATAGCCGCGCCGCTCGACCAGCTTGACGCGCAGCCCGGCCTCAGCCAGGGCGCAGGCCGCGCTCATGCCGGCCACGCCGCCACCCACGACGATTGCGGATTTTTCCGAGGCTGCTCGCAAGACACTCACACTCTGATGCGCCCGTTAGAAGGGTCTCTCTTATCATCGCCGATGGCGCAGGGCCGTGCTGCGTCTCGCGGCGGCTCTGTTTGAGGGAGAACTTCCTCAGGGGCTAAAGCCCGCGTTGATGTTGCGCCTCTTCGGCCCGACTAAAGTCGTGCCCTGATACGAATCTTTCTCAGTTTTGATTTTTTCAGTGCGCTATGAATTCGCGCCTTTTCAAAGCTCGGCCACATCAACCGGTTTTCAGAAGCCCATGCGCGAACGCAACACGCGCACGCGATCACGCGCGACGGGAAGCTGAGTCTTTCGCGCGTCCTTGAGCGAGACGACGGTTCGCCCGGCGAACGAGATATCGGCCTGCTTCACCCAATCGAGATTGAGCAGGATGGCGCGGTGAATGCGCAGGAAGCGGGCGGGATCGAGCTTCTGCTCGAGCGCAGCGATGGTTTGATCGACGCTGTGCTCTTTGCCGTTGCTCACGGCATAAGTGAGCTTGTCGCGCGCAATAAAGTGCGTGACGGAGCTGAGGTCGAGGAACGAAATCCGATCGCCGACACGCGAGGCGACGTGGCGCGGATAGTCGCCGTGCCGGCTGCGGAGCGACGCCGCAAGATCCTGCAAAACGGCGGGAAGATCGGGACTCAGCTGCCAATCTGGTTTGATGAGAGGCCGCAGACGGCCCAGCTTGGCCAGCGCGCGCTCGAGCTGTTCGGTCTCGATCGGCTTTACAAGGTAGTCAATCGAGTTTACTTCGAAGGCGCGCAGCGCGTACTGGTCATAGGCGGTGGTGAAGATGACGAAGGGCTGCACGGAGAGGCGTGAGAGCAGCTCGAAGCCATTCATGCCGGGCATCTGGATATCGAGAAAGAGTACATCGATACGCTTGCCGGGGCTTTCCTGTGACGCGCCAGAAAGAAACTCGACAGCCTTCGCGGGATCGGTAGAGCTGCCGGCGATCTCGAGAAAATCGTAGGGCGCGAGCATGCGTGCCAGCCGCTCGGTGGCCAGCGGTTCATCGTCGACGAGATAGGCGCGCAGCCGAGCAGCTTCCATAAGAGCTCACGATTCCGCGGGGAACGAGATGCGGACGACCGTCATGTCATTCTCGCGCGCCACGTCCAGATGTCCGGCGCTGCCGAAGAGAAGCTCCAGGCGCGCGGCAAGGTTGCCGAGGCCGTGCTCGGGCGCCGTGGCGTCGAGCGAAAATCCCGGGCCGTCGTCACTCACCTTGAGGCGCAGCGTGCCGGCATCGACCTTCCCCGCAATTTGAATCTTAGCGCCCTCGGTGCGCTGCGCGGCGACATGCTTCACCGAGTTTTCGACCAACGTCTCAAGCGCAAGCGGGGGGACTTTGATGGATCCCAGCGAATCCGGGATGAGGATTTCATAGCGCAGGCGCGGGCCGAAGCGCGTGGATTCAATCTCGAGATAATCGCGGACGATCTTCAGCTCCTGCTGGAGTGGGACAAGACCGCCCTGCTGCGCGTTGAGCGAGAAACGCAACAGCGATGCCAGCTTGCCCACCATGGCTTCGGCGTGCTGCGGATTGGTGGGGATCAGGGCGGCAATGGAGTTGAGCGTGTTGAAGAGAAAATGCGGATGGATGCTCGACTCGAGCGACGAGAGGCGCGCCTCGGCCAGCAATTTGTAGGCGCGTTCCTGTTCCACCTGGCGTGTGCGGAGCTCAATCTCCGCCTCCTGCAATCTGTGGCGAAGCGTCTCATAGGTGGCGATGCTGAGGCCGATGGCGAGCGTGATGATGATGCTGAAGGTCAGAGATCCCTTGAATTCAGTCCAGAGAGCGGTTCGGGGAGAGATGCCCACCCCGCAGACGATATAAGCCGCGACAAAGGAGCCGGCTGAAGCCGTCGCGACAAGACAAAGCGCCTGGATGAGCACGATGGCACGAGGAAATCTGACTGTGAAGCGGACGGAGACCCAGGTGGTGAGGGCCATGGATGGCAGCGCGATGCATACCGAGTAGATGAAGATTGCAAGGATGTGCTGGACCGTGCGCGACAGGTTGAGGTAGCCGAGCGAATAGAAGAGTAACGCAATAAGAATTGTTGCGCCGGGGATGAGCCACGCGGCGGTCAACAGGTACGAGCCAAAGCCGTGAGCCGGCTCTTTGCAACAGGTAGCGTCGGTTTGCTTGGTGTCGATCGAATCGTTCATAGCTGAAATCGGACTCCCGCCGATGTGGCCGCTGTGTAGGGGGCTGCTCCAAATTCCGAAGTTGCGCTGCCCTGGGGAGCCTCCATGTGCACGTAGGCCGAAAAATGATTGCCGAACCACCGGCTCACGTCGAGGATGCCTGTGTAGCTGTGGTCGCTGAGGTTTGCCACCACGGAGCCGGACACGCCCCACTGCTTCCATCCCGGCCGCTCGCGAAGCCGCGCTTTGCCAGCATTCAAGAATACATAATGCTGGCGGCCGGCGAGCGGAGAGACTCCCGGATCGCGAAAGTATGGGATGTTGGGCGGCGTGAAAAACTCGCCGATAAACGTAATGTTGGCGGCGGTGTACTTCGCGCCCAGGAGCAGTGCCGGATGCTCGCGCCAAGCCGCTTCACCGTGCAGTTCCACCGCCTGGCCGACGACACGGGTGAAGGTGAGCGCACCGAACGAATCGCCACCGCGATCGTGCCCGCCGATGAGCGACGTGTCGAATCCGCGCACCAGAACGTTATACCGGAAGGCCGCGGTGTCGTGCAGGTTGGTGTTTGCGGGCGCAAGCGCGGCGGTCGACCAAGCCGCGGAGATCGCCTGCGTTCCGTGAATCCAGTCGGCCTTGACCAAGTCGCGGCCTTCATTCACGTTCAGGCGATCGCTGGGATCGGTGGGAATGCGCGGCGGGTCAAGCACACCGGCCGCAGTGAAGGCGTAGCCGGTGCCCCAAAGCAACATTTTGCGGCCTGCGGTGACGTCGAAGTTGCCGGCGGAAAGATTGGCATAGGTTTCGCGCACGCGGAGCTGTGTGTTGGTGTCGGAGTAGGCAGTGCTGAGGCCGATGAGGCTCGACGAAAAACTCCAGCGATCGCGCTCTCGAATGGCAAAGGCGGGCTCGACCAGGACTTGATTCAGCACCCTGGGCAGAGGGGCGCTAAGCCCACCGTAAAATGTGGCGTCGTTGATCACGTTCACCGAATAACGCGTTTCATAGCGGCTTTCTTCCTGCGGCGCATTGCCTGGGCCGGGGCTTTGCGCGCGACCGATGGCGCTCGTCGCGAGGAGGATGAAAGCCGGAATGAGGCGATGATTCATGGCTGCTGTGGTGAATCTGAAATTCGTCTAAAAGCAACCGCAGATCCTTCGACTTCGATCGCTGCGCGATCTCCGCTCAGGATGACAATTCGTGATGGTGTATGTTTCTGCCGCATCGCACTAGAACCTGTCGGCGTTCCCCTGGTAGAACAGCCTGTCGGGTAGCGCGCGTGGCGCGGAGCCGGAGTACTCAAGCACGCTATGGGAGTTGTGCAGCACTTCGTCATAGAGCGTGAGCTTGTGCAGCAGCATCTGGCCGCCAGTCAGGCCGAACTCGTCGAACGTAGCGGTCTTGATGTGCTTGCCAGAGGTCAGGTAGAACTCGGCCTTCACCGGGCGCGCATCCTCGGTGCGCACCCAGAAAAGAATTCGCTGGTAGGTCGCGCCCTTGCGCCTGGCAGTGAGTTCGAGAACGTAGCAATCGACCGTACCCGCTTTCTCAGTGCGCAGATAGATTGGCGCGTAATCGGCCGCGTAGTTGGTGCGGGCTACGTCGCCGTTCGAAGCGTCGCCGCTGAGGCGCTCCAGCGGAGTGATGCGCACCGGGCGGCTCACGTCGGGAAGATAAACCCACATATCGTCACCGAGCATGAGCAGGTGTTCGCCCTTCTCACGCGGGCTCATGAACTCGACGTAAGTTTTGTCGGCTCCCTTCTGCGAGACGTCGTAAAGATGTTGCTCGTCGGGCTTGCCGGATTCGTAGTCGGTGATTTTCACATGCACCACGAACGAAGGCCACCCATTGCGGAACGTGTCGGATCGCTTGAGCAGGGCCTCGGCGTTGGGCGGCGCGGGAGCCGCGTGGCCAGCGAGGACACAAGTCACCAGAAGGCCGATCAGGAACAGGAGCAGATACCAGCGCAGGAAAGTATTCACGTTAGACATGGGCCAATGCCTCCACAATTTGTAGCCGCGATGCGCGCACCGCGGGCAGGATGGATGCGAGAGCCAGCGAGACGATGACCAGAATCGAGGAGCTGACCATCATGGCCGGCACATGCAGCACGCGGAATGGAACGCTGACGGTGTAGCCGGGCGGCGGCGGCAGATGCAAGCCTGACGCGTTGAGCAGTACGCCGAGCAGGTTGCCGGCTGCGAGACCGCCTGCCGCGCCGAGGACTCCGAGCAGCGTGGCTTCGGCCATGAGCAAAAGAATGATCCATGCGCGCGGAGTGCCCATGGCCAGCATGGTGCCGATTTCGCGCGTGCGCTCGAACATGGCCATCAGCAGCGTGTTTACGCTTGACATGAGGACCATGAAGAAGACGATGACGCCCATGAAGAGAAAGATCCCGTTGAAGAGGTTGTGCACCTGCTTGTAATAGGTGGCGAGGTCGATCCACTTCTTCACGGTCATCCGCTGCGGCAGTCCGCTGAGCCGAGGGATGAGCTCGTTATAGACAGCGTCGGTGTTGGCTGTGTCATCGAGGCCGACAACGAGGTTGGTGATGCGGTCGCTCTGCAAAAGGCGCTGCGCGGAAGGTAGAGTGATGCGCAGGTAGCGCGCATCCAATTCGGCCACGCCGCTTTCGACGATGCCGGCAATCTGGACATCGACACCGTTCAGCGCACCGTCAGAAGTGACGGCGAAGAGGGTGAGGCCGTCGCCTACTTTCACGTTCATTGACTTGGCCAGGCCCGCGCCGATGAGCGCTTCGACGTCGCTGCCCTGGTCGCCGTCGAGGTCCTTGCCGGCGGTCAGAAACGTGCTGAAGCCGAGGCTGCGTTCGGCATCGGGATCCACGGCGCTGCCCATGAAGATCGAAGACTTTTGTCCATTCGAAACCATGCCGTAGAACTCAATGCGCGGAGCGACGCCGTGCACGTGAGGAGCAGTGCGCACGGTCGCGGCCACCTGGCGCCAGTTCTCGATGCCGGTGTCGAGAACGCGGATTTCGTCGCGGCGAAAGTGCTCGGCGGTGAAGATTTGCAGATGGCCGAGGCCGTTGCGGATGGTGTCTTCGCGCAGGCCATGGGTCATGAAAGCAAAGTATCCGCCGGCGAGGAGCAGGCCGGTGACGCCGCCGCCGACCATCAGCAGAGTCATGAGCGTGCGCCGGCGATTGCGAAAGATGTTGCGAAAGGCCAGGAGCAGGAACTTAGCCATGAACCACCTCCGCGTGCTGCATGTCTTCGACCACCTGGCCGTCGCACAGGCGGATGATGCGCGGCGTGTGCTCGAGCAGCCGCTGATCGTGCGTGGAGAAGATGAAGGTGAGGCCGAGCGTCAAGTTGAGTTCGCGCATCAGGTCGATGAGCTGTGTGGCATTGTGCGTGTCGAGATTGGCCGTAGGCTCGTCGGCGAGCACAAGCGCGGGACGATGAACGATGGCCCGGGCCACGGCCACGCGCTGGCGCTCACCGCCGGAGAGCAGATCGGGCCGGTGCTGGGCGCGCGCGGCGATGCCGACGCTTTCAAGCGCGTCCATGGCACGGTGGCGGCGCTCGTCTGCGCTCACGCCTTGCACTAAAAGTGGAAATTCAACATTTTCGCGCGCGGTGAAGACGGGAATTAGGTTAAAGGTCTGGAAAACGAAGCCAATCTTTTCGCGGCGAAAGGCCGAGAGACGCGCGGGGCTGAGCTTCGAGGTGTCTTCACCGTCGAGAACGATACGGCCCGAAGTGGGCTTGTCGATGCAGCCCATGAGATTGAGCAATGTTGATTTGCCGCTGCCGCTCGGACCCGCGATGGCCAGAAACTCTCCGCGCTCGACACTCAGGCTGGCATCGTCGAGCGCGCGAACCTCGCTATGGTCCAGGGGAAATCGCCGGCTGACTGCTTCCACGCTGACAAGGTCGTCCATGCACGGCTCCTCTCAAAAGTTCTTGAGGAGACGGTACGGCAATACGAAAGGCAAAAATCGCGTGCATGGATGGAGGGTTGGAGAAGCGGATGAAGGGTTTGAAAGCGGGGATGAGCGGGAGGAGTGCGTGCAGCCCACCTCCGCCCTTTGGAGCTTCGGCGCGGCAGCCTCAGTCCGCCGCGATTTGTAGCCTTGACCTGCCGAGCCGTAGTCCGCCGCGCCGGACGAAGGCTGGTGGGCGGTCAGGGACTCGAACCCCGGACCCCTTCCTTGTAAGGGAAGTGCTCTAACCAACTGAGCTAACCGCCCAATCGCGTGCGCCTGTTTTGATGATAGCAGCGAGTTCGATTTGCGGCGGGCACCGCATGCCCGATCGATACACACTTACCGAAGACGGCCATGCTAGGGCCGGCACTCGGATCCGACGGAGCGTCGATGCCGACACTACGGTCCGATCGTTCGCTATGGTTTCACCACCACGGCAAGCTGATGCGGAGGAATCGTGAGCTGAATCGGTAATGTTGCTTGCCGGTCGGCCTGGAACGGGGCTGCTACTTCGACGCTGCCTGAGAGGCCGTCGAGGCTCACGGTGACGGTTTGCGGTGTGCGATCGAAGTTGACCACTACGCACGCTTCTCCGCTCTTCTCCGGCTCCAAACGCTTGAATACCGAGTAGCGAATATTGGGGCCGCCATGAACGGCTGCGCCCATGGTGTCGTTGAAGCGGCCGAGGAAAAGCAGGTCCGCGTACTGCTTGCGAATGCGGATGAGCTCGCTCACGTAGCGGGCGAGCGGGCGCGTGAGCGGTTCGTCGACGGACTCGCTGTAATGGCGCGGTGCCATGTCCCACACGAAGCCGTAGCGCATGCCGTTATTGATCTCGTTGTAGTCACCGGGAGTCGAGCCGAAGATGGTCGCGGTCCACTCCGGAAAGGTGTACTTCAAGACCGGCGACCCAATATCGATGTTCCCCATTCGCATGTACGAGACATCGACGTACGGCATCGCACGATCAGACCAAACTTCGCCGGCCAGCGAGAAGCCGGGATCGATGGCTCGCGCGGCCGGCAGCAGCTCTTTGAATGTATCCATGATGCCGGCAAAGAGCGATTTGTCTGGAGAAACGGGAAGCTGCGGGTTGAAGTCGAGCCGGCTTGAGCCGTTCGACTTGTCCATCTGGAAGCCGTCTGCCCCGTCGCGCACAAGCTGGAGGTACTGATCCATCTCCATCTTGCGGAACGCAGGATGTGCGGGGCTCACCAGCGTCATGTTCGATGGCGTGAGGCCGGCGGTCGCGCTAATGGTTCCCTCTCCCCAACCGAGGATGGTCCAGTCCGGCGCCCAGAGGTCCTCGGCCGCGTACTGCTTGAGCTCATCGCGAAAGAGCGGCGTGGCCGTATCCGCGACATCGATGTTGGTGAAGATGAGCGGATGAACGCCGATGGCGCGCATTTTGGCAAGCGCATCGCGAAACTCTTCCGGCGTTCCCAGGCGCGGGTCGGGTTCGTATTGCGGGTAGCCGCGATCGATGCCGCCGATATTCCAGCCGAGAATTTCGAACGTGGTGATTCCGTATTTCTTGGCGTCGGCTGCCAACCTGGGCAGCTCATTGAAGCGATGCGCAATGACATCTTCGCCGTTGGAGAGGATGATGGATTGCCACGCATTTTCTTTGCGAAGCCAGTCGGGCGGGCGGCGAACAGTAAAGTGCTGATCGAACCAGGAGCGATAAATTCTGCTCGCCTCGTGCCAATCTCCTTGGTGGACTTCAAGCGCCACCGGCCCTGACGTAAACGTTCCATTGCTCAGATAGGGCATGATGACCCAGCCCATCGTCAGCCCCTCGGGCTCGCCCGGCGGAAGCGCGGATGGAGCAGGCCAGTTGTCGTCAGTTTCGGCGCCTGTTGCATATGGGCGAAGTTCCACATCCAGCAGCATCAGCCGCGTGTCGGGATCCTGGTTGGCGTAGTAGTATCCGAATCCGGCCCTGGGGTTGTAGATATCGACCCAGCCCATCGACATGGCTCCCGGATAAGTGAAGGACATTGCGTCGTAGGGGACGCCAAAGTTTCCGCCGCCGCCAAAAAAGCCAGGGCGAAAGCGCGTAAACATGACGGGAGACAGATTGTCGTTGCCTCCGGGCACCATCGACCTGGTATCGAGCCGGTCGCCGATTCCCTTTTGCCCGCCGATGATGCCGTACATCACTTCGGCGAGCTTGCGGTCCGTGCGGTTGTCGACCGCGATGGAGAAATGAAGCTGGCCGCCGCCCTGAGTCTCGACCGCCTCGATGCGGTAGCGCACTTTCACCGGCAAGGTTTCTCGATCGTTATGCAGCGCTTCGTATGTGCATTCGACGACGCCAGGAATCGCGTGGATCTGAGTTACGCGCTGCTCGCGGCTGTTGAAGTAGTTGGCCTCGTAGCCTTTTTGCGGGATGAGGATGCGAAAGTTTTCGCCTAGACGCGGCTCGCCGATGACCTCGAGTGCAGGGCTTTTCCAATGGAGCCCGACCAGGTCGCCAGTGTTCTCAGAGAGGCGGAGCGTGGCCACGGGAGTATCGATGGTGCGGATCTGCGCTGAGGCGGAAAGCGCGAATAAAGAAACGGCGACTGCGGCAAGAAGATGGAGGGAAGGCTTCATCGTGTGCTTGTTCATGCTCTCAACATGGTAGTCGAGAGAGCATCGCTGACCGTATCAGTTCTGCATCACTCCCGGATCGAACAGCAGTGGAAAGAACTGGCCCTCCATCTTTTGCCCCTTGGGAATGACCGGCACGCCGGCCAGCAGCGACTCATCGCTCGCAGAGCGCACCCCGTCGCGGAACACATTCACCAGCGTCGCCCGCCGCGGCCGGTCCGAACGGTTCTCATACGAGCCATGCACCATGAGCGGATGGTGGAACGAGCACTGCCCCCGCTTGAGTTCGATCGGTACCGGACGAAACGCCTGCTTCTGCTCCTCATTCAGCACGGTCATGATCTCGTTCATGTCGCCCGCCAGTCCCGTAATCGGCAGAAGCTCCCACCTGTGGCTTCCGGGGACGTAGTACAGGCAGCCATTGTCGCGAGTACTGTCGTCGAGCGCGATCCAGCACGTCAGGTGCGTCATCGGCTGCGTGCGCGTCCAATACGAGTAGTCCTGGTGCCATGCCACAACGCCGCCGTGATGCGCCGGCTTGCAGAAGAGCTGGTCATGCCAGAACCGCACCGGCCCATTGAGCAATTGTGACGCCGCCACGAGAAACGCCGGACTCCACAGCACGTCGTGAAACGCCGGCCCAGTGCGCCATGCTCCCAAGGCATGAAACAGGATCGTGTCCGGGTTGCTGGATTCGTTGGAGTGGTACTCGTGGAATAGCTGGTGCGAGGGATGCGACGGTTCCATCAGGCCCGCCAGTTCTCGACACAGCGCTTCCACCTGGTGGTTGTCGAGCACCTGCACGCCCGCCAGAAATCCATCGCGGTGAAACGCCTCCACCTGCTTCTCGCTGAGACGATAGGGTTGCCAGTCCTGCTGATGCGCGGGCAAGGAGCCCAACGCGCCCGTGGGTGTGTGCAATTTTGAGAAATCCTGAAGCATGCGACATGATCCGTGAATGGGGATTCGGGCTCGAGCAAGGCCCTCGCCGGTGTTTCTACATCACCGCACCTGCGGATGGCAACCCGACTGCCTCCCAGCGAACACGTTGTTGATTGCAGATTCCAAGGAACGCGTAAGAACGCGAGCTATTCCTATGGGAGGATGTCGCGTAAAATCGCTGGATACGTGCTCGCAAGCCGGCACATGGAACGGCGAAATTTCGCGTGCCCTGGAACTTCCCCTCGCTCACCAGCGTAAACACTTCGGCGCCCTGGAGGGTTCTGAATGCTCTGGTTCTACAAATCTTTCTTTCCCGTTGTCTGGATTGTCTTTTTTGTCTACTGGCAGATCAGAGCCGCCAATACCAAAACCACCCAGCGCCTCGAGCCTGCTGCCTCGCGCATCCTGCGCCTCTTCATTTTCCTGGTCGCGATGGTTCTCCTCTTGCCAATTCACATCCCGCTGCCCTGGCTTTACCTCCCGCTCTGGCCGGATGGCCTCTGGCCATTCTGGCTGGGAGCTGCCGTCACCATTGCCGGCCTGCTGTTTGCCGTCTGGGCGCGCGTGCATCTCGGCCGCAACTGGAGCCGCTCCGTCACCATTAAGCAGGGCCATGAGCTGATCACCAGCGGTCCCTATGCCGTGGTCCGTCATCCCATCTACACCGGCATTTTGACCGGGCTCCTTGGCACCGCGATTGCCCTCTCCCAAGTGCGCGGGTTTGTCGTTCTCGTTCTCTTCTTTATCGCGTTCTGGATCAAGCTCCGCATGGAGGAACAGTGGATGCGTTCCCAGTTCGGCGACACGTATGACCGCTATGCTCATCAGACGGCTGCCCTGGTGCCTTACCTGCTGTGATCGCTCGGTCATGATCTCAGCCTCAGCGAGAGCGCGTTGAACCAGCCTGAGGAGTTGAATCTCGAGAATCAATGCTCGGTTCCGGTGGAGTTACTGGCAACTCGGAAATAGCAGCGGGATGAACACCTGCTAAGAAGTGTTGTCAAACTTGACACTCCGGGGTTGGCGACTGTCGTTAGCTAATAATATGTCCGGTGTTTTTAGCAAGTGAAGTGTCCGCATAACGGGCGGCGAGGATGGAGCCATGCGCGAGAGCATGGAGATCTATCCGAGGACCGCAGCGGA
>Ga0116217_10000143_pt1 | contig 81840 bp, 86 predicted proteins | sample Sb_taG_6_FD_89697 | JGI IMG/M metagenome (GOLD analysis project Ga0116217, IMG submission 89697) | Peat soil microbial communities from Weissenstadt, Germany - Sb_50d_4_PS metaG | ecosystem: Environmental > Terrestrial > Soil > Wetlands > Peat | place: Germany: Weissenstadt | collected 2010-09-21
CGCCCGGGAGACCCACTCCCCGGCCTCGGACTTGGTCGCGGGCAAGCCGGACAAGCCCCTCTCCGTCGTCCTCGTCCCGACCCTGGTCGGCGGGTTCAACGAGAAGGAGATCTGGCCGACGGTAAAGTTCGCCATTGACAACATCGATGTCGTCCGTGGCGTCAACTTCCAGCCGGTCGCCCTGACCGCCCGTATCCCCGACAAGGACCGGTTCCAGATGCGGTTCACCCAGTCGGACCTCGTCCGGATCCTGTGCACGGAGGGGCCGTTCGACAAGTCGGACTTCTTCCCCGTCCCGTCGGTCGCCCCCATCTCGGAGCTCGTCTCGATCATCCACGGTGAAGAGAAGATGACCCTCACGACCCACCCCGGCTGCGGCTGCGCGACGTTCGCCTTCATCTCGAAGGACGGACAGAAGATCACGCCGCTCCCGCGGTTCATGGACGTCGACGGCTTCTTCGAGAACGTCGAGTCGATGATCGAGAAGTACCGGGACGCCCGGTTCGCCCGGGTCCGCACCGCGGTCGCGGGGGCCCGCCTGCTGCACGACGTCGCGAAGTACTTCGACTTCTCGAAGGCCCCGGAGGGCCTGAACGAGAAGAACTGCGTCAAGGTCATCGCGGGGATCTTCACGGAAGGGAACAAGGAAGCCCTCGCGAAGTTCACCTGGCGCACGCTCTACATCGGGAACATGCACTTCCAGGACGCCTACGACTACGACATCCAGCGCCTCATGCGCTGCGATATCCACTACGCGGTCCCGGACGGACGTGTCATCCCGTTCTGCTCGTATAACTCGGGCCCGATCTACCGTACCGAGGTGGAGCGGAAGTTCTCGATCCCGATCCCCGACTGGCAGCGCGCGAAGTCCCAGGGCGGGATCCAGCTGAAGACGATCGAGACGATGGGAGTCAACGGCGAGGTCATCGTCGACCCTGAGTACTACAAAGTCCGGGCGCTCAAGGGCGCCCCGGGCATGGCGTCGACCTAGGTCGAGGGCCCGGCCCCCGAACCAACCCTTTCCTCCTTCCCTCTTCTGCGCACCACGCCGGGCGTTCGGGCTCCCGGTGACCTATTCGTAGAGCGAAGCGCCCGGGCGCGCCAGTTTCCGCACGTCGGCGTCGTGTCCCGGCCCGAGATCGACCAGCTTCTGGTCAACCTCGCTCCAGACCTCCGAGGGCCTGCGCTCGGGTACCGGGTCGTCCCCCGTCGGCAGCGCGTCAGGGTTCGCGCGGAGCCATCGGTCGGCCGCCACGATGTGCTTGCATGTCCCGAGGCCGCGACGGGCGAAGTCGGTGCACGTGCACATCGCCGACGCTTCCGACGGGAACTCGGGGAACATCACGAGGTAGCTCGTGCGGTGGACCGGGTTGCGGACCTCGAGGAGAGGGTAGACCCGGCGTGACAGCAGGCGCGCCTCGAGCGGCTCCTCGAGCGCGCGCGACCGCCGGTCGGTGAGCCCTTCCGAGTCGGCGCGCTCTCCCGGAGACGCTTCCGGCGCCCGCTTCTGCCGGACCATCGCGACCGGGACCCTGCCACCGCCCATACGTGCTTCGGCCGGCACGGTTATGTTGGTGGCCGCGTCGGCGACCCCATGACCCAGGGCCCCGCCGCCGTGAGCGCACCCCGACCCTCCTCCCGGAGGCCCCGCCTCTCCAAACAGGCGAGGATCGGGCTGGGTCTGCTGCTCACGCTCGTCGGGCTGTTCCTGCTCGCCGACCTCCTTCCGTCCGCCCCCGCTGCCCTGGCCCGGATGCTGCCGGTCGCGACGGCGGGGATCGCGGCCCTCTGGGTCGGTGGGATCCTCATGGGGATCGGCAGCCGGTCGTGAACCGCCCGCTCCTCCCACCCGAACGGTGCGCCCCTCTGCACCCCTTCCCAGTACCGCCAATCCCGCGCCTCCCGACTGAACAGCGGGGGTCCGCGCAGACAGGTTTCTTATAGCGCGGCCGGGGTTCAAGGGGTCGATGGAGTACGTGATCGTCCGGGCGATGCACCCGACCTGGCTCACGATGCAGCTGCCCACGGAGGTGGCGCAGATGATCCAGTTCGCGCCCGGCGCCGGCGACCCGACCCCGGCCAGCCGGTCGATCTCGTTCCTTTCACGGGGCGCCGGGGTCGCCCGGGTCATCGCCACCCACCCCGCCCGGGAGGCGCTCGCGGTCGAGACCGTCCGAGGGCGGCTCCTGTCCAGCGCTCGGCCGGGCGAGCGCCTCCTCTTCACCCTCCCCGCCCCCGTCGTCCAGCACCTCGGCTTGCACGTCTATTCTCGGGGTCCTCGGGTCCGAGGCACCGACGATTCCCTCGTATGGTTCCTGCCGGCGCCCGAGTACTACGAGTACCGCTCGGTCGTGGAGCGGGGCAAGGCCTGGACGGGACCCTCCGGGGCGCCGTTCGCCCACGTATATCTCGCCAAATCCCTCCTCCCGCCGCCCTACAAGCCGCGGGAGCTGGCAGAGCTCGAGTTCCGCATAGAGGACGAGGAATGGAGGCCTGGAGTGGAGGCCCTCCAGCGGGTCGGAAGGGGGCGCCGGGTGGTCCTCTGAGCCTGTGGGAGGGGGGCCGCTTGAAGGGCGTTTTCCCAATTTATATATACCGCCCGAAAGGATAGATTTGACCATGCGCGGGAATTCGAGTCGGACACCGGCGCAGCCGATGTCCAAGAGTTACACGCTCCGCAATCCGGTGCCCCTTCGGACCCCCGGCGACATCGCGACGACCCGCGCGGGTATCCCGTCGGACTCGACCCTGGCGCTGGGCAGCGGCCCGGTCGATTTCGACTCTCTCGCGAAGGCGATCCGGCGGTCGGTCGGCCATGACGGCATGCGGGCGGAGGACGCCCGGACGATCGCGGCCCATGTCCTCAATTTCTTCGGGTTCAACGAGAGGATCATCGACAACGTCCTCGAGCCGGACGACCGCGACACGTTCTACATGCTCGAGGACACGGGTATCCTCGAGACCGAGCGCGACGAGACGACCCTCTACGACGGCCGGGAATGGCGTATCCACTACTGGATGTTCCGAAAGGACAGGATCTTCGAGCTGGCCCGCGAGGAGTCCGCGGCGATGATCGCGGCCGGCGAGCAGGAGGTCGTCTACTCCCGGATCGCCAACCGCTCCGGCGGGTTCCTGCTCCCCCACGGCGAGACAGGCACGGGCCTTCCGGCCCACGCGGTCTACCACGAGCTCGGGGACGAAATCTGGCTCGAGCGGCGGCAGAACCCGCTGCCCAGCGCGCCCGCGGGTCCCCGCGGGCGGCGCCCTGCGCCCCATCTGTAACCCCGGGGCCGCTCCGAGCGGTTATCCGCACCGCCCGGGTCCCCGACGGCGATGCGACGGTTCCTGGTCCTGGCCCACCGGGTCCCTCCTCGCGGCGAGTTCACGCTCAACGACCTCGCAGGCGGCGCAGGCCGGATGGACGAGGTCGCCCGGGCGGTGTCCACGGCGTTCACCCTCTCGAACGACCTCCGTCGCGATACGGAGGTCTCCGTAGCGTTCGTCGCCGAACCCCCACCCGCCGCCCGCCGGATCGACATGAGCGGGGCCCGGCTGCGCTACATGAACCCGGACGAGCGCTCGACCGCGGCGCTCCTCAAGAACGCCCTTGTCCGGGCAGCGACCTTCCCGACCGCCTTCGAGTCCTCCCCCGGGCTCAGAGTCGGACCGGCCGACCCCGAGGCCGTCCTACGCGACTTCCTTGCTCTTCCTGGTGCGATCTGGCTCACCGAGGGCGGCATGCCGATATCGACCTGGTCGGCCGGTTCGGGCGACGTGGCGGCGGTCGTGTCCGACCCGTACGACCCCACGCCCGGCGAGCGGCTCCTGCTCGAGCAGAGCGGGGTCCCCCGCATCTCGGTCGGACCCCGGTCACTCCGCACGAGCCAGGTGATCGACGCGGTCCACCGGGAGCTCGACCTGCGGGAAGCAGAGGCGGCGACCCACGCGCCCGCCTAGCGGGCGACGAGCTCGGGCCGGGGCGCCGGGCGCAGGGCGATCGCGTCCCGAACGGTGCGGGGCTTGAGGCCTCCCAGGACCGCCGTGAGGCGGACGACCTCGCGGGGCTCGGGTCGAAGACGGGTGCCGAGGACGAGCTGGTCCGGCTCGTTGAGGCGTGTGCGAATCGAATTCAGCACCTGGTCCAGCGTGCGGAGCGTGAAGTTGCTCCCCGCCTCGAGGTGAACGAGGACGGAGGGGCGATCGGGCAGGCGGAAGTCGAGCAGGGAATCGTGAAGGGCCTGGTGGACGAGCCGCTCGGGCTCGGAGACGTGGTGCTCGGCGACCACGACCGTGGAGAGCCCCGACTGCCTCAGGTGGTTCTTGAGGCTCGAAAGGTCGACGTTGAGCTGGGACGGGTTCTCGACCATGTCTACGAGGTTCGCGACCAGCGAGTGGAGGTAGGCGTTCCGGACCTGGAACGCGCGGTGGATCGGGAGCGACTCGAACCGCCGTAGCTTCTCGTTGGCCAGGGCGAGTAGCAGGCCGCCCATCTCCTCGAGGTCCTGGACGGTCGCATCCACGTTGTCCCGTCGGCCCGGGTTCGTTTCGAGCTCGACCCGGAACGGAAGGAACACCACCGGCACCGGCAGGGTCTCCGTCTCCCGGAGCGCCTTCGAGAGGTAGGGGAGGAGCGCGCTCCCGGTCCCGCCCCCGAGCCCGGCGAGCAGGAACACGAGCTCGAACCGCTCGAGCCGGCGAAGAAGCTCTTCCCGGCTCTCCTCCGCGGCCTTGAGCACGAGCGCCCGGTCCCCGCCGCTTCCGCGGCCGCGCAGAACCCGATGCCCGAGGAGGATCCGCTCCTCGACCTTCACGCGGGAAAGGTGGGCGGCGTCCGTGTTGATCGCGATCGCCACCGCGCCCGGGATGCCGAGCGACACGAGGTCCTCGACCGCCTCGCTCCCCGCGCCCCCGAGGCCGACGACGGCGACCGACGGCGTCACGGCGAGGGCGCCGAACGCTTCGGGCGTGAGCAGCTGGTCGGACAACGGCCCTCCGGGCCCGTCAGGGTGGAGGGGAGCCCTCGGCCGCGACCGCGTCTCCCTCCCTTCGGTGGGCGCGCGTCGGCGGGACCAGCTGGTCGATCCGGGCCCGGATGTACTCCCGGACCGCGGACCGGACCGCGTCGTCGACGCTTACAGAGTTGCCGTCGCGGACGAACTCCTCGAGACGGTTGTTGTCCTGCCTCGAGAGCTCCACCACGACCTTTCGGATGTGCTGCGGCGGAAGGCTGAGCTCGATGAACTGCTCGAGCCCCTCTCGGATCGTGTCGGAGATGGTCGGCGTGCTCTTCAGCTCCTGGACGCGCTTCAGCTTCTCGAGGAGCTCTTGCGGGATCCGTACCGTGACCCGCTCGGAGGTGTCGACCATGCTTGTCAGACAATAGTGTGTTTTTTGTCTGACGATTGACATATCCCACTTTGACTATATGAATCCACGGACGCCAACCGCCAGCTTATCCCGCCCTCCGGGTCCGAGCGCCGTGTCGGCGGCGTTGAAACCGTTCCGGGTCAACCCGGCAGCCGCGCTCGCGCTCGTGAAGGCGGCGATCCTCTGCCGAGAGGGTCCGGGCGACGAGGCGATCCGGGTCCTCGCGAAGCTCGAAGGGGAGCTGAAGACCGACCTCTTGCCGGGCAGCCTCGTCGTCCTCGGGGAGTTCCCCCTCGGGATCGCCGTCTGGCAAGAGCCGTGCTCGCTCGGCGCGACGGTCGAGCTCCTCTACCTCGTGCCGGACGCCGCGTCCGCCGAACGGTACCACTGGTTCCTCTCCTCGGTCGAGTCGCTTGTGGGTCCGATCGCGTTCGTCGGCGGGCCGCTCGGGGGTCTCGCCTCCGCTGAGGAACGGAGCCTGATGGCCGGGCTGGGGTACGTCCCGTTCGGTCGGAGCGAGATGCGGCTGAAGGAGGATGCCGAGCTGCCGGACACTCCACCGGTGGGACCCGTCCGGCTCCGACCGGTAAAGCCCGGCGACGAGGAAGGTATCGCGCGGCTCCACGCCCGGGCGTACCGGGGCCAGCTCGACCGCTACCTCTTCTGGAACGCGGCGGACGAAGAGCTCGACGCGAAGAAGCACACCGCGGAGCTCTTCGGCGGCCGCTGGGGACCGTTGGTCGAGGGCGGTTCCTGGGTGGCGGAGGAGCCGACCGGTCCGGTCGGTGCCGTCCTCGCGGTCCGGACGACCGCGGGAGCGCTGATCGCCGACGTGATGGTCGACCCCGACCGGCAGGGTCGTGGCATCGGCCGGGCCACGCTCCTCGCGAGCCTTCGAGCACTGCGAGCCGCCGGGGACCGTGCGGTCTACCTGAACGTGACCGAGGGAAACCGCTCCGCCGTGCGTCTCTACGAACGGGTCGGGTTCGTCCGGTCGCTCGGTCCGACGCACGACTGGTACAACGGCCATCGGGTGCCGGTTCCGGCTCCCAAGACTTAGGCGATGACGGTCTCGCCCGGTACGGCTTCGCGGGGCTGGTACCCGAGCCGACGGAGCGCCACGAACCCGACGAGCATCACCGCGCCGAGGACGATGATCGCCCCCCCGGCGACCAGATACGTGCCACGCACGCCGAGGGCGAGCGTGACCAGCCCGCCCGCCAGCTGACCGAACGGGACGAGCGCCAGGCTTCCGACCTCGTCCGCGGCGAACACCCGTCCCATCTTCTCGTCGGGCACCGTCGCCTGGACGACCGATAGGAAGATCGTCGTGATCATCCCCGGGGCGAATCCGTAGACGAAGATGATCGGGAGCGCGAAATAGATCGACCGGACGAGAGCGAGGGAGAGGATCGCCAGGCCCGTCACGACCACCAGGGCGATGATGATCCGACCCGCGCGGGCCTCGAACCTCAGGTGGGATGCGACGAGGAGGCCGCACGCCGAACCCGCGATCGCGGTGGCGACCAGCGCACCGTACCATATGCCCTGGGAGACGCCCAGCCAGTTGGCCAGGTAGAGGGCGAGCTCGACCAGGGCGACGGCCGTGAGGAAATTGATCACGAGAGACGAGATCGTCAGCTGAAAGAGGGCGCGGCGGCGAACGATGTAGCGGAATCCCTCCACCATCTCGGAACCCACGGATCTCGTTGGCTCGCGTCGTTTCACGGAGAGGTCCGCGCGCACGCGGAGCAGCGCGACCTGGGCACCCACGAACAGCGCGAACGGGATCGCGAAGGCGTACGACCCGGCTCCGAGGCTCATGGCAAGTCCGGCGGCGACCGTGCCCGCGCCGCTCGTGATGGCCGCGGTCGCGTAGATCGTCCCGTTGGCGTGGCCGAGCTCGCTCGTGTCGACCAGCCGCGGGACCGAGGTGTTGAACGCTGGCCGAAAGAGGGTCGAGCTCGCCGCCAGGAGCGCCCACGCGGGGTACGCGAGCAGCACCCAGAGTGGAAGGTAGAACCCGGCGGGCCCGGGCAAGCTGACGTGGCGCATGGAGGAGACGAGGAGGTCCGCGCCCAACCCCGCGGTGGCGATGATCGACAGGAGGTTCGCGGTTCGCATCAGCCGGCCCCGGTCGTGGCGGTCGGCCAGAGGGCCCGAGAACAGGGCCCCCGCGAGGGTCGGGATCGCGGACGAAAGGCCCAGCAACGCGAGCGCCAGGGCACCGAACGTCGCCCGCTCGTCGGACGGGTACGCGAACGCCACCCGGAAGAGGAGGATCACCAGCGCGGTCGAGGGCGCCGCGAACTGGAGGGCTCCCGCCAGGAGGAACGACACGAAAGAGGGGCGGCGGAACAGTTCGGCGTACCGGCTGCGGAACGTCTCCGTCAAACCAGGTCCGGGACCCCCCGCCTGCTCGATAAGCGTATCGTCGAAGGCGGTCGCGGGGGCCGGGGATCGGGCCGAAACCCGCATGTACGCCTCCTCCGTCCGCAGGACCCGGGAGCCTTGCGTGCGTCTCCTTTCGCGCGATCCGGTCACGGGGCTGCACCGGCTCCGGCTCGAGACCCCCAGTGACCTCTGGCGGATCTCCCGCCTCGTCCGACCGGGGGACATCGTCGGAGCGTCGACGACCCGTCGTGACCCCGAAGCGCCCGCGGACGTTCCTGGCGCGGAGCGGACCCGCCGGCGGGTCCACCTGGTCATCCGCACCGAACAGGTCGAGTTCCACGGCTTCTCGGGACACGTTCGGCTCACGGGTCCGATCGTCGAGGGACCCTTCGACATCGGCCGCCACCATACCCTCGACCTCGCCGAGGGCGACGACGTCACGATCCTCAAGCCCACGCTCGGAGCCGGGGACCGCGCGCTCCTGGACGAGGGACTTTCGGGCAAGGGCGAGCCGACGATCGTCATCGCCGCGGTCGACTGGGGGGACTCCTCGGTCGTCCGGATCCGGGGACGCGCGATCGAGCCTCTCGCCGACGTGCGGAGGACGATCGCCGGAAAGCAGTACGGGACGGGGCCCGTGGAGCGTGACCGTGAGGCGTACCTCGACGACCTCCTCGCGGTCGTCGTCCGAGAAGGGGAGGCCGCGAACGCCCTCGTGGTGTGCGGGCCCGGGTTCCTCAAGGAGCATCTCAGCCGCCGGCTCGCGGAAAAGGCTCCCGCCCTCTCGAAGCGGACCCGGGTCTATCCGACCTCCGAATCCGGGCGCGCCGGCGTGGACGAGCTTCTCCGCTCGGGCCGCGCGAGCGAGGTCCTGGTGGCCAGCGTGGCCGCCGAAGAGGCGGAGGTGGTCGAGCAGCTCGTCCGGGCGCTGGCCACGGGGACCCGCGCGGCGGTGGGCCGCCGGGAGGTCACCGAAGCGATCGAGGGGGATGCGGTCGAGACCGTGCTCGTATCGGACGAGCTTCTCGCGGACCCGGAGATCGCGCGCCTCCTCGACCGCGTCCGTTCGGGACGCGGCCGGATCTTCCTGGTGCGAGCCGACGAGGCCGCGGGAAAGAAGCTCACGGCGCTGGGCGGCATCGCCGCGGTGCTGCGCTACGATTGGACCAGCTTGGGCCGCACTACGGGATCGCCTGGATCCCCTCGCGCAGCTCCTCGAACCGGCGCTTCAGGTCCTTGAGGGCGTAGCGGAGCGCTTCCCTCGCCGAGAGCGAGCCGTCCGTCTCGAACCGCAGGAAGAACTTCTCCGTGTCCGGCTCGATCCGGATCGAACCGTGCTCGCACGTCTTCTCGCACGCGCCGCAGTCGATGCACTTCGTCTCCTCGGTGACGGAGAGCTTCCCTCCGCCGAACTCGAGGATGTTGACCGGGCACGAGGCCGCGGTCCGCTTGAGGCACGCTTCCGTGCACCCTTCCTTCTTCGCGATCCGGACGTGCGGGTGCGGGAACGACGCGACCCCGTGGGCCACCTGCCACTTCCCGTGGTCGCGCGCGGAGCCGACGATCGCGGTCGCGTACGCCAGCAGGGCCTGACGGGCGCACAGACGGACGATCGGGACGTCGGGCTCGAGGATCGCCAGCGAGGGGTCCGCGAGCGGGACGATGTCCTTCGCGTAGACCGTGCAGGGACCCTTCCGGTCCACCGAGAACATCACCTGGCAGTGAGGACACCCCGCCCCGGCGCAGGTGCACTCCGACTTGCGCCGGAACTGCGAGAGGTCGGTGGGGATCGGAAGCAGGCCCATCCGGAGTGCGACGCCCTCGTCGAACATGCTGGTCGAGGAGTCGTAGTCCTTTCCCGTGGCCTCGTCCCGGATAGGGCCGAGGTGGAACTCGACCTCGTCGATGGCCAACCGTGGCAGGTCGGCGAGGAGCGTCCGCCGGATCGCGTTGACCTGGGAGGCGGTGACGCCTTCGAGCTCGAGCGAGGCCGAGCGGGGCTTGAGGGACTCGATCGTGGTCGGCACGATCACACCCGCCGCCCGCGGCGCCCGCCCTTCGGCTTGGTGCCGTCGTGCGGAACCGGGGTCACATCCTCGATGCGTTGGATCTTGACGCCCGCTCGGGCGAGCGCGCGGATCGCCGCCTGAGCGCCGGGGCCAGGCGAGCGGGAACGGTTCCCTCCGGGCGCGCGGACCCGGACGTGGAGCGTGTCGTAGCCCTTCTCCTTGATGAGCGCGGCGACCTGGTCGGCCGCCTTCATCGCTGCGTAGGGGCTGGATTCGTCGCGGGCGGCCTTGACGACCATGCCGCCGGTCGCCTTCGCGAGCGTCTCTGCTCCGGTGATGTCCGTGACGGTGATGTGGATGTTGTTGTAGCTCGCGAAGATGTGCGCGATCCCGATCTTCGCCATCGCCTAGACCCCCTCAGGCGGGGGGGTCGGCACTACCGGTGCAGAGCCCCTCTCGGCCCGCTCGCGCATGATGACCCGCACGGCATGGTCCTCGCTTGCGAGAGGGCTCGTGGGCGTGAACGCGAGCTGCCCCTCCTCGGCGAACGGCACGAGGTAGCCGGGGCGGGTGACGCGGTGGTCGCCGATGGAGAAATGGCCGTGGACGATCCACTTCCGGGCGCCCTTGACCGTGGGGGCCAACCCGCGGGTGAACGCGATCCACTGGAATCGACGCTTGAGGAGGTCCTCGGTCGTGAGGGCGAGAACGTCGTCCAGCGTGGGTGAGCCCACGGGAAGGACCCCGAGGCGGGCGAGGCGGCCGAGCAACTGGTCGGTCTCCCGGCGCGCCTGTTCTGCCCCCGTCCTGAGCTTGGCCTGGAGCTCGCGCGCCTGCTGGCGGAACCCACGGAGGACCGACTGGGCCTTCCAGAGCTCCCGCTTGTTCTTGAGGCCGTAGCGGTCGAGGAGCTTGCGCTCCTCTTCCATGCGGCTCGCCTCCCACGGGTGCTTCGGGGTATCGTAGAGACGCCGGAGGAATTTCGGATCGCCCATCGCCCCTACTCCTTCTTCGCGGCGGGGGCCGCCGCGGCCTTGGCGGGCGCAGCGGCGCCCTTGGCGGCCGCGGCGGGTGCCGCTGCCGGGGCGGCCGCGGGCTTGCCGGCACCACCGCCGCCCGACTCTTCCTTGGCTGCCGCTGCCGCGGCTTCCTTCGCGGTCTTCTTCAGGACGCCGGCCGCCATGCCGGTACGACCGTTCGAACGGGTCCGCTGGCCTCGGACCTTCTGGCCCCGTTCGTGACGGACGCCCCGGTAGCTCCGGATCATTCGCATCTGGTTGACGTCGTCCCGCCGCCGGGTGTCGAGGTCGACACCGACGTAGTGCAGGGTCGTGCCCATGATCGGTTCGGTCCGGTGGTTGACCATCCAGGCCGGGACCTTGGAGGAGAACGCGATCAGGGTCGCTTCGATCCCCTCGACAGTCGGCTCGGCGAGCTCCCCGATCCTCTCGCCCGGGTCGACGTGGGCGAGGTGGCAGGCGGTCTCGGCGACGCGGAGACCGACGCCCGGGACGGCCGTGAGCGCGAGTCCGGTCGGGCGCGTGCCGTCGATATCCGAGTTCGCAACGCGGACGATGTAACGGAAGTTGGGGTTGGTGGAAACGAACTTGGGGGCCTTCGACGGGGCGCCGGCCTTGGCCTTCCCCTTGCCTTCCTTCGGCTCCTTCGTCTCCTTGCCCTTGGCGCCGGGAGTGGACTTCTCCTTCTTGGCGCCTTTTTCGGGGACGGGTTCCGCCCGGCTGGCCTCTGCCGCGGCGTCCTTGGGAGCTTCCTTCGGCTCCTTCGACTCTTTGGGCGCGACCCTCACTCCCCTGTTCTGTACCCCTCGTCCGAGCAAAGCGAACGGGAGGCCGAGCCTACCGTCCGTCCCCTCGAATGGCGGAGCGGCCGCCGAGAATCCTTCCGCTCTTAACGGCTTCGGGGGAAACGTGTGGCTCCATCGGCGGAGCCGGGCCTCCGGGCGCATCCGTGGCCCCGGCGGGAAGCATGCGGGCCTCCAGGACCCGATAGCCGGAGCCCCGGGCCAGGACCTCGACCGTTCCGGGCCAACTCGATTCGAGCTGCTCCTGGTAGTATCGTATCCCATGGCTCCCCTTCCCCACGAGGACGAGCCGGCCGCCTGGGTTCAAGTGCGAGGGCGCGCCCGCAAGGATCTCGAGGACGAGCTCCCGCCCCGCCCGGTACGGTGGATTGGTCGCGATCACGTCGAACGATTCTCCCGCCACGGGCCCGAACAGCCGTCCGACCCGGACCTCGGCGTTGCGCACCCCGTTCCGGGCAAGGTTGTCGCGGGCAAGGCGCGCGGCGCGCCGGTTGACTTCCGTAAGCGTGACGTGGCCGTCCCGGGCCGCCTTGGCGGCGGCGACGCCGACGGGCCCCCAGCCGCAGCCAAGGTCGAGCACGCGGTCGGTCGGTCGGAGCGCGAGGTTCTCGATCAGTAACGCGGTCCCGGGGTCCAGGCCGTGCGATGCGAAGACGCCCGCGTCCACACGGAAGGCGATGAGCTCGCCGCGGTAGAGGAACTTGAGCTCCCGCTTGACCGACGCCGACCTCGGGCGCTCCGCGAAGTACTGCTCGGCGACGGGTTCCCCGTCGTCCTCGCTCACGACGACCTCCGCCGGAAGATCGACTCTCGGCGCCCTGTGGGGGCCTCGGTCGACTGCCCGAACGCTTCCCGGACAAGGTCGCGTTCCCGCGAGCTGAGCGAGCGCGGGATCTCGACATGGAGCGTTACGATCAGGTCGCCTCGTCCTCCGCCCGAGAGTCGGGGGAATCCCTTGCCCCGGAGGCGGAACTGGGTCTCCGGCTGGGTGCCGGCGGGAACCTTGAGGGCGGTGTGGGCCTCGATGGTCGGGATCGTGATCTCCCCCCCGAGGAGGGCGGTGGCGAGCGGCACGGTCGCGTCGGAATACGCGTCGAGGCCCTCCCTGCGGACGTTCGGGGACGATTCGAGGCTCACTTGGACGTAGAGGTCGCCCGACCGAGCGCCCGGGCGGCCGCCCATGCCGTGGCCCGGAACCCGTAGGATGGCCCCGTCCTCGATCCCCGGGGGCACGTTGAGCTCGATCCGGACGTTCGAGCGGAGCTCGCCCCTTCCTCCGCAGGCCGGGCAAGGCTCCAGGATCCGCCGACCCGTTCCGTGGCAGCGAGGGCATTCCCCGATCGAGATCAGCTGTGTGAAACCCCGGTTCTGCACACGGCGCACCTGCCCCTGCCCGCCGCATTCCGAGCACGTTTCGATCGCCGTCCCGTACTTCGCTCCCGTGCCCCGGCAGTCGGTGCAGGGGGTAGATCGGGGAACGTCAACCGTGGGGTGCGCCCCGGTGACGGCGGCGGTTATCGGAAGACGGACCGTGAGCTCGACATCGCGCCCTCGGGACTCCACCCTTCGCGAGCCGGTGCCGAACTGGCCGCCGAGGTCCCCGAAGAACTGGCGGAATATCGGGGAGGCCCCGAGGAGGTCCTCGAGGTCGCCCACGTGAGTGAAGTTCTGCCAGGTGAAGCCGCCGGGACCGAAGTCGGATTCGACGCCGGAGAACCCCATCTGGTCGTACCGCCGACGCTTTTCGGCATCCGCCAGGACCTCGTAGGCCTCCGAGATCTCCTTGAACTTCTCCTCGGCGATCTTCTTGCTCTCCTTCGAAACGTCGGGGTGATGCTGTCGGGCGAGGCGGCGATACGCGGACTTCACCTCGTCCGCGCTGGCGGCCTTCGGGATCCCGAGGACCTCGTAGTAGTCGCGCTTCGCCATAGATCGCGAGGGAATCGCTCCCTCAGGCTGACCTAGGTCGGACGCTATTTACCATCTCAGTGGCGCGACGAGCACCCGCCGTCCAGACGACCGAGACCGGAGTTCCTGTCCGGGCTGCGAGCCGGACCGAGGCGCTTCCTTCGCGGACCGCGACCTCGACTGTTCCGAAGCTGGACCCAAGGGCTCCGATTCGTCGGGGCCCCAGTGCCTCGTAGCTCGGGGTCCAGGGCACGACCCGGGTGCGGCGTCCGACCGTAATCCGGAGCAGCCCTGCTTGTGGTCGGACCCACCGGCTGGGTACGTTCGTGATCAGGTTTCCGAATCGGTCGACGTGGACGACCTCGCCACGAGCCCCGCCGGAGATCCGGACCGCGTCCGGGACCCGGAAGCCGACGGGGTCGATCGGGCGACCCAGCCGGGACGCCGGGGCCCCACGGGCGAGCAGCGCGGCGGCCGGCGCGAAGACGTCGCGCCCGTCGAACGTCGTCCCCACCCGACGGGTCGTCCCTCGCCGGTCGGGGGTGATCCGGAATGACCCAGCGACACCGCCGAGGCTCTCGGCAAGCGGCATCAGAACCCCGTTGTCCGGGCCCACGAGGGTCGAGCCGTCCCGACATCGGAGGACGATCGGAGCTCGGGCTCCCCCGACCCCTGGGTCCACGACCACGACGTGGACCGTTCCGCGCGGGAACCCGCCCGCGATCGCCCGTACTACGAACGCTGCTTCCGCGATCCCGTGTCGAGGCAGGTCGTGGACGAGGTCCACGATGCGGGACGCGTCCAGCGATCGCACGAGGACGGCCTTCATCTGGGCCGCGTATGCGGACCCGACGTCGGTGGAAAGGGTGACCAGACGGGAAGCGAACCGGCCCCGACGGGGCGCCATGGCAGGCGGACGGACGTGCGCCGCCTACGACTTCATGATGGCGACCAGGAAGATCCCGACCGCTACCAGCGCGCCGATGACCGCCGCTACGATGACGAGGAACGACTCCCAGAGGAGCGACGTGAGCTGGTGCTTCGTCCCGCCGTCGAGCCAGCCCACCGAGTACGTGTACCCGACCAGCAGGACCACGACCAGCCCGCCGACCAGCAGACCGACGCCGACCATGCGGCTCTTCCCGCTTCCGAAGTAGGCGGTGAAGATGCCTGCGAGGATTAGGAAGAGCGAGAAGACGAGGAGCAGGATCGCTAGGAATTGCCAGCCACCGACGTTCAGCGACGTTGCTACGAGTTCGAACATCCTCTTCCTTCTAGAATTTGATTCCCGTAAGGGTCTTTGTGTCGATGACGCCGGCGACGGACCGGATCTTGTCGACGACCAGGAGGCCGAGCGCGTTGAAGTCCTCGGCTTCGACCTTCGCGATCAGGTCGTACTCCCCGAAGAGGGGGTGCAGCTCCACGATTCCCTTAACGCGGAGTAGCTCCGTGTACACTTCGTGCTCCTTGGCGGGGGCGGTGCTGATAAGGACGAAACCGATCGCCACGCGCAGTACACTCTCTTGACGGCCCGCGACACGGTCCCCCCTTAATAAGCGTGTCGAGAACCGCGGCCTCGCTCGGCGGCAAGGGCGCCTCCCGGGGCCCGTCGCAGCCAGTCGAGTCGCGGGCGCTTAAGTAAGCCGCACTTAGCCCCGGGCCGTCTGCATGAAGGTCCCCATTCGCACGTGGCCCGGTCGGCTCATCGCGCGGCCGTGGCTGCTGGGCTTCGTTCCCATCAACGCGGCGACGGCAGGATTCGGCGTGGTCCTTCCGCTGCTGATCCTCATCACCCTGCACGGGTCGTGGGCGGACGTCGCGGTCGCGGCCACGCTGTTCAACGCGGCGGTGATCCTCTCCTCCGTCCTCTGGGGGCACCTCGCCGACCGCTACCCGATGCGCCGCACGTTCCTCGTAATCAACTACGCGGGGTACGCGGGCCTCTACGCAATCCTCACGCACGTTGGTTCCCTCCCCGAGCTCTACGCCGCCTACGCGGTGATCGGGGCGATCGCGCCCGCCGGCGCCAGCGCCTCGAACCTCCTGATCCTCGAGAAGTTCACGGAGTCCGAGCGGGCCACGGCGTTCGCGTCGTTCCAGGAGATGAGCATGATCGGCTCGGTGGTGGGTCTGGTCATCGGGTACTTCTGGACGCTCGCGAACGACTCGCTCCTCACGCTCCTCTACGTACTCGCCGGCCTCGCGCTCGCGAGCGCGGTGGCGATATGGTTCGGCATCACGGACTCGAAGCGCACGCTCACGACCGCGAGCGTCGTCCGACACCCGGAGAGCCTGTTCTCGCGGCTGCGTCCGGTGCTCTCGTTCCAGTTGGCCATCCCGTTCTTCCCCCACCGCCCCCGGCTTCGACCCGCCCCGATCGCCCGGTTCCGGAAATGGGCGCGCGAGGAGCTCCACCACGAGCTCCCTCTCATCATGGTCGCCTCGTTCCTGTTCAATCTCTCGGCGAACCTGTTCAACATCTCCTACACGCCCTACCTCTACGCCGCCGGCCTCGCGGCCTCCTCCATCTTCCTCGTCAACATCTCGAACAACGTCACCCAGACGGTGGTCTTCCCGCTGACCGGCGGCCTCGCGAACCGGGTGGGCGCGGACCGGCTCGTCCAGCGCTCGACGTACCTCCGGGCGATCGGATACCTCGCCACCGGGGGGTTCACGCTCTTCGCCCTCGCGAGGAGCGCCTCGTTCGGGGCGAACATCCTCGTCTACGCCCTCCTCGGGGGTGCCATAGCCGTCTACACGACAGCGAGCTCCCTGATGCTGTTCCGCGGCCTCGCGGGCCGGGACGCGGGGAGCCTCCTCGGGGTCAACAGCGCCCTCGGCGGCGGGGCGGCCGTCGCGGGAGCCGGCCTCGCGGGGGTCCTCGCCCTGTTCGGGAGCTTCCGGCTCGTCTTCCTGGTCTCGGGCGGTCTCCTGCTCGCCTCGCTCCCTCTCTGGACCGCCGCCTCCATCGCGTACGCACGACGGCGCTACACGCCGGCCGTTCCCCCGGATCGCGGCGGCGACCCTCCGGCGACCGTCGGCGTATCCGACGGGTTCGTGGCCGCGAAAGCGCATTAATCTGGGTCGGGTCACCCTCCCGGTCAGAACCATGGAACCCTCCGTCGTGCAGCGGGGCCTCGAGGACGTAGTCGCCCTCGAGTCCCGCATCTGCTTCATTGATGGGAAGCAGGGGCGGCTCATCTACCGCGGGTACGACATCCGGGAACTCACGGCGCGCTCGACCTTCGAGGAGGTCGCGTACCTCCTGTGGTACAGCCGGCTTCCTACGTCCACCCAGCTCGCCGAGCTCAAGCGCCGGATGGCGGAACTCCGGACCGTTCCGGACTCCCTCGCCAAGGTGATCGATTCCCTTCCCGCGGACGCGGCTCCGATGGACATGCTGAGAACGGCCGTCAGCTCGCTCGCGCTGTTCGAGCCCCAGGAGACTCGCCCCGGGCCGAGCTCGATCGGCGGCGCGCAGCGCCTCACCGCCGTCCTTCCCACGATCCTCGGCCGCTTCCACCGACGCCGGACCGGCGGCAAGGCGATCGTGCCCCGGCCGGACCTCTCCCAGGCCGCGTACACTCTCTATGCGCTCGCGGACCGCGAGCCGAGCGACCTCGACGCGCACGCGTTCGACGTCGCGCTCATCCTGCACGCGGACCACGAGCTCAACGCATCGACCTTCGCCGCCCGCGTCACCGCGTCGACCCTGAGCGACCTCTACAGTTCGGTCACGAGCGCGATCGGGACCCTGAAGGGACCCCTCCACGGCGGAGCGAACGAGCGGGTGATGGAGCTCCTCAATGAGATCGGCGAACCATCCCGCGCCGAGGGCATCGTGCGTGCGAAGCTCGCCCGCCACGAGAGGATCATGGGGTTCGGCCACCGTGTCTACAAGGTGGAAGACCCCCGCGCTACGATCCTGCGCGAATGGCTGCGGCGGGTCGGGGAGGAGAAGGGGAACCTGCGTTACTACGATCTGCTCGCGAAGATCAAGGACGTCGTGCACCACGAGAAGGGGCTCTACCCCAACCTCGACTTCTACTCGGGGTCGGTCTACTCCCTGCTCGGGATACCGCACGACCTGTTCACGCCGATCTTCGCGTCGAGCCGCGTCGCGGGATGGACGGCACACGTGCTCGAGGAGTACGACGACCTCCGCCTCATTCGGCCGACGGCGAAGTACATCGGGGCGACCGACCTCAGCTACGTGCCGATCGACCAGCGGACCTAGGCGCGCGCGCACTCGGCCGGCTTCGGCCGGGCCGCTTCCGGGGTCCCGCCCGTACGACGCGCATGAGCGTGTATCGGAGGTCCGGCCGGTGCTCGAGGCGCGCCTCGACGTCGACCGTCCCGTACGCGAGGACGACCGTGACGTCCAGCATCTCCGGCGAGAGGTATCGGTAGGCGTAACGCCCCCGGCCGAGCGGGGGCCCCCGCTCGGGGCGGACCGAGACCCGGACCTCCCGGACGAACGGCTGCAGGCCGACCGCCGCCTCGATGACGCGGGCGAGCGCGGGCGCGGTCGCGGAGGAGACCGGCATGCCCACGTACTGGTGGAACACGCCCCCGAGCTTGATCCCCGCCTCGAAGAGCAGAGCCTCCCGCCGAGAAAGCGACGGTGTGGCCGGGTCTCGGGGTCGCACGGTCGTTCACCCGGAGGCGGGTCGGTCCCTCGGAACGAGGAACGGCCCGAGGAGATAGTAGCTCGCCACCCCGACGAGGAGTCCGATCGACGCGATGTCCGCGAACAGGTAGAGCGCCGAGCCGGGCGGTGGGCGGAACTGGAGGGGCACGAGCGCGAGCCCCGCCAGGACCCCCGTTGCGGCCGCGACGAAACGGAACGGTGAGCCCCGGCGGACCTTCGGGTAGGGGACCGGGACGACCATCATCACCGAAAGGACCGCCACCCCCACAAAGAGCCCGGTCGGTTGGACGCTCTGGAACGCGGGGGTGTCGTGGAACAGGAGCGCGACCACGAGGGCGAGCGCGCTCTCGGGCGTCGGGACCCCGAGGAAATGCGGTAGCTCGTGGGCACTGACCGTGAAGTACGTGAGTCGGGCGATCGCGGCGGCGAAGTAGCCGGCCGCGAGGGCGACGGCGAGCGGTTCCCACGGTGCCCAGGTAGCGACGTTTCCGGTGTGGACGGCGATGAGGAACGCCGGCGCGAGGCCGAACGTGATCCCGTCCGCGACGGAATCCGCGATCCGCCCGAAACGATTTCCGGGCTTCGGGCTGCGGCGGGAGAGCATCCCGTCCAGCCCGTCGAAGCCGATGGCGCACCCGATGAGGAGCATCGCCCAGAGCTTGTTCCCGGCGAGCGCGTACAGGATGGCCCCCACGCCCAGCAGCCCGTTCGCTAGAGTAGCGAGGTTCGCCGCGACCCGCCAGCGGTCGGTCATGAGATCTCGACGGCGATCGTCGATCGGCCGGCCCACACCCGTTGCCCGACCTCGACCGCGGGCCGGGTTCGGTCCGAAGGGAGGAGAACGTCGACCCGCGAGCCGAGGACGATCATGCCGAACCGCTCACCCTTTCGCCCGATCGAGCCGACCCGGACGAACGAGACAAGGCGGCGGGCCACGATTCCCTTGATCTGGACGATCTCGACCGGCCCGAGCGCGGTCCGCAGTACATACCGGCGCTGGACGTTCCGGTCCGCGTCGGAGAGGTACGCCGGACGGAAGCCGGCGCCGCTGGCCTCGATTGTCTCCACCTCGCCGTCCAGAGGGAACCGGTTCACGTGGACGTTCGTGACGTTCATGAAGACAGAGATGCGCCATTGGTCTCCCGCCCGTTCGACGGCCCGGACCCGGCCGTCGGCCGCGGAAACGATGCCGTCGCCGGGCGACCGTTCGGGGTCGCGAAAGAAGACCAGCAGGAAGGTCGTGAGCCCGGCGAGGAGTATCAGGGCGGCGACCGAGAGGGGGCCGAGGTACCACCACCCCAGGACGACCACGACCAGAACGAGGGCGAGGACCGCTCCGACCGGCCCGACGAGCCGCGCGGCTCCCGGGGCGAGCACCCGCTCACCCCGTGAGAACGATCTCGATGTTGACGCCGTCCGGGACCTGTATCCGCATGACCTGGCGGAGCGCCCGCTCGTCGGCGTCGATGTCGATCAGGCGCTTGTGGATTCGCATCTCCCAGTGGTCGATCGTGCTCGTGCCGCCCCCGTCCGGTCCCTTGCGGACCGGGACGCGGAGCTTCTTCGTCGGGAGCGGTATCGGACCGGCGATCGCGACCCCCGTCTTCGTCGAGATCTCGCGGATCATCTTGCAGATCGAGTCGACCTTCCGCGCGTCGGTCCCGCTCAGCGAGATTCGGGCCTTCTGAACCATCGATAGCCCCTTCCGCTGGCCGACCCGTCGCCCGTCCCCGGGCTTACTCGCGCTTCTTGAGGTCGACGACCACGCCGGCGGCGACCGTCTGCCCCATGTCGCGGATCGCGAACCGCCCGAGCTGCGGGAATTCCTTGTACTTCTCGAGCACGAGCGGGCGCTTCGGGGTGATCTTGACCACCGCGGCGTCGCCCGTCTTCAGGGTCTGGGGGTTCTCCTCGGCCGTCTGTCCGGTCTTGGGGTCGAGGCGCTTCTGGAGCTCGGTGAACTCGCAAGCGACCTGCGCCGTGTGGCAGTGGAACACCGGCGTGTAACCGACGGTGATGACGCTCGGGTGGTTGAGCACCTGGACGTTCGCGATGAAGCTCTCGACGACGGTCGGGGGCGCCGACGCCGGCCCGGCCACATCGCCGCGCCGGATATCGTTCTTGTCGATCCCGCGGATGTTGAACCCGATGTTGTCGCCCGGGATCGCCTCCGTGACCGCCTCGTGGTGCATCTCGATCGACTTCACTTCGCCCGACTTCCCGCTGGGCATGAACGTGATCTTGTCTCCGATCTTGAGCACGCCCGTCTCGACGCGTCCGACGGGCACGGTTCCGATCCCCGTGATCGTGTAGACGTCTTGCACTGGGAGCCGCAGAGGCTTGCCCGTGGGCTTCTCGGGAACCTTGAGGCTGTCCAGCGCCTGGAGCAGGGTCTGGCCCTTGAACCAGGGCATGTTCGGGCTCGCCTTGTTGATGTTGTCGTCCTTGAACGCGGAGATCGGGACGAAGACGACCTGGTCTGCGACCTTGAACCCGACGTTCTTGAGGAGCTTCGTCAGTTCCTCCTTGACGGTGTTGAACTTGGCCTCGGAGAACGCAACCTCCTGCCGGTCCATCTTGTTGATGGCGCAGATCAGCTGCGAGACGCCCAGGGTCCTGGCGAGGAAGATGTGCTCCCGTGTCTGCTCCTGGATCCCTTCGGCGGCCGAACAGACGAGCACGGCCGCGTCGGCCTGGCTCGTCCCCGTGATCATGTTCTTGACGAAGTCCCGGTGTCCCGGGGCGTCGATGATTGTGAAGTAGTACTTCTGAGTGTCAAAGCGGCGGTGAGCGATGTCGATCGTGACGCCGCGCTCACGCTCCTCCTTGAGCTCGTCCATCACCCAGGCGAACTCGAACGTGGCCTTCCCCTTCGATTCCGCCTCCGCGCGGAACTTGTCGATCTCTTCCTGGCGAATGTTCCCCGTATCGAGCAGGATACGGCCGACCGTCGTCGACTTACCGTGATCGACGTGGCCGATGAAGACGACGTTCAGATGCGGCTTCTGCGCCATTGGGTCTGGCTCCGGGCGCGGCCAAAAGGTACCCCTATTTAGGCATTGTCGCGCCGCACCGCCGAGAAAAACCCCTCGAGCCACCGTCAGGGGGGTTCCCCACGCCAGCCCTATGCCTGCGGTTCGGCTGACGGTGCGAGGGTGAGACCGTGCGATCCACGCCGCGCGAGGGCGGGCCTCCGACGCCGTCCATGCGCTGGCCGCCGCCTCCCCCCGGCCGGGTCCGATGGGCTTGGCTGCTCGAGCTGGGCTGGAGGCAGCGGCGCGTCCGGAAGCTCCTCTCGGTGTTGGACGGGCGGTACCCTCGAGGAGGGATCCTGCTCGACGTCGGTGGTGGCACGGGCGTGGGTGCGCGTCTCGCAGTGGAGCGGTCCCCACAGGGTGCCTTCCGGCGACCCGTGATCGTGGACGCCCAGAAGGGAATGCTCGCCCGGGCGGCCCGCCATCGCATCCCGGCGGAGCTCGTGTGCGGCGACGCGGTCCGACTGCCTATCGGCGACCGGACCGTCGACATCCTGCTGTCCCTCGGCGTGCTCTGCTGCCTCGCGCCCGAGGCCGTGCCCGCCGCGGTAGAGGAGTCCTGGCGGGTCCTCCGGCCGGGGGGCCTGGCGGTCGTCGCGTTACCTCGATGGCGCGGGGACGACGATTCGCCGATCTTCCGCTCCCGGGGGTTCCGCGAGGTCGCTCACCCCCGTCCGGGGTGGACGCTGTTCGAGCGTCCGCCGGGCGGCCCGTCCGATGGGACCGAGAGACCCTAGGCTTTGGGCGCCAGCCAGAGCTCGTTCCCGTCCGGGTCCCGAACACCGGCGTACCAGCCCCACGACTCTTTGGTCGGCTCCACGAAGAACGTGACCCCGTTCGCCTTGAGCGCCGCGCACGACGTCTCGAAATCCCCGCCGAGGCGGAGCATGATCCCAGAGTTCCCGGGCTCGAGCTCGCCCTTCGGGTCGTAGTCCAGGTTTCGGCACAGGTGGATCTCCCCCTCGTGGCCCTTGCGCCCGACGGTGATCCAGTGGTCGTCCGAGGCGGTCAGGTCGAGGCCCAGTTTCTCCGTGTACCACGCCACGGCCTTCTTCCGATCCGAGACGACCAGCGCAATGGTCGCGAACACTGGTCGAGATGCTTTCGCTTTTCCTTTCGTGGGCGCCCGTGATTTCTTGGAGGTCGGCATACCTACCTTGGCTCCCCTACGGCCGCACCGCTCTTGATAGGGCCGGCGGGATGGCGCAACGCTCCCGAAGCCTCCGTTCCAAACCCTGGCTCCGGCGCGGAGTCATGCCACAAGCGATTTAGTAGGCCGGCCCCTCGGCCTCCATCGGCTTCTGGGTCATTCTGCGTGAACGAGACCTCGCCCGGTACGGTCGACTCGAGCCGCGCGTCGGTCGTCCGACTCATGGTTCCGACGGACGCGAACTTCACGGGCGCCGTCTTCGGCGGGCAGATCCTCTCCGAGATCGACCGTGCCGCGTACATCACGGCCTCTCGCCACGCGAAGGCTACGTGCGTCACGGCGTCGTTCGACCGCGTGGACTTTCTCCAGCCCGTCCACGTGGGTGAGGTGGTCGGTTTCAGCGCCCAGCTCACGTACGTGGGACGTACCTCGATGGAGGTCTGGGTGACGGTCTTCGCGGAGTCGCTCTCGGGGGGCCCGCCGCGACTCGTGGGCGATGCGTTCGTCACGATGGTCGCCGTCGACCTGTCCGGTCACCCCGTTCCTGTGCCCCCTCTCGTCCTCGTTTCCGACGAGGACCGTCGCCGGTTCGAGGAGGGTCGGCGGCGAATGGAAGCACGCCGGCAATCCCGCCAGAAGCCGAGGTGAATCCGATGCTTTGCGAAATGTGTGGCAAGGATGTCGAAACGACCAGCCGAGTACGCCTCGAGAGAGCGGTTCTTGGGCTTTGCCCCGACTGCGCAAAGTTCGGGACTCCGGTCGACCCGCCTCCACCCGCCCCGGAGGAGGAGAGCTCGCGGGTCCCCTCCCGGAGCCACAGCGGGGGCGCGGTGGTAACCGCCACGCGTCCGGCGGGCCGTCCGCGAAGGCTCGAGGAACGAGACCTCTACCAGGAGATCGGGGAGCTCGAGCTGGCGCCGGACTGGGGCCGGAAGGTCCGGATCGCGCGCGAGACGCTCGGCTGGAACCCCGAGGAGCTAGCGAAACGGCTGAACGAGAAGAAATCGGTGGTGCTGAGGATCGAGTCCGGCACGATGCATCCCCCCGACGCGCTAGTCCGGAAGCTGGAGCGTCTCCTCAAGGTCCGGCTTCGGGCATCCCCCGAGACAGCGGCTCAGAGCTGAGCCGGCGGCCGGTCCCTCGGGAGCGCGCCCGCGATCGGGTGCCTCCGGCTGTGCGGCGAACGGCCCGTCGGGCTCCCGACCTCGCGCTCCAGCCCCACCCCGCTCCCCACTTCCACGCGCACGAACCCTGAAGCCGCGGCACCGGTCCGCACCGACCGGAGGTCCTGGTCGTACTCGCCCAGGAGTCGGTCGCCCCAACCCAGGTAGGCCGCCCCGGCCCCGAGCAGACCCGCGATGGCCGCGGCGGGCGCGACCGAACCGGGAGCGAGGAGCGCGAGGATGATCAGGGCGCCGCCGGTGCCCGCCAACGCACCGAGGGCCCGCCAGACCGTCCGGTAGGCCCTGCGATCCCGGTGCGAGTAGGGGCTCGAGCGGTCCACCATCGGCCTGGCCGCCCTGCCCGGACCTGCCGGCGCCGTTCCTCACGCGGCGAGGAGGAGGCGCTCGAGGATCGCCTTGGTGGCATGCAGGCGATTCTCGGCCTGGTCCCACGCGGCGGAACGCCTCCCGTCCAGGACGGCGTCGGTGATCTCCTGACCCCGGTGGGCGGGCAGGTCGTGGAGCACGAAGGCCTCCGGTGACGCGCGGTCCAGGAGGGCCTCGCTGATCTGGTAGCCTCGGAACGCGCTCTCCCGCGCGGCCCTCGCGTCCTCGTCGCCCATCGAGACCCAGACGTCCGTGTAGAGGGCGTCCGCGCCTTTCGCCGCCTCCGAGGGCGACGCCACGAACGAAAAGGATGCGCCCGTACGGGTCGCGTACGACCGCGCGACAGCGACCGCTTCCTCGGGAGGCCGGTAGCCCTTCGGGATCGCGGCCGTCAGGTCGAGCCCGACCGCGGCGGTCCCGATCATCAACGACCGGAACACGTTGTTCCCGTCCCCGATCCAGGCGAGGCGCCTCTCCCCGAACCGGCCCTTCCAGCGTTCCCGCATCGTGAGGAGGTCGGCGACGATCTGGCACGGGTGCTCGACGTCGTCCAAGGCATTGATTACGGGGACCGTCGCCCACTTCGCAAGCTCCACCATCTCGGTGTGATGGAACGCTCGGTAGCACACGCCATCCACGAAGCGCGAGAGCACGCGCGCGGTGTCCGCAATCGTCTCGCCACGGCCGAGTTGCAGGTCGTTCGCGGAGAGGTAGAGCGCGTGGCCGCCGAGGTCGTTCATCGCCACCTCGAACGACGCCCGCGTGCGGGTCGAAGGCTTCTCGAAGATCATCGCCAGGTTCCGTCCCCGCAGGGTGGTGCGTTGGCGGGAGCGCTTCCGCTCGGCCTTGAGGTGGGCCGCCTGGGCCAGGAGCGTGGGGAGGTCGGCCGCGACATCAGCGAGAGAAACGAGGTCCTTCTTGGCCGCCCGACGCGCCATCGACCGGAGCAGCGGTCCCGCGGTGAAAAAGTCTGCTCCCTCCGACCCCCTCTCGGATTCGGCCGAACGTTAAGACCCGGCCCTTGCTGCGCCGCGCGAGGCACTGGAATGCCGGCACGTCCCCGTAGGAGCGCGCGCCGCCCACCGGCGCGCGCGCCCAGGAAGAAGAGTCGCCCGTCGCGCGGACGCAAGGTCTACATGGTCACGGGCGGTGTGACGAAGTTCGCGAAGGCCCATCCCGCGATGGACTTCCGCCTGATGGTCAAGCGCGCGTACGACTACGCCCTGAAGGGGATCCCAAACCTCACGAAGGACCGGATCGACGGTACCCGGATCGCCTACTTCTCCGACCACTTCTCGCGCCAGCTGAAGGCCGCCAGCATGGTCCAGGACTACCTCGGCATGAACCCGAAGGGTTCGGTCCGGATCGAGTGGGGCGGCGCGACCGGGGGCGAATGCTTCCAAGCCGCGTACGAGGCGGTCGCGAGCGGACGGATGGACGTCTGCCTAGCAGCGGGGTACGAGACGATGAGCCGCGTCGCCACCTGGAAGGGGAACGAGTTCATCGCCCTCGCATCGGACACGAACTTCGACTTCCCGTTGGGTGGGTTCTACACGGGCTACTACGCCCTGATGGTCATGCGCCACATCTACGAGTACCTGCGCCTCGGCAAGTTCGGCCACGTGACGGACGAACGCGAGGCCCAGCGCCTCGCGATCGCGGAGGGCCAGCGGGTGATGAGCTGGGTCTCGGTGAAGAACCACCGGAACGCGCTCCACAACCCGTACGCGCAGTACCCGAAGCGTCTGACGGTCCAGGAGGTCCTCTCCTCCGAGATGATCTCCTACCCGGTCACACGCGAACAGATCTGCACGATGTCGGATGGCGCCGCGGTCGCGATCCTGTGCGACGAGACGCGGGCGCGCGAGTTCTCGGACAAGCCGGTCCGAATCGCGGGGGTAGGATGTGGGACCGACACGATGCGTCTCGCGGACCGCCCGTTCGGGAAGGTGCCGCTCCTTCCCCACGAGAAGGCGAGCGACTACGCGAAGCTCCCGTATCCGGGCGTCCACTCGTTCCGAGCCGGGCGTGCGGCCGGGCTCGAGGCATACCGGATGGCCGGGATCACCGACCCTCGGAAGGAGATCGACTTCATCGAGCTCCACGACGCCTACGTGTCCAGCGAGATCCAGACCTACGAGGACCTCGGGCTGTGCCGGTACGGCGAGGGATACGACTTCACGCTCTCGGGGGCGCCGTTCCTCATAAACAACGACTACGGGCTCGAGGTCTGCGAGGCGGGCAAGATCCCGGTCAACCCCTCGGGGGGGTTGATCGCCTGCGGCCACCCGGTTGGAGCGACCGGCCTGATGCAGGCGGTGTTCGCCTTCTGGCAGCTACAGGGCGCGATCCGGCGGCACTTCGGTGACGGAACGCTACAGATCAAGGACGCGCGACGCGGGGCGATCCACAGCCACGCGGGGACCGGATCGTCCGTGACGGTCTCGATCCTGGAGAAGGGGTGGTGACGATGGCGCGTCCGAAGGTGTTCGAGCATTTCCGAGAAGTGCAGGAGGAGCTGTCCCGGACAGGGGCCGCGATCTTCCGCGACAAGGACTCGGTCGAAAGCCTGATCATCGAGGACCCGTACTCGATCAAGTACATCCACAGCTACGCCGAGGATTCCCCGTTCTTCCTGGCCCTTGCTGAGGGCCGGATCCTCGGCTCGCGCTGCAGCAACCCGCGCTGCCGGTTCGTGTACGCGACGCCCCGCTCGCACTGCATGATCTGCGGCCGCGCGACGGAGTGGACCGACCTTCCGAAGAGCGGACGGGTCCACTCTTGGACTACGTGCCACTACGGCGGCGAGGCGTTCCTGAAGGAGACGCCCTACAATCTCGCGCTCATCGAGTTCGAGGGGGCGGACAGCCTTCTCCTCGCGCGTCTCAGGGACGCAGTCGAGTCGGACCTCTACGTCGGAATGCCGGTCGAGGCCTGCTTCGCGGACCCCGCGCGCTACCGGATCACCGACGTCTGGTTCGTCCCGACGAAGACCTAGCGACCGGTCGCGTCGAGGGGCGTCAGCCCCGCGAGGGCGAGGATGTCGCCGTGGCCGCGTGCGAACGACGATCGCGGCGTCTTGGGCACGTCCACGAACTTGAGCTCCTTCCAGAGCCGTCCCCGGGACCCGGCGAGATCCCCGCCCGGCCATTCGGCGCGGCTGACGAAATGGAAGTCCCAGTGCGGGTCGTGTGACCCGCTCGTCTCCCGACCGTACGCCTCGGAGAAGACCTGAGGGGGGGCGATCGGGAGGTGCGCAAGCCCGAGCTGTTCGGAGGCGATCCGTCGCGCCGCCGCCGTCGGGTCCTCGAAGAACAGCAGCTGGCAGGCCGGCAGCACCCAGCGCCCCTGGAACGTCGCGATGCGCTCCGGGTCGACCGCCGCGGTCTCGGACCAGGGGCCGGTCGGGTCCATCTGGCCCACGATCGCCTCGTGCGGCTTCCCGGCAGGGTGTACGAGGAGGAAGGACGAGAGACAGAGCCCGTCATCGGGCAGGGGGAAGATGCCCGGGCGGCCCGAGAGCGGCTCGGCTCGGAACCGGGCGAAGCGTCGAGGCGCGCTCACGGGACCTGCCATTCGGTGGGCCCAGATGAACGTTTCCCGGATTCCCGGCGAGTTCCTGACCTCCCCTTCGTGCGCCGCTTCCGGGTCTATAAACGGGGCCGCGTCTCGTCCGTATCGTGCGCGTGTCGAAGCGGCTGGAGTCCTGGCTCCTCGACGGAGCCGACCCGAGCGTACGCTACCGGGTGCTGACCGAACTGCTAGGCCGCGCTCCACGCGATCCTGCCGTGGTCCGCGCGAGGAAGGAGATCGGGAAGGTCGGCTGGGCCGCCAGGATGCTCGATGAGCAGCAGCCGGGCGGTCAGTGGGACACGCCCGGGTCGTCGGGTCGAGAGCTATACCGTCCCAAGTACATCGCCACGAACTGGCGCCTCCTGGTCCTCTCCGACCTCGGGGTCTCGGGCAGGAACCCGCGCGTCGCGAGGGCCCTTGCGCTGTTCCTCCGGCGCATGGGCGGGCCGAAGGGTGGTTTCGGCGGGAGGGGCAGCGAGGTCTGCTTCACCGGCAACGCGGCCCGGACGCTCGTCAAGTTCGGCCGGACGGACGAACCCGCCCTCCGCGCCTCCCTCGATTGGCTCGTGCGTCACCAGAAGCAGGACGGCGGTTGGCATTGCTTCCGATCTCGTATCGGGACCCTCGACGGCTGGGAAGCGATGAGCGCGTTCGCGGCCCTTCCGCCGGAGCTGAGGACGCCCGCGATCGACCGTTCGATCGCCCGGGGGGCGAAGTTCTACCTCGACCGGGGCCTTCTGCGGGAAGGGCGGGCTCCCTACGCTCCGTGGCTGCGATTCCACTTCCCCGCCCACTACTACTACGACTATCTGGTAGGGCTCGACTTTCTCAGCGCCCTCGGCTACGGAGAGGACCCGCGGATGCGCTCCGCCCTCGACAGGCTGGAGGAGCGGCGGAACCCCGACGGGAGCTGGGACCTGGATGCCGTCCATCCCGACTCGGACGACCCGAACTACCGCCCGCCGGGACCGATGTACCCGATGTGGTTCGAAGCGGCCGGCCGTCCAAGCCGTTGGATCACGACCACCGCTCTGCTGGTCCTTGAGCGCGCCGGCCGCTGAGCGCTACATCGCGTGAGGGGGGCCCGTCACGGTGGGCGGGCCGGATCCCGTCGGAGTCGGTTCGAAAGGATCAGCGGAGGGGAGGTGCCGCGGGCCGGGCTTGAACCGGCGGCTTCAAGATCTTCAGTCTTGCACTCTCCCAAACTGAGTTACCGCGGCGTCGAGCGAGGGGACCGTCCGGCCGCTATAAAGGATGGTTGCGGATTCGACACCCGACCGCGTCCGCGGGTGTGCGGCGGTCGACCGGCCCGGCCGACGCCGGCCGAACGCGCGCGCACACGTTCAAGGGCCGTCGAGGACGCCGGCCGTCCCGTTCCTTTATTTACGACGGGCCGCCTCGACGCTGCCACGTGACCCGGACACTCGTTGTCGCCGAGAAGTTCAACACGGCATTGAGAATCGCCGTGGTCCTGTCCGAGGGGCGCATGAAGCGCTCGCGGACCGCCGGGACCAATGTCTTCGAGTTCGACCGGCCCGAGGGTCCGTTCGCGGTCGTGGGCCTGCGCGGCCACATTGTGGAGCTCGACTACCCGACGGAGCTCTCGGAGTGGTCGTTCGCCACCCTGCCGAAACTGCTCGAGACGACCCCGTTGAAGCGGGTCACGGAGGAAGGGATCGTCGGGACGCTCCAATCGATCGTCCGCGGATTCGACCGGGTCATCATCGCCACCGATTTCGACCGGGAAGGGGAGTTGATCGGCCAGGAATGCCTCGAGCTCCTGCTCAAGGTACACCCGTCGATCGAAGTGAAGCGGGCCCGGTACAGTGCGCTCACGCGCGACGAGATCGAACAGAGCTTCTCGCACCCCGCGGAGATGGACCACGCCCTAGCCGCCGCCGCCGAGGCCCGCCAGGAGATCGACCTCGTCTGGGGCGCGCTGCTCACGCGGTACCTCTCGCTGACCGCCGACCAGCGGGGCCGGGGGTTCCTATCGGTCGGCCGGGTCCAGACGCCGACGCTCGCCCTGCTCGTCGAGCGGGACCAGGCGATCAAGGAGTTCGTGCCCACGCCGTACTGGGAGATCACCGCCCAGGGCTCGAAGGAGGCGGAGACGTTCTCGCTGAGGCACGCCCACGGGATCTGGGAGAAGAAGGAGGAGGCCGAGGTCGTCTTCCAAAAGCTCTCCGGGGTCAAGGAGGGCATCGTACGGGAGTTCGTGGAAGAGGAGACCCGCCGGCGGCCGCCGATACCGTTCTCCACGACCCTGTTCGTCGCGGAGTCGGTGCGACTAGGGCTCGGCGCGGCGATGGCGATGCGGATCGCAGAGGACCTTTACACCCGTGGTCTGATCAGCTACCCCCGTACGGACAACACGGTCTATCCCCGAGGACTGGGGCTCCGCACCCTCGCGGAGAAGTTCAAGGACGGGCCGTTCAAGGAGGCCGCGGAGTTCGCCCTGACCCACCCGTCGTTCCGGGCGACCCGGGGACGGTCGGAGACGACCGACCACCCCCCGATCTACCCGACGGGGGTCGTCGACCCCAAGAAGCTCCGCCCGGACGCGGCGAAGGTCTACGAGCTCGTCGTCCGCCGGTTCCTCGCGACCGTCGCCCCCGATGCGATCGGCCGCAGCCGTACGGCCGCGATCGAGCTTCACGGCGAGCGGCTCGAGGGGAAGGGCCAGAAGATCCTCGACCCGGGCTGGTACCGCGTCTACCCGTACTCCCAGCCCGAGGAGTCCGCCATGCCTCCACTGAGGGTAGGCGAGACCGTCGAGATACTATCCGTCGACCTGCGGGAGGACCACACGAAGCCTCCCCGCCGGTACACCCAGGGGACGCTCATCCAGGAGATGGAGCGGCTCGGGCTGGGAACGAAGAGCACGCGGCACGACGTCCTCCAGAAGCTGTTCGACCGCCACTACGTGAACCAGCGCCAGCTCGAACCGACGTCCACCGGTATCGCGGTCACCGAGGCGCTCCGGGCGCACGCGCCCGTGATCACCCGGCCCGAGATGACCCACCGCCTCGAGGAGGACATGGAGCTCGTGGCCGAGTCGAAGAAGCCGAAGGAGGAGGTGCTGGCCGAGTCGCGCGAGATGCTCCGGGAGGCGTACAGCCTGCTCACCGCAAACGCGGCTGGGGTGAAGGAGACGCTGACGGGAGCCCTCGACCGGCAGCATTTCATCGGCCCGTGCGCGAAATGCGGAGGCGCGCTCCGGCTCGCCCGGAGCCCGCGGGGGGCGCGCTGGGTGCAGTGCGTGAACAACCCGGGCTCGTGCACGGCCAACTATTCGCTCCCATCGGCCGGGTTCATCGAACCTGCCCCCGAGTTCCTGTGCGGGACCTGCAAGGTCCCCCGGGTGAAGATCACTTTCCGGGGCCAGAGGCCCGACTTCTACTGTATCAATCCGGAGTGCGCGGAGCACCACAAGGCGTTCCGCATCGGGGTCTGCCCGAACTGCGGCAGCCCGCTCAACATCCGCTACTCGTTCGCAGGGAACCGGTTCGTCGGCTGCTCCGGATACCCCAGCTGCCGCGTCACCTACCCCCTGCCCCAGCGCGGGAAGCTCGACAAGGACCAGCCTCCGTGCCCCACCTGCCGTGCGCCCGTCGTGACCGCGATCGAGGCGGGCCGCCGGCCGTGGACGCTCTGCATCAACCCGGAGTGCCCGACCCGTGTGAAGGCGAACGAGGCGAAGGTCGCGCGCGCGGAGACCGCGACGAAGAAGAAGCGGGCCACGGCCGCGAAGGCGCGCCGCGCCGCGGCGCCGAAGGCGCCGGCGAAGGGCCGCGCCCGTCGGAAGCCGGTCGCGGAGCCGGCCGCCGAGACCGCACCAGGAGTCGAGCCCGCCCCGCCGTGAGCGTTCGCGAAACCGGACACGACCGCCCCCCGGACTAAGAGTTCGCCTCCCTGCCTCCGGCGCCCCCGGTGTTCCTCGACCTCTCGGCCCGCGTTAAATAGCCCGGCTCGGTCGTTCCACCGTGAAAACCTCTCGGCGGTTGCTCGAGCTCGACTCCCGCACGTTCGAGCGTCGGTTGGCCTCGAACCCTCTCGTGATCCTACCGGTCGGGGCGCTCGAAGCGCACGGGCCGCACCTGCCGCTCGGCGCCGACCAAATCCAGGCCGAGGTCACCGCGTTCGCCCTAGCGGACCGCGTCGACGCGCTCGTCGCCCCTACCATCGCCTACGGTTCGGCGCCGGGGGCGAGGCGATTCCCGGGAACCGTGTCGCTGTCGGTCGGGGACCTCGAGACGCACGTAGAGGGGGTCCTGAGCGAACTGGTCCGGACCGGAGTGCGACGGCTCCTCGTCCTTTCCGGTCACGCCGAACGCGGACACATGGCCGCCCTGCGCGAGGCGGCCGACCGGACCGTGCGACGCGAGCCCGCGGCGCGCATCGTCGTCCTCTCCGACTACGATTTCGTCTACGAGCTCCGGGGCAAGGAGTCTCCCCCGAACGACGGCCACGGGGGGCTTCTCGAGACCTCGCGGGTCCTCGCGCTCGCACCCGACACCGTCGGCCCCGAGCGCCCCGTGGTCGAGTACCGTCACAGCCCGTTCATCCCGGGGAGCCCGTCCCCGGAGGACTGGCCCGAGAGCGTGAACGGCGACACGAGGCCGGCCTCCGCCGAGCTGGGCCACCGCGTGCAGGCGCACGTGCTCGACCGACTCACCGAGACCGTTCGCACGCTCCTGCCCGGGTGAATCGTCCGACGATGGCGGAGGCGAGCAGCGCCATTCGCATCCGTGGTGCGCGCCAGCACAACCTGAAGGATGTCTCACTCGACCTTCCCCGTGGCAAGTTCATCGTCATCACCGGCGTGAGCGGCTCCGGGAAGTCCTCCCTCGCCTTCGATACCCTCTACGCCGAGGGCCAGCGGCGGTACATCGAGAGCCTCTCGTCGTACGCCCGGCAGTTCCTTGGCCAGATGGACAAGCCCGACGTCGATTCGATCGAGGGGCTGTCCCCGGCCATCGCCATCCAGCAGCGGGCCGGAAGCCGCAATCCTCGCTCGACCGTCGGCACCGTGACCGAGCTGTACGATTACCTGCGGCTGCTGTTCGCGCGAATCGGGGTCCCCCACTGCCCCAACGACGGGGAGGAGATCGCCCCGCAGTCGGTAGACCGGATCGTGGACGCCGTCCGGCGCGCCGCGGGCGGGGAGAAGGTCGACGTGATCGCGCCCGCCGTACGGGAGATGAAGGGCGAACACCGCGAGGTGATGGAACGCCTCCGCAAGGCGGGATACCGGCGGTTCATCATCGATGGCGTCGAGATCCGTCTCCCCGGGCGAGAGGTCCGGCTCGAGAAGAACAAGAAGCACACGATCGAGGTCGTGGTCGACACCATCGAGGTCGCTGGAGAGGAGGAAAGCCGACTCGCCGAGTCGGTCGCGCTCGCCCGCCAACTCGGGGATGGCCTGGTCATCCTGCGCCGGCCGGGGTCCAAGCGGACGACGTTCTCCAGCCGCCGCGCCTGTCCCCGCTGCGGGTTCTCCATCGAGGAGCTGACTCCGCGGATGTTCTCGTTCAACAATCCGATGGGAGCGTGCCCGGAGTGCCTGGGGATCGGGGCCACGCTTCACGCCGACCCGGAGCGGATAGTCCCGAACAAGGACAAGCCGCTCGCACGCGCGATCTCGGTCTGGGGCCTTACGCCGGAACCGACCGCCCTCCAGCGCTTCGGGACGGCGTTCGGCTACGACCCCCGACGGCCGATCCGGGAGCTGTCGGAGAAGGGCTGGAAGGCGCTGATGTACGGTTCCGACCGGGGGATCGGTCCGGGCGTGAGGGGGCCGGGCCACTGGTGGGCGACCGGCTGGCTCCGGGAGGGACTGGTCGCCGCCGTCGAACGGCGCTGGAAGGCCACGAAGAGCGAGAGCGCGAAGGAGTACTACCTCGGGTTCATGTCGTTCGTCAAGTGCCGGTCGTGCAACGGACGGCGCCTCAAGCCGGCGAGCCTCGCGGTAACGGTCGAGGGCAAATCCATCGCCGACGTGGCCGCGATGACCGTTCTGGACGCCGCCGCCATGTTCCGTGACATCCGGCTTGTCGACCGTGACGAGCAGATCGTCGGTCAGGTCGTGAAGGAGATCCGGGCGCGCCTCGGGTTCCTGGAGAACGTCGGTCTGACCTACATCACCCTCGACCGGGGCTCGGGCACGCTCTCGGGGGGCGAGGCAGAGCGGATCGCGCTCGCGACCCAGATCGGCTCGGGCCTGGTCGGCGTTCTCTACATCCTTGACGAGCCTTCGATCGGGCTCCACCCGCGCGACCACGCCCGGCTCCTCGCGACCCTGAAGACGCTGCGGGACCTCGGCAACACCCTCCTGGTCGTGGAGCACGACGAGATGACGATGCGCGAGGCCGACTGGCTGATCGACCTGGGGCCCGGCGCCGGGGTCCACGGCGGCGAGGTCCTCTTCTCGGGGCCGCCCGACACGATCGCGGGCACACCGCGTTCGCTCACGGCCGACTACCTCTCCGGACGCCGTTCGATCCCGGTGCCGGACCAGCGGGCCCCCCCCGCCGGACGGTGGCTCACGATCCACGGCCCGCGCGAACACAACCTGAAGGGGGACGACGTGCGGATCCCGCTCGGTACGCTGGTCGCGCTGTCGGGCGTTTCGGGGAGCGGCAAGTCGACCATCCTCGAGGAGATCCTCTACAAGGCCGTCCGGCGCCACCTAGGCGTGGGACGCGACACCCCCGGACTCCACGACTACATCGAGGGGATCGATGCGATCGACCGCGTGCTGCTCATCGACCAGTCGGCGATCGGGCGGACCCCCCGGTCGAATCCCGCTACGTACACGGGGATCATGACCCCGGTCCGGGAACTGTTCGCCGGCCTCCCCGAGGCGAAGGCCCGCGGGTTCGCGCCCGGACGCTTCAGCTTCAACGTCGCGGGAGGACGATGCGAGGCGTGCGAGGGGGACGGCGTCCTCCGCTACGAGATGCACTTCCTCCCCGACGTCTACGTCGTCTGCGAGGAGTGCGGCGGCAAGCGGTTCAACTCGGAGACCCTCGAGGTCGCGTTCAAGGGAAAGACGATCGCCGACGTCCTCGGCATGACGGTCGAGGAGGCGCTCGCGTTCTTCGAGAACCACCTCCGGATCGCGTCCCGTCTCCGCCTCCTGAAGGACGTGGGCCTAGGCTACGTCCGCCTGGGACAGAGCGCGACCACGCTCTCGGGGGGGGAGGCCCAGCGGATCAAGATCGCCTTTGAACTGTCGAAGCCGCCCACCGGGCGGACGCTGTTCCTCCTCGACGAGCCGACGACGGGGCTCCACTTCGCCGACGTGCAAAAGCTGCTCGAAGTGCTGTTCCGGCTGCGCGCGGGGGGCAACACGATCGTGGTCATCGAGCACAACATGGACGTGCTGAAGAGCGCGGACTGGCTGATCGACCTCGGACCCGAGGGTGGCAATGCCGGAGGCCACGTGGTCGTGGCCGGGACCCCCGAGGACGTGGCGAAGTCGCCACGGTCGCACACGGGACGGTTCCTCTCCCCGCTCCTCCGCCGCGCACTCGCGACGTCCCCGCGCTCCCGGACATGACGGACCGCCGTCCTCCCGAACTTCCTGCGTTCGTTCCGGCGAGCCAGCTGGCGGCGGAGACGCAGGAGGGGTTCCGCGCGGGACCCGACCTGCCGGGCGCCTACCTGTTCCGGTCCGCGGCGGGCGAGGTCATCTACGTCGGGAAGGCCCGGAGCCTTCGACGCCGCGTCCTCGACCACCTTCGGGCCCGGATCGAGAAGGACGGGTCGATCGTCGCGAGCAGCGCAAGCGTCGAGTTCGTCCCGACACGGACGGAGCGCGAGGCGCTCCTCCTCGAGGCGAGCCTGATCAAGCAGTACCAGCCACCGTACAACGTCCTCCTGAAGGACGACCGGAGCTTCCCCTACCTCGCCGTCACCCTGGACGAGCAGTTTCCCCGCATCCTCCTCGTACGACGGCCGCGTCGCCGCGCCGGCCTTCTTCTGTTCGGACCCTACACGAGCGTCCGGGAGGCGAGGGGCGTCGAGCGATTGCTGGCGGATCTGTTCCGGCTCCGACGCTGCGTGCGCCTGCCCAAGGAGGCGTGCCTGTACTACCATCTCGGCGTCTGCAGCGCCCCGTGCATCGGGGCGATCGACGCGGACGGGTACCGCAAGGACGTCGACCGGGCTGTCGACATACTCCGCGGCCAGGTCGCGACCGTCCGCCCGACGGTCGAGGAGGAGATGCGGCGCGCGGCCGCGAAAGAGGAGTTCGAGCGCGCCGCGCTGTTGCGCGACGCCCTGGCCGGGCTGGGCGCGCTGTCGGAGCGGCAGGCGATCGTCGGGCCCGGCGCGGGCCGCGCGGACGTGATCGCGCTCGCCTACCCCAACGAGCCGTCCACGCTGCGAGTCGCCGTCGGCGCCGTGCACGTCGAGGACGGCGAGGTGCGGCGGACCGAACCTCACCTGGTCGCGATCCCGGCGGACGACGTCCCCGAGCCGGGCGAGGTCATTCGGCAGTTCCTAACGCAGTACTACGGCGGCCGGCTCGAGCTGCCGGACCGGATCTACATCGCCGGGCCGCGACCGGCCGGGATCGACTCGACCGTCGACGAGCTGTTCGGCGTGCGGGGGATCGAGGTCCGGTTCCGGCCGACGGGCCGCTACGCGTCGCTCGTCGGCCTCGCGGAGCGCCTCGCGCGCGCCACGGTCGACCAGGTGGTCGCCCGCCCGGCGCCCCGCTCGGTCCTCGTCGCCCTCCAGTCGTTGCTCGACCTCCCCACCATCCCCAACCGGATCGAGGGAACCGACATCTCCATCCTCCAGGGCTCGGACGCGGTCGGCTCGCTGGTCGTCTTCGAGCGGGGCGCGCCGCGGCGCTCGGAGTACCGGCGCTTCCGGATCCGTTCCGTGCCCGGCATGAACGACTTCGCGATGATCGCCGAGGTCGTACAGCGCCGCTACCGACGGCGCCTCGCGGAGTCGGAGCCGCTCCCAGACCTCCTGGTCGTGGACGGGGGGGCGGGGCAGCTTACCGCGGCCGTATCGGCCCTGTCCGCGCTCGGCCTCGCCGACCGGATCCCGGCGATCGGGCTCGCGAAGCGGGAGGAGGAGATCTATCGGCCCGACCGCGCCGAGCCGATGCGCCCCAACCCGAACGCACCGCCGATGCTGCTCCTGCGGGCCGTCCGGGACGAGTCCCACCGGTTCGCGGTGACGTACCACCGCACCCGGCGGCGGATCCGACTCCGCAATGAGTTCGAGGATGCCGCGGAAACCCTGGGCGCCTAGGCCCGGCGCGGCTTGCGCGGACGCCGCGGGGCCATCGCGGCCCGCTTGAGGTCGATCCACGTCATGTCGGGAGACCGGCGGTCGTCCTGCCAGAGAGCACCGATGATCTCGCCGAGGTGATGCGCCTCCTCCATCGTGGTTTGGAAGAGGGCGTCCCGCACCGTGTAGCGACCGGGCATCCAGAACACCGAGGCCGTCCGGTTGAGGACGCGGGGAGTGAGACCCCGCACGGTCGTCTCGACGCCCGCCCAGACCTGTTCCGCGTAGGTGTCGAACCCCTTCCAGTCGTGCGGGTGGCGGCGTGGTTCTTCGAAGAGCGTTCGCAGTTGCCGTTCGGAGTTGCGTCCGCGGACGATGTAGACGAGCCAGACCTCCTGGACGTTGAGGATGTGGACGAGGGTGTCGAAGAGTGACTCGTGCCCGATCCCCCGACGCCGCGTGGCGGCCTTCCCCGGGAGGCCACGGACCCTGCGGGCGAACCGACCGAAGACGGCCCGGTTGTATTCGAACAGGGCAACGGCCCCTTCGGGCGAGAGCGGTGCCGAGCGCGCCGTCACGGTCCGTGCGGCGCGCCGGGTCGTCATCCCCGTTCGGCCCGTCTAGCGCGACGAGCCTTTCTTGTCGGGCGTGCCGATGAACGGAAGGCCCGAAACGCGGCGCGCCACCTCGCTCGTGGTGAGGCGTCGCAGCTCCGTCTCCGGTTCGAGGATCGAGGCGTCCAGCGCCTCTGGCGGGAACGGGGTCGGGGAGCCTTCTGCGACCGCCTGTACGGCGAACCGGAACGCGGTCTCCTCGTTCGCCTTCTCGGGGAGCTTCTCCTCAAGGAAGTCCGCGACCGCGCGCCGATTGCGGCCGATCGCGTAGGCCTTCCAGCCGATGGTCGCGCCGCTGGGGTCGAGCTCAATGAGCCCGGCGTTCCGGCCGTTGAACCCTCCGAGGAGGAGCGAGACCGCGAACGGGCGGGTACCGCCGAACTGGGTGTACTGCTGAAGGAGCGTGCCGAGCGCGTGCCCGAGCACCGAGTACGGCGCGGGCTCCCCGTAGGAGAGGCGGTGGCGCTGGGCCTCCACGCGGAGGAACTCGACCAGTACCCGCGAGTCCGCGATCAGCCCGGCGGTCACGCACCCGAGTCCGGTGTCGATCGCGAAGCTCTTCTCGATGGAGCCCGATTCGGCGAGGGAGCTCACCGGGAGGTTGCGGTAGGCGACGAACACGATCCCGCCCTCGTAGGTGACGGCGACGGCCGTCCCTCCCATCTGGATCGCCTGGAGGGCGTACTCCACCTGGAACAGTCGCCCGTCGGGCGAGAACACGGTGCTCGCGCGGTCGTAGGCCATCTGGCCCGGCTGCATCTCCATCGGTGTCTTTCCCCCGAGATCGAGGATTCCGTAACGGGTGGGGCATTTGAGGCTGAGCCTTCGGTCCCCTTGGCCCCACTTGGTGGCGTGGCTCCACCGTGGTGAAGCGCCGGGGGGTCTCCCGACCGCCCGCGGCTCTTCGAAACCCTTAAGCCCGGGGCGAGGGGTCGACTCCCCGATGGTCGGCGAGGCACTGCACCGGCTCCCGATGGCGTCCAGCCACCGGGGCGCGCTCTCCGAGGCCTGCCAGCAGTGCAGCGAGGGGCGCAAGATGGTCCTCTTCGTCACGGGCCTCTGCCGGTTCCGTTGCTTCTACTGCCCCGTCTCTCCCACGCGCAACCAGCACGACGTCGTCTACGCGAACGAGCGCCGGGTCGAGGTCGACCAGGACGTGATCGACGAGGCGCGCTCGATCGGCGCCGCCGGCACGGGGATCACCGGCGGCGACCCCCTGGGTGTGGTGGACCGGGTCGAGCATTACGTCCGCCTCCTCAAGGAGGCGTTCGGACCGTCCCACAACATCCACCTCTACACCCACGAGCCGAACGCCGAGAAACTGCGGACGCTGGCCGCCGCGGGCCTCGACGAGTTCCGCCTCCACATCCCGCACTACCTCTGGGGGCCGCTGGCGGGCGACGGCAGCGCTTACCGCGCCGTCCTCGAGGAAGCACCCAGCTGGGGCGTGCGCCGGGGCGTGGAGATCCCCGTCCTGCCCGAGAAGGAGAAGGAACTGCGCAGCCTCCTTCGCGCCCTCGACCGGATCGGGGTCGATTTCGTCAACCTGAACGAGCTCGAGTTCTCGGAGACCAACGAGGAGACGATGCGCTCGAGAGGGTACCGGGTCGACGCGTGGAACGGCTGGGGCGTCCGCGGCAGCCGCGCGACCGCCGAGCGTCTCGTCCGCGAGATGCACCTCTCCATCCCGGTCCACTACTGCTCCTCCCGGTTCAAGGACGGGGTCCAGCTCCGCCAGCGGCTGTTGCGCCGCGCCGAGCGGACCGCCCCGGCGTTCGCCGAGCGGACACCCGACGGCACGGTCGTCTACGGCGTGGTCGAGGCGCCGGTGGGCGGGGACCTTCCCCGGTGGGCCGCGCGCGTCGCGCGACGGATCGGGGCGACCGAGGGCAGCTATCGCCTCGACGTCCCGCGTCGGCGAGTGGAGCTCGCGCCCGAGGCCCTGCGGCGGGTCGCCCGGCGACTGCCCTGGCCGGCGTTCGAGGTCGAGGAGTACCCGACGTCGGACGCGCTCGAGGTCGAGCGGGCTCCCCTCAACGCCTCCAGCCGGCTCCGGCTCGGTGTCGGGGACGGCGGAACGTAGCCCTCGTCGCACAGGTGCCCTCCGTACGTCAGGTACCGGACGTCGCCTCTCCGGTTCTTGATCGAGCAGGGGCCCCAGCCGTCGTCCTCGGCCCCGTACCACATCGGGCAGTCCTGGCAGTGCAGCGTTACGATCCCGGCGGTCTTCGGCCCGCGGGACGGGACCTGGGGTGCGGGCGTCACGACCCGCCCTCGCCCCGGACGAGGAGCTTCCAGGACCTCACGGTACTGGCCATCAGCTCGGCGACGGTGACGGGCCCGACCCCGCCGGGGATCGGAGTGAGCGAGCCGGCCCAGCCCTCGAGCGACGCGGCGTCCGCGTCGCCCACGCCCCGGCTCGCCCCCGGGCGGTCAGGGTCCGACACGCTCGAGAGGCCCACGTCGACGACGTGAGCCCCTTCGGGCACGACGGTGCGGTCGAGCAAGCCCGCACGGCCCACGCACGAGAAGATCGTGCGGGCCCCGGCGAGCGAGCGCGCCATGTCGTGCGATTTCGAGTGGACGACCGTCACGGTCGCGTTGCCTCCGGGCGGGCGCCCCGCCAGCAGCAGTGCGAGCGGGAGGCCCACGGTCTCGGACCGGCCGAGCACCACGACCGGCTCTCCCTCGACGGGCAGCTCATAATGGCGGGCGATCGCGAACGCGGCCTTGGCGACCGCCGGGACCTGGACCGGCCGCTGAGCGACCAGGCGGCCGAGGTTGCGCGGGCCGACCCCGTCCACGTCCTTCTCCGGCCGCACCTCCTCCATCGCACGGAAGAAGTCGAACGGTGCAGGGAGCGGGTGCTCGAGCAGCACCCCGTGCACGGACGGGTCCCGGTCGAGCGCGCGGACGCGGGCGACCAGCTCGGCCGCCCCGTCTCCTGGGACGAGGGTCTCGTCCCGGAACACGATCCCGAGCGCCTGGGCAGCCTTCGCCTGCCGTTTCAGGTAGAACTGGAACGGCGTGTCCTCGCCGCGGTGGAGGCTGACCAGGGACGGGGCCGGTGCGGCGGTCCCTACGGCCGCGATGGACGAGCGTGTCGCACGGTCGATCGCCTCCGCGACCGGCCGACCTTCGAGTCGAAGCGTCATCTCGAACCCTCCCACGCGGAGCGAGCTCACCTCGATAGATAACGACCGGCTCGCCAGGGGCCCGTACTGTGACGGCGCACGGAGCCGGCGGACTCCGGGTTTTCGGGCGCGAATTCCCCCTCGACTTAACCGAGAGGATTTATACGGGCCGCCGTCTAGAACGAACGGCGCAGCGACTCCCGTGAGGGCTCGGTCGGGACGCCGTCATGGAAGAGGGAGCGGGAACACCGTCCGGGAACACCGGTGAATCCTCGCCCCACAGCGAGCTCGACGCGTGGGGGAAGACCCTGCCGTACCAGTCGAGCGCCGACGTCGAAGTTCCGCCCCGTCTCCTCGAGCAGGTGATCGGGCAGGACGACGCGGTCGAGGTCGCCCGCAAGGCGGCGACCCAGAAGCGCCACATGATCCTGATCGGGGACCCGGGCACGGGCAAGAGCATGCTCGCCCGGGCGATGGTCGACTTCCTCCCCAAGGAGCAGCTCCAGGACATCCTGGCCTACCCGAACAGCGAGGACCCGAACGAACCGAAGATCCGGGTCGTCCCGGCCGGCAAGGGGAAGGAGATCGTCGCCGCCCAGAAGGTCGAGGCTGCCCAGAAGAAAGAGCAGCGGACGATCCTGTTCGTCGTGCTGGCCCTCGCCGTGATGGCGGTCGTCCTCTACATCGTGATCACGCAGGACGACCTGACGGCCCTCCTCCTGGGCGTCCTGATCGTCGTGTTCATCTACGCGCTTTCCCGCTTCTCGGGCGGGCGGAGCGATTCGGGTCCGGGGGTCGCCAAGCTCCTCGTGCCGCACACGCCCGACGACAAGCCCCCGTTCATTGACGCCACGGGCGCCCACGCGGGCGCGCTCCTCGGGGACGTGAAGCACGACCCGTTCCAGTCCGGCGGCCTCGAGACCCCCCCGCACGAGCGGGTCGAGGTCGGCGCGATCCACAAAGCGAACGGGGGCGTCCTCTTCCTGGACGAGATCAATCTCCTCAAGATCGAAAGCCAGCATTCGCTCCTCACCGCCCTTCAGGAGCGGAAGTTCTCTATCGTCGGCCAGTCCGAGCGGTCTGCCGGGGCGATGGTCAAGACCGAACCGGTCCCCGCGGACTTCGTCCTTGTCGCCGCGGGCAACGTCGACAGCGTGCAGACGATGCACCCGGCGCTCCGGTCGCGGATCCGGGGGTACGGCTACGAGCTCTACGTCAAGACGACCATGCCGGACGTTCCAGAGAACCGATTGAAGATCGTCCGGTTCATCGCCCAGGAGGTACTCAAGGACCGCAAGATCCCCCACTTCGACCGCGACGCGATGGTGGAGGTGATCCGGGAGGCCCAGCGTCGCGCGGGCCGCTCGGGCCAGCTCACGCTCCGCCTCCGGGAGCTCGGCGGGCTCGTGCGCGTCGCGGGAGACATCGCCCTCTCCGAGGGCGTCCCGATCGTCCACGCGGAGCAGGTGGTCAAGGCGAAGCGCGCGAGCCGCTCGCTCGAGCAGCAGATCGCGGACCGGTACATCGAGCGACGCAAGGAGTACCGGATGTTCGCGACCGAGGGCTCGGCCGTCGGGGTCGTGAACGGCCTCGCCGCCATCAACGCCCAGTCCGGCATGTCGGAGTTCTCGGGGATCGTCCTCCCGATCGTTGCCGAGGTGACGCCGGCCCAGACCCGGGACGGGGGCGTCGTCGTCGCCACCGGAAAGCTCGGGGAGATCGCCCGCGAGGCCGTCCAGAACGTGAGCGCCCTCGTGAAGAAGTACACCGGCGAGGACATCTCGCGCTACGACATCCACATCCAGTTCGTCGGGACCTCGGACGGTGTCGAGGGTGACAGCGCCTCCGTCTCGATCGCCACCGCGGTGATCAGCGCGCTCGAGGGCGTGCCGGTCGACCAGGGCGTGGCGATGACCGGCTCGCTCTCGGTACGGGGCCAGGTGCTCCCTGTCGGCGGGGTCACGGCCAAGGTCGAGGCGGCCGCGGACTCGGGGATCATGCGCGTCCTCATTCCCGCGGACAACGTCGAGGACCTCGTGCTCGAGGCCCGCTACCGGGGGATGGTGGAGGTGATCCCGGTGCGCACGCTCCGGGACGTCCTCAAGTACGCTCTCGTCGGACAGGGTGCTCGCAAGGAGTCCCTCCTTGGCCGTCTGGCTGCGATGGTCCATGCCACGAGCCGGTCGGGGGAGGAGGCCCCGGTCCTGGGCACCCCACCCGCTCCGCCCGGGCGTCCCACGGGATCGTGAAGGGCCCGTTCCGTCTCCCGCCCCATCCGGTCGCCGCCTCGCGACCTGCCGCTCTCGCCGAACCGGTCGACGAGGAGCATCGATTCTTCGACCGCCCGTGCTACGAGTTCAACCACCGCTTGCTGCCGGCGTGGAACGACCGCTACTGCGAGCATTGCCGGCACTACCTCACCCCGCGCTGCCCCCACATCGAGGAGTTCCTGGACGACGTGGAGGATTTGAGCCCCGAGTGATATCGCGGCTCCCGTGCGCGGTCTTCTCATCGGGCGTTTCCAGCCGTTCCACGCGGGCCACCTCGGCTTGGTCCGGGCGATCCGGGCCCGGCGACCCGACGACCCGCTGCTGATCGGGATCGGGACCGCCGAAGAGTCCTACACCGTCGAGAACCCGTTCACCGCCGGCGAGCGGTTCGAGATGATCGATCGCGCGGTCCGTGAGGCGGGTATCTCTGGGGTCGAGATCGTGCCCGTGGCCGACATCCGTCGGCACGCGCTCTGGGTGCGGTACCTCGAGGGCCTCCTGCCCCCGTTCCGGGAGGTCTACACCAACAACCCGCTCACGCGGCTCCTCTTCGAGAAGGCGGGGTACCCGGTCGAGCCCTCGCCGCTGATCGAGCGCGACCGGTACGAGGGCGCGAAGATCCGGGAGAAGCTCGCCTCGGGCAGCGCGTGGAAGGAGCTCGTTCCCCCCTCCGTCGCCCGTTACCTGGAGGAGATCGGTGCACCGGCCCGCCTCGCCGCCTTGCGGCAGGGCCACGCCGCTGCCGTCCGACCGGTACGCCCGTGACCGACGGGTCGGTGGAAGGCTCACTCCCGGGACAGCCCGTCCGGCGCCGGTTCCACCCCCTGCCCGAGTGGGCGAGCCCCGCTACCCGTGCGGTCCACGGGGGCCGGCGGCCCGACCTGAACGCGGGGGCGGTCGCACCACCCATCTACCAGACCTCGACGTTCCACTACTCGGCGCAGTTCTCCGAGGCCTCCGGCCACGGCGACGTCTACCTCTACAGCCGGAACGCGAACCCTACGGTCGAGGGACCGGCCGAGGCGCTCCGCGAGCTGGAGGGGGGCGAGGCCTCCCGCCTGTTCGCCTCGGGCATGGGCGCGATCTCGGCCACTCTCCTCTCGCTCGTGCGACCGGGCGACGAGGTGCTCGCCCTCTCCGACCTCTACGGGGGCACGACCGACCTCCTCCACGACGTCCTTCCCCGCTACGGGGTATCCCTGGCCGAGGTCACGGACGCAGAGGCACGGGAACCCGAGACGGCCGTGTCGAACGCGACGCGCCTTGTCTACCTCGAGAGCCCGACCAACCCGCTCCTCCGGGTGCACGACATCGCGCGATGGGCGAAGGCCGCGAACTCGGTCGGCGCCATCCTCGCCGTCGACAACACCTTCGCGACGCCGATCAACCAGAAGCCCCTCGCGCTGGGCGCGGACCTCGTGCTCCACAGCGCGACGAAGTACCTCGGGGGGCACTCCGACCTGATCGCGGGGGCCGTGGTCGGTTCGGCCCGCCTCATCGACCAGATCGACCCGAAGCGGATCTTCGGGTCCCCCCTCGACCCGTTCGCCGCGTTCCTGCTCCATCGAAGCCTGAAGACCCTCGCCCTCCGCATGGACCGTCACAATGAGGCCGGCCGGGTCGTTTCCGAGGCACTGGCCCATCATCCGTCGGTCGTCCGGGTTCACTATCCGGGCCGCGCGGATCCCGAGGACGAGGCGATCGCCGTGCGCCAGATGCGGGGGCGCGGCGGGATGGTCTCGCTCTCGCTCCGAGGTGGAGCGCCGGCGGTCGATCGATTCCTCCACCACCTCGCGATCGTCCATGTGGCCCCCAGCCTCGGCGGCGTCGAGAGCCTGGCGAGCGTGCCCAGCCAGACCTCGCACACCCATCTCTCCCCCGAGGAACGCGCCTCCCGAGGGATCGACGAAGGGTGCGTTCGCCTATCGCTCGGGATCGAGGAGCCGGCGGACCTCGTGCGTGATGTTTCCGAGGCGTTGGACGCCGCGCGGTAGCCGTTCCCGCCACCATTATAGGCGGACTCCGGTCGTCCGCCGCCGGTGCCACTGTAGCTCAGCCTGGCAGAGCGGCTGATTCGTAATCAGCAGGTCGGGGGTTCAAGTCCCTCCAGTGGCTTCGGGTCTTCCACGCCCGGGCTGTCCACGCACCCGCCGACGAAGGGACCGTGGGTCGGGTACGCGAAGATTTCCGACCCGGACGGGAACGGAATCAGGCTCACTCCGGCGTACGCGACGTCCGCCCGCCCGCTGGCCGTGCCGCTAGTGGACTCCGCCTCCGAGCCGGGTCGGTTCGCCCGGACGGATTCGCGCGTCGCGGAGACGGGGCTCAACCTCGCTGGTGAGAATCCCGCCGAGGGGTGGCTGCAGGGATTCGTAGGGGGGTGCATCACCCCGGGACCCGCTCGTCGGCGGTCTGACGGGGGTAGGACCGCGTGGAATTCTGTCCCGCCATTGCGGTCACGCCTTGAGCAGGATTATGTAGCGCGGTACCCTCTCTGAAACGATGCCGCAAATCTCGGCCTACCGGCTCGCCGCCGTCTTTGTCGTCCTCGTCATGGTGGGGTCCTCCGCCGCGATCCTTGTTACGGCGCCGAGATCCGAGGTCGCAATCCTGCCGGCGACATTGTCCCCCAGCCCGTCGTCCGGGATGGTCGCGACCCCGGGAGAGGCTGCGTTTGCAGCCGGTCCGGGGGTCCCTTCCTCGGTCCACCCCGACATCGCGTATCCTATCACATTCTCTGAGAGCGGCCTCGCGGCCAATCTCAGCTGGGCCGTCCTGGTCAGTCGAGTCTCGGAGTCCTACTACACCGATGGCGGGACCGACAGCCTCACGTTCAGCGAGCCAACCGGCTCCTACGCCTACTCGATAACGCCCATCGCGGGCTGGCAGCAGTCGAACCTATCCTATTCCGGGACGGTAGTCGTGAGCGGCGCGCCGGTGACGGAGCCGACCGCGGTCTACACCCCGGTGTCCTACGCCGTCACCTTCTCGGAGAGCGGCCTCCCGGCGGGACAGACGTGGCAGGTCACGGTCGGGGGCGTGCCGCTGGCGCTGACCACCAACGGAGCTACCGACTCGCTCTCCATCCTCGAGCCGAACGGGACGTACGCGTATTCGATCGCCGACGTCTCGGGCTGGCACCAATCGACCCTTCCGTACAGCGGGAGCGTCGTTGTGAACGGCCTCCCTGTCACGAAAGCGACCCTGGTCTACGTCCAGGTGACGTACTCGGTGGTGTTTTCGGAAAGCGGGCTGGCCTCAAGCCTGGTCTGGCAGGTGACGGTGAACGGCGTCCTGGAGATGCTCGGGACCAACGGGCTGACCGACACACTCACCTGGACGGGCCTCCCGAACGGGACGTACGCCTACTCGATCACCGACATCTCCGGCTGGAACGAGTCGACGCTACCGTACAACGGCAACGTCGCCGTCAGCGGCGGAACGACGACCGAGCCCACCCTCGTCTACTCCAAGGTCACCTACACCGTCACGTTCACGGAAACCGGCCTCCCTGCCAGCGAGAACTTCCAGGTGACCCTGGGCCGGGAGGTGCAGGGCGTGACCACAGACGGCGGGAACGACACCCTCTCCTTCCTCGTGTCGAACGGCACGTACGCCTACACGATCGCCGATGTCTCGGGCTGGGACCAGTCGACCCTCCCGTACAGCGGAAGCGTTCTGGTCGCGGGTTTCGCCGTGTCCGAGCCCGCCCTCGTCTACACGCAGGTAACCTACTCCGTCATCTTCACCGAGAGCGGTCTCCCCGGCGGAACGAACTGGTCCGTTACGTTCGCGGGGACCCCACAGAACACCACCGGCACCCTACTCACCTTCACCGAGCCGAACGGGACCTACGGCTACGTCCTCGGCGTCGTGCCGGGCTTCAGCCCAAGCCCAGGGTTCGGGTCGAACACCGTGAACGGCGCCGATACGTCGGTTGGGATTGCCTTCACCGTCGTGACGTACACCGTCACGTTCACCGAGTCGGGCCTCCCGGGGGGAACCTCGTGGGGCGTGACGATCGGGGTGACGACGCACTCGTCGACCGGATCCGCGGTCCTATTCGCAGAACCCAACGGCACGTACGGGTACTCGATCGGGCTGGTCCCAGGATACTCTCCCACGTCGCCGACCGGGTCCGTGTTGGTGAACGGGGGCCCGGCGTCGGCCGCAGTGCCGTTTACGCAGGTCAAGTACACGATCACCTACCACGAGAGCGGACTACCTGGGGTTGGCAAGCGCTGGTCGGTGGCAGTGGGCGGCCTCCTTGAAAGCAGCGTGGGAACGACCATCACGTTCTCGGTGCCGAACGGAAGTTTCGCGTATCGTGTCAACGGACCTTCGGGATTCGAGGTTTCGGCCGTTCTGCCTCCCTCGGGCACGGTTACTATCAACGGGGCCAGCGTGGCTGTCCCCGTGACGTTCCTGCGGGGCCCGACCTACACGATCACCTTCCACGAGGTCGGCCTCCGGACATTGACGTTGTGGTGCGTGACGATCGATTCGACGACCTGCTCCACGACCTCGAGCGTGGCGTTCAAGAACCTTACTCCCGGGACGTACACCTACGCCATCGGTTCGTTCACTGGGATGACCACCGTCGTGAAGCTGACCGGGGTCTCGGTTGGCGCGAGCGGATCAACGTCCGTCGGTCCTGGCCGGCTGTTCCAGATTCGGTACACCTATCCGGTCACCTTCACCGAGTCCGGCCTCCCCGGCGGGACTTCGTGGAAGGTCGCCGCGGGCGGAGTGCCAGGCACATCGACCGGGACGACGATCGTCCTTGACCTGACGAACGGATCGTACGGATTCGCGGTGACCCACATCCGAGGTTACGTGGCGTCCCCCCCCTCCGGGCGGATCCTGGTCGCCGGGGCGCCCCTCGCTATCTCGATCCGATTCTCGCTAGCCCCGGCTCACGAGCCGACCCTCGGCGCGGTCGGGGGCCCGGTCGCGACCTGGCTCACGCGCGCGATCGCGGGCCTCCGCATCGGGTAGCCTCACCTCCGCGGGGTTCCCGTCGAAGGAGCCAAGAGGAGTGACCGTGTCTAGACTGGGAGGTGCGTGGATGGGGACGAGATTCGCCACTGGATTCGTCGTCGTCGTAGCCCTCCTTCTCCTGGGTTCGTCGGCTCTGGTGGGCGCTTCGGGTCTCCGTGCCGCAGGCGGCGGCGCCGCCGGGACCTTCGCCGGGAGCACCGCGGTCGCACCGGTAGCGTCCGCTCTCCCGCTTCCCGGGATCGTTCCCCCCGTCGAGACGCCGACCGCAATCCCCGTGGGCGGAGGCCCAGACGCGGTACTTGTCGACCCGGTCAACAACACCGTATTCGTAGCCAACAGGTTGAGCAGTGACGTCACCCAGATCTCTCTGCCGACGAACACCGTTGTCGCGACCATTCCCGTTGGTTCCCAACCGGCGCCCCAAGCGATGGCGCTCGACATTGCCAACGCCACGATCTACGTCGTGACCTCCGGGTCCAACAACGTCAGCGCGATCTCCATTCCCGACCAGTTTGTGACGGCGACCATCCCGGTCGGGGCGAGTCCGGACGCGATAGCGTTCAATCCGTCTAACAAGGACGTCTACGTTGCCAACGGGGGAACCGGCTCGGTGACGATCATCTCCAGCGTCACGAACCTGGTTCTCGCCACAATCCCTGTGGGGTTCGATCCGGACGCCGTTACGGTGGATTCCGTGAACCACGAGGTGTTCGTGGCGGACGCGGGCTCAAACAACGTGACCGCGATCTCGGGATCGACCAACCTCGTTCTGAACACGACCACGGTGGGCACCGGTCCCGGTCCGTTTGGCGCGATGGGGTTCGACCCTATCCACAACGAAGTGTTCGTCGCCAACGTCGGCTCCAACAATGTGAGCGTGATCGGGGGGACGAACCACACGCTCCTGGCCACGATCGCCGTCGGTTCGGGGCCGAGCGGACTGGTGGTCGATCCGGCGAAGGGGGAGGTCTTCGTCGCCAACCAGTACTCGAACAATGTGAGCGTGATCTCGACCTCGCTGGACGAGGTGATCGCTACGATCCCCGTGGGCGACCAGCCCTCCCTGAACGGGGCGATCGCGATCAACACCGTGCTCGGGACCGTCTACGTACCGAACTCAGGCTCCAGCAACGTGAGCGTCATCTCCGTCGCGACCGATGCCGTGCTGACCTCCGTTCCGGTCCTCAACGTTCCGGACGCCGTCGCGGTGGATTCCACGAACGGCGCCGTGTACGCGGCGGACGAAGGCTCGGGCAACGTGAGTACGTTCGCCTTCACCTCGGTCACCTTCCGTGCCAGCGGCCTGCCGGTCCACTCGACGTGGTCGCTCTCCGTCGGGTCACCCCCTCTGCTGGTGACCAACACCACGGTGCGGACCAGCGGAACGATCGAGCTCCTCGAGGAGACGGGCAACCTCTCCTACACGATCCTCCCGCCGTCCGGTTACGGGGTTGCGAGCGTCACGGGCCTCCGGTCGCCGACCCAGTCGGTGGCCAACCTCACCTCCGTCCCCACTACGCTCGTGATCAAGTTCGGACCCATCGAGATGCTGACGTTCGTGGAGACCGGGCTGCCCGCCGGCACTCCGTGGGGAATCGCGATCAGCCCGTCGTTGGCCCACGGTGGTCCCCCTTCCCAGCACACGAACACGACGGGCAGCTCGGTCAACTTCTCGGTCGTCCGAGGCTCGTGGAAGTTCCAGGTCACGTCGAAACCGAGCCTCTACGCGGCGACGCCCTCGCACGGGGCGGTCGGGGTGGCGAAGCCGGTGGTGACGAAGGACATCAAATTCAAGCCCCTTACCGCGACCGTGGTCTTCCGAGAGGTCGGTCTGCGGGGAGGGACGCTCTGGCAGGTGAACATCACCGGTCCGATCAACATGAGCCGGAGCTCCACCGCCGCGACCCTCAAGTTCCTGCTCGTGAACGGAACCTACACCTTCTCCGCGTGGAATTTCAGCGCTCTCCACCCCCACCCGGCGAGTGGCTCTCTCACCGTGGTCGTTCCCCACGCAGCGGTCACCGTGACGGTCGAGTACACGGCCTCGCTCGTCCGCGGCGGCGCGGGACCGACGGTGGGGTCCGAACGGACGGACGCCTCGGCGGCCGGTTCGTCCAGGACGGAGACGGTGGGCCTGGTACGCCCCGACGAGTGATCGTTCGGACCAACCCCAGCCGTCCGGTTCGCGAACAGCACGACGGGCCCTGACCCCTCGATAGACCGGGATCACTTCAACCCGTAGCGCCCCTGGTGTCGGGAGGGGCGACCGGTCGCGGTTCCGCGAGCGACGGGTCCAGCCGCAGTCCCATCAGGACCTCTCCCGAGACGAGGCGCATCCGCGTCCGAAGCCCCCAGGCGCCCAATCCCCCCTCCAGCCATCCCGGCTCCTTTCGCTCGACCTCGCGGAAGCCTCGCGATCGGAACAGTCCCCGGGAGGCCGCGTTCTCCTCCTCGGCCGCCGCGTAGACGACCCGCACCTCTTCCGACCGGAACCGTCCGAGCGCGTCGTCCAGCAGCGTTCCGGCGATGCCGCGTCGTCTGTGGTCCCGGCCCACGAACACGTAGTACAGGTAGCCCACCTCGGGTGTTAGGCGATCCAGCATCGAGGCGCCTACGACCACTCCATCAGCCTCGACGGCCCGGAACACCGGGATGTCACGCATGGTCCGTTTGGCGTGCCACCGGTAGATGCCTTCGAACGACTCCTTCAGGATCGGGAGGGCCCGTTCCCGGTCGTCGCCGACCAGGTCGATCAGCCGGAAGGGCGGGGTGGCTCCCACGGGTCAGTTCTCGCTCTTGGGGACTACCGGGGCATCTCGGGTGGCCGGCCCTTCCCCGGTCGGTCCTGCGGGTGGGCGCGGAACGGGGAGGGTTGCTCCTCAGACCCCGGAGAGCGTGAGCTCCACGATACGGATCGGCGTGCGGGGGCGGTCGTTCGAGTCACGGGGGACCGCAGCGATCTTCTCCACGACGTCCTGACCACCGCGCACCCGACCGAAGATGGCGTGCTTGCCGTCGAGCCAGGGTGTCGCGGCGAGCGTGATGAAGAACTGGCTGCCGCCGGTGTTTGGGCCGGCGTTCGCCATGGACAGGATGCCGGGCGCGTCGTGGTGGAGTCCCGCCCCGAACTCGTCCGGGATCGTGTAGCCGGGACCGCCCGTACCGTCCCCCTTGGGGCACCCGAGCTGCACCATGAATCCGGGGATCACGCGGTGGAACGTTAGGCCTGTGTAGAATCCCTGGCGGCTGAGCTTGATGAAGTTCTCGGAGGTCTTCGGCGCGCGGTCTCGGAACAGTTCGATCCGCACATCCCCGAGGGTGGTGCGCATGGCTGCGGTCGGGTTCGGCATGGCACGCCACGGCCGCGTGGGGCTAAAAGTCGCTCGGCGGGCCGAGTGGTGCCCTCCGGTTTATGAGGAAGGAACCGAGTAGTCGAACGCGGGCGGAGGGAGGTCGCCGCCGCCCCACGGGATGAACCGCTCACTCGCGTATCTGGGCGTCGGGGTCATCCTCACCGGCATCGCCCTCGTCTCGTTCCCCATCGTGGTCGGCGGGTCGGAGATCTTCGACATCGAGCAGGAGGCCGGCCTTCTCGTCGCGCCCGTCGGTCTGGTCGTTGTGCTCTTCGCGGCGGTAGCGCACGATCCCCGCCAGACGACGGTCGGCGGGGCGTTCGGGAACCCCGACGAGCCAGCGGCCATGCCGCGGAGCCGCACGAATCCGCCTCCCCGCCTCCGGCAGTTCAGCCCGAGCGAGGCGGCTTCGTGCCGTCACTGCCGTACCTTCATCACGGCCGACCTCGCCCAGTGCCCGCGGTGCGCGAGAGCGCGCGAGTGTCGGCGCTGCGGCCGTCCTCTGGGGCTCGTGCTCGACCGAGCGACGTGCCCGCGCTGCGCGCACCCGGAGGCTTCTTGCAACTGCACCGCGCTCGTGCAGGAACCCGAGGTCGCTCCTCTTCACGGGCACGGGTGGTGAGGCACGACGGAAGATCTCGAGATCCCACGCGGCGTTGCGATACCCGGGTCCGGACCCGTGGAGGTTCACTTCGACGGCGCCTGCGAGCGTACCCGGAACGGGTCGATCGCGACCTACGGATTCACGATCGAGGGTGCGGGCTTCGCCTACGAGGGGCACGGGCTCGCCGTGCCGCCGTTCCACGCCCGCGCAACAAACAACGTGGCCGAGTACTCAGGGGCGATCTGCGCGCTGGAATGGCTGGCCCGTAACGGCTACACCGGGGACGTGGTCGTCCGCGGAGACAGCCTGCTCGTGGTTCGTCAGATGACGGGGGAGTACCGTGTCCGAAAGGAACATCTCCAGGCCTACCACGATTGGCTGAAGCAGCTTACGCTGCGGTTCCCGAAGGTCGAGTTTCACTGGGTGCCCCGCGCACAGAACCAGCGCGCCGACCTGCTATCGAAGCAGGCGCTCAAGGAGGCCGCCTACTCCCCGCCGAAGGGACGGCGGGCAACGGTCGTAGTCGCGTCCGACGACGAGTCGGACGAAAACGAGCCCTAGCTCCAGCGAACGGTGTAGACGAGCGTCCGTCCCTCGACCGCGGCGCGCGCACGGGCCGTGTCCACGTAGGTCGCGAACGCGGCGGCCGCGTCTGGAGACAGCCGGGGCGGGATGCCGTAGCCGCGGGGTTGCCCCACGCCGAGGCTGGTGGGCGTGATGATCCGCGGTTCGACCTTGGGCCCGGTGGCCGACGAACCTCTCACGGAGGGCTCCAGGGCCCGCGGTGAAGCGGGGTGGGGTACTGGGTAAGGCCCGAGAGCGGGCGTAGACAGGGGAGGGCCGCGAGGGGGGTGGGCGCCTCGCGGCGGAAATCTGCATCCAACGGGAGGGCGGCTAGGAACACGTGTCGATCTTGTGCGTCCGACACTGTCAGTCGGTGATTGTCAGACGCATGTCATACATAAACACCTACTTCGAGTGGAAAGGGGGGGTGGGGAGGGTGCCTCCTTATCGGATGAGACTGGCGGACAAAGTGCCGACCGATTCGTCGTCGCGGCGACGGACCCCCTGGACCCCTCCCGGCCTCCAGCCGCGACCTAGGCTGGATCGTTACGCTCGACTCGGGCCGTCGACCCTGCTACGGCCCTCCGGAGCGCCTCGGAGAGGGGTGCCGTTGCGGGTGCAGTCCCTTCCTGAGGCCCTGAAGTGGCTCCGAACGGACCGCGCCGGCGAGCCGGCCGCGGCCGCGGGATAGATAGTTAAGCGTGCCTTCGCTCGCGCCCGACGGAGTTGTCCGTGCCTACCGATCCGCGTCCTACGGAACCCGTGGAGTTCCTCAGAAGGGCCGAGAAGGAGCTTCTCGAAACCTCGGTCGAGGCGCAGCAGGCGGACTGGGTGTACTGCACGTACATCACCCCGGACTCGGAGGCGCTCTCGTCGAAGGCGTCCGCCCGCCTCATCGACGCAACGGTTCGGCTTGTGAAGGAAGCCGCGCATCTTCCGCCGAAGGGACTCTCGGCCGAGCAGGCCCGAAAGGCGAAGCTCCTGAGGCTGTCGCTCACGACCGTCGCCCCCGGGGATCCGATGCTGTCCGAGCGGCTCACGAAGCTGGTCGCCTCGATGCAAGGCGCATACGCGAAGGGGCGTCACACCCCCGCCGGAGCGAAGGCGCCGCTGGACCTCCAGGCGCTCTCCCGCATCCTTACGGAGAGTCGGGACCCGGCCGTCCTCGAGGATGTGTGGACCGGCTGGCACCGGGTGGGCCGAACGGTCCGCCCTGAGTTCGTGGAGTATGTGGACCTATCCAACCGGGGCGCCCGCGAGATCGGTTTTGCCGACACGGGCGCGATGTGGCGGTCGATGTACGACATGGACCCCGACGCGTTCGCGAAGGAGGTCGACCGGCTCTGGGCCCAGGTCCGTCCGTTCTACGATTCCCTTCACGGCTTCGTCCGCCACCGTCTCCGATCCGTCTACGGTCCGGACCGGGTTCCCGAGAGGGGCCTGATCCCGGCGCACCTGTTGGGGAACATGTGGGCCCAGTCGTGGGAAGGGGTCTATCCGCTCCTCGCTCCGCCGGGCTCCGACCCTGGGTTCGACCTCACCCGGCTCCTCGTGGACCGAGGCACGACGCCGACCGAGATGGTCCGTTACGCGGAACGGTTCTTCGTCTCGCTGGGGCTCCCGTCGCTCCCCGCCTCCTTCTGGGAACGCTCGATGCTGGTCCGCCCACAGGATCGAGAGGTTGTCTGCCACGCAAGCGCCTGGGACATCGACTATGCCGAGGACCTCAGGATCAAGATGTGCATCGAGATCACCGGCGAGGACTTCCACACGATCCACCACGAGCTCGGACACAACTACTACCAGCGCGCGTACGGTTCCCTGCCGTTCCTCTACCGCGGCAGCGCCCACGATGGCTTCCACGAGGCGGTCGGGGACACCGTTGACCTCTCCGTCACCCCGGAGTACCTCTCGCGGATCGGACTGCTGAAGCAAGTGCCGGACGCCTCGAGCGATACCGGGCTGCTCCTGCAGAGGGCGCTGGAAAAGGTCGCGTTCCTGCCGTTCGGCCTCGTCATCGACAAATGGAGGTGGTCCGTGTTCTCCGGTGAGATCGCCCCCGCCGACTACAACCGGACCTGGTGGGCGATGCGGGCCGAGTATCAGGGTGTCGCTCCCCCCCGGCCCCGGGACGACGAGGAATTTGACCCCGGAGCGAAGTTCCACGTCCCTTCCAGCGTGCCCTACATGCGGTACTTCCTGGCGCACATCCTCCAGTTCCAGTTCCACAGGGCCCTCGTGAAGACCGCCGGTATCGGCGGTCCGCTCCATCGGGCTTCGATCTACGGGTCGAAGGAGGCGGGCCGCCGCCTCGCGGAGATGCTTTCGATGGGGGCGAGCCGGGAGTGGCCGGACGCGCTCGAGGCCGTCACGGGGGATCGTCGGATGGACGCCACGGGCCTGCTCGAGTACTTCGCACCCCTTCGCCGCTGGCTGGACGAGCAGAATCGCCAAGCCCCAGTCGGTTGGTAGGGAGTCGGTCCGTGTCGGCTCGAGAGCAGCCCGGGGCACCCTTCCGAGGGAGCACCAGCACCTAGTGCGAAACCCCCGGGTCGACCATGCTGCTCCAAACGGGTGAGAGCGTGCTACGGAGCGCCTACGCCGTGCTGGACGCGCCCCGCGACGCCGCGGGAGGACGCGGTCCGGGGGTCCTCTACCTAACGAACCGGCGGCTCGTTTTCGAATCGCACGTCTCCCGCGGTGTCGTCCGGGATTTCGTTGGAGGCAAGGAGGCCCGGATTCGGCTGGACGTGGGACTCCACGAACTCCGGAACGTGTCGGTCCGGAAAGGACGGCTCGGTCGTGCGCGGCTGGTGCTGGAGCTGGTCGACGGGCGGCCGACGTTCGACGTGCTCGAGCCGGAGTCCTGGGCGAGCGCGATCGCGGAGGCCCGCCGGGAGCTTCCTCCGTTCCCGCGGGGGTCCGAGGGCGTGGTCCAGACGATCGAGCGCGAGGTCGTCAAGATCCGGTGCCGGTACTGCGGCCAGCTGGGCAACGAAGTCAATGGCCGCTGCCCTACCTGCGGCGCGCCGCTCTGAGGGACCGGGTGCCCGCACGGGACCCTGACGCCCGGCCCGGTCAGTTCTCGAACGTCCAGGCCGGCGTGCCCGCCCGGAACGCGTGGAGCAGGAGCCCGTCTGTCGGTTCCGTCCCGCTCACGGGTCGAACGGCCTCGACCGCGTGGAACAGGAGCTCGAACGCGGCCTCCTCGGCCTCACCAGGGTCTTCCTGGCCCGTTCCGGCGGGAACGTACACCTGCAGGAATCCACCGCCCACGCCGAGGAGCGCCAGTCCGCTCCCGTCACGCCGAGCCCATGCGAGCAGCCGTTCCTCGGGCCGGTCGATCGTTCCGACCCAGCGAAGGGACCCGAACCACCGGCCGGCAAGCCTCCCGAGAAGCGCAGGGGGCGAGACGCTCGGCGGCAGCTCTACGCGAGCGATGGAGCGCAGCGCTTCGACCGAAGCGGCAGCGAGGGGCAGCGACGGCCCGAGCGCACGATAGCCGCCATCGACCCGCTCGACCAGGCCTTCGCGCTCAAGGCGATTGAGCGCACGCGAAAGGGACTCCGGGTGGGCGCCGAGAACTCGGCGCAGCCCGCTGAACGCCAACCGGCCGCGCAGCCCTTGGAGGGTTTCGAGGACTCGCTCGTCCAACCGACCGTTGGCGGGCCTGTCATCCGCCCCTCGGGACGTTCCCATGCCCTCGAAAGCCCGGAGCACGGATTTAGCAGGGCGCTAACGTTGTCGTTATCGAAGGGCGGCGTGAAGAGCCCCGCGGGTCCGTTGTGACCGGGCCTTTCTCCACCCGCTCAATATCCTCCCCTCGGCGGTGAACCTTCCGTGACCGGATCGGTCAGGAAGGAATGCGAATGACAGAAGATGAGTCTGAGTGGAGCCACGGGCGATCGGGATACGGGCCCTGGGTCTGGACGGCCTACCGGGCCTACAACGAGCTGCTCCGGGAGAAGGTCAAGAAGCGGTTCGAGGCGCAGGAAGGCCCGTGGATGGAGAAGGTCGCCGACCTGCTGGTCGAGATCGTCAACGCACGCTGGGAAGGCGGCCGGAAGAAGGAGAAAGAAGTCGGCGAGCTGTTCGCCAAGCTCGACCGCCTGATATCGGAGTGAGGTTCGCGTGAGGCCCCTCCCACCCATTCCCATCCCGCCGATCGGCCCCGAGCCCTCCCTGCCCCGCCCGGCCCATCGGGCCTCGCCGCAGCAGGCCTAGGTCCGGCCGTGGCGTTGGAGGAGCTCGAGGCGAGAATCGCGTCCGCCGTCGAAGCGGTCGCCCCGAGCGTAGCGGTGGTCGAGAGCCTGAAGGTCGGGCGCAAGCGCGGCGGCTCACCGGTCGCCTTTCCGTCCCAGGCGACGGGGGTCGTCACCGACCGGTCTGGGTATCTCGTCACGAACCAGCATGTCGTGGACGGCGCGACCGAGGTCCGGGCACGACTGTCGGGCGGCCGCGAGGTCACGGGCGAGGTGGTCGGGGGCGACGCGGTCACCGACATCGCGCTCGTCCGAGTCGACGCCGACGACCTCGTCCCGGCCCGCATCGGCGACTCCGAAGCCCTTCGGGTGGGCCAGATCGTCCTCGCCATGGGCAACGCGCTAGGGCTCCCGGGGGACCCGACGGTCTCGATGGGGGTGGTCAGTGCCTTGGGACGCCCGTTGCCAGGATCCGATTTCGTCTTCGAGGGGCTGGTCCAGACCGACGCCGCGATCAACCCCGGCAACAGTGGGGGGCCTCTCGTCGACCTCTCGGGGTCGGTCGTCGGGATCAACGCCGCGATGATCCCGTTCGCGCAGGGGGTCGGGTTCGCGATCCCGATCCACGCGGTCGCGCGGATCGCGGAGGAGCTCAGGCTCCGCCGTAGGATCGTACGACCGTGGCTCGGCGTGATGGTGGCCGAGCTCCGCCCCGACCTCGCGCGGCAGCACGGCCTCGAGCCGCGGTCGGGACTCCTCGTTGCCGAGGTCGTTCCCCGTTCTCCCGCCCACCGCGCCGGGCTGAAGCCCGGCGACGTGGTCGCGGGTGTGGGCCCATTCGCGGTCCGGACGGTCCGAGAGCTTCTCGAGTCGCTCTCCAAGTTTCCGGTCGGCTCCGAGGTAGCCCTGTCGTTCCGGCGTCGCGGCAACGTCCTCTCGACCAGCGTTCCCCTGCAGGAGAACCCCGAGGTCGCTCCAGACGCTGCCTGATCCTCGGCTCGGGTCGCCCCAGGCCCCGCGGGGCGCGTTCTCGCCCTCAAATACCGCCCGCCGCTATCGTCCCCTGAGATGCTGACGGACGCCTACGGTCGCGGCGTGACCGACATCCGGATCAGCGTCACGAAGCGCTGCAACTTCGGCTGCGTCTACTGCCACGATGAGGGATTGGGACCCGTCGCCCGCCCCCGCGCGGCCCACGGCGAGGAGATCACTCCCGAGGAGGTCGAGCGCCTCGTTTCCGTCGCCCGGGAGTTCGGCATCCGGTCGGTCAAGTTCACCGGTGGGGAGCCGCTCCTCCGCGAGGACCTCGAAACGCTGATCGCGGGGACGGTGAGCCAGATCCCCGACGTGTCGTTGACCACGAACGGCTCTATGCTCGCGTCCCGGGCCGCCGGCCTGAGGGACGCCGGCTTGAAGCGGGTCAACGTCTCGATGGATTCTACCGACCCGGAGCAATTTCGGTCGATCCGCGGCGGCGCGCTGGCTCCGGTCCTTCGGGGGGTCTCGGAGGCCCTCCGCGTGGGGTTGACGCCGGTCAAGATCAACCTGGTCGTTTTCCGAACGACGGTCGCGAACATACCCGCGCTGATCGACTTCGTGGGCCGGACCGAGGGGCTGAAACTGCAGCTCATCCAATTCATGCCCGAGCTCGTCCCCCAACACGACTGGGCCGTGGACATCGGGACGGTACGACGGTGGCTGGAGGAGAACGCCACGCGCGTCCTCGTGCGGGAGATGCACCACCGCCGGGTCTACCTCTTCGACAAGGCGGAGGTCGAGCTGGTAGACCCCGTCTACAATCCGGAGTTCTGCTCGAACTGCCACCGGATCCGCGTCACGCACAAGGGCGAGCTCAAAGGGTGTCTCAACCGCAACGATGACCTGGTCCCGACCCGCGGCCTCGATGACTCGGCGCTCCGGGCGGCGTTCCGGAGCGTGATCACGACCCGAATCCCGTACTACGGCGGCTACATCTCGGATTTCCCGGCTCCGGAGACGCTCGGTGCGCGGCTGCCGATGGTCTCGCCCTCCCGAACCGCACCCGCAACCGATTAGGGCCCGAAGGACTCGCCTTGCCGAGGCAAGGCGATGACGATCGATTTCGGCTGGGCGAAGAACCCGAAGCTCCGCGTAGCGTCGATAGCGTGGAAGGGCCCGTGGAGCGATGCGAAGATCCGCGCTCAGTTCGAGAAGGTGGAGCGATGGGCGAAAGGTCAGGGGCTCCGCACCGGACGCTGGATCTTCCAGGAGCCCGGCGAGCGCCGTTGGGAGGTCTCGATCGAGGTCAAGGGTTCGGCGCGGGGCGCCGGTCCGATCCGGATCAAGACCCTGCGGCCGGCTACGGTCGCCCGGGTCGTGTTCGACCCGGACGTCGTTTCGCCCCAGGTCATCTACCACGGTTTGAGCGACTGGCTCCGCTGGCGACGCAAGGAGCACGAGATCCGGTCGATCGGGTCCTACCGCGAGGTCTACCTTGGGAACCCTTGGCGCGACGCAAAGGCGTGGGCGCGGACCGAGGTCCAATTCCTCGTTCGGAAGTGAGAGGATTCACCCCTGGTTACGCCGCCCCGAGGAGATGCCGACCGGGCGGGGTAACGCGTTCAAATCCCCGCGGAGCGTAGGAGCGTGAGAACGTGACCGTACCCGAGCCTGCCGGGAAGCCGAGCGCGGGAGCGCTCGAGGTCGCCACGATGGCGGGAGGTTGCTTCTGGTGCACCGAGGCGGTCTTCACTGAGGTCGCGGGCGTGAAACGCGTCGACCCCGGCTATACGGGGGGTACGGTCCCGAGCCCGACCTACGAGGACGTCTGTTCGGGCCGGACCGGCCACGCCGAAGCGGTCCAGGTGACGTTCGACCCTCGCGAGGTCTCCTACCGTGACCTGCTCGTCATCTTCCTCACGACCCACGACCCGACGACGCGGAACCGCCAGGGGAACGACGTGGGGAGCCAATATCGTTCGGCCATTTTCTTCCATTCGGCTGCGCAGAAGTCGACCGCCGAGTCGGTCCTCGGCGAGATCGAGAAGGCCGGCGTCTGGCGGAAGAGGATCGTGACCGAGCTCGTTCCGTCCACTGCGTTCTATCCGGCGGAGGAGTACCACCGCGACTACTTCCGCCGCAACCCGGAGCGGGCCTACTGCCAGGCGATCATCGCGCCGAAGGTCGCCAAGTTCCGCAAGGAGCACGCGGCCCGGCTCAGGCCCGCGGCGGGACCGACGATCCCCGGCGCTTAGCCCCGGATCGCGAGAACCGCGAAGTAGACGGCGAATCCGAGAAGGATCGCCGCCGACGCGTAGCCGATCGCGCGTTGGAGGCGCGGATACCGCCGGGCGCCGGAGTGGACGGCGACGGGGAACGCGACGATCCAGATCGCGATGGCGCCGAACAGCCCGAGCAGGAGAACGGGGCCTCCGAGGTAGGCGAACGCGAGGCCTGCCGTGATCCACCAGACGATCTGGAACGGGTTCGACAGCCCGAGCGCAAGCGCCCGGGTGAACGTCCGGACGGTCACCTCCGCGGTCGGAGAGGCCACCGCGAACGAGCGGAGCAGCCGCACGCCGAAGTAGACCATCACGACCGCGCCCACGGCGTAGACGGCGCGAACGATGGGGGCGAGATTCACGACCGAATCCAGCCCGAAGACGAGGCCTCCGAGAACCAGGTCGGCGCACATCGCACCGAAGCCGGTGACGATGCCGCCCCGCGCGGAACGGGCCGATATCGCCGCGATCAGCGCGTTCATCGGCCCGGGCGGGATCGTGAGCGAGAACCCAAGAACGAGCCCGAACAGTAGGTTCCCGAGCAGTGTCATCGCGAGCTCCGGCTAACCGTCGACCACGGGATGAAACGTTCGGAACGACGCTCTACCGGGCTCGGCCCGCATCGCGAGAGGAGCCCGGGGGGGCAGGGGCGATCCGCCGTTCAGGTCCAGGGAGGAGCAGCGGGGGGCTGTGGGGTCGCGCGAATATCGATCACCTTCGGCTTCCAGAGTATGGCCAGCACGCCTCCCACCAGGGCGAGGAGGAATCCCACGACAATGCCTCCGAGCGCGAACGGCACACTGAGGAACGCGAAGACGATCGTGACGATCCCGAACACGGTCTTGCCGGACGGCACCAGCAGCATCAGCCCGCCCATCACGATGGTGAGGACCCCGATAACCAGGCCGATGAAGAACAGGCCGCTGTAGAAGTGGAAAAAGACCGCGACGAACGTACCGAAGACCGCCAGAATGAGCCCCCCGAGCCCGATGAACAATCCTCCGATGATGGTCAGCACTGCCGCGGCGACGGGTCGGGTCATCTCCGCTCCTCGCGGACGGCCATCACCGAGGCAGTATTAGCGTGGTGCGGCGGAGTCGAGGTGCCGAGGTCGCCCCCCGAACGGTCCGTCAACCGGAATCTGGGTGCTCGTCGTTCGCGAAGGCCGCCATCGCGGTCGGCGGTCGTAGCCCGGCCTTGGATCAAGGGTTGGCGACGCGAGCCTCCGCGTCTCGGGAACGAACGGGCGAACCGCGTGGTCAGAGATGCCATGTGGGGCCGCCGTAGCCTTCCGGGAGGCGCGGGGGCTTGGACCCACCCAGCGGGTCGGGGCGGGGAGTCGGCGCCTTTCTCGCCTTCTTCGATAGGTACGCGTCGATCGCCTCCGCAGCCTTCGAGCCTGAGGCCATGGCATAGACCACGGACTTTCCGCCCGCGGCGAACACTCCCTCGACGTCCGACATCCAGTCGGGGCGCTTCCCCTGGGGCCACGGATGGGCCACCGGGCTCAGGTTCAGCTCCTTCGGGAATCCGGTCAGGTCGGCGAACTCGCCTACCGCGACGATCACCGTGTCGCACGGGAGCGTCTCCTCTGTCCCCTCGATCAGGACCGTCGTCGGTCGGCCCGAGGCGTCCGGTGGTCCGGCGCCCACCCGCTGCAGGACGATGCCCTCGACCTGGCGGGTTCCCAGCACGCGCACGGGGGCGCGCTCCAGGACAAATCGGAGTCCCTCTCCCTCACCCTCGCCGACCTCCTCGGGACCCGCCGGCATCGCTTCCTTCGCGCGCCGGTACACTACCGTAACGTCCTTGCTCTCGGAGAGCCGGAGCGCGGACCGTGCCGCGTCCAGCGCCACGTCGCCACCCCCGATGACCACGACCCTTCGGTTCTTCCGGCCGATGAGTCCGTCCGGCCCCTTGTTCGCCGCCAGGAGGAAGGGAAGGGCGGGGAACACCCCCGGCAGGTGCTCTCCGGGGATTCCGAGCGCACGGGGGTCGGAGGCGCCGATGGCCACGAACACCGCCCGGTAGCCGTCCGCGAGCAGGCTCTCGGGCGTGAAGTCGACGCCGGCCTTCTTGCCGCCGACGAACGTCACGTCGAGGTTGCGGAATCGGGCGAGGTCGGTATCGAGTTCGGTGCCCTCGAGATGGTACTTCGGGATCGTTTCGATCTGGCCGCCGAGGAACTTCTGCTCCTCGTACACGGTCACGGGGTATCCTCGCAGTGACAGCTCCCACGCGGCGGCCAGCCCCGCCGGCCCCCCTCCCACGATGGCCACCCGCTGGTCCCTGGGAGCGCTCGCGACGTAGAGGAGGTCAGACTTTCCGAACTCGAGCGCGGCTCGCTTGAGGTGACGAATGGCGATCGGGGTGCCGCGCCCGCCCATGACGCAGTCCTCCTCGCAGTAATGGTAGCAGGTCTTGCAGAGGACGGTCGCCAGTGCATTGTCGCGGATCGTCAGGCGGGCCGCGTCGTCGAACCTCTGCTGTGCGATGAGCATGATGTACCCCCGGCAGTCCTGCGTGATGGGGCACGCCTGCACGCAGAACGGCATCGCGCACTCGAGACATCGCTGAGCCTCGAGGACGGCCTCCTCCTTCGTGTACGCATGGAGGATCTCCTCGAATCCCGTCGCGCGACCTTCGCCCGGGTCTTCCGGGATCGGAGTTCTGACGTACCGGAACCCGCCCACGACTCTTCCCGGCCGCGCCGAAAGGTCAGTACCCTATAGGTCCGACGGGGCGCACGGCACGCCCGGAGCGGGGGGTGCGGCGGAGGGTCCGTGTCCTCCGATCGGGCCGTACACGGCAGGGTCCCGTCGAGGCAAACCTATTTCGAGCCCGTATAGCCTACTGCGGGCCGATGGCACCCCCTCCCCCAATCGATGCCGTAGGTCCCCGGCCCGCGGAACTCGTCCTGTACCGATGCCTCGTCTGCGGTTTCCAGTCCCTCCGGGGTGACGACATCGGGGAGCACCTGATGACGCACACCGAGGCCGCGAAGTACACGTTCTCGACGATCGTCAAGTAGGCGGTCTTCAGCCCCGCGGCCTCGCCGCGGCCGCGAGCGCGGTTCCGACAGGGTCGTGTTCGCGCCGACCCCCGGCGAACGAACCGCCGCGCCCCGACGTTCGGCGGGGCCCAGGCCGGAGTCCCCCGGATCAGGGCGCCGGCGTGAAGACCATGGATATCGAGTTCACGCAGTGCCGGGTGTTCCGGGGAGTGAACCCTTCACCGAGGAAGACGTGCCCGAGGTGCCCGTCGCACCGGGCGCACCGAATCTCCACGCGCTCCCCGTCGGCGTCGGGGACTCGCACGACTCCGCCTTCGATCTCGCGGTCGAAGCTGGGCCAACCGCATCGCGCGTCGAACTTGTCGTCGGAACGGTAGAGCGGGTTGCCGCACCGCTTGCACGAATACGTGCCCCGGGCCGTGTGGTGCTCGTACTCGCCGCTGAACGGCCGCTCCGTCCCGCGGCGGACGATGACCGCCTCTTCCTGCTTCGTCAACGGTCGGTACGACGGATCCGCGGCTCGCGCCATGCCCCTTGAGGAGCGCCGCCGCTCATAACGCCGACAGCCGTTCGGGGGTCCGCGCCGGCGGATCCGTCCCCCGGCCGGATCTGACGGTACGGCGTTCGAAGGCGAGCGAACCCCGGGGGCGTGGCCGGCCGGCGACAGGATCGACCCCCGGAATGTCCGCCCCGTCAAGACGAGGCTTCAAGAGGCAGGACCGTCGAGGCAGGTGGCGATGGAGCGAGCGTACGAACGAACCCTGGGAACGGTCCTGGTCGCCGTCGGCATGGGCATTCTCCTCTTCGGCTTCTACCAAGCGTACGAGTACACCCAACATCCGCCGACGGGGAACTACAACGTGTTTTCGCTCAGCGGCGGCGGGAGCGGGAACAGCTCGATCAACGGTACGTTCAACGGCCGCTTCCTCGAGGCGTTCACGTTCCTCGGCATCGAGTATCTGGTCGGCGCGTCCATACTTCGCGGAGGATGGAACCTTGTCACTCCGAAAGCCGAGACCATCTCGGTTCGCGTGAAGCCCAGGTCGCTTCAGGTTGAGCCCGTCGGCTACCCCGCACCGCCCGTTGCCGCCCCGGCGCCGACACCCGCCTTCGCTCCCTCGAGTGGGCCTCCTGGGACACCGCCCTGAAACCGGTCCAGTAGCACCCCCCGTGGCGGGCGAGCGCTCGCTCGCCTCCGTCCCGTTCCATCGGACCTGCTGCCGGTCCGACTCCGGGTCGATTCGTCCTCCGCGCCCACACTAGGGAGCAAGGTTCAATCGCGCCCGAGTGAGTGGCCCGGCTGTGTCCGCTACGTTCTGCACGCGGTGCGGCAAGCCGGTCCCGCCGAACAGTGCGGCCTGCCCGACCTGTGGGAACGCTCTAGCCCAGGTCGCATCCGGTCCGGTGGCAGGCCAGCCGACGCCCCCAGGGACACCGCTCCGGACCTGTGGAAACTGCCAAGCACAGATGCGCTGGACCGGGCACTTCAACCTTCGCGCGATGGGGCTCACGGGCCCGGTCAACTACCTCTCGGGAGCGTCGGCAGCTTCGGAAACGGTGCTTCCGTTCAGCCTCTACTACTGCCAGAGCTGCGGGAAGTTCGATCTCTACTATCCGGGCACGTGAGGGTTGCCCGGCGGTTATCGCACCGCTCGGTCGATCGGGGCGGTGAGATCTCCGGGGGCCGACGAGGACGCCCGCCGGTCGCCGGAACCCGACAACGCTGATCGGAAAGCGCGGACTAAAGCCGCGGAGGGGGTTCTGCCTGCCGCCCCGAGAGCACGGAATGGCTTCGCATCGAGCTCAGTGCGAATTCCGCGAGGCGAACGCCCGATGCGTGTTCGTCGACGGGCATCCGGGCTATCACGTGTGCGTCCGCCCGCGCGGCTCGAGCGTTCCGGTCCGAGGAACCGGGGGGATCCCGGACCCGGTCCACCTCTGGCACCGAGAAGCTCCTCGCACCAAGCGAACGGCCGGAAAGGGAGCCGGGGAGGACACTCTCGGGCTCTGGGACGACGGTATGATCCGTGCGCTCGTGGCCGAGATCTTGGCATCGGGCGCCGTCCCCCCGTTCGACTGGAACGCGAACATCCCGAGGCTCCGGGCCGAGTCAGCCGGGCCCTCGAAGAACTGAGCCACACGGACGCCCTGTAGGGCGAGGACCCGTGACGACGGGGCCGTTCCGGAGGGCCCGGCCCGTCGAAGGCGGTGGCCGGGACGTAACCGCGCGATTTATTCCGCTCCCCCTCTGCCGCTTCCGATGGGTCTGCCCAGCGAGACGATAGGACGGCTGCTCGAGGAGAGCCGGACGCACGAGTGCGAGGGCTCGCCGGAGACATGCGTCAAGATCGTCGCGATCGCCGACCTACCCACCCGGTTCGGCCAGTACCAGGTCGTAGCGTTCTGGAACGACGGGGAGCGGCGCGACCACGCCGCCTTCGTCCACGGGGACATCTTCGATCGCGACAACGTCCCGGTCCGGATCCACTCGGAGTGCCTCACCGGCGACGCCATCGGTTCACTCCGATGCGACTGCCGCGACCAGCTGATCGCTTCGCTCGAGATGCTCGGGCGCGAAGAGGCCGGCGTGGTCCTCTACCTGCGTCAGGAAGGCCGGGGGATCGGGTTCGCGAACAAAATCCGCGCCTACCAGCTCCAGGACGGGGGCTACGACACCGTTCAGGCGAACGAGGCGCTCGGCTTCCGGCCGGACGAGAGGGATTACGAGGTGGCCGCCCACATGCTCCACTCCCTCCACGTGGGGTCGATTCGGATCCTCACCAACAACCCGGAGAAAGTGGAGGACCTCCGACGCCACGGGATCAAGATCGTCGGGCGGATCCCCCTGGTCGTCCCGCCGACCGCGCAGAACCGTGATTACCTCGAGACGAAGCGCAAGAAGATGGGCCACCTCCTCGACGTCGAGCAACGCGACGAGCTGGTCCGACCGTCCGAGGGCGACCCCAGGTAGTGGCGGGGCTCACGCGACGTGAGCTTCACGGTTGTGGCGCTGCAGCGCCGACACCGAGAGGAGGCGCGCTCCGCAGACCGAACAGGTTACTCGCTTGGGCCGCTCGGCCGGCGCTCCCCCGGACGGTCCCCCGTGCGAGTCCTTCAGGTGCTCCTCGAGAATCTCCGGAGACCGGAACGCCGTGCCGCACTGCGGACAGACGGCCTGCGTCTCGTCGTACTCCACGTACGGCACGAGTGCCGGCAGGGGGCGGTTCTCTATCCTCCTTTCGGGAGCGACCGCGGCGACGGGTGGGGCGTCGTTTCCGGTCGAGCCGGCGCCCGGTGTGGCCGACGTCTGTCTCCTCGTATGGCACCCCCCAGTTCGTGGGATAGGGTCTTCCCGCTCGGCGGGCCCGCTCAGCCGATGACCTTGGTCTCCGCCTTGGGGGCCTTGAATCCGGCCGTCCGATGGGAGCCGTCACACAGCGGCTTCTTCTGGGAATGGCCGCAGCGGCAGAGCGCGGTGTACACTATTCCGTCCACCATGACGAGACTCGGTCCGTTCTCGCTCGAGACGATCTCGACCTTGGTCATGCGTCAGACCGCAAGGCCCGGGCGACCATAAACCCCCGTAGCCGGGGTCGTCAGCGAGGCGGGTCGGGGTTTCGGGCCCTTCGGGGGATGACGCTCCTTCCGACCCGCCCTCCCGCAAGCTCAAGTGGTATCGTGAGCCACCGTGATCATGGGGCGGGTCCGCGCGGGCGAACCCAATTCCCGCCGCCCTTACCCTCGTCCTCACGAGATCCCGGTGCGCGAGGGTATCGCGGGGTTCCACGCTCGTCCCCGGTGGACGGCCCCTTCGGGTCACGCTGGGAGGCAGGCGTAGATGTCCGACCCCGGTGACCGACCGGTCGTGGACGATCGGATGCCGAAGGGGGGGCGTCCAGTCCATCCGTGCGAGTTCGAGCGGGCCTACGCCGAATTGGTGAAGCCACGGGAAAGGGGAGCTCGGGCTCGGATCGGTACGTGTTCCGAATCGGGGACAGAAGAGCGGTCGTTCCCCGTGTCCCCCGGAGGCAAACCCTACTTCCTCTGCAACGGGCATCTGAGAGACCTCTTCGAGGCCTTGGACAACGTCCGGGCCGAGGAATCCCCGAGGTAGGGCCGGGGCACGAACGCCCTGCTCGGACCGTTCGGGTCCGGAGCGGCCCCTCAGGAAAGGCAGAGTGGACACGGGGGGATTTGAACCCCCGACCTCTGCTTTGCGAAAGCAGCGATCTTCCGCTGATCTACGTGCCCACCGCGGCGGAGGGATGGAAGAACTCGTTTAACCCCTTCGGCGGGAGGTGACGCGTCACGGCGGACGCAGGCTCCCGAACGCTACGGTCGCTGGGTTAGCACCCGCGTGTAGCGGGCGAGCTCGGCCAGGTGAGCCGGAGCGACCGTTTGAGGCCGGGTCGACGCCGGCGTCCCCTCCTGGGTCCGAGGTAAGCGGCCCTACGCGAGCGCGGGGAGCGCCCCCGGGCGACCTGCTTCGGGCGGGGCGGCCACCGGAGGCTTCCTCGAGGTGGTGATCGGGGCAGCCGCAGGGGGCTCGGGAGGCGGAGACCGGCCTCCGCCGGCCTTCGGCGCCACGGCCCGGCGGGTCAGGTGGAGCGAGTGCTCTTCCGAGTCGTACCGGAACAGGTCGGCGTACCGTCCCCAGTTGACGATGTTCTGGACCGCGTCGTCCGCGCGCACGTTAGTAAAGGAGAAGATCTGGATGAGCTCCTCGTCGGAGAGCCGGTGATCAGGGTTGTTCTCCAGCGCCCGCAGCAGCGTCTTGAACAGCGTGGTCCGCTTAAGCTGCTCGCGGAGGAGGGCCTTCCGCTCCCGGATCGAGGCCGCGACGAACTTCTTTCCCATGTCGGTGAACGTGGCCCGCCCGTCGACCACCTGGACGAGCCCGAGAACCTCGGAGTACTCGAGGGCGGGGAAGATCTCGTCGATCTCGAGGTCGAGGTCGCGCGCCAGCAGGGCGACGTCCTCGGAGCCCTTGTGAGAATCGAGGAGGACGAGGAGACCGAACATCTCGGTCGGACTGCACTTCGGGTAACTGGTTGCCACGGGGGTCCCTACGGGGGAATCACTATTCTGAAGGCCGACCTACTATAAGGTTTGTCAAACGGCGGCCGACCCCTCCGGAGCCCCGCCTGCGGTCGAGAGCGGGCCCGGTTGGGTGATCAGCGAGTAGACCTTGTCGGTGAGGTCGTAGAACGCGGGGGACTTCCGGTCCCGCGGCCGGGGAAGGTCGACGATCACCTCCGCGAGAACGCGTCCCGGCCGGCGGGAGAGGACCACGATGCGGTCGGCGAGCTGGATCGCCTCCTCGATGTTGTGCGTCACGAGCAGGACGGCGTCCGGAGGAAGCTGGGGGTCCCGCCACAGCTGGAGGATCTCTTCCCGGAGGCTCTCCGCCGTGAGCGCGTCGAGAGCGCTGAACGGCTCGTCCATCAACAGGACCTCGGGCTCGACCGCGAGCGCGCGGGCGAGCCCGACCCGCTGGCGCATCCCGCCCGACAGCTCGCGGGGGTACGCCTCCTGAAAGCCGTCGAGACCGGTGACCGAGATGTAGCGCTCGACCTGGGACGCGATGCGGGCCTTGTCCCAGTTGAGGGCCTCCAGCCCGAACGCGACGTTCTGCGCTACCGTGAGCCACGGAAAGAGGGCGAAATTCTGGAACACCATGGCCATGTGCCCGCAAACGGTGTCCACGCCTTTGTCGTGGAACGAGATCCGGCCCCCGGTCGGGTGGTCGAGTCCTTGGATGAGCCGGAGCAGCGTGGACTTGCCACAGCCGGACGGTCCGACGATCGCCAGGAAATCCGCATCCTTCACTTCGAAGGAGACGTCCTTCATGATCGAGATCGAGCCGTGCGCGGTGGCGAACGACTTGTCGACGTGCTCTACCTGGATGAGCGACATCGCCGAACCCCGGTCCCGTCAGTCGAAGCGGAACCGCTCGACCGCACGGTGGTAAAGCGGCTTCCATAATAGCTCGTTGATGGCGATGACCGTCGCGACCAGCGTGAGCAAGGCAGTGACCATCAACGGGAGGCCGTTCGGCTCCGTGTACCCGACGTCGATCATCTGGCCCAGGCCCAAGACGCTCAGCGAATGGGTCGAGTTCACGTTGAGGTACTCGGCGACGATGAGCGTGTTCCACCCGCCTCCGAAGGCGGTGATCGACCCGGTCACGAGCGCGCCGAAGATCCCGGGGAACAGCACCCTCTGGAAGAACCGTCGGCCCTTGACCCCGAACGCCCGGGCCGCCTCCTCGAGGTCCGGAGGGATCGACCGCACGCCGGAGAGGAGGTTGAAGAACAGGTACCAGATCATGCCCGTCATCAGCATCAGGACCGCGACGCCGTCGGGCCGCAGGTACGGGACCAGGACGAAGATGATCGCCGGGAAGAGCGCCGTCGCGGGGAACGAAGCGATGACCTCCACGGCCGGCAGCCCGTACCGGGCCGCCCGGCGGCTCCGAGCGATGAGGATCGCGAGGGGGAGCGCGATCAGGAGGCAGATGGCGTACGCCGACACCAGCCGGAGCGTCGACGCCCCGGTCGCGGCGGGCAGCTCCAGTATCTGATGCTGGACCGAGGACGGGATCGGTCCCGAGTAGACGTGGAACACGGCCACCACGATCGCGATCAGCATCAGCCATACGACGATCAGTATCGAGCCGATCGCGAGGTAGGAGACCGCCGACCGTCGTAGGGGGCTGGGTTTGTGGCTCGGCCAGATCCGGATCGCCGCGAGCTGGACGAGAGGCGTGCTGATCCGCGTGACCCCGGATCGGACGCCGCGGGTGACGTACGACGCCGCACGTCGGAACCGGCCCCGGGCGTCGCTGGTGCCCACCAGGTCGCCCTCGCCCGAGGGGGACTGGTCGTACCGGTACCTCTGGGCGCGGCGGCCGAGCGGTCGCCAGACGGCGAAGTCCAGGATGACGATGACCAGGACCAGCATGAGCAGACCGGCGAGGAACTTGGCGCCGTTCCCGTCCGCGGCGGCGTACGAGAGGAAGCTGCCGATCCCCGGGAGGCCGGGCCCGTTCGTGGTGAAGATCTCGGCCTCCACGAGGAAGAACCATCCGCCGGTCCAGGAGAGGACGGAGTTGTAGACGAGGCGGTTCACCGTGGCGGGAAAGAGGACCCGGCGGAACTTGAGGAACCCTCGGAGACCGAACGTGTCGGACGCCTCTCGGAGCTCCGTAGGGAGCGTCTTCAGCGATTCGTAAACGCCGAAGACCATGTTCCAGGACATCGACGTAAAGATCAGGAAGACCGAGGCAAGGTTCGGGCCGAGGAACGTGCCGGGTCCCGTGATGCTGACGAACAGGACGATCACGACCGGGAAGAACCCCAGGATCGGGACCGATTGGAGGATGTCGAGCACGGGGATCATCACCCGTTCGCTCGACCGACGTGTGGCCGCGTAGTACCCGTACCCGAGCGCGAAGCCGAGGGAAAGCGTGTACGCGGCGACCATCCGAAAGAACGAGTAGGTGACGTCCACGCTCGCGGTCGGAAAGTACGACGCGACCTGTCCCAGGGAGAGTCCCGGAGAGATCGTCGCGGTCAGGACGACGGCGAGGGGAAGGCCCACGTAGATCGCCGCCGAACGGTACGCGGACCCGCGGAACGGGTTCGGCTCCGGTCCTGAGCGGGGACGGTGCGTCGACGCCCCGGGCGTGGTCGCGCCAGGAGCCGCTCCGAGCGCACCGATGGGCGGGTCCGTCGCCTGCTCTGTCATGCGACCTCCCAGGCCGGGACCGTCGGCCGACCTCGTCCGACTATTTGGCCCGGACGGTGAAACTCTCGGTCCCACGGGAGCGAACCGCGACGCTCGGCTACTGTCGGACAACGTTTATCAACGGCCCGACGCTGGGAGCGTCCGTAGCCCCGTAGTGTAGTGGACAATCATGCGAGACTCTGGATCTCGCGACGCAGGTTCGAACGCCGCGGGCCTCGAAGTCCCCGCCGGCCGGAACTCCTGCCGGGGCTACTCTTCCTACGACGTCGCGCTTCCGGTGCGGGGGTGCTCCAGCTCGGCCAAACCGTCGGCTACCGTCGGCGGGGTCAGCGAGGCAGGGCTTAGGACCCTGTTGCCTAGGGCATTCGCCGGTTCAAAGGGTCGGTCGGCCGCACAGGCCGGCCGCCGGGAACTCCGGCCCCCCGCACTTCCCGATCGCGCCTGACCTCGGAGCGTTGTGCCGGCCTCGCTGCTTCCGGACTCGGCAGAGCAGGTCCTCTCCCTCGGGCCGGCCGAGGCCGACGCGCTCCTCTCGGAGCTCGAACAGACCGTCCCGCGCCGGCCGGCGTTCGTGACGTTGGCGGAGAGCCGCTGGGACCGGGCGTTCGTCTTCGGCGACTCCCACGGCGACTGGCGCTCCAGTGGGGAGGTGGTCCAGCGATTCGAGGCCGGAGGACCGGGCGCCGTGCTCGTCGGGCTCGGGGACTACGTCGACCGGCCCCCCCGGGATTGCGGAGAGGGCTCGGTCGCCAACGCGATCTTCCTTCTCTCCACCGCGGCCCGTCATCCCGACAGGGTCTTCCTGATCCAAGGGAACCACGAGACCGCGCGTCGCGTGGGCGTCTCCCCGCACGACCTCCCCGACGAGATAGAACGGCTGTGGGGACCTCGGCCGGAGCGGTACTCCCGGCTCATGGGTCTCCTCGAGCGAGGCCCGATCGCCGTGGCGACCGCCAGCGGGGCGTACCTTGCTCACGCCGGCTTCCCCCGACACCTCGGTCCTGGGACGTGGAGCCAAGTCTTCGACCGGGTCGATGACGAACTTCTCTTCGAGATCGTCTGGGCCGAATGCGCCGAGTCCCGCCACCGCCGCGGGGCCGCGGAACCGTGGGGACCCGACGCCCTCGACCAGTTTCTGGCGGCGAGCGGACTGTCGATCGTCCTCCGGGGCCACGACCCGGATCTGGCCGGCAAGAAGTTGTACGGCGATCGCGTCGTGACGCTGCACACAACACGAACCTACCAGCGATACGGCGGGGTCCTGGTGGGCGTGCTTCCGCTCGCGAGTCCCCTCCCCTCCGTCTCGGACCTATCAATCGAGCATCTTTCCACCGAAGGGCGGACCTTCCCGTGGCCAGGGGGTTCTGCCGACAACGCCTCTCGATGAGACGGCGCGGCAGCTGTGCCCAGTCACTCCGAGCGTTACGTGGGACTGCCCTCGGCGGGAGGCCCGAACAACGCTCCTTCCGCCTCGACGATCGCCGCGGGGAGTGCGGCGTCCGCGTACCGGTCGAGCCGCTCGCGGTTGATCTCGAAGAATGCCTCGCCTCCCGCGAACCCCTCCAGTAGGCGGCGTGCCTGCTGCGTGGCCCCTAGGACGTAGAGCGCGGCCCCGAGCGCCTCGGCCGTGTTGAGCTCGGCGAGGCGTCCGAAATGCTGGGGGTTGGTCGCCAGGAGGAACGGCAGCCGTCGGTGACCCTTGCCGTCCTGCCCTACACTCGTAGGGGGAAGGTCGCCCCGTCCGGCGAGGCGGTTCCAGGAACAGTCGATCGCCACGACCCCTCCCTTCCGGGCCACGGAGCGGTCCGCGCCGGAGAGGGGCACGGGGGAATGCGGGTCGAGCACGATGGCTCGGGATTGCATCTCCGCCGCGGAGCGGATCGCACGCGCGAAGCCGCGGGAGACCAGCCGTCGACCCGTGCAGGCCCGGGGGTGGTCCTCCCCGGCGAAGACGAGCCAGAGCCGGATCGGCCCGCTAGGCCGGGGGCTGCGCGTACTCCCGAAAGATCGCATGGAGCTCCCGGGTCAGCCGAAGCGCCTCGGCCCTGGGCCGCTGCCAGAGGTTGCGGCCGAAGATGATCCCCGTCGCGCCCGCGTTCATCGAGGACCGGACCTTCTCGAGGAGCTCGGCGTCTCCGACCTTTTCCCCGCCCGAGACGAGGACGAGGGCGCGGCCGGCGCTCTCGACGACCTTCCGGAACGACGCATCGGGAGAGAGCCGCAGCGAGTTGTACGGTGGCGGACTCTCCGTGTCCTTCTCGGAGGCGGCCGGGTAGTTCACCTTCACCACGTCGGCGCCCAGCTCGAGCGCGACGCGCGCCGCGTAGTCGATGGCGTACAGGCTGTCGCGTCCGCCCCGCTTCGCGACCCCTTCCCCCCGAGGGTAGGCCCAGACGATGACCGGCATCCCCAGCCGCTCGGCGTCCCGGCGCACATCCAGGAACTGGCGAAAGTCGCGGTCCTGCGAGGGGGACCCGACATACACGGTGTACCCTACCGCGTCCGCTCCCAGCCGTACGGCGTCCTCGACCGTCCCCGTCAGGGCGCTGAACGCCTGCGTGTCGGGGGGTATGGACGTCTTGCCGTTCAGTTTGAGGATGAGGGGGACGTCTCCCGCGAACTCGTGAAAGTACTTCTCGGCCAGGCCGATGTGCAGGGCAATCGCGCTGAACCGGCCCTCCCGCGCCAGCTCGTACTGGTAGCGCGGGTCGAGCGCCCCCGGGTTGGCGAAGAAGTCGACGGGGCCGTGCTCGAGTCCCTGGTCGATCGGCAGGACCAGGAGGGTTCCCCCGCCGGGGCCGTGCCCGTAGAGAAGGCGCTTCAGCCGGGTCCGCTTGCCCGGCGAGAGTCCGAGCGAGGAGAAGGCGGGCCTGGGGTGCCGCTCCGCCCCGGACGCGGGCGAGGGAGTTTCGCTCATCGTGCGTCCCCCACGTGCACCGGGCCTCGCGATTTAACGGTTGGTGCCGAAGGGATGAGGGCGGGCCGTTTCCGCCGCCTCAGAACGCTTTATCGCCCACGACCGCGCTGAGTGGTGGTCCCGGTGTCCCGTTAGGAAAGATGCGTCCGCGGTTCATCATCCTCGCAACGATCGCCCTCAACGCCGCGCTGTTCGTGGCCAACCTCTCGGTCGCTCTCCTCTCGGGTAGCCGGACGGTCCTCTCGCAGGCTATCTACACGCTCACGGACCTCGTGGGCGGCCTGTTCCTCCTGTGGGGTCTCTACGTCTCGCGCCGGCCCCCCGACCACGAGCACCCGTTCGGGTTCGGAAAGGAACGGTTCTTCTGGGCGTTCGTTTCGACCGTTGTCACGTTCACGGCCGCGGGGATCGTTGCCCTCGTGGAGGGGATAGACCAGCTCGTCGCCCCCATTCCCGTGACCCACCTTGGAGAGGGCGTGTTCGTAGTCGGGGCCACCCTCGCCGCGAGCGTCGTGGGGATATGGGTGACGCTGAGGGAGCTCCGCATCGCGCGGCAAACGCTCCAGACCCTTCTGGAATCGTCGAACCAGGGGCTGAAGTCGATCTTCTACCAGGACCTGGTCACGATCTACGGTTCCGTGATCGCGTTCGCGGGCCTCCTGATCGTCTACCGGACCTCCGACTACTGGGTCGACGGGGCGGTCGCAGCGTTCGAAGGGCTCCTCCTCGTCGTTACCGGACTCGTCCTGACCGCGGAGAGCCGGGAGTACCTGATCGGGCGGGCCCTGGCCCCCGAGGTGGCGCGAGAGATGCTCGGCCTCGTGGAGCGGGACGCGCGCGTCACCCGCGTGCGCTCCCTCCAGTCGATGCAGCTCGGCCCGGACGACGCGCTCCTCGCGCTCCGCATAAACTTCCAGGACGGGCTGACGACCGATCAGCTGGAATCCGCCATTGACCAGGTGACGCTCACGCTCAAGGCGGCCTACCCGATCCTACGACACGTGATCATCGAACCGGAATCGTAGCGCTTCTCGCCTCGATCCAGCGCACCACCGTAAGGGCCGCAAGGACGGCAGTGATGGCGCCGAAGAACACGTAGAGGCCCGCGTTCCCGTAGCGTGCGTCCAAGCTCGTGGAGGCGATCAGCCCCACGAACATCCCGAGGGAGATGGTCAGGGAATAGATCGCCATCGTGGTCGCGCGACTTATCGAGACGGCGAGGTCCGCGAGCGCCGCCAACGCGGCGGGTCCGTAGGTCAGGGCAAGCAGGACGCTCGCACCGATCCCGGCTAGGAGCGGGACCCGCGTGCCTGCCCCCGGGTACGCCGTCAGGAGGGCTGCAAAGAGCATGACGAGGCCGAATCCGATCGCTCCGACCGTCATCATGCGAGTTCGCCCCTGTCTGTCGGCGAGCTTGCCGAAGTATGGCTGCGTGATGACCAGAATGCCACCCCCGCCGGCGATGGCGAGCGCCAGGTAGCCCGCCCCCACCCCGACCCCGTTCGCGGCGGGAAGGAGGAAGATGAGTGCCGTCCCGATGAACGCATAGATGGCCATCCACGGCAGGGTGACCACGAGCACGTTAGCTCGGAACGCGGCTCGCACCACGCGTCCGAGAGTGAACGAGCGTGGGCGACGTTCGAGCCGGATCTTCCCGACCAAGCGGCTCGCGACCGCCAACCCGACGGCGAGGACGGCCGCACCGCCCACGAAGACCAGTCCTAGTTCGCTTCCGGGCAGCGCCGCCTCGACACCGATCCCGAACGCGTAACCCGCGATCCACCCGAACAGGTTCATCGCGTCGAACCGGCCCATCTCGTAGCCGCGTTCGTCGGTGGCCGCCTCGTCGCCGACGACCGCCAGGCTGGCGGCCAGGATCGCCCCGCTGGCCATTCCGAACACGAGGTTGGCGGCCCCGATCGTCACGACCGAACGGGTGGTCGACACGACAAAGAGCAGTATCGCCGCGCCGGCCATACCGGCGAAGAGGACCGGGAACCGTCCCCACCGGTCCGCGGCCGCCCCAGAGAAGAGCACCGTTGAGAACTCGCCAATGGGCGCGAGAGCGCTGACGATCCCCGCCGTTCCCAGCTCGCTGGGAGTCGCGGCCTGGGTGTGTCCGGTCAGGTAGAAGTAGAACACCGCGAGCGTGATGCCGAACCCGAACCGGACGAAGAACGTCGCGGTGAACACCGCGAGGAGCGGCCGGGAGAGGCCGGAGGGCGTCGGGGGGCTGGCCTCGGCCACGTCGCCGCCGTCAGCCCTCGGCCGGAGGGCGTTCGATCAGCTCGATCCATACCTCGTTGGGGTCGAGCACGAAGGCGATGCGCCCAGAGCCGCCGGAAATGCGGTAGGGTTCTTTCGCCACGGGGACTCCCTTCGCACGGATCTTCAGCAGGAATCGGTCGAGGTCCGGAACCTCGAACGCCAGGTGGTCGAGCTGCTCGCCGGTCTCGAACTGTTCCTTCCCGTCCCAGTGCGTGAGCTCGATCCGCGCACCGCTCACCGGGTCGCGGACGAACGCGACCTCCGCCTTGTTCTCGGGGATCGTGCGGCGGCGCTCGAACTCGAGTCCCAGCACCTCGGTGTAGAACGCAAGGCTCTCGTCCATGCGCCGGACGGTGATCGAGGTGTGCAGGAACTTCATCGGACCCCCGCGCCGGAACGGCGCCGGGATACAAAGCCCTCGGCCGTCACGGATGCCCGTAGACTGCCCTCACGGGGGAGGTCCCCGGAGGCCAGCTGCCGTCGATGCGGACGAACCCGACCCGCTCGAACTGCAGGATGTCCCGCGGCTGGGCCTCTCCGACGGCCCGCTCGGCGAGGCCCTGGCTGTGCTCGCCATCGGGGCTCAGGATGTCCACCGGGACCGCGCCGTCGCGGCCAACCCACTGCAGCCGGGTGAGCCGGCGGTTCTCGCGGCTCGTGAACTCCGCCCGAACTGGCGCCGAAAGGGCGGGCGCGGCCGCGGGAAGCCGGATGTTCACGAGGTCCTTCAGGCGGACCTCCTCCCCCAAGTGCGCCAAGAGGTCCTTGCGCGCCAAGTAGAACGAGGGTCCGGCCCGAACGGGGCGCTCCCCGAGCTCCGGGCGGTCGGGGTGGTTGGGGAGCGGTATCGTGGAAAGCTCGAACGGGTAGCCTTCGACGTCCACGGGGACCGGATCCTCTACGTACGCGCGCCGGACGGTCGAGACATCGATCCGCTTTCGGTTCTCCGAGTAGAGCGTTTCCGCCGCGACCTCGATGTCCGCGAGCGAGAGTCCGAACGACAGGATGAACGTCCGCAGCGCTTCCATCGAGATCCCGCGACGGTCGAGGGAACGGAGGGACCAGGTCCTCGGGTCGGCCCAGCCGTCGTAGAGTCCGCTGCGAACCTCCCGGTTCGCCTTGCTCTTCGCGACCTTGGCTTCCCGGACCCGGAGGAGCCCCCAGTGGAGGAACGGGGGTCCGTTCACCCCGAGGAGGTCCCAGATGTACTGTTGCATCCGGTCCTCGATGACGAGCTCCTTGCCCCGGAGGACGTGGGTGACGCCCAGCTCGACGTCGTCCACGGCCCAGGAGAACTCGAGCATTGGCCAGACGCTGTACTTCCGGCCCACTCGGGGGTGGTCGAGGTCGCTGATGCGGAACAGGACGCGATCCCGGAACGCGGGGTCGGGGTCGGCAAGGTCCGTACGGAGCCGGAGCACGGCCTCTCCCGGGCCGTAGGCATTGCCCAGCATCCGCTCCCATTCGTCCATCGTCTCCGAGGGGGTCTGGGCCCGCTCGGGGCAGGCAGCCCCCTTGACGCGGTTCTCGCGAAGGGTTTCGGCTGGGCAGCGGCAGACGTACGCCCCTCCCTTCTCGATCACCCGACGAGCCCACGGATACTGGGCCTCGATCCGGTCCGACTTGTAGAGGACCGAGTCCGGACGGACGCCGGCAAGCTCGCAGTCGCCCTGGATCAGGTCGAAGAACTCGGATTCGACACGTTTCTCCACCGAGCCGATCGTGTCGTCGAAGACGAGCAGGATCTTTCCGTGGTACCGGGTCCGGTAGTAGTCGTGCACGAAGAGCAGCCGCCCGTGCCCGATGTGCAGAACGCCGTTCGGGAACGGCGCCATGCGGAGCACCACCTTGCCGTCGATCGCCCCCGGCAGGTCGGGGAAGACGCCGCCTTCCGTCTTTTCCGTGACGGCGCGGCTGGCTTCGGGCCCCCCCAGCCGGTCCAACCGATCGGAAAGCTCCGGCGTGGGGACCCCTTCGATCGTAGCCACGAACTGGGAGACGAACTCCCGCACCTCATCGGCCCGGGGGCGGAGGGTCGCGTCGGTCGCGAGGAGCCGGGCCACGACCGCGGTCGTCTTCGCCGCGCCGCCGTGCGCCACGGCGTTCTCGAGCACGGCGCGCTGGGCGCGCAGCTCGACCTCGGGAGGAAGGACCACGAACGCTCGACCCGGGGGCGGGTTATAGGCGTTCGCGGGGCCGGGGCGCCGGCAGGTCGGTTCCGCCGGACATCGCCTGGCCGACGGCCTCGGCGAGCGTGAGCTCTCCCCGAAGCACGCGGTGGGCCGAGCTGCGGGATATCGTCAGGCGCCCGCCGCTCCCCTCCCGGCTCAGCCGTTGGAGGTTCGAGATCTCGCCGGCGGTGAAGCAGGAGGTAAGGACGTCACGAACCGGTTTCCCGCGAGTCCGGGCTATCGACCGGGCCGCGATGGAGTCACGCGGGCGACGGCGCCCCCTCGGGGTGGTCCCGGTCTCGTTCACGAGCTCCACGGAACGCTGTCGGGCGAGGAGCGCGTTCACGATCCGGTTCCGTGCAGGCGGGTCGCCCGAACCGACCCGGAACAGTACGTGCCGGGCGGGGAACCAGTGCCTTAGTTGGGCCGCCAGCACGCCGGCGGATTCGGGGCCCTCGAGGTTCCCCTCTCCGATGCACGCGCTCCCGGCCAGGATGGCGTACCCGGGTCGCGGGCCCGGGTCGATGCCCACCACCATCGGGTCGACCGGGTCGGCCGCGCCCAGGCCTTGCGCGATAGCCGCTCCGAGCGCCCGCCGGTCCACATCTTCGGCCACCGTCAGGACGTTGGGGTGGTCGATGAGATCCCGTTCCTCAGCAGACGTGAGGACGACCGCGACGCGATCGGGAATGCGGTCGCCGGGGAGCAGGCTCACCGATGGAAGACGTCGCTCTCGAAGGAATCCCGCGAGCTCGTGGTACAAGCTCGGGTCGCTAGTGATGAGCGCGACCGACCGGTTTCTCACCGAGGTACCTCACGGTGTTATACCGAATTAACCTTGCCCTTTCCCGTGCCCACGTGTCTCCATTGCGGCCAGGACGGCCCGGACGGGGCGTTGTTCTGCCCCAAGTGCGGGTTCACCCTCCCTCAGGCGGGGTTCCCTGCACCGGTCCGCAATCCGCCGCCTCCCACCGCGGGTCCCGCTCCAGGGGCGGTTTCCCCACCCCCCGGATTCGTCCCCCCGCCGCTCCGGTACGTGCCGGTGGCGCCTCCGGGCGCTTACGCAGCGCCTCTGGCCGCCGTGCCCGGCGCGGTAGGACCGATCCCGCCCCCACCGCTGGGGAAGTTCTGCGTCCGATGTGGGACGCTCATCGCGCGCCCCGCCGTCTACTGCCCGGTATGCCAGCAGCCTCAACCGTGAGACGGGGCGGCCGCCGCGGTCGTCGGACCGGCTCGATGGTCCGGATCGCGGGAGAGCGGATCGCCGACCTCTTCGCTCTCGCAGAGCGTGAGGCAGTCGCCTCGCACGGTGACCTTGCGCATCGGTATGTCGTTCTCGCCCGGAAGGTCGGGATGCGCTACAACGTCCGCTTGCTCCGCGAGTATCGGGAACTGTACTGCCGGACGTGCTCGGTATTCTGGGTCGAGGGCCGCACGGTGCGGACCCGCCTGCGCTCGGGTCGTCGGGTCAGGACCTGCCTGGCGTGCGGTCGGGAACGGCGAACCCCGGTGCGACCTTCGCACGAACGGTCTGCGAGAGCACCCTTGGAAGGCCTCGGGGCCGCCACCCGTCACGAGGGACCTCCGCTCGAGGTCGTCCCCGAGGCTACGGACGACGAGGCTGGAGACGGGGAAGGCGAAGAGGAATAACCCTCCCCTCTCCTCTGTCGTACGCGCGCCGGGGTGGCCGAGCGGCCAAAGGCGGCAGACTCAAGATCTGCTCTCGCAGGAGTTCCCAGGTTCGAATCCTGGCCCCGGCACTTAACCCAATGTTCAAGTCCTGAGAACGCTTATCGTCTACAAGGGATGTCCCTTGCGGCGAGCGCGAAGAGCAGATCTGTCCCCCGACATTCACGGGAACCGGGGCGCGGCGGACCGCAACATCGAACACCTCCGGAGCGGGACAGCGCAAAACGGGGAACCACCTCTTGGCGACGCCGAGCGGAACGCTGTCCTAGAGTTTCTGAGGGCGCGCCGGGACGAAGTCTCGACATCACGGTTTCGCACATATTCGGTGCGTCTACCCCAGGCGGCGGCCCGGATAGGCGCGGAATTCCTATCCCCTTCTCGCGAGGCGCCCAACCGGTTCAAGGACGCGTTTCCGACGGATCGGTACGCCCGAGCGTCGCGGGAAAGTTCATGGTACGTTCTGATGACGTTCTGGCGCTGGTGGTACTCTCGAACGGACAAAGAACCCCCGAGCTACCTCAAAGTCAAATTCCCGACGAACGGAAACGAACCCACCATCCCTGCGAGGGACATCCTGACGCGGGATGATGTGAGACAGATTGCGGAGAATGCTTACACGACCCGGGATCGTGCGTGGGTGTGGGCTCTGTTTGAGTCCCGGTGCCGACCAGGCGAGGTCTTCTCTCTTCGGGTCGGAGATGTTGAACCCCGCGACGGCTACGCGGTCTTGCACGTCCGCAGGGAGAAGAGCAGCGAACCCCGACCTGCACCTGTTTACGCCGAGGCCGTGCCAGCCTTGCTTGCTTGGATTGCCGAACATCCGACCAAGAAAGAGCCTTCAGCACCGTTGTGGGTTTCTTTCACCGGCCATGGCAAGGGCCCCGGAGAACCAGTTACTTACCGGGAGATGTGCAAGGTCGTAGAGGACGCTGCACGCCGGGCCAAGATCCAGAAACCGGTTCACCCGTACGCGTTTCGCCACGCTGGACTCACCTGGCTTGCAAAGCAGCCGGGAATTTCGCCAGCTATATTCGCAGCGACGGCGGGTTGGGTCCCAGGTTCGGACCGAGTCGGGACATACGTGGCGCTCGCGAATTCGGACGTCGAACGGTCACTTGGTGAGCTCTACGGGGTGGCCCCCAAAGGGCCAACGGAGAAGCCATAGCCGGCGACTCAATGCGGTCGCTGTAAGCTCGCCAACCCCCCTGACGCCAGTTACTGCCGCAGCTGCGGTGGACCACTGACCCTTGCGGCAACCCGGACCCTTGAAACCGCTACGAGCGATGCTCGCCAGCTGAAGGACCTGCTGACCCGGCCAGAAGTAGTCCGGTTTCTCAGCGGAGTCCTCCGGAAACACTCGTCGAAGTAGTCGCCTCCACCGCTGCGAATCACCGCCACAGGCGCGACCGAGGAGGAGAATCCCTCAGGAACCAGACATAATGGCTCTTATGTATGGCTGTCTCGACCCGCGGAATGTTCCGGGGCGGATTCCCGGAACCCATTCCCGGGGCGGGATCCCAGCCCCGGAACCCGGGGCCCGATCTCGGGCCCGGGAATCAGGCCCATTCTAGACCCCATGTACGGTGACAGGTACGGGCGGTCTGGTACCCGGCACCCAGCCCAGCTCGCCCCCCACCGCGCACGGCTGGATCTCGCCCGTGGCCGTGGGGTCGCCCACGGCGGTTCCCCCCCGCGTGGGTGCGCGTACGTAGGCGCCTGCGGACGCGCGCGCGCACGAGCGCGGGCGCTGCGCATGCGCGCGCGCGTAGAGAGATCAGAAATGCAGAAAGGGGGCGATTGAAGGGCCGCCCCCAGGCGGCGGCCGCCTGTCGACGGGCCAGACGTAAGTGGGCCGCACCATACATGTCGACCGATTTGTTGAAATCGAAAAGCTCTCAATCGACCTCGATGAGCGAGAACGAGCAGGAGGCTCAACTCCGCGACCTTGTCCAGCAGTTCGAAGCGAGAATTGACCAGGACTTGGAACGAGATGACGGTGGCCCGGAAAACGAGGCGACCTTGACCCGTTACCTCGACTATCTGACCTATGCCCAGGCGTCGAGCGTGCGCTTCGCGCTGGACCAGGTTCAGCAACACCGCCTTGCCGAGGTCCGCCGGCGACTGGTCCGGGCTCGACCATCTCGTTCTTCCGAGGCGAATCCCGGACGGAACTGAGGCTCTCTGAGAGCGGAGAGACAACTAAGAGGCTGCAGCACCGAGGCGCGTGCCGACAATCTTTGTGCGAGGAGTTGGCCCGCGAACTCTCAGTAACTCGGCGGTGACTCGCGCCATGGAAGGCGGCCGGTCCTCTCGGCAG
>Ga0116217_10000144_pt1 | contig 81746 bp, 60 predicted proteins | sample Sb_taG_6_FD_89697 | JGI IMG/M metagenome (GOLD analysis project Ga0116217, IMG submission 89697) | Peat soil microbial communities from Weissenstadt, Germany - Sb_50d_4_PS metaG | ecosystem: Environmental > Terrestrial > Soil > Wetlands > Peat | place: Germany: Weissenstadt | collected 2010-09-21
GCCGGAAGCCGGAAGCCGGAAGCCGGAAGCCGGAAGCCGGAAGCCGGGAAAACTACTTCATCACCCCGCGCTGCGCGATCCCGATATTGTCGCGGGTCGTGTTCTTCACCAGGTACATCATCTCGTCGGCCTGGCGGATGATGTCGTGGGCGGCGCGGGCATCGTGCGGAAACGTGGCCAGCCCAATGGAGGCGCGCACGTTGAGGTTGAGGGTTTCGTCGCGGCAGAAACTGGACGCGCGCAGCGCATCGCGCAGACGTTTCGCGACCACCAGCGCCGAGTCTTTCCCGGTCTGCGGCAGCAGCACCACAAATTCGTCTCCGCCGTAGCGGAACGCGAAGTCAATCAGGCGCAGCTGGGCTTTGATGAGATAGCCGATCTCGGCCAGGAGCTTGCTCCCGACCAAATGCCCGTGGGTATCGTTGACCGACTTGAAGTGATCGAGATCGATGAACAGCACGCTGAATTCGTAGCCAAACCGCGAGGAGCGATAGACCTCGGCCTCCAGCGTCTTATAAAGATGGCGCGCGTTGTAGAGTCCGGTGCAATCGTCGGTGATGGTCAGTTCCTGGATCTTTTCCACCCAGCGCGCGTTTTCGATGGAAATGGCGGCATAGTCGCAAAGCGCCTGCAGGAAAAACACTTCCTGCTCATTGAACTGCGAAAGATCCACATTGACGAGTTGGATCACGCCCAGCACGCGCAGCTTCGACCGCAGCGGAAAGCAGATGATCGACCGCGTCTCCCACTGCGTCGTTTCGTCGATGCGCTTGGCGAAGCGCGGATCGCTCTCCACGTCGGGGACAATGGCCTGCTCGCCGTGTTTGGCCACCCAGCCCGCAATTCCCTCGCCCACCTTCAGCCGCGCATTCTTCAGCACCTCGGCTTTGTCGCCGACCGCGATGGCGAAATAAAGTTCGTCGCGCTGTTCGTCCACCATCAGCAGCGACCAGGTGTCCGGACGGAAATATTCCGCCATTTTTTCCATGATGGTCTGCAGAATGGAGTCGAGGTCCAGCGACGACGTGAGCGCTTTGGCCACGTCGTGAAAGATGGTCAGTTCCTGGCTATGGCGCGTTAGCTGAGTGCCGGTGGCCTCGGACATGCCCTTTCCTTGTTCCTCGGACGAACCATGATTGGACGTGCGGCAGTGCACAAAATTATATGGGCGCTTCCCAATGCGGGCAACGAACGTTGGTAACTGGGAACCTGTAAAGCTAACTCCCAAAAGGGTTTGCCCGGGCAAGCTTAGCAGCTTCGGCGAGGAAAGACAGCGCCCGAAAGCACCGTGGAAGAGCGGCGCTTTAGCGCCGCGTGAGTCCCGGATCGACGCGGGCTTTAGCCCCCGTAAACTCCTCAAGCCGTGAAAGCCCGCCCTGCGCTTGCGGAAAGGGCGCCAGAATGCCGCCCATGCGTCCGCACCCACAAGGACGTAAGACCACCGTCTGCGTAGGAAAGATCGTCCGCCGCGGCGTAATCTGGAGTCATGAGAATCACTGCCAGACGCCGCGCCGCGCTGCCCATTTTCTTCCTGGCCATCTTAGCGTTCCCCGTCCCGCAATCCTTCGCTGCACAAGCCGACTCCAAAGCCGCTGCCGCCGCCAAAACCGTCCCCATCATCGACGGCGAATCGGGCCCCTGTTCCGCCGATTTCACAGTCACCGACGCCGCGGGCTCGCCGGTCTACGACGCCAAGATTCGGGTGCACGTCGACTACGGATTCATGGGCGTCCGCAAGCTCGATCTCGAAGTCGGGACCAACACCGATGGCAAAGCCCGCTTCGTGGGCCTTCCCGAGCGGACCAAGCACGGCCTGTTCTTTCGCGCCTCCCAGGGCGACCGCGAAGGCTCGGCCTTCGACGATCCGGCCAACACCTGCAAGGCGCAATTTACGGTCGCGCTCCAGAAAAAGAGTCAGTAGTTCCACGGACTGCCACGTTTGCGCGTTCCTATGAGCCGCGCGGGACCGGCCCCATCCGTAAGTACAACGACGCTTGCCTGTGGCGCGGGCCGCCGGGTTAGCCTATGATTGTCGAACTCAAGGCGCGGGCGCACACCAGACGCCGCCCGCCGGAGCAGACGTGGGCCAGTTCGGAGAAAAACTTCGCAAGCAGCGCGAGCAGCGGGGGGTAACGCTCGACGCCGTCTCCAATACCACCAAGATCAGCACCCGCATGCTGAAGGCGCTGGAAGACGAGCGCTTCGACCAGCTTCCCGGCGGCGTTTTCAACAAAGGTTTCGTTCGCGCCTACGCACGCCAGATCGGGCTCGACGCGGAAGAAGCGGTCAGCGACTATCTGGATGCGCTGCGCGAGAGCCAGGCCCAGGCTCTGGCCATCATGCCGGATTTTCGTGCGCTCCGGCAGGAGTCGGTGGAGCCGTCTAAAGCAACCGTTCCCGCAGGGGGTGGAGTTTCCCCGCCGGATGTTCACGCCGGCGTCAGTAGGGATGTGAGCAAAGATGTTCGCCAGGACCCTCACCCACCAATGGCTCCCCGGCAGGACGCTCGCCCGCCCGCTGCTCCCGAAGCACAGTTGCAGAAAACGCCGGAGCGCGTGCCGGCGGAACGTCCGCGCAAGAAGCTGATCGAGGAGCGCCCGGCGAGACCGAATTTTCAGCCCGCCGTGCGTATTCCCTGGGGAATAGTCGCGGCGGGATTGCTCGTCATAGCCTTGCTGCTGGCGTTCTTAAGTTATCACCCGCGACGCGCGCGGAGCGCTGCGTCTACCGAACCGGCAAGAGAAAGTCAGATTGCGGCCGCTACGCAACCGGAGAAGCCTGCTGGGCAGAGTGTTGACACGCTTCCGGCGGCCAGCGGAGCCACTTCGCCGGCGTCTTCGGGATCGGCGTCTTCTTCCGGAACACCCGCTTCCACCTCCGCCGCCAGTCGACTCCCCTCTGTCGGGACGTCCCTCAATGCATCCGGCACCGCGGGGTCGTCATCCGGCACAACGCCTGCACCGTCGGCAGCCGTGCCCACGCCCGCTGCCCCTGCTTCCAGTCGGCCACTGGCGCAGTCCTCGTCCACCGACGATTTGCCCGAATCCTCTTCTACCAACTCTCCCGTTTCCCCAGGACAGTCGTCACAATCTTCCGCAGGGCCGCTGGCTCCGTCCGGAGTTTCGGCCCCGCCATCCGGCGCATCTGCCTCATCGTCCACAACAGCCCGCGCTCTCTCCACTCCAAAGAGCACCACTCCGGACGCTTCCTCATCCACGCCCCACTCGGCGACGGCGACCCCCAGTCCTCTGGCTGCGCGGGCAAAAGCGCCGAGCACCTTCACTCTGCTGATTCGCGCCGAGGAAACCTCGTCGGTTTCGATTACTGCCGATGGCAAGCCAGTCGCACAGGAGACCCTCATCGCGCCCGCGGGCACGTCCGTTCGAGCGGCTCAGGAGATCGTGGTTCGAGCCGGAAATGCAGCCGGGCTGGTATTCGTTCTCAATGGCAAGACCTTGCCGCGTCAAGGCCAGCCGGGTGAGGCCCGCACGTTCCTGTTCGATGCGAACGGCGTACACATCATCGTCCCTTCAGGCCCCAGTGTGCCCTGATCGTCGACGCTAGGACATCTTGGTGGCTTTCAGGTCCTCCCACCGGACCACCGATTCATTCCATCTAGGTCCGCAATTCCGCTATTGGATTCATCCTCGGGCATTTAGGGCCAAAACCGTTGCGCCCTTCCGGGCGGTCTGTTAGCCTTTTTTGAGGACTTCCCCTCGAACGCATAGGTTGAGAGTGCGTGGACCATCCCGAGCTCCCGCCCCGACCGGGTCCGAAGCAGTTCTCTAAGGAGAAACGCAACTTGGCAACCAAGAATCGCCGTTTATTTACCTCCGAGTCGGTGACGGAAGGACATCCCGACAAAATCGCCGATCAGATTTCCGATGCCGTCCTCGACGCCTGCCTCACCGAAGATTCCTCGAGCCGCGTCGCCTGCGAAACCCTGACCGCCACCGGCCTCGTCGTCATCGCCGGGGAGATCACAACCAAGGCTTACGTGGATTTCCAGAACGTCGTCCGCGGCACGGTCGCTGCCATTGGATATGACAACGCTCTCTACGGCTTCGACGCCAACACCTGCGCCGTCATCTCCAGCATCAACAAGCAATCGGGCGACATCGCCATGGGCGTGGACACCGGCGGCGCCGGCGACCAGGGAATGATGTTTGGCTATGCCTGCGATGAGACGCAGGAGTTGATGCCGGCTCCGATCGCTTTGGCGCACAAACTGACCATGCGGCTCTCGCAGATGCGTAAGAACGGAACCCTTCCCTTCCTTCGTCCTGACGGCAAATCCCAAGTTACAGTCGAATACGACGCGAACGGCAAAGTCGCCCGCGTCGATGCGGTTGTGATTTCCACCCAGCACGCCGAAACGGTAGACAACGACGAACTGCGCGCCGCAATTCTGAAGTACGTGATTCAGGCCGTCATCCCCTCGCACCTGCTGGATGAGTACACCCATTACCACATCAATCCCACGGGAAGGTTCGTGATTGGCGGTCCGATGGGCGACACCGGGCTGACCGGACGCAAGATCATCGTCGACACCTACGGCGGCATGGGCCGTCACGGCGGCGGAGCGTTCAGCGGTAAGGATCCCACCAAGGTGGACCGCTCGGCAGCCTACGTCGCGCGCTACATCGCGAAAAACGTGGTTGCCGCCAAGCTGGCCGACCGCTGCGAGGTGCAACTGGCCTACGCCATCGGAGTAGCCGATCCGGTCAGCGTGCGGGTCGACACATTTGGCACGGAGAAAGTGGACCCGGCGATTATTCCGGATCTGATTCGCGCGCATTTCAAGCTGACGCCGCGGGGCATTATCGAGTCGCTCGATCTGCGCCGCCCGATCTATAAGAAGACTGCAGCCTACGGCCACTTCGGACGCAGCGACAGCGATTTCACCTGGGAGGCAACCGACAAAGCGGCCAAACTGGCCAGCGATGCCGGTTTGCGCGAACCCGTAGCACAGACTGTGCGCAAATAGACCTCGGGATGACAGCAGGTGTGTTAGCTAAGACTAACCAAAGTGCACCCTCGGCGTAGTCCGAAAGGCGCACGACGAAAAGGGCAGTCGGCATCCTGCCCGCGCCCCCCGGGTTCATGTATTCTTGAGTGGTATTCGGCGATCAAACTACTCTCAGTAGTCAACCAATCTTTCTGAAGCGAAGCGCCACAGGAGCCGCATGTCAACCGCAGCACAATTGAATTACGACATCAAGAGTCTGGAACTGGCCGAACTCGGCAAGAAGCGGATCGAGTGGGCGAATCAGTCCATGAAGGTCTTGCAGATCATCCGCAAGGAGTTCATCAAGAACCAGCCGCTCAAGGGTATCCGCATTTAGGCCTGCCTGCACATCACGGCCGAGACCGCGAACCTGGGAATCTGCCTGCGCGATGGCGGAGCCGAAGTGGTGCTCTGCGCCTCCAACCCGCTCTCCACGCAGGATGACGTCGCAGCCAGCCTGGTGCGCGACCAGGGCATCCCGGTATACGCCATCAAGGGCGAGGACAACGATACGTACTACAACCACATCCTGGCGGCGATCGATCACAAGCCGCACGTCACCATGGACGATGGCGCCGATCTGGTGACCATCCTGCACACCAAACGCACCGACGCGCTCGAGGGCGTGATCGGCGGAACCGAAGAGACCACCACCGGCGTGATCCGGCTGCGGGCGATGGCCAAGGAAGGCGTGCTGAAGTTTCCCATCGTCGCGGTGAACGACGCCGACACCAAGCACCTGTTCGACAATCGCTACGGCACGGGCCAGTCGACCATCGACGGCATCATCCGCGCCACCAACTTCCTGCTGGCAGGATCGAAGTTCGTGGTGGCGGGCTACGGCTGGTGCGGACGCGGTCTGGCCAGCCGCGCGCGGGGCAACGGCGCGGAAGTGATCATCACCGAAGTCGATCCCACCAAAGCTCTGGAAGCGGTGATGGACGGTTTCCGCGTGATGTCGATGCCCGAAGCCGCCCGCATCGGCGACGTATTCTGCACCGTCACCGGCAACAAGAGCGTGCTTACCAAGGAACACTTCGAGTTGATGAAGGACGGCGCGATCATCTCCAACTCCGGCCACTTCAACGTGGAAATCGATATTCCGGCGCTGGAAAAAATGTCCTCGTCGAAGCGCACCACGCGCAACTTCGTCGACGAGTATTCCCTGAAAGATGGACGCAAGATCAATCTGCTCGGCGAAGGCCGCCTCATCAACCTGGCTGCGGCCGAGGGGCATCCCGCGTCGGTCATGGATATGAGCTTTGCCGACCAGGCACTGTCGGTCGAGTTCATGGTAAAGAACTACAAGACGCTGGAGAAGCGCGTCTACAAAGTTCCCGACGACCTCGACAAGCGCGTCGCGCGCCTGAAGCTGGAGTCGATGGGAATCAAAATCGACCGCCTCACGCCCGAGCAGGAAGAGTATCTGGCGGGATGGAGCGAAGGAACGTAACAGCAGTTCCCAGTTCTCAGTTCTCAGTAAAAGAACGGGTGCCCCATTTCTCGCGCGCTTTTTGCGCGAGAAGTGGGGCTTTTTGCCTGCAGCACTTGTGATGTAACACTTCTTATGTGGGGACAACCGCCCTCGGAGCCTGCCCTGAGCGAAGTCGAAGGGTCCGGCGGACCTGAAGTATAGGGCCGCTCGCTTTTGTTCTTATGTTGTCATCCCGAGGCCGCCGTTCTTGCGACCGAGGGACCTCGGCGAGCCGCGCGAATCCCCCGCGTTTCTTACGCCGGATCCACAGGGGCTGAAGCCCGCAATGATGCAACGCCTGACGCCGGGCTGAAGCCCGGCTCTTCCACGGTAGCTCCACAGGCCTCGGGCGGTGACGTGGAAGAGCGGCGCTTCAGCGCCGCGCCGGCTCGCAGGAAGAACAACCGCGCTTTAGCGCCCGTGGCATCCGACGCCGACATCTTCCCTACATTCGCTAAGGCCGGCAATCGCCTCACCGAAATCCACGTCCACTACGAACAACAACAACCCGAATACCCGCTCATCAAGAAGGAAAAAGCCGGGGAGAAACTCGACTACCGCGTCACCAAAATGAAGTTAAGGAAAGACAAAACGTCGCTCATCCACAATCAATTCTTGAAATAAATTATGTACTTGACTTAGGGACCTAAACGACGGAAATCGCGGGTGGCCCACCCTTCGTTTTTTGAAGGGTGGGATTCCACGGTCGTGTCCCGCTTGGAATTTCTCCGATCACTCCCGCTGCCCGGCGATTCCGGGAGAACTCCCTGAGGCGGCTGAGGTACGGGCAGGAGTGCAGGGATCCCCTTCGGCTTCGCTCAGGGCAGGCTTTCGACTGCCCATGCGGATTCATAAGGCGAATCCGCATGCTCCGCTCAGGATGACGGCGCGTTGTTGGTGTCGTCGAAGTCCCCACTTCTCGCAAAGGACGCGAGAAATGGGGCACCCCAGCGTTCCTCATTTGCGCGCTTTACGCGGCCCGTTCGACTTCGCTCAGGGCAGGCTGCTGAAGCGCCGCTCTTCCACGGTATTGCAACGTGCAGCACGTGCACCCGGCAAATCAAGATCAAGGTCAAAGGCAGCGGACAGGAGTGTCCGCTCCACACGAGCAGGGCCGATGCGGCACGCGTGAACTCGTGCCCTTCCCGGTTTTTCTTAGCCCGCGTCTTTCGAGACCGGATTCACCTTGTCAGTTAGTTTCCCAAAACGGGAATCAACGAAAATATACCCGCTCCTGGACGTTTCAAATGTCCCCGCGGCATGTCATAGTGGATTAGTCTCTAATTAAAACGCGCGGCCATCCTTGGCCGCGTTTTTTATTTTGGGCCACACGGGTCGGGGAGAATTCCCTGAGACTGCGTGGCGAGAGCTGGGACTACACAGATCCCCTCGGCGTTGCTCGGGGCAGGCTCTTCGCTTCGCTCACGATCATAAGAATGTTTTTGAGGAGAGGCATGAAGAAAAATCCGGGGATGAGAATCAAGGACTCCAAGAAGCGGGGCGAGTGGGCGGAGCTGATGTTTGCCATGCGGGCGATCGAGCATGGATTGTGGCTCAGCAAACCTTGGGGTGAGTCCAAAAGTTACGACTTCGTGGTCGAGCAGGCGGCACACTTCGTGCGCATCCAAGTCAAGTCAACCACCTTTATGAAAGCTGGAGGCTACGCTTGTGCCGTCAAGAAAGCCTACGCACCATATCGCGGAAATCCCTTCGACTTTGTGGCCGCCTACGTGATACCCGAAGACGTCTGGTACATCGTTCCCGCCAGAAAATGCAAAGGTCAGTGCAGTATTTGGCTCCAACCGCGACGGCAGGATCTCAAGTATTCCCCTTACCAGGAAGCCTGGCATCTTCTACGCGGCCGCGACGCGCCGCAACCGGCGCGGGTGGCTCGGATCGAGGCTTGCGCGGACGAAAGATTTCTCCCACTCTCGGAACTGGTTTTTCAGAAAGACGTCTTCACCACGGAGACACGGGGGCACGGAGAAGATGCTGGTCTTCTCCGGCTCGGTGATACGGCGAGGGCTTCGGACTGCTTGGTTAGAGAATTCTTATGACTCAAAGGACTGTAGGGCTTTCTGCGCACTTTGCCGATAGGGACGTTGAGAACCGTAGATTCGAAGCGGTCGAACCGGCGTGTCCAATGCCTACTGAGGAGCGTGGGCGGAAGCGATGGGCAAGATGATCAAGATACTGCTAGTGGAAGACAGCAAGTTCATCCGGATCGCGACGGAACGCGCGCTGGCGCGGGCGGGTTATGCGATGACCAGCGCCGGCGACGGAGAAGATGCGTTGCGCGCCGCGCGGGTCGACCATCCAGATTTGATCTTGCTCGACATGTTATTGCCCAAGATGACGGGGCCGGATGTGCTCAAGGCTCTGAAAAAGGATCCGGCAACGGCGACGATTCCGGTGGTCGCCTTTACCGGGCTTTCGCAGAAAAACGCGGCCCGGCTGGAAGGAGACGGCGCCTTCGCCTTCCTGGAAAAGTCTGAACTGGAATTGGATCGAGGATCGGGGAAACTGCTGGCGAAGCTGGCAGAAATCATAGAGAAGCTTCCCGCCGAGCGCGCCAGAAGCGCGGGCGCCAAGGGTTAGCAAGTTGCGGAAAAACTCCATCCGCACAAGAAAAGCGACCACAGGGGCTGAAGCCCGTACTCATTGCAAACACTTTACGCGGCGCTGAAGCGCCGCTCTTCCACGGTGATGCACACATTCGGGAGTTTTTCCGCAGCCTGCTAGACCGATTTTCCAGCAGGGTCGCTTTTGCACCCAGGTAATCCGAAGCGGGTGACTTTCGGGTCCCTCGCGTCGTCTAAAGCCCAGTTGATTTCCTATCCACTAGAGCGGCTTGGCAGCGCCGCTCTTCCACGTTACGCCTTGTTGTTGGAAATAAAACACTTAGGGGCGGGAACTCCCGGCGCTTGGGCGGAGTCTATGTTAGTGGGTGTTTCGGCTTAGCTGGCCGAAAGGCTATCCCGGGTGGGTGGGCGATTTTTCGGTTCGAGTTGAGGTGGAAAATCCTATAATCGAGGGACGCCTGGAGGATTATGGCGGGAGCAACCACCTTGGGTGATCTGGCAAGCGCAATCGGGGCACGGTCGGAGGAAGCCGCGGTCGTCGCGGAACTGAAAGCCGGCTCGGAAGAAGCCTACGCCTGGCTGATTGGCGAATTTCAAAAGCCGGTGTACGGCCTCGTGTACCGCATTGTGGCCGATCCATCCGACGCGGCCGACACCACCCAGGAAGTGTTCCTGAAGGTGTTTCGCGGAATGAAGCACTTCCACGGCGAATCGAGCTTGAAGACGTGGATTTACCGCATCGCCCTGCATGAAGCCGCGAACCGGAAGCGGTGGTGGTTCCGGCACAAAGCACAAGAAACGTCGATCGAGCCTGCGGAGTCCGACGGGCTGTCCGGCGGAGATGGAACGATGCAGTCGGCGCTGGCCGATCAGCATGAGTCTCCGTTTGACAGCGTTGCGCATCGGGAAGTGCAGCAACGCGTGGGCGAGGAGTTGCGCAAGGTGCCGGAGCCGTATCGCACCACCCTGATTCTGCGCGACCTGGAAGAAATGGCCTACGACGAGATCGCGGAAGTTCTGGAAATTTCGTTGGGAACGGTGAAGTCGAGATTGACCCGCGGGCGGCAGGCATTGAAAGAGCGTCTGGCGCCGTATGTGCGCGAGGTTGGCGAAGAGCTGGGGCTGACGGCTTTGGAATCAGAGGAAGAAGAGCGTGAGAGTATGCCGTCACGGGTTGCTGGAGGGGGTAGAAAAGCAGAGGTGATGCCATGAGGTGCACGACTTCAATGAAGTGCACGCAGGCGAAGCGGTGGATGTCGCCCTATTTGGACGGGGCAATTTCGGGGACTAAAATGCGGGCGTTGCAGGAGCACCTGGAGAGTTGCGCAGCCTGCAGTAGAGAATACCGGCTGCTGCGGCAGACGCAGCAGTTGCTGATGAGCACCGGCCGTCCGCAACTGCCGGCGGACCTGGGGCTGAAGCTGCGCCTGGCGATTTCGCGGGAAGCGGCGCGGGCGCGGCGTCCGAGGTTTGAGGGTCTGCAGGTTCGGCTGGAGAACGTGCTGCAAGCTTTCATGGTGCCGGCGACGGCGGGCCTGATGTGCGCACTGCTGATTTTCGGCCTGGTGATGGGAATTCTTAGCGTCCCCGGGCAACTGCAAGCGAACAGCACCGATGTCCCGCTGATGCTGAATACGGGTCCGGAATTGCAACAGAGCGCGTTCGGCACGACGTTGAGCTCGATCAATGCGGATTCTCTGGTGATCGAAGCCTACGTGGACGCGAACGGGCGCGTGCAGGACTACAAGATTCTTTCCGATCCGGGCGATGCCCAGGAACTGATGCCGCAAGTAAAACGCATGCTGATCTTCACCACCTTCCGCCCTGCCATGTCCATGGGCCGGCCGATCTCGTCGCGCGCGGTGCTATCGTTCGCGAAGATCAGCGTGAGAGGGTAGGAGCGAGGCTGCACCTCTCGGGCCTCGGGCGCGCGGTCTTGGATTCTTCCTTCTTCTTCAAGAGACCGGTCTGCGGATTCATTGGTAGTGTCCTAATCATTTGAAATTAGGGCAGTACCGATTCATTCGCACCGGTTGCAATCCGGTTCTAACTGCGATACCGTTGGTGGTTCTCGCCCCGCGGACCGCTCCTCCGCGCTGAGTAAGGATGCCCGGCCTGACTGGCTTCAATATCTGGCCTTTTCCTCCCCTGCATTTTTTCGGTAGGAATGCGTGTAGACAGACTCCGAGCAAAGGTGTTGGTGATGCGAATCCACTTCGTCTTCCTTCCCAAGGTCTCGGTTGTCATTGCCCTTTTCACTCTGGTTGCCTTTGCTTGCCGTGCGGCGGCAGCGCAGGAAACTGGTGCTGGATCGTCCGGCGCAACCGCGCCGCGAGCCCTGATCACGCAAGCGATTGACGAGTCCCAACTCACGGTTCTGAAGGGCAACACGCATCCTTTGGCGCGCCCGGCGTTTGACGTGGGCACGGCGCCGGCCAGCCTGCCCATGCAGAGGATGATGCTGGTGCTAAAGCGCAGTCCGGAACAGGAGTCCGCGCTGCGTAACCTGCTCGACGCGCAGCAGGACAGGAACTCGCCGAGCTATCACGGCTGGGTGACCCCCGAGAAGTTTGGCAGAGAATTCGGCCCGGCTGACAGCGACGTGCAGACGGTCCGGGCATGGCTGCAAGCGCACGGGTTTCAGGTGACAGCTTCTTCCAAGGGCCGGACCGTGATTGAGTTCTCCGGCTCCGCGAGCCAGGTGCGGGAAGCATTCCACACGGCGATCCACAAGTATGTAGTCAACGGCGAACAGCACTGGGCCAACGCCAACGATCCATCGATTCCCTCCGCGCTCGCACCGGTGGTGGAGGGTGTGCTCTCCCTGCATAACTTTCCCCGGCATCCTCACTCCACGTTGATGGGCACACCGGTGCGCGCCACGCCGCGCCATACCGGGCCTTTACCTCTATTCACCTTCACGCCGAATCAAACCACGCTGTACGGACTCGGTCCCACCGACTTCGCAACGATTTATAACGTGCTGCCGTTGTGGAACGCGGGCATCGACGGCACCGGACAAACTATCGCCATCGTAGGTGAGTCGAACATCCACCTCACCGACATCGAGGCCTTTCGCAGCCTCTTTGGCTTGCCGGTGAAGGATCCGCAGATCATCGTCAACGGCGTCGACCCGGGAATCGCCGGAGATGAACCGGAAGCCGTGCTCGACGTTTCCTGGTCGGGCGCCGTGGCCAAGGATGCCACCATTGACCTTGTCGTTTCCGCTACGACGGAGACAGCACTGGGGGTTGATCTTTCTGCACTCTATATTGTGGAGAACAACCTCGCCCCGGTGGTGAGCGAGAGCTATGGCATATGCGAAGCCACGCTGGGTAACGCGGGGAACGCCTTCTACAACGCAGTGTGGCAGCAGGCGGCGGCGCAAGGCATGACGGTGCTGATTTCGTCGGGCGACGGTGGCTCGGCGGGTTGCGACAACTTCGACTTCGAGGCGACGGCCGTGGACGGTTTGGCGGTCAGCGGATTCGCTTCCACGCCGTATAACGTGGCGGTCGGCGGCACCGATTTCGACCAGACTCCGGCCACCGCTCCCACGTACTGGAACGCCACCAACAACGCCACCACCGGAGCTTCGGCGAAGTCCTATATCCCGGAAACGACTTGGAACGATTCCTGCGCCGGCCTGGGAATGGACCAGTGTACGTATAGCAGCAATCTTCTCAACATCGTCAGCGGGAGTGGCGGCCCCAGCAGTTGCGCCACCAAAGACAACACTGGCGCATGCCTCTCCGGCTACGCCAAACCCTCATGGCAGACCGGAAACGGGGTACCGTCCGACGGAGTGCGCGACCTTCCTGATGTTTCTCTTTTCGCGAGTGTTAACAGCTCCAGCAACAGCTTCTACATCATCTGCGAAGCAGATGCAGGTTTCTTTGGCATTCCTGAGACGTGCAGCCTGAAGAATTTCACCTTCCTGGGCATTGGTGGAACGTCGGCCTCGGCCCCCGCCTTCGCCGGCATCATGGCGCTGGTCAATCAGAAGATGGCGGCGCAGGGATTGAGCCCGCGCCAGGGCAATGCCAACTACGTTCTCTACAAGCTGGCGGAACAAAACGGGGCGAGCTGCAATTCGTCGACGGTGGCGGTGACGGGAAATTCCTGCATCTTTTACGACATCACGAAGGGCAACAACTCGGTCCCCTGCAATCCCGGCACTCCGAACTGCGGCCCGGCTCCCGCTGCCGGCGGCTATGGAGTTCTGGTCGATCCCAACAACCCCGGCAACCCGGCCTGGCTTACGACAACAGGCTATGACCTGGCAACTGGTCTGGGATCGGTAAACGCCAACAACCTGGTCAACCAATGGAACACGGTCAGCTTCACGCCCAGCACGACGACGCTCACGAATCTCTCTCCCGCTAGCATTACGCATGGCCAGCCGGTCAGCGTCAGCGTGACGGTGGCTCCGAAGTCGGGAACGGGCACTCCGACGGGAACGGTCGCGCTCATGGCTACTCCCACCGGCCAGAATCTCGGCATTGACGTCTTCCCTCTGAACAACGGCGTTGCCAGCGGCACAACTACGCTGCTTCCCGGCGGGACTTATAACGTAACGGCACGTTATGCGGGCGATCCCACCTTCGGGGGCAGCGACTCGGCTCCGGTTCAGGTCACGGTGGGGAAAGAAAACAGCCAGGCCAAAGCGGCGCTGGTCCTGTACAACTTCACGAGCCAGACCTTCTCGCAAACCAGCGTCGTGCCCTACGGTTCAGTGTTCTTTCTGCGCGGCGACGTCGCCGATGCGGCGGGCACGCCTTGCGCCCCCAATCCGCAACAGACTCAAGCTGCCTGTCCGACGGGGAGCGTGAGTTTCACGAATAATGGCAAGACTCTCGACGCGGGGAGCTACGCTCTCAACACTCAGGGCTTCACCGAAGACCAGTCGGCATACCCTAACTTCAAGGGTCTCGGAGGCTACACTGTTCAGGCGCAGTACAGCGGCGACAACAGCTTCAACGCCAGCAGCACCACGCTGAACGCGACGGTCACCCAGGCGCCCACTATTTTCGACACTTTTGAGGTTCCCGGAGCGTGCTGCGGGGGGAACGTAACCATGTATTCCGGAGAGTCATTTCAGATCATCGGCTCAGCCAGAGAGCAGAGCATTTTCCAGGCCCCCAGTGGAACCATTTCGATTCTGCAGAATGGCGCCCCCGCCTCCGGCACTCTTCAGTTGTTCGCGTTGAACGGAAGCTACAACCCACTAGGCTTTGGCTATCTCTCGGGCACGTTGACAACTGCCATCGATACTCCGGGCACTTACACCTTCACCGCGTCCTACGCGGGAGACACTTTCTACACGGGATCGCAGAGCATGTGGCCGGTCACGGTTACGGTCCTCGATACGACCTTCAACATTTCCTCGCCGATACCGAATGTGACCATTTCTGCGCCCGGACAATCCGGTACGGCATCGGTCGCCCTGGTCGGGACGGATAATTTCGGAGGAACGATCAGCATTACTTGCGCGCTGCCTGCCGCCATGAAGGAAGCGACCTGCCCTGCTGTGAACGCGAATCTTTTGAATGCCCCCAGCGTCACGGCACAACTCACGATCACGACCATGGCTCCCCATCAAATCGCGGTCAACCGCCCGGCTGGCTTGGGGTGGTTCTATGGCTTTGGGATGCTCGCGGGAGTCTGCGTTTTTGCGATCCCTGGAATCCGGCGGCGGAAACTGCCTCTGGCGCTGCTTCTCCTCGGCTGCGTTGCATCGATCGTGAGTTGCGGCGGTGGAAGCAGCAGCGGCAATGGCGTACACACCACGGATCCCGGAACGCCTGCAGGAACTTACACTGTGAATGTGACCGCAACCTCTTCGGGAATCACGCGAACCGGCAGTTTCAGTGTCACTGTGCAGTGACTCTCGGCGACGGGCGAGCAAACAGGCGTTGGCACTCACAACGGTCAATGAGTGTTATGGCGATGTTGCAACAATGAGAACGATTCATGTGTTTTTCCCGGTTGGTCGATAGCCTTTGAAGGCTCAATTCGGTTGGAAGGTTCAAGTTGTACAGCCAGTGCTCACCTACGATTGCCGTGAAATAAACCCTCGGTATGGCTGCTGTCACATCCTCTGAGGCCCAGTAGCAAACGAGCCACCGGTACGTGGAGGACGTCGCAGAACCTGAACCGGGTGCGCCACTATGCCAGAGGAAGTACACGGTTGACGGGTTGAATCCGCCGCCTGACTTCGCCACTTCACCAGAAAGTTGTCAGAATGGATTTCTTTCGAACCCGCAGAAATTGAAGTCCAAAGACAGATTCGAGAGACGGGCTGAGGTCACCCTCAACCCGGTCTCGATTCATTGCGTGGGCGAACTGACTGTTTTAGAACTTGAGGGTTGACGTTTTTCCGGCGGTAACGCTGAACCCACAAGACGGGCCTCCATACGAATAATAAGAGGCGGACCATCCCGGAGGTGCCAGGAGAGTGAACGCCGGATATGCGTGGTAGGCGTCGGAGTTCGTGAAGACAGCCTTTTTGTTCGAGGGGAAGTCAGAGCATGACGTTATCCCATACGCCTCAAGCACGCCAGCAAGGGCCCAAGTCCAATGGTACCCAGTGGTGTGAGCTGTGAGATTGGAAAAGGCGCCCGTCGTTGTATCTTTTGCATCTACTGCCCAGTGGATAGTGCCGCCAGAAACACTGGTGATTTTTGTAAAACCCCTGAGCGAGTCTCCCGTATTCACAGTCTCTAGCTTGCTGTGATATGCCTTGGAACCGACCAGCCAACTGGCGATTGCCCAGTAATTGCCGCCCCCAGCCGCGCCCACGCCGTATTGGAGCACGGGTTGCAATATCCACTTAAAATCTGAAGGCTCCATCCCATTGAAGAGATAAATCAGGGCGCCGTTCACCGAAGGCGCCGACGGCACTTTCCAGTTGCCCGCCACCTCATCGAGGTTGTCGGTGGACCCCAGCGGAACAAGCCAATTGGAACTTTCGACCCAGCCGTTCCCGGTGCCGGGATCGTTTGCCAGACCTTCGCCCCCACCGAAGGGACGGGTGACGATCGGAGCCTCGGGGCAGTCGTCGTAGTGGGCGATCAGAACGCCGTCGAGCATGACATCGCCGCTTACTTGGCCATCGCTTCCAATCTCAACTGTCGCGCCATTGGGGATCTCATGCACGCAGTCGGGACGGATCAACGCGCCCGGAACTTGCACCCAATCGGGGTGGTTCATCTTGGCCTGACTGTAGGTCGTGTTTTGCTGGGCGCTCAACATTCCGCTCGTGACAAACAAAAAGCAGGCAATGCTGCACAGGATATGGGGGCGGACGACGTGTTTCATGACTCCTCCTAGGTGGTGGCTCCGTTCAGGAGCTGGATTTAGGGCACCCCGGTCTGTTAACCGTGGAGACCCGTTGGTGTAAGCGATTCCCGCTGCCGGTCTTGCCAAATCGTCATTCGTCTCTTTCATTTGGTTCTCCTTGATGGTTGAGAGCTAAATTTGGTTCCTTTTCAGTTACGTCGTTATCTGCCAATGCCGCATACTTGGTCGAGAAGCCAGCAGTCATTCACGGAGGAGGATGATCGATCGGACCGGTTTCCTGCGAAATCGAACCCTCGAGAAGACGGCCTGCTGGCGGTTCTGGTTGCGCCGGCGGAGCCAACTGGCTTCCGCAAAGCGGGCAGGTATCGAAACCCACAGCCGTGGCGCCGCCGCCCATCAGCAAGGTCGTGCTTTGCCGCTCAACCGTCACTTCGGTCCGGACGGTGCGTCCGGTACCGCGACCGGCGGTGTTGGAACGGAAGAACCTTGCCCCGCTGAACAGCCACTGGTAAAGTCGGTTCATTGCGGCCTCGTGGTTCAGGGCGCGAATGTTGCTGTAGCCGTGCAAAAAAGGCCAGTGACGACTTCTGACTGCTTCTGACAACCTTTGAACTGCCACTAAGTCAATGAAAGCAGAAGGGATATTTCGATTTGGGGCGTTTCAGGTGGACCCCCTGGCACGCACCCTTAGGCGGGAAGAACAGGTCGTCACGCTCAACCGCCGGGCCTTCGATGTGTTGTTGTACTTTGTGCAGAACCCGGGAAAGGTCCTCACCCGGGACGAACTGTTAAAAAATGTCTGGCCGGATTCCTTTGTGGACGAAAACAGCCTGGCGCAAAGCATCTCCATGCTGCGGCGGGCACTCGATGAGAAGCCGGGTGACAACAGCTATATCGTCACCCTAACGGGGCGAGGGTATCAGTTTGTCGCTCCGGTTCAGGTCGTTTCCCTGGAGAACGGAAGTACTCTCCCGGAGGCCGCAAGCGCGGCGGCCCTGAGCAGCAACCCCAGCGGACTCATTTTTCAGAAACACACGATCCGGACAAGTGTCATTACGGAAGAAAAGGAACAGCTGAGTTTGCCGGTTTCCAGAAAACGGGCGGTGGCTCAACTGGTCTCTGCTTTAGCCGTAGTGGCGATTTCGGTTGCAGGGTTTTACGCGTGGAGGCAATCCCACCGAGTCCCTCCGATGAAGGAGTCGGATCTGGTGCTGGTCTCTGACTTTGTGAATACCACCGGAGAACCTATTTTTGACAGCACGCTGAAACAGGCTCTTACAGTCAAACTGGCCGAATCGCCCTACTTCAATGTCGTGCTCGATGCGAAAACCAGACAAACTCTGGGCTTGATGGGCAAGTCGCCCGCCGAACGCGTTGTACTCCCCATTGCCCGTGATGTTTGCCAGCGAGAAGGGGCTAAGGTGTTGGTTGGCGGTTCGATCGTGAGGGTCGGGAACAAGTACGCCATTCATCTGGACGCCATGAATTGTCTCACCGGAGCATCCGTCGCCGCCCACGAGACTGAAGCACTAAATGAAGAGCAGGTCCTCAGTAAGCTTGGGCAGGTTATCCCTCCACTGCGAAGAAGCCTGGGCGAATCGCTCAGCTCAATACAAAAGTTCGATACTCCTATCGAACAGGCGACTACCAAGTCCCTGGCCGCACTTAAGGCATACACATCGGGAGATGAGAAGCGAGCGCAAGGGCTGGATGCTGAGAGCATCCCCTCCTACAAGATGGCGATTGAGCTGGATCCTGATTTTGCCATCGCCTATGCCCGACTGGCGGCTGTTTACAGCAATCTCCAGCAACCGGCGCTAGGCGACGAGTACTTGCGTAAGGCTTTTGAGCGGCGTGAACATGTGAGCGAGCGGGAGAAATTCTATATTCAGGCACACTACTACGTCGATGTGACCGGTGAAACTGACAAAGCAATCGAAACCTACAAACTGTGGACCGAAGTGTATCCGCATGACTGGATTCCCTATAACAATCTCTGCAACGAGTACCTCCGTATTGGCCAGCTGGATCTTGCCACTGCGGCCGGCCAGCAAGCCTTAAGACTGAACCCTGGCCACAGCCTTCCCTATGCCGGTCTTGCCCACGCTTATCAGTTTGCCTCGCGCTTCGCTGAGGCCAAGGCTATTTGTGAGAGAGCGAAGGCCGAGAAGCTCGATAACTGGATCACCCATAGCGTCCTCTACAGTGTTGCCGTAGCCGAAGCCGACGAGCCGGCCATGCAGCGGGAGTTCAACTGGTTTAAGGGGAAACCGATGGAGAGCTGGGTGGTGATGAACCAAGCGAACAACGCCATGGCCTTGGGTCACGTCCGCAGATCCCGAGAACTTTTCGAGCACGCTCGCGCGCTCGCCGTCAAACAAGACCTCAAGGGATTTGCCGACGACATTGCGGTAGACCAGGCCGAGTTTGAGGCCGATTTCGGAAATGCTCGGGAGGCGCATAAGCTGCTGGAGTCTTCTCTCCACTCGATGCCGGACTCCCCGGACCTTAAAGCATCCGCCGGGTTGGCACTGGCAAGGTCCGGCGACGTCGAGCGGGCCATGGCGCTGGCCGAAGAATCTGCCCGGCTAAAACCGCTGAACCTGAAGCTGAACAACATTACCTTGGCATCTGTCAGAGCGGCCGTTGAACTGGATCGGAAGAATCCCTCTGGCGCTATCGCACAGCTGCAGCGTGCCCTTCCCTACGATCTAAACTCGAGCTCCGATGGTTCGACTATGTATTATCGAGGCCTGGCATTTCTAGAACTAAATTCCGGCAAAGAAGCTGAAACCCAGTTCCAACGCATCTTAAACAACACAAACTTTAATGGGACAATTTATTGGGCACTGGCCCATCTCGGACTGGCGCGTGCGAGCGCACTGCAGGCGCGGACAGATCAAGGAAGCGCAGCCGACGCTGCCCGCATTAGGGCTCTGACCGCCTACCAGGAGTTCCTCACCCTCTGGAAAGACGCCGACCCCGACATTCCCATCCTGAAGGAAGCCAGAGCGGAGTACGCGAAACTGCGTTAACTCGACAAAGTCCTGGTTCGTCCGAATGCGGGAGCGGGGGCCGACCCGACCCCCGTCCGCGTTTGACGGAGTGGAAGGAGGGAACGGCAAAACTGCCACACCCCCCACCCCGAAACCCCCAGGGCCCGTCCGCCGCGCGCGTGCGAACAAAGCCAAACAGAACTTACGATTTGAACTCAAGCCGAGTACGATAATGCTCGGGGCTGCGCTACCATCCCACATTTACAGGCAATAGCGGGCGCATGAATCAAGCTGAAGCGATCGAACAAATAAGCAAAGCGCTATCACACCTTACATATCAGGTTGCGCAAGAAAACTTCGCGGGCTTCTTCTCGAAGAACCGTCTCCTGGAAGACCTTCTGTTACCTGCCTTTGCGATTCTCCTCCAAGCGTCAAAATTGCGAAATCTCAATGCGCTGGGCCAAAACAACGCTTTTCTTGATCTCGTGGACGATGAGGCTCGTGTTGGTGTTCAGATCACGACAGAGCGCGACACCGTCGGTAAGACAAACTAGAGCGCGAGACGAGGGTGAGCCATCACACACTAGACAAGATTTTGAAAGGTGAGCGCGCTCGCCGCAGGACGCTCGCCAAGATCATCAAACAAATCTCGATTGGAGCCTGTCAAACAAGCAAATGAAGCGACCTGCAAACTCTGTTTGCCGTCTTGCTGGATTGCGCTTCCTTGGCGCTCGGCAACTAGGATTTTCACCAACTAACCAAAAAGGCTGGAGCATATAATCTTTACTTGGATTTGCACTAACTAATGAAATCCTCGTTTGTGCTTCTGTCCTGTTTTCTGCTCTTATCCGCGACCGAAGCGCAAATTCCTGCCTCGAAACCACCCTCCAACTGCACAGTTCAGGGCCAGATCATTCAGCAACCCGGGGGCCAGCCAATCCGGAAAGCGAACGTTCGGCTATCCAGAGTTGCTGAGCAGCAAGGAGACTCAGCCGATCTTGTTGCCGTTACAGACGCCGATGGCCACTTCATGATCGAGGACGTAAAACCGGGCGCCTACCGCGTGGGATATGATCGTTCTGGATTTGTTGACGCTGAAAAGCGCCACCACGGCAGTGGAGTGCTGCTCTCCCTGGAGGCAGGACAGGAAATTAAGGATTTGCTTTTCCACATGGCGCCTGCCGCTGTGATCACGGGCAAGGTCACAGACATCGACGGCGATCCCGCACCGGGGGTTTCGGTTGCAGCTCTTCCTCCTCACTTTTGGCTGGATAGAGAGAGGATGGCCGGTGGGTGGGGCGTCACAAATGATTTGGGTGAGTATCGCATCAGTGATCTGGCTCCAAACCGTTACACGATTGTTGCCCAACCACCTTCTCGACTGCCCCGACCCACGCAATCCGCGAAAGCTCCGGAGAAGAATAGCCTGGTTTACGTAGCAACGTACTATCCGGGCACGTCCGACAGGAGTCATGCGCTTTCCGTTGATCTGCATGCCGGAGACGAAGTTCCGGTCAACATCACCCTGGGCGTGGCACGGCTCTTTCATGTTCGCGGACAGATAGCGAACCTGCCAGTGGAAGCACGAGATGGCGCAAATATTGTGTTACGTCCAGTCGATGAGGGATTTACGCGCGAAGTCAGCCCTTGGCCAGTTGACAACGAAGGCAAGTTCGATATCAGCAGGGTGTTCCCAGGGTCTTATAGTGTCCTCCTGATTTCTGGCACCTACCTGCACCCATCGGTGATGCGCGGGGACCAAACTGTGGAGGTCACAAGTGCCGATGTCGAAGGATTGCGGATTTCCCCTGTTCCCAATGGTCAGGTCCGTGGCCGGTTTCGCATGGACAACGGCGAAAAAATCGACTGGTCGGAGACCGAGGTGAACCTTTACTCCAGTCTTCACGACAAGCTTTGGCGCGGTGGTGCCGTCGACATCAGTATGGAAGCACTCTGGTGGGACGACCGACCAGCCCATGGCGAACTCAAGAAGGATGGGTCTTTCGAAATAAAGGATGTGCCGCCTGACACTTATCGCCTGTCAGTAGGGTCTCTCGGCAAGGTCTTGGACGGCTGCTTTGTCAAGGCTGTAAAGCTCGGCGAAAGGGATGTCACTGACTCGGGTTTCAACGTCGCAGGCACGTCGAACTCACTCGACGTCGTGGTTGGAGCCAACGGCGCGACCGTCGAGGGTTTCGTTACGGACAACAAAGACAAGCCGGCGTCTGACGTCTACGTCGTCATCGTTCCGTCTGATGAGGGCAGTCAGCGTCGGGATCTGTACGACCGGACAACCACGGATTACCGCGGCCACTTTAGCCTGACAGGATTGAATCCGGGTAAGTTCCTGCTATTTGCGGCTGACGAAGACCCCTACCAAACCGACCTTCTGGACCCCGAGTTCATTCACGCGCATGAGTCGCTCGGCAAGTCCTTTCAACTCAAAGAGGGTGAGCATCAGAGCGTAATACTGAAGTTGGCGCCTCCCAGCAACTGAGTACTCATTGAGTCCGCCATTCTCGCTCGCTCGCGCCCTCGCGCAATCCTAGCCCAGCGCACACACCTTGCCCTTGTGCGCGGGCGGGCTCTCGGGGCACAGGGGCCGGGGGTGTGGCAGTTTTGCCGTTCCCTCCTTCCACCCCCGTCCGCGTTTGACCCACTTGTCCGAAGTCCTTACACTTAGAGTGTTCTCCGCCCGGCACACCACAAGTCTCGTGGAGGGATTCCTGAATCTACGGTTGCGAGGTCAAATTTTGGCGGCCCTGCTGGGGCTGCTGGTGTCTTTCTGCGCCGCGCAGGACGCGCCGAGCGCGCCAGCCGCTCAGACCACGCAGAACCCGTCGGCGATCACGCTGGATACCAGCGAAACCATCTTTTCCGTTCTGACTGCGCTCAACTCGTGCGGGTATGACGAGGATCTGACGATCTCCGACGCGTCCCGCATCAATATCCGGGCGGAGGTGCAACGGAATCTGAAGGAATCGGACGAGGCGCAGGTGGCGCTGACCACGATGTGCGACTACTACCAGAACCACCTGGCGGGAAAGAACACGATGCGAAGCCTTTCGCAATATGTCTCGCTGGCGCTTTACATGGAGGGTCCGCCGCACTTCTTGCCGCGCGTGAAAGAGGAAGAAATGCCGCCGGATGCGGCCCAGGTTGCCGGCTTCGGCGCGGTACTGGAGCACTTTTACGACAAAGCGGAACTGCACGCCATCTGGGAGCGGCACCACAACGACTACGCCGCCCTGGTCGACCGATATCACCAGCCCCTGGCCAAGATGGTGTTCGATACGGAGATTTATCTGAAACTGGCTTCGTCCCAGTACCTGGGGCGCACGTTCACCATCTATCTCGATTTCATGGGGTCGCCCAGCGAAACCAACGCGCGCAACTACGGCGCGGACTATGACGTGGTGGTGTTCCCTTCTCCGAGCGGGCCAGGCGCGCTGAAAATGGACCAGATCCGCCACACCTACCTGCACTACCTGTTGGATCCGCTGGCGGAGAAGCACTATAGCGGGATCAAGCGGCTGGAGCCGCTGCTGCAGTCGGTGAAACGGGCTCCGCTGGAGGAAAGTTTCAAGAGTGACATCTCGCTTCTGGTGACGGAGTGTCTGGTGCGGGCGGTGGAGATCCGGACCACCGGGAACAAGAAAACTGCCGAGGCCCTGCGCGCGCAGGCGGTCGACGACGCGGTGAAGCAAGGATACATTCTGACGCGCTATTTCTACGACACCGTCGTGGCATTTGAAAAAGATCCGGTTGGGCTGCGCAGCGCGTATAGCGGCTTTCTGGAGAATATTGATGTAAGGAAAGAGCAGAAAGCGGCGTCAGAGGTGCAGTTTGCCAAGGCGACGGCGCCGGAATTGTTGCAGTTGTCGCGGCCGCAGGAGCGGCTGATGCTGATTACGGCGGAAAAGCGTCTGGCTGCGGGCGATCCCAAAGGAGCGCAGGAGCTGGCCCAGCAGGCCCTGGATAAGAAGATCGGCGACCAGGGACGCGCGCTGTTCATCCTGGCGGAGGCGGCGGTCGCGGAAAAGAATATGGAAGGCGCACGGGCTAATTTCCAGAAGACGATTGAGACGGCGAAAGATCCCAAACTGTTGGGGTGGTCGCACGTCTACCTGGGAAGGATTCTGGATTTAAAGGAAGAGCGCGAAGAGGCGGTGAAGGAATACCAGGCGGCGCTGAACGCGGGCGGAGAGCTGCCGGAGATCAAGGCCGCGGCGGAGCATGGACTGGCCCAAGCCTATGAGCCTCCGGCCAAGCCGAAGTAAGCGCGGACGTTAAGACGTGAATTACGAGGTACGGCTTGTCGGGCAGTGGTGCAGTTTAGATTTTGTTGAAGGGGGTCATCCCGAAACCCGGCGCACTTCAGCCGGGTGAGGGATCTCGCGCGGGAGTTTCCCCGAGCCCTTTTGCCGGATGCGCGCAGGATCCTTCGCTCCGCCTGTCAAACGGCTGCGCTCAGGATGACGCCTTGGGAATGGAACGGCGGGAGCCCGAAATGCAGCACTGCCATCCACGGCGGGACGCCGGGAAGACCTTCCTCCGGTTTACAATTGCCGAGACCTGCAAATGTGGTAGCGGGAGTTGCGACTCTTGAAGGAGAAAGCATGAAGCGAGCAGCGATCATCATCGCAATGCTGAGCGTTGCGGCCTACAGTTTTGCTCAGGACAACAAGAAGCCGGCGGCGCAGACCGCCCCGGCCGGACAGGCGGCGGCAACGGCCCCCCAGGGCAAGCGCCCGCCACAGGCGAAGACGCAGCCCGAGTTCGACGCGTATAAAGCCGCGGTGGCATTGACCGATGCGGCAGCGATGGAAAAAGCGGCGGACGATTTCGCCACGAAGTTTCCCGACAGCGAACTGCGGCCAGTGCTCTACAAGGCAGCCATGCACGCCTACCAGCAAACCAACAATGCCGACAAGATGCTGGATATGGCGCGGAAGATCTTGACGTACGATGCGGATGATCCCGAAGCGCTGCTCGGCGTGGCCCAGGTGCTGGCGGAGCGCACACGCGACACTGATCTGGATAAAGATCAGCGGCTGGCCGAGGCCAGAAAAGACGCCCAGCGTGCGCTGGAGACGGTAGACACGGACATTCCCACCGCCGGACAGCCGCCGGAAAGAATCGAGGCCTATAAGGGCTTCCTGCGTTCCGAAGCCTACGCGATTCTGGGCACGATTGAGTTCAACGGCAAGGCCTGGGCGGACGCTGAGGGGAACTTGAGGAAGTCCATTGATGCCTTCCCGCAACAGGTGGACCCAATCGCGGTCTTCCGGCTGTCGGTAGCTTTGGACATGCAGAATAAATATCCCGAGGCGTTGAAGTACGCCAACCAGGCGGTGGACTTGACCAAGGAAGGCACCAGCGCGGGCGACGCGGCACGTAAGGAGAAGGATCGGCTGACCCAGTTGACCGGCGGAGGCGCGCCACCGAAGAATTGATCCTGGCCCGGTCCACGGCCGCTTCATCATGAAGGAACGCGAAATCACGGCGCTGGAAGCAGCGTTGGGCCACCACTTTCGCCGGCGCGAGATCATCGAGCAGTCGGTGACGCACACCTCGCAGGCGCGGGAACTGGAGGCGCAGGCCGGGGAGAACAAACACAAGGTCAGCGACAACGAGCAGTTGGAGTTTCTGGGGGACGCCGTCCTGGCTCTGGTAACCAGCGAGGAATTATTCCAGCGCTTCCCCCATTTTCGCGAAGGCGAACTTTCCAAGCTGCGGGCTCATCTGGTCAGCGAGCGGCATCTGATCCGGGTGGCGCAACGGCTGGAACTGGGGCACTATCTTCGGCTGGGCCGGGGCGAAGAAAAGAGTGGGGGCCGCTGCAAGACAGCGCTGCTGGTGGACGCGCTGGAGGCGATTCTGGCCGCGATTTACCTGGACGGCGGGCTGGAAGCGGCGCGGGCGTTCATCCTGCGCGAGATTCTGACGCCGGAACTGGAGCGGATGGAGCGGCAAGGCGGCACGCTGCCGGTGACAGATTTCAAATCAGCACTGCAGGAAACTTTGCAGGGACTCGGCATCCCCCAGCCGTCGTATTTGCTGGTGGAAGAAGCGGGACCGGAGCACAACAAGACGTTCACCGTGGAGGTCCGCCTCAATACAAAAGAAGGGAAAGGCGGAACGGAGTTTGTGGGGCGCGCGCAAGGATCGACCAAGAAAGCGGCCGAGCAGGATGCCGCACGACAGGCGCTGGCCTATCTGGCTGCAAGGCCGAACTGGGCGGGCGCGAGGCCGGTGCGGGGAGTCGTACGGGGTGGATAAGGTGGATACGTGGAGTCGATGAATCCCCCAGAAGTTGACAGGGCGGCCCGGGCAACGGGAGTGGGCATGGTCGGTTCGTTGCAGTCGCTGCTGGGAACGGTGGTGATCGCGGTGTTCGTGATCACGTTCATTGTGCAAGCCTTCCAGATCCCCTCCCCGTCGATGGAGAATACGCTCCTCGTGGGCGATTACTTGCTGGTTAACAAGTTGTGTTACGGCGGAGGCAGCCTGGGCGACTATTTCATGCCCTACCACAAGATCCAGCGGGGCGACATCATCGTATTTCATTATCCGGTGAGCCCGGCCCAGCATTTTGTAAAGCGCGTGGTCGGGGTGCCGGGAGATCGCGTAAAGCTGGTCAACAAGCAGGTTTGGGTGAATGGCACACCGTTGAAGGAGCCGTATGCGCACTTCACGAAGAGCGATGCCGACCTGTTTCGCGACGACTTCCCCCGCCTGGACCTTCCCCAGGGAGTGATCCCGGAATGGTGGCTGCAAATGCGAAAGCTGGTGGAAGATGGCCAGTTGATCGTTCCCGAAGGGCACTACTTCGCCATGGGCGACAATCGCGACGACAGTTACGACAGCCGCTACTGGGGATTCGTGCCCAAGGAAAATATTATTGGCCGGCCGCTGCTGATTTACTGGTCGGTGCAAAGCACCGAAGGGGAACTGTCGCCGTCAACGGTGGGTGATAAACTGTATCACTTCGCGTACGCGGTGACCCACCTCTTCCAGATCACACGCTGGAACCGCACTTTGCGGCTGGTGAGGTAAGGCCTCGGAATGAGCGCCGGCAGAGCGCCGGAGATTCAAACGGACGATCAAAGTGGCCAAAAAACAAAAAGTCAATCCCGCTGCCGAACCAGAGAAACCGCGCGAAACCACGGTGGAGTTTCTGGCCTCGCTGGCGGCGGTGCTGGTGACTGGGCTGTTCATCATCACGTTCGTGGTGCAGGCCTTCGAGATCCCTTCCAGTTCCATGGAGGAGACGCTGCTGATCGGCGACCACGTTTTCGTGAACCGTATCCAGTTCGCGCCGAAGAGTTCGTGGGTCGGACCACTGCTTCCCTATCGCGACGTGCGGCGCGGCGATATTGTGGTATTCCTGCATCCCGACCCGCACGATGCCGGAACCTACGTAGTGAAGCGCATCATGGGGGTTCCGGGAGATCGCATCCACTTGCGGAACGGCGTGGTTTATCGCAATGGCCAGGCTTTGACTGAACCCTACGTGCAGGACACCAGCACCCCTGTAGATCAACGTCAGGAAAGTTACCTCGACACGCAACGTGGATCGTGGGCCTACCGTAACAACTTCCCCGCCGTACCACCTTCGGACGAGTACAACGTTTATCCCAACTGGCTGGTGGAGTTGCCATCGCACATTCAGGGAAACGATCTGGTTGTGCCTCCGGGCTACTATTTCGCCATGGGCGACCATCGCGATGTGAGCCTCGACAGCCGCTACTGGGGCTTCATCCCCAAGGAGAACATCATCGGCCGGCCGATGTTCATCTATTGGTCGTTTGAAACACCCTCCAACCAGTATCAGAAGACAGATATTGGGGACCGCGTTGGCTTCCTGGCGCACGTTGTGTTGCATTTCTTTGACGAGACGCGTTGGCGGCGAACGCTGCGAGTGGTGCGGTGAAGTTGCCGTGAGGCATTTTTCCTCCAAGCAGCGGGTGGTGGCCGCGGTGGCGGCGATGCTGCTCGTCCTTTTCTTTCTCCGTCCCGGAGCCCAGCATCTCAAGGCGCGCATTGCTCATTCCGTCAGCCTGGCCCTGGCGCGGCCGGTGGATATCGGATCGGTACACATCCGGATGCTGCCGAGACCCGGATTCGATCTGGAAAATCTGGTGATCTACGAGGACCCAGCGTTCGGGTCGGAACCCATGCTGCGGGCGCAGGAAGTCACCGCCCTGGTGCGTCTGACTTCGCTGGCGCGCGGGCATCTCGACATTTCCCGGTTGGAGTTGACTGAACCCAGCCTGAACCTGGTGCGAAGAGAAGACGGACATTGGAATCTGGAAACCCTGCTCGAGCACACGGCGCACATTCCGCTGGCGCCGACGGCGAAATCGAAGTCGGAGGCGCGCCCGGGATTTCCATACATTGAGGCAAGTTCCGCACGAATCAATTTCAAGACAGGTCAGGAAAAGAAGCCATATGCGCTCATCAACGCGGATTTTGCCTTGTGGCAGGATTCCGAAAACACGTGGGGCGTGCGCCTGAAGGCGGAACCAGTGCGCACCGACGTGGGCCTGAGCGACACGGGCCTGGTGCGGATGAGCGGCAGGTGGCAGCGTGCCGGCACTCTGCGCGAAACTCCACTGCAGTTCACCCTGGAATGGGAGCGCGCGCAACTTGGGCAAATGAGCAAGCTCGTCTCGGGAAACGACCGGGGCTGGCGAGGCGGAGTGCAACTGGATGCGACGCTGCAAGGAACGCCTGCGGCGTTGCATGTTTCGACCAGCGCATCCATTCAGGATTTCCATCGCTACGACATTGCGAGCGGCGAGCCGCTCGTACTGGCAGCACACTGTGATGCCCAGTACAGTTCGGTCGACCGCGTGTTGCACCAGATTTTCTGCAGCGGGCCGGTGGGCAACGGCGCAGTCACCCTGCACGGCGACATCGGGCTGCCCGGAACGAATGTTGCCAGATTAGCATTGGAGGTGGAGCAGGTTCCGGTCAGCGCGTTAGCTGACCTCGCGCGCCGCTCCAAAAAGGATCTGTCCCCAGATTTGGTGGCCACGGGGACGGTGCAGGGCAGCTTTACGCTGCGCGCAGGGGAATCGGGGCCTGCCGGGATGCACTTTGAAGGCCGGGGCGAGATCGCTGATCTTCGTCTCGGATCGGGTCCAGGCTCGGCCACCGGCAAGACGGACCTGGGACCTGAGACCGTGCCCTTCGCGCTCGATTTCGGCCGGAAGGATGTCGGGGCCCGAGGCAGCAAGGAACCTCACAACTTTGAACAAGACGCCGCGATTCTGCCCACGCCCGGCGAGCTGCGCCTGAGATTCGGCTCGGTTTCCGTCGCTATGGGTAGACCGGCGCCGGTGGCGATGCAGGGCTGGGTTGCACGTTCAGGCTACAGCCTCAACCTGAGCGGGGAGGGCGAAGTGTCGCATGCCCTGCGCCTGGCGAGGCTCCTGGGCCTGCCCGCATTAAATACTGCAGCCGAAGGCACGGCCCAGATGAACCTGCAGATTGCTGGTTCGTGGATGGGGTGGGAGTCGGGCAATCCGGTGGGCTTTTCTGCGCCGCGAGTTACAGGCAAGGCGCAACTGCGCAACGTTCGGGTGGAACTGCGCGGCGTGAACCGGCCCATTGAGATAGCGTCCGCCGAAGTCAAACTTTCTCCGGAGGACGTGCGAGTTGAAAAGCTCACTGCTGCCGGAGGCGGCGCACACTGGGCGGGATCTCTGGCCTTGCCGCGTGGATGCGGCGTGCCTGCGGCCTGCGTGGTTCACTTCAATCTGAATAGCGACGAGATCGACCTCGGTGAACTCCATCAGTGGCTGGGCGCGAGGCCGAATCAGAGACGGTGGTATCAAGTGCTCACGGCGGGTACGCCGGCTGGGCCGACATTCTTCGACAACCTCCGTGCCTCCGGGAAGATCAGCGCCGCCCACCTGCGGATTCGAGATGCCGTTGCCAGCAGCGTTTCCGCGTCACTCGATCTGGATCGCGGTAAGTTGAAACTCTCCGACCTGCGGGCAGACTTTCTGGGCGGAAAGCATCGCGGCGATTGGCAAGGCGATTTCACGGCCAGCCCTCCGGCGTTTACCGGCAATGGAACTCTGACGGGAATTTCGCTCGCGCAAGCAGCCAGGATCATGCACGATCGCTGGATTGATGGCATCGCACACGGAACTTATCAGCTATCGGCGTCGGGAACATCTTCAGGCGAGTTCTGGCAGTCGGCCGATGGCACAATCGACGTTGACATTAGTAATGGCCTCTTGCCGCACGTATCGCTGGGGAGCGACGCCGAGCCACTGCAGATCGAACGGTTCGAAGGGCTGGCTCACCTGCACGATGGAAAAATCGAGATTAAGGAGGCGCGCTTGAGTTCCCCGGGCAACACCTTCCGGGTGAGCGGCTCAGTTTCGTTGAGCCGGGAAATCGATCTCAAGCTGGCGCGCAGCCCTTTCATGACCCCGCTCCACGGTACGTCACGCGGATACACCATCACCGGGACATTGGCGCAGCCTCGCGTTCTGCAGGTGCCTGGCATCGAGACTCAGGCGCAGCTGAAGGTAAAATAACGCTGACGCGTTCGTTACGGAACGAATCCCGTACCGCGCAAGACCTTCCCGGGAAGCGCTCCTGACATCTTGCCCTGATCGATCACCGGCACACCATTCACCAGAACGTACTCCATCCCTTCCGAGAGCTGATTCGGGTTCTCGAACGTGGCCAGATCGCGCACGGTTGCGGGATCAAAGATCACAACGTCCGCCCACATTCCGGCCTTGAGCACGCCGCGGTCGGCAAGGCGAAGGCGCTGTGCCGGTAGCGCCGAGAACTTGCGGATCGCGTCTTCCAGGGTGAGGACTTTGTCCTCGCGGACATACTTGCGAAGGATACGCGGGAAGGTGCCATAGGCGCGGGGATGCGGATGCTCCTGCCCGAGAAGTCCTTCGGGCGACGTTCCGGACGAATCGTTGTCGATTGCGACCCAGGGTTGTTGCAGCGCGAGCGTCACATCGGGTTGAGACATGCCGAAAACGGCAACGCCCGCGAAGGGATCGTCGATTAAGAAATCGAAGAGCGCATCCATGGGGTCTTCATTCCACAACTTCGCAATTTCTGACAAGCGTTTGCCTTGAAGCGGCAGCATCTTGGGATTCTGCACCACGCCGATCATGATCGCGTCCGGGCCGGGGATCTCCTGCCATTCGTTATCCCAGTCCTTCGAAGGCGTCAGCATGTCTTTGCGGATGCGCTCGCGCGTGGCAGGATCTTTCAGGCGCTCGACGAGTTTGGTGGTGCCGCCGTCGTGCGCCCACTGCGGAATGAAAGCTGAGAAATCGTTGAACCATGCGGTGTAGGCGTAGGTATCGGCAGTGACGTCGGCGCCGGCAGCGCGGGCTGCATTGATTTTCGCAACCACCTCGGGCATGCGTCCCCAGTTGTTCTTTCCCGCCACTTTGATGTGCCAGATTTCTACGGGAACGCGGGCTTCGCGGCCGATGCGCAGAGCTTCGTCGATGGCTTCGAGCACGGCATCGCTCTCGTTGCGCATGTGCGTGGAGTAGATGCCGCCGAACTTGCCAGCCTCGGTGGCAAGCGCGATTAGCTCGTCTGTCTTGGCATAGGGAGCAGGAGCGTATTCGAGCGATGTCGAGATCCCTGCCGCACCGTCCTTCATGGCATCGCGGACCAGCGTTTTCATCTGCTCAAGCTGTTCGGGCGTGGGTTGTTTGTTGTCGTCGCCGAGCACCATGCGGCGGACCTGCGTGGCTCCCACATAGCTGGCGAGATTGATGCCCATGCCCTGTTTTTCCAGGCGGGCAAAGTACTGGCGAAAAGTGCGCCAGTCGGGAGTGATCTTGTAATGATCGTAAGACGAGCGACCGGCCTGGATGATGGCATCGTTGAGCGGGGCCGCGGAATCTCCCTCGCCTGTAATCTCCGTCGTGATCCCCTGACAAATTTTCGAAGGCAGACGCGGATCGACAAGGATGGTGAGTTCCGACTGGCCGAGCATGTCGATGAAGCCGGGCGCAACGACTTTCCCGCCGGCGTCGATGGTCCGCTTCCGCGACGCTGTGGCCAGGTTACCGATGGCGGCGATTCTTCCGTCGCGGATGCCAATGTCGCCGGAATACCATGGAGAGCCCGTACCGTCCATGATGTGACCATTGGTGATCACGAGGTCGAATGCAGCCGGCGTTTGCGCCAATAACGGGCATACGGATGCAACCACAATCAGCAGGACGAACGTACGACGCAGTCCGAAACTAGCTTCCATCGATTCTCCTTCGGTGTGAGATTGCCCCCAACACAATCCAGATCCCCAGCGCGAGCCACTCGTACGCCGTAAAGTGGCCGGGCACGAGCGGCACAACTTTCATCAGCAACATCGCGATTCCCACTAGCAGTCCAAACACGGGCACACCCCGCTCAACCGCCGAAAGTTGAATACGGTTGGGGTGCGCTCCGGCTCGCCCCAGGAAAATGCATGCCGCGCACGTCGCAGACCACCCGATTGCACAGGCAACGGAGCCGACCTCGGTAATCGGCACCAGGATGGCGTCTCCGAGCAGCATACACGCGCCCGTGGCCAGGCCTATGCACAGAACTGCAACGGATGGCGTTTGAAATCGGGAGTGAATCTGGCCGGCTCGCGGGTCGACTGTGCCCCGGCGGCCCATGGCAAACAGCAAGCGGCTGGCGGCCACAAAGTTTCCGTTAAAGCACTTGAATAGCGACAACAGGGCAGCCGCTAAAATGATGTTGACGATCCAGCGCGAGCCCACGGCCCGCTGGAAGGCGACCGCGGTCATGAACTTTTCGCCGAGCAAATCATGCCACGGAGCCACGAAACCTACGGCAGCGACGATCAGTGTGTAAAACAAAATCCCGACAACGATGGCAATCCAGATCGCGCGATAAAAGCCGCGCGCACGCAAATCAGGACTGGCCTCTTCCGCCGCCTTGCCTACGGATTCGAATCCGGTCATGAAGTAGGGGACGATCTGCATGACCAGCAGAATGGAAACGAAAGGAGCATGGGTAAAGAGCGGCGGAAAATTACGCGGCGATCCCCGGCTGACTCCCATGGCCACGAACACAACAAAGAGCGCGAGGGTGCCGAAGCTGGTCCAATTTTGAAAGGTGGCGCTGAGTCGGATGCCGCGGTAGTTCAGCACCGTAAGCAGCGCGGTGAGGCCCAACCCGATCGCCAGGTGCGGAAGATACACCGGGCGGCCGGCAATTCGATACAGCTCCACTGAATCGAGCGCGGGAAAAATGTAGCCGGCGATGCGGCCGACCGCCACGGCCTCCCAGGGGCAGACGATGAAGTAGGCCAGCATCATCATCCAGCCGGTGGCGAAACTGATTGGCCGGGAAAAAGCCGCCGAAGTGTAGGCGATCTCGCCGGCGGCATCGGGAATGGCCATGACCAGCCTGCCGTAAACCCAGCCAATGGGCAGCAACAGCGCCCCTCCGATGGCGAAGCCCAGCAGCGCGCCCAGAGCGCCTCCGCGCGAGAGCCAGTCGTCCATGACTACCAGCCAGCCGACACCCACCATAGTGCCCCAGCCCAGCGTGAAGTAGTCGGTGACGCGCAGTTTGCGGGCGAGCGTGGTCACGGGTTCGATGAAATGCCTTAGTTGCCGATCGAGAAGCGGCGCGAATTATAAAACATCTAGGCCAGAAGGGAGCCGCATTATCATGGGATTCCAGCCAAGCTGGTCGAAGCGAAGTTGTCTTGCGGGGAAAGTTGCAGTGCGAGACCTGGTTTCTGGGTGCAGGTTTCCGCGTGTTAGTATCGAAACCAGCTCTGCGTGATACTTCAACCTGCCAACATGGGTGCCGTTCCGCTGACCGTGCCTCGGCTGTTGTCATCCGGTCCCGTTGAGAATAGATGACATCTTCCACCAAATTGCGGAAACGCGTGCTCAGCGGTATGCGTCCCACTGGGAAACTGCACCTGGGCAACTATGTGGGCGCGCTGGACAACTGGGTGCGCATGCAGGACGAGTATCAATGCTTCTTCTGCGTGGTCGACTGGCACGCGCTCACGACGGATTATGCCGACACCTCGCGCGTGGAGGAGAATTCGCTGGAGGTGACCCTCGATTGGTTGGCGGCGGGGCTCGATCCGGAAAAGTCCGTGATCTTCCTGCAGTCGCACGTCCGGGCGCACGCCGAACTGCATCTGCTCCTTTCGATGATTACGCCCCTGGGCTGGCTGGAACGGGTTCCGACCTACAAGGAGCAACGGGAGAACATTAAGGACAAAGACCTGGGGACCTATGGCTTTCTGGGATATCCCGTGCTGCAAGCTGCCGACATCTTGATCTACAAAGCTGATGTCGTGCCGGTAGGTGAAGATCAGGTTGCGCATGTGGAGCTTACGCGGGAAATCGCCCGGCGGTTCAACACATTCTACGGATCACCGAAGCAAGTCTTCCCCGAGCCGCAAGTTCTGCTCACGCGCGCGCCTAAGTTGCCTGGCACCGATGGCCGCAAAATGTCGAAGTCGTACGGAAACACGATCCTGCTCACCGATCCCGAGCCGGTGGTGCGGCAGAAGTTGAAGACCATGGTCACAGACCCGGCTCGCGTGCGGCGTTCGGATCCCGGCAACCCCGATGTTTGTCCGGTCGGCGATTTGCACAGAATCTTCAGCAGCCAGCAAACGATGGCCAAGGTAAATGAAGGCTGCCGCTCGGCGGGCATTGGCTGCATCGAGTGCAAAGGCTGGGCCGCCGACGCCCTGGTGCAATTGCTGAATCCCATGCAGGAGCGGCGCAAGAAATTTGAAGAGAATCCGAGGCTGGCCTGGGATATTCTGGAAGCAGGCTCGGAGCGGGCAAGCAAGGCGGCAGAGGAAACCATGGCGGACGTGCGGCAGGCTATGGGTATGTCGCTCGATTATGAGCCACCCACGGCGTCAGAGGGTTCTTAGGGTCCATGATGGAAGAGACAAAAGTTGTTGCTTCTGCGGCAAACGTCGAGGATTCCATCCCCGCGATGGTCGGAGCCCGGCCCACGGGTACGAAGCTGAGCGTGATTGATGGCAAGTCGCAGAAAAAAGAAGAGAGCGACTTTCCGTTTGCCGTCTCCGTGGGAGACGTCTACGAAGGCCCGCTCGACCTGCTGCTCGACCTGATCCGCAAGCAGGATATCGACATTTACGATATTCCCATCGCCCGCATCACGGCCCAGTATCTGGCTTACGTGGAAAAGATTCGCGAGCTGGATGTGAATGTGGCTGCCGATTTTATCTACATGGCCGCGGTCCTGATTCACATCAAGTCGAAGATACTGCTGCCGCGCGATCCATTGGCAGCGCCGGAGGAACCGGAAGATCCGCGGACGGAACTGGTGAACCGCCTGCTGGAGCATGAGAAGTTCAAGTCGGCAGCGCAGATGCTCCTCCAAAAGCAGCAGATCGAAGATGCGGTGCTCTCGAATCCGGCGCTGCGGGAATTCATGGACGCCGAAGGCACCGAGCAGGAAATTGCCGCCGACGTGATCGATCTGGTCAAGACGTTTCAGCAGGTGCTGGAGCGGGTGCGCACGCGGCCGGTCATCAACGTCGACGAGGAAACCGTTACCGTGGGCCAGATGATTGACTATTTGCGGCGGCGGCTGTCGCTGGAAGACCGGCCGATCCGGCTGAAGCAACTTTTGACGCGGGTGCCTTCCCGTCCGGCGCTGGTCTGTATGTTCCTCGCGCTGCTCGAGTTGGTGCGGCTGCAAGCCATCCAGGTGCGGCAAGACCGGCTGTTCGGCGAGATCGCGGTGCGCAAGCACACGCACTTCGACGAAATCATGAATGAGCGCGCGGCGATAAGAGATGATTGGAGATAGAAAAGCAGTTGCCAGTTGTCAGTTGCCGGTCAAGACTGCCGACTTTCTGCTGGCACCTGGTAACTGGCAGCTGAAACTGATCTTATGAGTTTAAAAGCCCAACTCGAAGCCATCATTTACGCGGCGGAGACGCCCATCACGCTGGAGCAGATGGTCCTGCTCGTCAAAGAATCGGTGACTGCGGCGGGCGCGGCGGACGACGCCGAGGTCAAGTCGCGCGTGCGCTCCAGCCTGGAAGAACTCGTCGGCGAATACGGCAGCCCCGATCACGGGATCGAGATTCGGCAGGTCGCGGGCGGCTATCGCATGTCCACCAAGCCCGAGCAGCACGAAGTGGTGCGCGCGTACGCCAAGGCCCTGAAGCCGCCGATCCGGCTGTCACTGCCGGCGCTCGAGACGCTGGCTGTGATTGCCTACAAGCAGCCGGTCACGGTGCCGGAGATCAACGACATTCGCGGCGTGGATTCCGGCGGCGTGATTGGAACGCTGCTCGATCGCAAGCTGATCACGACCGCGGGGCGCAAGCAGGTGATCGGGCGACCGATTCTCTACAAGACGACCCGGGAATTCCTGATGCGTTTTGGGCTGAAGGATGTCAATGAACTGCCCAGCATGGAAGAGTTCGAAAAGTTGGTCGCGGAATCGTTCCAGGCGGAGCTGATTCCGGCGGAGAGCTCCGAAGGTGAAATCGCTGGCACGTCCGAAGCACCCGCACCCGCTTCGGAAGAAGACGAATCCACCGTGGAGGCAAGCGCCCGCACGCAAGAAGCCGATGCGAACCAGCCACGAGAAGAAGAAATAGAAAAGTCCGCAGCTCCTCGGCAAGACTGACCACCGCGAATCGCCTTCACAGATCGGATGTTGTCCACCATGCCTACGGAACGCCTGCAGAAAATCATCGCCGCGGCCGGAATTGCCTCCCGGCGCAAGGCTGAGGAACTGATTTCCTCTGGCCACGTGCAGGTGAACGGGCAGGTTGTCAGCGAACTGGGAAGCAAGGCCGATCCGGAGACGGACCACATCCGCGTGAACGGCAAGCTGCTCCACGGAGGCCAGCGGCACGTCTATCTCCTTCTGAACAAACCCAAGGGATACGTCACCACCATGAGCGATCCCGAGAAGCGCCCCACGGTGATGGAGTTGATCCGCGGCGTCAAGGAACGCGTGTATCCGGTGGGACGCCTCGACTATGCCAGCGAAGGTCTGCTGCTGCTCACCAACGATGGCGAACTGGCGCACGGACTGATGAAGGCAGCCTCGCACGTGGCGAAAACTTACGTAGTCAAAGTGGCGGGCACGCCGAGCGAGGATGCGATCGCGAAATTGCGAGAGGGAGTTTTCATTGCCACCGATGACGGCAAGCGAGTCAAGACTGGCCCCGCCGGGGTTCGAATCGTGAAGGAGGCGGCGAATCCCTGGTACGAGATCACGCTGATCGAAGGCCGGAACCGGCAAATCCGCCGCATGTTTGAAAAAGTTGGTCACCACGTGGAAAAGATCAAGCGTGTGCGCTACGGACCACTCACCCTGGACGTGCCGCCCGGCAAATTTCGCCCGCTCACCCTTCACGAAGTGAGCCGGCTGAAATTGGCGTGCACTACTGGGATGGCGAGCGCGAAGCGTTTCATGGCATGATGGGCCAGCCAGATGAGTCGTTTCTTTGATCTAGTCGCCAAGCCGGCTCGGGAAATGGGCGATTATTATCCGACTCCAGCATCGGTGTCGGAATACCGCGGGCCGCTGATCAGGCTCGATTCCAACGAGAATCCATTCGGCCCCTCGCCGCGGGCCATCGACGCCATGCGCGTCGCGCTGGCTGGCGTAAATTTCTATCCCGAAGACGATTGCGGCAGGTTGCGCAGCAAGCTGGCCATTTCTCACGAACTTCAACCCGACCAGGTGCTGGTCACCGCCGGATCGACCGCCCTGCTCAGCCTGCTTTGCCAGACACTGCTGGCGCCGGGTCTGAATGCCGTGACGAGTGCGCGCTCCTTCATCGTGTATTCGCTCGCAGTTCACGCCACGGGCGCCAGTTTGATCGAGACACCCACCCTCAACGACGGCTTCGATCTGGGCGCGATTCTGGCGGTGATCGACGCGAACACGCGCATCGTGTTCCTGGCCAATCCAAACAATCCGACAGGGACCGTGCTGGAGGCTCCGGTCATCGAGCGCTTCCTCGCGGAAGTTCCCGGCCACGTGGTGATCGTCCTGGACGAGGCTTACTACGAGTTCGCCAAGCTTTTCGCGGCCCTGCGTGGAATGACCTACTCGAGATCGCTGGATTACGTCCGCCACGGCGCGAGCGTGGTGGTGTTGCGCACGTTTTCCAAGGTTCATGGGCTGGCCGGTTTGCGGGTGGGATACGGCCTTGGGCCCGCTGAATTGCTGGGGTATTGCGCCCGCATGCGCAACACGTTTTCGGTTTCGTCCGTAGCGCAGGCGGCGGCGCTCGCGGCTATGGACCAACACGAGTATGTGGACAGCGTGGTCGAAAACAACGCAGCGCAGGCGGAAGTGCTCACGCACGCGCTGTCGAACCTCGGATATCGCGTGGTTCCGACCTGGGCCAACTTTTTGTATTGCGATCTGGGGGAGGATGCCGCAGCGGTGGCAGCGCGCTTGAGGGATGAAGGCGTCAGCGTGCGCCCGCTGGGATCCTGGGGAGCGCCAACCTGCATCCGCGTGACGATTGGCACGCCTGAGCAAAACCAGTTTTTTCTGGCGGCGGTGCAGCGCATCGCATTGGGCGATTCCGCCATCGGGCAATCCGGAGCAGGCCCAGGGCTGGATGCTAAGGAGCCATAAGCGGCGTGCGAGCTGCTCCGAATAGTCCGGCGTCACTCCCTAACAAGGCACGCGTGATGATGGTCTTTCTCGCGGTTCGGCTGTCGACCTGGGCCGAAGCGCCCTCGGCATCTTCCTTGCCGAGAGGGTCAGCAGGGGCAGTCGCGGCGTAGACCAGTGAGCGCTCCCGTATCTCCTCAAACATGGTGGGAGCAAACGCATCCCAGGCGCTCGACACGCCCCCGCCAATCACGTACATGTCGAGATTCAGCACGTTGATGACATCCGCCAAGAGGATGCCCAGATACCGGCCAAAGCGCCGGAAGATGCGCCGGGCATCTTCATTGCCCTGAATGGTGAGGTTGTAAATCGACTTGGCGCTGAACTCTGCGTCCGAACCGGAAGCCTTCGCCAGTTCCGGCGCTTCTCCACTGGCGATGGCTTCGCGGGTCATGCGGACGACGGCGGTAGCGGACGCGTATTGCTCCGCGCATCCGCGGTTTCCGCAGCCGCAGGGATGGCCCCCTGGTTCGACCGTGACATGGCCGAATTCTCCCGCCATGCCGTGCATTCCGTGCCAGATTTTTCCGTCGAGCACAATGCCGCCGCCGATTCCCGTGCCGAGCGTAACGATGGCCATGTTCGGAACCTCGCGGGCCGCGCCCATCCACTTCTCTCCCAGGGCTGCGACGTTGGCGTCGTTTTCCAAAATGACGCGCGCTCCCAGGCGTTGCTCAATCTCGGCCCGCACCGGATAGTCCGCCCAGCCCGGCAGATTGGCCGACTTCCGCAGCATTCCGGTTTGCATGTCGATGATGCCGGGCACGCCGATGCCAGCCCCGAGGAACGTTCCCGAAGCACGGTACTTGCCGGAAAGATGGCGGATCGAATCGCACATCTCGTTGATTACGTGATCGCGACCGAGGGCGACCTTGGTCCCGAGCGTGACCTTTTCGAGCAGCTGCCCCTCGCTGTTGACGGCGGCGATACGAAGATTGGTGCCACCAAGATCGACTCCGATGGAAAAGTCAGGCATGGCGAGAGAAGATTAACAGAACGTTAGAGGAGGTTTCTCATTGTTGATTGCTGAATTTGTGATTGTTGATTGAGTAATGACAAATTCACGGAAGAGGAGGGTCAATCAGCAATCAGGAAATCAACAATCAACAATTGGCCCAGGCCTCTGGTTACTTCTGGCACTTCGGGCAATAGTGGCTGCTGCGGCCCGCGATCACCACCCGCTTGATGGGCGTCTTGCACACCAGGCAGGGTTCCCCCGCACGGCCATAGACGCGGTGCTGCGACTGGAAGAGGCCTTCTTCCCCGTCGGCATCGACATAGTCCGAGATGGAGGAGCCGCCGAGGGCAATCGCCTCTTGCAGGACTTCTTTCACCGCAGCCAGCAACTTGGCCAGCTTTTCGCGTGGAATGGTCGAGGCGCGGCGGCGTGGCCGAATTCCGGCGCGGAACAGAGATTCATCGGCATAAATGTTTCCCACGCCGCGAAGCAGTTTCTGATTCAGCAAGGCGCTCTTGATCGGAGTCTTACGCCCATGAAACAGGGCGACGAAGCGATCGAGGCCGGCTTCCAACGGCTCGATTCCACCCGCATCGAAGTCGCCGGCTGGGGCAACGCTCAACCGCCCGAAGCGGCGTGGGTCGACAAAGCGGAGCTCCCTGCCCGAGGCCAGCTTGAGAATGGCGTGAGTGTGGCTCAGCACCTCGGCGTGCGGCTCACACACCTGCAGGCGGCCGGTCATTCCCAGGTGGACAATCCATTGCGCTCTGGTTTGGGCGGGACTTGTTTGTGTGGGGCGGACACTCCTGTCCGCCTCTGCGTGCGCCGTCGATGAAGACTGCCGCGGCCTCACCGTGGTTCCCGCACGCACTGCGTCAGACTTCCTGCCTTTCGCGGACAAAGCCTGCCCTGAGCCTGCCGAAGGGAGTGTCCGCGCCACACCGTTCCGCTCCAGGTCGAAGACAATGTGCTTGCCCATGCGCCGGACCGTCAGGATGCGGCTGCTTTCCAGCGTGGCGGCAATCTCGCGCGCCGGAGACTTCAGCGGCTCCGGCTTCTGGCCCAGCCAGACTGATTCCACGATCTCTCCGCTGACGCGCTTGGCGAGTCCCCGGGCAATCGTTTCGACTTCAGGAAGTTCAGGCATGCTCTACCAGTGTACTAAGATCGCCGGGTGACTTCCTGCCTTGGGCCAGCCCCTCGCAGCACTGACAAGCAGACTGATCCTCACCGGGTCGGGCTATTGACACTCCCCCACGAGGATGAAAAAATCTGCGGCGGCACCGTAGTTCTCCGAACCTCCCCGCGGTGTTTTCCAAAAGTCATGCGCGACTCGGCGTAATAGACTACCCAGGTTGTGCGCCGGGCTTCGCCACAACTAGAGCAGGAGACGATGGGCAACTACGCAGCAACGACAGGCCGGGCGACACGCGCGCCGGAGGTAATGGTCAGCTACTCCAGCCAGGACCGCGATCGGGTGATGCAGTTTGTGCGCGCGCTGCGGGCGGCTGGCGTCGCTGTCTGGATTGACCAGGGCGGCATCGACGGCGCCCAGCGCTGGAGCGAAGAAATCGTCAATGCCATCGAAGCCTGCCGCACCGTGATGCTGTTCATCTCGCGTACTTCGATGGAATCGCAAAACATCTCCAGAGAAGTGGCGCTGGCCTGGGAAAGCGGCAAGCATTTTCTGCCGGTCGCACTGGAAGAAGCGAAAATCCCCAAGAGCATGCAGTACCAGCTGGCGGGAATTCAATACGTCAAGCTGTATGAGGGAGACGCCGACGCAAAGTTTGAATCAGTCCTGCGCGCGCTAGTGCGTCTGGGAGTAAGGGTCTCGCCGTATTCCATGGCGGTGATCAGCGCGGGCCTCGGCGACCGCGAGGAGACCCTGGAATGGCTCGCCAAGTCTTGCGAAGAGCGTTCGGCGGGCCTGGCCAGACTGAAGACAGAGGCGCGATTCCATCCCATGCGCTCGGACCCGCGCTTCGCCGAGCTGGCGAAACGCGCTGAATCGATCGCGCTGGACTCCGAGGATGTGAGCGCGGAAATCGTGTTACCGCAGCCTTTCTCAGCGGGCCACCAGGTGACAGCGCCCTCAGGCCCGACGCCTGTCTGGAAGCGGCTCCTCTGGCCGGACATCGTCGACGCAAAGTCGACGCGGGAGGCTGCAGCGCTGGCGGTCTGGGCGTCGGCCGCGATCATTGCATCCCGGTGGCTGGTTTCCTTTCTTGTTGCCACACCGGCCATCACCGGCGCGGGCTGGTGGAACGATCCCATCGTGCTGACCATCATTTTTGTGTTCATTGGCTTTGGCGTACAGAAGATGGGAAGACCTGCTGCCGTTATCGGCACGGTACTGTGCGCGCTGGGAGCGCTGTTCAACTTGAATATGCTCTCGCCGTTGAAAAACGCGATGCAGCTGCAGGAGACCTATCGCCAGCAGTTCGCCGGACAACCAGACTATGCCGCGCTATATTACGCGGCGTTGTTCGGCGGAGTCGCTGGCATCGTGTTCGTGCTGGCTTTCGTGAATGCCTGGCGCGGCACTTTTGCCTATCGCGCCATGGTGCAGGCCCGGCAGACGCAGGATAAGCAGGACGCGCTGAGCCCGGAGGATCTGCTGGCGGTGCGGCGCAGGGTCATGGGCGTAATCCAGCGTGTGTGGGGAACCGGACCGCTGTCTACGGCGAAGACGGCGCCCGAGACCGCGCCTGCCGCCGCGACGACAACCGCAATCGCAATGCCTGTTCAATTTCGGGCGCCGTTGGAGGCCCCGGCGGTAGCGGCGCACCCCGCGACGGAGACCCTGTCCAGCTTGGAACCATCGGACGACGAAACCCAGTCAGCTCTAACGTTGCAGCCCGACTTGCGGAGTTCTGTTGTCGCATCCGCTTCGGTCGAAATTTCAAATGGGGCTCCCGTGGCGCTCGATCAATTCCCGGAGATCGACGACGCGCCCGATGTGCACACGCTCGCCGACCTGGTAGGCAGCAATCCTTTCCGGCTCGGGCACGCTCTGGTTTTTCTGGCCGCCAACGTCGTCACCGGTCTGGTTTTCACGCTGGCGCGCAGCATCTTGATCAGCGGGCCGTTTCACCCGGTCTACTGGCAGTATGCGATCCTGCACGGTATCGCCTTCACCCTGGCGACTTTGCTTGCGTACTGTTTCGTCCGCCGGGGATGGACTGCGGCGGTGGTCGCGGCTGCTGCTACTGTTCTCTTGATGCTGCCGGTCTGCCACTTCACACTGGGGACATTCAACCTCGGGGATTTGTTCTATCGCGAGCAATTTCAGGAGTTTCTTCTGATCCCCTTTGTGGATAGCCTGGTCACATTGCTCGGGCTGTTTTTCCTCATTCCCCGAATCCGTCCGCTGGTGCTGGCGCTGTGGACGGGCTCCGTTTGCGCTGAAGTTGCAACTTCGATGCTGCTGACGACGCTGCGCGAGTTGGGATCGGCCGCTCCGCCAGATCCTGTCCTGGCTGCGACGATCGCCTTCTTTGTGGGTGTGCGCAGCCTGGTGTTCGCTGGAGTGTTTTGGGCCGGGCTTAGGTTTTCGGGAGTCGGTCGCCGCACTGCCCATTAGCGCGGAGGACTGCGTCGCAAGTCTTGAAGGTTAGTCTTTCAGAGGAACCACCGCGCTTCCGTCGCGGCAGAAGGTTGCAACTTTTTGCAGGTCGCCGTTGGCGGTTGGGACGGTCATCACCGGGCCGTAGCAATAGACCGCATGGCCGGTGGCGGCGAAGTACCAGCGTCCCCCTTTTGAGCGCTGCGCGATGTGGCTGGAAGGCTGGCGCGGAGCCTGTGGCGGCTTCGCGACAGACAGACTTAACAACAAGGCTAGGGTCAGAGCCTTCATTTTTGTCTTCCAGAAACTGGGGGACAACCACCACTTAAACTAAAGACTTAAATCGTCACCAACACGCGGCGCTGGTCGCCGGGGTCTGCAGCCGGTTGCGGAGGAAGCTGGACCTTGGGCTTTGCAGTCTTGCCCGCCTGGTGCTGGTTCCGGTGCTGCGGTAAAACCTGGGTTGACGGGGCCTCGGTCGAGGGAACCTGAGTCGACGGAGCTTTGCCGTGGCGAAGCGTGTCAGCCGTGATCTTGTCTTGCCCGGCTTTTGCCTTCAACGCCCAAAGCTGCCGGCTATCGTCGAGCAATTGCAGAATGAAATTGCGCTGCGACTGGATCGTCGAATTCTGGAACACGATCAGTAGCGTCATCAGGCCATAGGAAAACAGAAACAGCACAGTGAGCAGCGGAAGCAGGCTGCGCTTCTTCGTCCCAGCCAAAATCTGCCCAACGCCCGTGTTTCCCGAAGCAGTCGTCAAAGTGCACCCCGCCTTAGCCTGGCAACGGCTGGCGAATGGACAATTGCAGCTTGTCCACCAATGATCGGGCTAGCGAGAACTCGTTGAAACGGATGGAGTTACGTCAGAGGCAGGCCAGGTCTGCGTGTGCTCCAAGTGCAACTCAATGCACATAATGAGCAACCAGAACTGGTTACTGGTGTGACTAGGAGGAAGTTTGCCGCAGGGCGCGCATTTCTCGAAGCTATCGAGCCTCACCCGCAAAGCGGGAAACCCGCAGAAGGAAGACTCCGAGCCTACTTTCCCCCCAGTACGAGTTTGGCGATGGTTGCCAACTGCATGTTGGACGTGCCTTCGTAGATCTTGCCGATCTTGGCGTCGCGCCAGTACTTTTCCACGGGATAATCTTTCGTGAATCCGTAGCCGCCGTAGATTTCGATGGCCAGCGAAGTCACGCGCTCCGCAACCTGCGAGGTGAACAGCTTGGTCATGGCGGCTTCCTTCACGAAATTCACGCCGGCGTCTTTCATGCGTGCCGCGTTGTAGACCATCAGCCGGGCAGCCTCGATCTCGGTGGCCATCTGCGCGATCTGGAACTGGATTCCCTGAAAGTCAGAAATGGGCTTGCCGAATTGCTTGCGCTCCAGCGCGTACCTGCAGGCAAACTCCCAGGCGCCGCGAGCCAGGCCGATCATCTGCGCTCCGATGCCGATGCGACCTTCGTTCAGCGTCTCGATCGCGATCTTGTATCCCTTCCCCGGCTCTCCCAGCACGTTGTCCTTAGGCACGCGGCAATCTTCCAGGATGAGTTCGCAAGTCGAGGAAGCGCGGATGCCGAGCTTGTCTTCTTTCTTGCCCACGCTGAATCCAGGCGTGTCTTTCTCCACCAAAAACGCGGTGATCCCTTTATATCCCGCCGCAGGATCGAGCGTGGCAAACAGCACGAACAGCCCGGCCTCCTTGCTGTTGGTGATCCAGAGCTTGCGCCCGTTCAGGACATAGTCGCTTCCTTTGAGTTGAGCGCGAGTTTGCAGGGCAAAGGCATCGGATCCGGAGCTGGCCTCACTGAGCGCGTACGCGCCCAGAGTCTCCGCCGCCATTTTCGGCAGGTAATGCTTCTTCTGCTCATTGCTGCCCCAGCGCAGCAGGGCGTTGTTGACCAGGGTGTTTTGCACGTCGACGATGACGCCAGCCGAGGCGTCCACCCGCGAGAGCTCTTCGACCGCGAGAATCGCTTCGAAAAACTTGGCGCCGCTTCCCCCGTACTGCTCGGGAATCTCGATGCCCATCAGCCCCAGCTGGAAAAACTCGTGGATGAGATCCTTGTCGAAGACGCCCTTCTCGTCCATTTCCTTGACCAGCGGACGAACTTTCTCGTCGGCAAACTGGCGAATGTTGTCGCGGAACAGGATTTCGTCTTCGGTAAGCGTGGTCAGCGGCGTAGGAGTTGTAGCCTGGAGCGTGATCTCGGGCATGAAGACACCTTCAAGAATGGGAGATGGCAAACCGGTAATTTTAGCACTGTCGGGGATAGTCGGAAGAGGTCAGTTGCTACCGGGGATTGGCTGGAAACGGCAATTGAGGTGTCGTTGGCACGAACGGATCCGGCACGGACTGAATGTGTTCCCGTCGCAATTTATCCACCAGTGCCTTCAATTCAGGCGATCCCACGTAGATTCGTCCTCTTCGTTCCCCAGTCGGTATGAGGAAGCCAGCATCCACAGCTGCTTTCAAATCCCGGCTTGCCATTACGTCGTTCAATTCAGCCAAATTGCGATAACTGGAATTCCGGACACTGTACCCAATCGCTCCATCCGCAATTGCATAAATCAGCCGTTCCGGAAGACCGCGCCGAGAAATCATTAATTCCAGTTCTTGCCACAACAAGTCCATAACTCTTGTTCTCATGAGCAGGGTGGTTGCCTGCCGAAAATGAGCGGTCAGATTGAACTGAATCCATGCGCGTGTACTATTCCTTGGATGCCACGATCCCTCGCCAGTCTGAGCTAGAACGTTGTAGTAATCTTGCGTATTGCGTCCGAGATATTCCTCAATCGATGAGAATTCAGATTCAAGAATCCCTTCCCTGCCGAGAACAAGTGTTTGCAGACACCGCGCCATTCTCCCGTTTCCGTCAGAGAAGGGATGAATCATGACCAAGTTTAGATGCGCCATTGCTCCCTTGACGAGAGCATGTGGACAATCGTCTTCATCATTGAGATATTCTATTAGCTCCTCAATCAAACCGGGCACTGTTTCAATATCAGGGCCTTCATACACTACTTCGCCTCTCGCCTCATCGCGAACGTAAACAGTTCCGGGTCTCCAATTTCCCGGATTCTTCGCGAGATCGTGCTGCACCATCATGAAGTGCAGGCCACGAATAAACCCTTCGCTATAGGCAAACTTCGGGTCTTTGGTCAACTGCAGAACGAACGTCATAGCAGTACGGTACCCGGTTACGGCTAACCAAGATTCCCGGTCCGCGGTCAGTGGCTCTTCTCCCTCAACCGCCGCAATGGCGTCTTCAGCCGTGACGTTGTACCCCTCGATACTATTTGAGCCGCGAACGGCGCGGGCAAGGGTATTTCGGCGAAGCAATCCTTTCCATCTTCTCGGCGTGGCCAAGTTGTACTTTAGCGCCCTTCTCGTTTCTTCAATTTTGGCGATAACGTCCTTCTCGGCCTGTGTAAGCTTCTCCGCTTTGAACAGCATATGAGGGAATGTAGTTTAATTTAATACTTTTGTCAAATACTATTTGACATATAGCAATTAGTATTATACTATCTTTCTTGTTGGATGGGTCGCCAGGACGACGACAGGGAGTTGGCCTCCATGACAAAAGCCGCACTCGAGGCATCACTCGCCACTTTGGATACCTGGAATACAGGTGTTCGCAATTCTCGTGGCAATCGGAATCATGGGCGAAGTCGGATTCGGCGTAAGGCATTGGGTTCTGAATAGGCGATTGCAGGCTATCCAACGTGTAGAAGACTTCAACCAAGAGCAGACCATCGCTGGATTAAACAAGGAAGCTGGGGATGCGCGTAAAGATGCCGCCTCAGCAATGGAACGTGCCGCCAAAGCAGAGGAACATCTTGGCGGAGCAAGGAAAGATGCTGCTGAGGCTACTGAACGAGCCGCGGAAGCGAACAAGATCGCCGAGGGGGAAAAGCTGGCGCGCATGAAGCTCGAAGAAAAACTGGCACCTAGAAGCCTCGAACAAGAACAGCGGCAAAGAATCGAGGCTAAACTGAAACCATTTCCCGGCACACCATACGAACTAGGAGTCAACCCGATGCCAGAGGCAATTCGATTCCTAGAAGTCATTGACGGAGTTCTTCGATCTTCGGGTTGGATCAACAAAGAGTCCGAAAAAAAGGACTTCCGTTTCATCTTCACGCTATCAAATGGAACGAAGGTAGAACAAACAATGGTTACTGGGGTGGCATTGCAGTTCACCAATACCTTCTTCGTCGAGCACAAAGCCGCTACCGAAGCGCTTGTACTAGCGTTACGAGGGGAGCAAGTAGAGGTTAGAGCGGAACTTCTCCCCGATTCTGATCCAAGTCCCAAGGCTATCCATGTAATCGTCGGAAGCAAACAATAAATCCCCGAGGCAATCTTGGGGCTGTTCGCTTCTGGCCACTGCACACTACCTGGCAGCGCTTCTACCCGCGGCGGCTGTGCACCAGCTTCAACCCATCCGCCTGCAGGATGCGCTGAATCTGATTGCGGGCATGAACCGACCATGGACCGGTCGTATCGAGCCGCACATACGCCTGCCAGTGCTTGAGCGCCTTGCGCGGTTCGCGCGTTTTCTCATAGGCGAGCGCCAGATTGTAGTGCGCGTCGGCGTAGGTGGGAGCCAGTTGGATCGCCATCTTGTAGGTTTGGATGGCCTCCTGCACGCGCCCGGTTTCGTCCAGCACGTTGCCCAGATCGAAATAAGCCAGGGCATAGCGCGGATCGGCTTCCAGGGCCGCGCGGTAGTGTTTCTCCGCCAGGCTGAAATCCTGACGGTTGTAGTAAAGAGTCCCCAGGTTGATGTGGGCGGCCGCATGGCCCGGCTGAAAATCCAACACTTTGTGATAGGCGGCGAGCGCCTCGGTCTGGGTCGAGGGATCCTCTTCCAGCGCAACCCCCCGGGCGAACCAGACGGCCGCATCGTCCTCATGCGGGCTGGGATCGGGCGCAGGAATGGGCGTACTGGTAACCAGTTTCTCGCCCGGGGCAAAGTCCATGACAAACTGTCCCGCAATCGGCTCCAGCAGCTTGCCGCCGTGGCGGAAGGCAACGCGGTGCCGGCTGGTGGAGGAGGCTCCAGCCTCGACCAAGGGATTACCCATGCCCGCCGCCTGCTTCTGCATGGCTTCCAGGGACTGGCGAATCACCGCCGGTCGCACGCTCATGGCGCACAAATCGCGAACCTTCTTGATTTTCAGCAGATCGGAGAAGGAATAGTTTGGCGCCGGGGCAACAAGCCCGGCACGCTCCCAGTTGGCCAACTGGCGCGGCGTCAGGTGAAGAATTCTGAGTAAATCCGCTCGACTATACACTGTGTTGAACAGTTTCCCACGCCCCGGGAGCGGGAACCCGTCGCGCTTATTATGTTCAAATTGCAGCGCCAGCGCAACAGGCAAAGCTGTTGGAAACCTGTGGAGAACCTGATTGATTCACATGCAGCGAAAATAGTGCAATTCCCTCCCTCGTCATTCCGAGCGGAGCGGGAACATGCCCTGAGCGCAGCCGAAGGGAATCCAGGGTTCGCCTACACCGCCACGACCGCGGCCTGGTACTCCTCGTATGATCCCTTGAAGTCGGTGATCTTGTGGTCGCTCTCGAAGTGCCAGATGCGGGTGGCGACTTCGTCGATCAGATCGTGATCGTGGGTCACCAGCAGCACGGTTCCGTGATAGCGCTGCAGCGCGATGTTCAGCGCGTTGATGGACTCGAGATCTAGGTGGTTGGTCGGTTCGTCGAGCACGAGCACGTTGGGCTTCTGCAGCATGAGTTTGCAGAAGAGCAGGCGAGCAGCCTCCCCACCCGACAAAACGCTGGTGGACTTCGTCGCTTCCTCGCGGGCAAACAGCATCTGGCCCAGCAGGCCGCGGATTTCCTCAGTGACGGCCGCGGAATCCCACTGGTGCAGCCATTCCAGCACGGTCATCCCGCCTTCGATCAGGCTGCGGTGATCCTGAGCGAAATATCCGATGGACGCCTCGTGCCCCCAGATTACCTTGCCGGAGTCGACGAACGGACCGTCATACCCGCTGGTCTTGCGCAGTTCAGACTCGGGGGTAGTTGGGGAATTTGCCAGCAGCGCATTCAATAGCGTGGTCTTGCCTGCCCCATTGCGGCCCATGAGCGCAATCTTTTCTCCGCGAATGATGCTGGCAGTGAAGTCGCGCACGACTTTCTTGTCCGCGTAAGACTTCCCGACGTGTTCAATTTCGAGGATGTGCTTGCCGCTGGGCCGCTTCTGCTCGAACTTGATGTAGGGCCGCTGGATGTTCGACTTGGCCAGCTCCGTCACCTGCAGGCGTTCAACTTCCTTGCGGCGTGATTGCACCTGGCTCGACCGCGTGCCGGCCGCGAAGCGCGCAATGAATTCGTTCAGCTGCGAGATCTTTTTTTCGCGCTGCGCGTTCTGCGATTCAATCTGCGAGCGCACCTGCGTCTTGGCGACGACCATATCGTCGTAGCTGCCGGTGTAAGTGATGATGGTTTCGTAGTCGATGTCGGCGATGTGGGTGCAAATGCTGTTGAGGAAATGGCGGTCGTGCGAAATCGCGATCACCACACCATCGTAGACATTCAGAAAGCCCTGCAGCCAGTGGATCGAATCGAGATCGAGGTAGTTGGTGGGCTCGTCGAGCAGCAGCGCCTGCGGATGCCCGAACAAAGCCTGCGCCAGCAGCACGCGGACTTTTTGTCCGCCCTGCAATTCGCCCATCTTGCGGCTGTGCAGTTCGTCCGGAATGTCGAGACCTTGCAGCAGGATGGCGGCATCGCTCTCGGCCGTGTATCCGTCCTCTTCGCCGACAATGCCTTCCAGCTCGCCCAGCTTCATGCCGTCTTCGTCGGTCATGTGGGGCTTGGCATAAATCGCTTCGCGCTCCTGCATGGCCGCCCACAGCCGCTTGTTGCCCATGATGACGGTGTCGATCGCGGAGTAGGCGTCGAAGGCGAACTGGTCCTGGCTCAAAACGCCCAGCTTGCGTGGACGGACCACCGTCCCCTTCTGCGGTTCGAGCTCGCCGCTGAGCAGCTTCATGAACGTGGACTTGCCCGAACCGTTGGGGCCGGTCAGTCCATAGCGTTTGCCCGGCGTGAACGCCGTTGAGACCTCGTCAAACAGAATTTTGGCGCCGTAGCGCATCGACACATTGCTGACAGAAAGCATGATTTGGTTTCTTCAGGAACTGCGGGGAATTCCGCCAAGACGGTACGCAGCTGGAGTTTATAGAATATCACGCCCACGGATGCACTGATTCACTCGTGTAGCGGGTGTCCTAGATTCGCCAACCACAGAGGACACAGGGGGCACTGAGGAAACCTCCAGGATTCAGACCTCCGTGCTCCCCCGTGGCCTCTGTGGTTAATCAGGGCGTTACCGCACTGGGCTCCCGCTGGCTTCGATCAATTGCTGGACCGGCGCAACCACCATGAGCAGCAGGTCCGCTTTGCGCGTCTTGGCCTGATCGATCAGCGCGAGTTGCTCCGTCCTCCACGACTCGGCCAAGGGTTCAGATTTATCGAGATAGTCGAGCGCCTGCAGCCCGGCAGCGCCGAGAGCAGAAAGGTCCTCAGACAGAGGCGTGAGCTCCTGCAGCAGAAAGGACTGCCTCAGCAGCGGGTGCAACTTTGCGTCATTATCACGCCAGGCTGAAAGATAGGTCCGAATCTGTGCTTCGGTCGCCTGATCCTTGAAGCCACCTTGAACATAAGTCTGCACCAGATCGTGAATGTGGCGCGCGACATCACTCTCGGGATAAACCGCGTCAATCATGCGGTTGAGGGGTGCATGGAAGTCGATTGGGCCTTTCGAATCATCCCATCGGGTGTAGTCCTTCACGGGTTCGACCACATCGGCGAGCACACGCAGGGCGGAAATATCTTCGGTACCCGCCATGCGATGAAGCATGCGCATCCGCGCGGACCTGTGCGTTAGCCCCAGCCATTCCAGGTGCAGGCTGAGCGCATTGAGTCTGGCGTACATCGAGTCCGCATCTTTCACCTCTTGCGGAGACCACAGACGCTCCGCCACGGCTGCATTTCGCGGCCAGATGTGAGAATCGATATTCTCCGGAGTCACCCATTCCGCCCACATGCAGGCCTCGCCGCCAAGGATGCGGCTCTTCTCTTCTACGGTCAGAGTTGCGGCCGCGTCGGTCGTTGTCGTTGTAATTGCCATCGGATCGACGGCATAGTGCCGAGCTGCCGGCCACATCAGATCGAGGTAGTAGCCGAAGGAAAGCAGCCCGCTGTAGCCTTGCCTGGCCGCCATTGCGAGCGACTGTTGCCCGCGCCAGGACTGAATTACGATCGTCTTCGGCAGGTCGGGATGCAGGATCTCATCCCACCCGATCATGATTTTGTGGTGCTTGGCCACGATCTTCTGCAAGCGCTGATTGAAGTACGCCTGCAGTTCCTGATTGCTTTTCATCCCGTGCGCCTGTTTGAAGGCCTGGATCTTCGGATTCGCGTCCCACTGCTTGCCGTCGACCTCATCTCCGCCAATGTGAAAGTATGCGTCCGGAAAGAGCCTGGCCATTTCCGCGATGAACTTGTCGAGGAACTTGTAGGTCGCCTCCTGGGTCGGATCCATGATCGGGTCGATGCCGCCGCCCTCCAGCAAATAGGGACCCCGGGCGCTGGCCAACTCGGGATATCCCAGAAACCAGGAGCGACTGTGGCCGGGAATGTCGAACTCGGGAAGTACGCGAATCCCACGATCGTGGGCGTATGCGATGAATTCGCGAATCTCATCCTGCGTGTAGTAAAGGCCCTCGGAGCCCATCCCGGTCAGTTTGGGAAATTTCTTACTCTCCACGCGGAAGCCCTGATCGTCCGACAGGTGCCAGTGCAGCACGTTCATCTTGACTGCAGCCATGCCGTCGAGGTTGCGCTTCAACACGTCGAGCGGGATGAAGTGCCGGCTGACGTCGATGAGCAGCCCTCGCCAGGGAAACCGCGGCTGATCTTTGATGCTGATGACTGGAACTGTGAATCCGCTGACGGAGGGTTGCACCAGTTGGAGAAAAGTCTCGAGTCCATGGAGAACTCCCAGCGGATTGGGCGCCGTGAGCTTCGCTCCAGAATCCGTTATCGCCAACTCGTAGGACTCATCTTCCCCGAGCTTTTGGACCTGCTCGCGGCCGTGGTCCGCCCGGATCACCAGGGTCGGATTCGCTGGGCCAGGCTTGGGTCTGAACGGGATCCCCGTTTGCCGCGAAAGTTGCGTCTCGAACCTCTTCACCCCGCGGTCCAGGGACGCATCGTGAAAACCCGTCACCGAAATCGAGAAGGAGCGGTCGATCGGCATTTGCCCTGTGCCCACTTGCACCATGGACGGCATAGGCATGAGGTTGAGCTGCGGCTGGGCTTGAGCGGCGGCGAGGAACACCGGAAAAACTACGGTTAGGACGACAAGCAGCGTTCGCATGGTCTCAGAAAGAATGTAACAGTTCTGGGAATGATAGAGAGCGGCCGTTATGCTCCGCTCAGCGCGACAGGATATCGCTCAGTGTCCCCCGCCCAGTTCCCGCACAATTCCGCCGACAAACTGCTTGGCGTCGCCGAAAAGCATGATCGTGTTGTCAAGGTAGTAGAGCGGGTTGTCGATGCCGGCGAAGCCGGGATTCATGCTGCGCTTGATGACCATGACGGTGTGGGCTTTATCCACATCAAGAATGGGCATGCCGAAGATCGGGCTGGATTGGTCGGTGCGGGCAGCGGGGTTGGTGACGTCGTTGGCTCCAATGACCAGGGCCACGTCAGTTTGCGGGAAGTCGCCGTTGATCTCGTCCATTTCGATGAGCCGGTCGTAGGGGATATCGGCTTCGGCGAGCAGTACATTCATGTGGCCGGGCATGCGCCCGGCAACCGGATGGATGGCGAAGCGGACCTCGACGCCCTTCTTGGTCAGCAGGTCGTAGAGCTCGCGCACTTTGTGCTGCGCCTGCGCGACTGCCATGCCGTAGCCCGGGACGATGACCACTTTATTGGCGGCGGCGAGAATCGCCGCGGCTTCCTCTGGCGTGGCGCTGCGCACGGGCTTGGCTTCGGCTCCTCCGGCGGCGGAAGCCTGCACCTGGCCGAAGGCTCCGAACAGTACGTTCGTGAACGACCGGTTCATCGCCTTCGACATGATGACGGAGAGGATGAAGCCGGACGATCCGTCGAGCGCGCCGGCGATGATAAGCAACTTGTTGTTGAGGACGAATCCCATGGCCGCGGCGGAAAGGCCAGCATAAGAATTCAACAGCGAGATTACCGTCGGCATATCCGCGCCGCCGATGGGGATCACCAGGAGAACGCCGATGACCAGGGCAATGCCAACCATCAGCGGGAACAGTTCCTTTGTCCCCGGATGCAGCACGAGGTAGACCGCGCTGCCCACAGCCACACTGAACAACAGAAGGTTGACGAGGTTTTGTCCCTTGTAGGTGATGGGGCGCTGGGGCAGGATCTCCTGCAATTTTCCCGCGGCCATCAAGCTGCCGGTGAAGGTCAAACCGCCGAGAATGACTTCCATCGACAGCACCGACATCATGAATTTCGGCACGTCGGGGCTGCGCAAATAGAACTCGGCGGTGCCCACCAGCGTGACGCACAGCGCGCCGAAAGCGTGGCTGAGAGCGGTCCGCTGCGGGACGGCGGTCATCTGCACCATGCCCAGCGGAATACCGATGCCGGTGCCCAGCACCAGCGCGACGATGATCCACGTCCAGTCGACGATGCCGCGGTGCAGCAGCGTGCCGGCGATGGCCAGCACCATGCCAATCTCGCCCGCCCAGATGCCGTGGCGCGCTGTGGCGGGCGAACTCATCCACTTCAGCGACAAGATGAACAGGGCGCTGGCGATCAGGTAGATGATTTCGATGAGGTACTGGCTTCCGGCGAACTCGTTCATATTATTTCTTCACCGGACGGGTGGTCTTGAACATCTTCAACATGCGGTCGGTGATGAAGAATCCACCGACTACGTTGCTGGTGGCTGCAATGATGGCAATGACACCGAGAACGGTGGCAAACTCGCTCTTGCGCTCCCCCACAAGGACAATCGCGCCGACGACGGCGATTGCATCCAGGGCATTGGTCAGCGACATGAGCGGCGTGTGCAGCAGGGGTGAAACGTGGCGGATGACTTCAAAACCAATAAAGGCCGCCAGCATGAAAACGAACAGCGCGTCGATCAGGTTGGAACCCATTTGTTCCCTCAGGGGCTAAAGCCCGGCATCCTTGCTAACTGTGTTCGGCACGGCTGAAGCCGTGCCCTGATACGACTCTTTCACTTCGCCGCCAACGCCGGCATCTTGAAAAACTCACGCACGCGGGCGTTCACCACTTCTCCGCCGCTCGTCACCAGGGTCTCGCGGATGATCTCGTCCTGCAGATTCAGTTGCAGTTTGCCCTCTTTCACCATGTACAACAGAAACGTGCTGATGTTGCGGGCGTACATCTGGCTGGCATGGTACGGGACGCTGCTGGCCAGGTTGATGGCGCCGATGATGGAGACACCGTACTCTTTCACCGTTTCCCCGACGCGCGTGAGTTCGCAGTTGCCGCCGCGCTCGGCGGCTAAGTCGACGATCACCGAGCCGGGAGCCATACTCTTCACCATGTCGGCGGTGATCAGCACCGGCGACTTTTTGCCGGGAATGACCGCGGCGCTGATGACCACATCACTTTCGGCCACCACGCGGGTGAGCAGTTCGCGCTGCCGGGCGTAGAAAGTCTCGTCCTGCGCGGTGCCGTATCCGCGGGCATCCTGGGCATTCTGCGCTTCTATCGGTAGCTCGACGAAGCGCCCGCCCAGGCTCTGCACCTGCTCTTTCGCGGCGGGGCGCATATCGTATGCAGACGCTACCGCGCCCAATCGGCGCGCCGTCGAAATTGCCTGTAGTCCGGCGACTCCCGCTCCGATAACGAAAACGCGGGCCGGCGTGATGGTGCCCGCGGCCGTGGTCATCATGGGAAAGATTCGCAGCGAGTACTCCGCGGCCAGCAGCACCGCCTTGTAGCCGCAGATCGTACCCATGGAAGAGAGGGCGTCCATGCTCTGGGCGCGGGTCGTCCGTGGCACCAGTTCCACGGAGAATGCAGTTACGCCAGCCGCCGCGATCTGCTGGACGACTTCCGCAGAGCCGAACGGTCGCAGGAAGCCAATCAGCGTCTGGCCGGGGCGCATGAGCGGAAGATCGGCTTTGCCGGTGAGGTCGTTGGAGCCGTAGCACAGAACCTGCACCACGATGTCCGCCGTGCTGAACACGGAGGCGCGGTCCGGGACAATCTTGGCGCCTTTTTCCGCGTAGGCCGCGTCCGTGTAGCCCGCCTGCTCGCCTGCACCGGCCTCCACCACAACCTCCAGGCCAGCTTTGGCAAGATTTGGAATCGCCAACGGTACTAGCGCGACTCGCCGTTCACCCGGATAACTTTCTTTGGGAACCCCGACGATCAAGCGGTGTCCTTTCCCAGGCGTCTCGCCAGCAACGCATGCCGCACCCGCCACAACCCAGCCGCCGATCCTACACGATGCACAACTTTTCGCTCTGTGACGAGCATCACAGCGGCCGAACCGGCCGGACCAAAACGGGCAGCGGTCAAAACCATTCCGTCCGCCTCCAAGCGAATGTCGCGGACTAGAAACAGTAGCAGATCAAGCGATGGAGTGGAAAGTGAACCGGGTCGTCCCAAGCAAGCACTTTCTGCGCATGCAAGAGCCTGGCCTGAACAAAGCGAAAGGCAATCTGGGCGGGCCGCGCAGATCCGCCCCGTTCCTCAATCGACGGTATGCTTCGCCGTATATCCGTCGCGGGCAACGACGTCGATCTTCACATCCTTGCCCTTCTGGTCCTTCACTTTCAGTTGGCCGCCGTCGGGGGCGACCACCTGCACTTTCAGTTTGCGGTAGGTGCCGTCGAGTTTGTCGTTGCTGGGGTGATAAGCCAGGGTGTACTGGTTGCGGATGTCGTTGGAAATGTCGCCGAACAATTCCGGAAGCTCGCCTTCAAAGCGCGGGAAGTAGGCGCGGCCGCCAGTCATCGCGGCGAACGTGCGCATTTCGTTGTCACCCTGCAGGTAGTCCATGCGGCCCACCGGAATGCCCATGCCGTGCGCGCCGTAACATCCGCCTGGATGCGTCTCGCAGTACTCCCGCACGATGAAGCCCACGCTGATCGGGAAGATGGTGACATCTTTTGTGTCTTTGATCTTCTTCATGATCTTGTCGAGTGTCAGCTTGCTGAACGTGTCGACACCCGTCGTCACCAGGACGATGTACTTCTTGCCTTCGACTCGGTCGAGGCGGTCGAGCGTGTCGTAGAGTGCATCGAAGAGATTCGTTTCCGCAAAGCCTGGGACGCGTAGCTGGTTAAGAGCGCCGTAGACCGCTTTCTTATCCTGCGTGAAATCCACCAGAATGTGGGGATTCATGTCGTAGTAGGCGACCGCGATCCAGTCGTCTTTCTTCAGCGTGTTGGCAAAGGCGTAGGACGCCTGCAGTGCCTGAATCATGAAGATATAGTTGGTAGAGGCGAATTCCACCAGCAGCACGGCCGTAATGGGCGCTTGGGAAACGTTGAAATTGGTAATCGCCTGCTGGGTTCCGTCCTCAAAGACGCGGAAATTGTCTTTCTTCAGGCCGGGAACGAACTGCCCATTCTTGGTCGTGACTAGAACATCCACGTTCACCAGCGGCACGTTGACTTTGATGGAGTAGTCCGGCATGCCTTCCACCCTCTTGGGCGTGGTGGGCGGGGGCGGCGGAGGAGCTTCATTCCCCGTTTTCTTGGGGATCGCGTACGGACCCACACTGTCGCCCGGTCCACCGGCTTCGGCGGGGACATCCTGCTTCGGCTTACCGTTGTCCTGGACTTTGTCCTGGCCTTGCGGCGGCGGCTGGGTCTGCGACTGGTCCTGGGCAGACGCTGGCCGGACGCCAACCAGCAGGGCCAGCAAGAGGACCAAAATCACCGCCCGCCTGGGACCCTGGAAAAATTCATATCTGGAGATTGCAACTAACCAGTTCTTGAACATAGAGACCCCGTAGGAAAAAGGCGCTATGGGAGCTGGAAACACCCTGTGCTAGTATAGACGCAAGGATTCGCGATTGGGATGTTTGCCCGGCTTTCGCTTCCCCCTCCTGGCAACGACTTACAATCTGGCGGAGTCTAATAAATAGGGTGGGGTTTCATTCGGGCCTGCGGGCGTTATCCATGAGGAAACTTTTCGCGCTCTTCGTCGCTTCCCTGGCGTTTACCGTTGTCGGGTCTGCTCAAACCGCACAAACCACACAGACGATTGGCGTTAGTCAGCTCCGCGCGGGCATGCGCGGCGTCGCTTACACGGTGTTCGAGGGTGTGAAGCCTGAGGCCATGGAGGTTGAGGTTCTCGGCGTTCTGCACAACGTCAACGGGCCCAAGGGCGACATCATCCTCGTGCGCCTCCACGGCCAGAAGGTGGAGTACACAGGCGTAGTGGCCGGCATGAGTGGCAGCCCGGTTTATATCGGTGGCAAACTGGCCGGAGCGCTGGCCTTCCGCATTGGCGAATTCTCCAAAGAGCCCATCGCCGGCGTCACGCCGATCGCCGACATGCTGGAGATCAATGCGCTCGACCACTCCACGGCGGAAGAAGCCACCGCCGCCAAGCCCGCGGTGAATAATGCCGCCGGCAAAATGGCTGGACCAGGCAACAACTCTGCGATTCCCTCTTCGCCACAGGATTTCGCAAACTACATGAGGCCCATTGAAACGCCGCTGGTCTTCAACGGATTCTCCGAAGAAGCGGTTCGTGTTTTTGCGCCGCAGTTCGCGTCTGCCGGCATCGTTCCCGTGATGGGCGCGGGGTCGGTCAGTGAAAACGTGAAGCAACCGGAACCGCTTGAGCCCGGCTCGGCCGTCAGCGCCGTCCTGGTGCGCGGCGACATGGATATTGAAGCGACTTGCACCGTGACCTACATCGATCCGCAGCGCCTGCTGGCCTGCGGTCATCCGCTGCTGCAGTTCGGTTCCGTCGACCTGCCCATGAACAAGGCGCAGGTATTGGCCACGCTGCCGTCGCCGCTCAATGCATTCAAGATCGTCAACACCACCGAACCTGCCGGGACTTTTGTGCAGGATCGCCACACCGGCATCCTGGGCGTGTTCGACAAGCAGCCGGACATGATTCCGGTAACGCTGAGCATCAACAGCAGTACCGGCCGCAAGCAATTTCACTATGAGGTACTGAACAATCCCCGCCTCACGCCGGTTGCGCTGATGGTCACGGTATTCAATGCGTTGAAGGGCGTGAACGAATTCGGCGAAGAGAGCACTTACCGGCTCGCGGGCGGCATCGAAGTGAAAGGCTTCCCTGAGGTAGCGCTGCGCAACATGTTCGCGCCCTCGGAGAACGGACAGCCCGCCGCGATGCAGGCCGCGCTCTCCCTGGGAGAGCGTTTCAGCCGCATCTATGACAATCCCTACAATGCTCCTGCTGTGCAAGGGGTGAAGCTGGATTTCGATCTGGTCCGCGAGCGCCGCGTCGCCAGGCTGGAGAGCGCGCGCACCGATGTGACCGAAGCTCGTCCCGGCGACCAGGTAACGGTCGAGACCGTGCTCGCGCCGTATCGTGGCGAACGCGTGGTGCAGCAGATTCCGGTGAAAATCCCCACCTCGGCGAGCAAGGGGATATTGCGCATCCTGGTAAGCGACGGCGAAACTCTCGATCGCGTGGGACGCACCAATCCCGCGTTTGGACGCCGTCTGGACCTTGCCTCCACTATCGCCATGCTCAACAAGGAGCACGCCAACAACCGCGTCTACGTCTCGTTGCTCGAGGCTGATCCCGAGGCCCGCGTGGCCGACAAGGTGATGCCCACCCTGCCGATCTCTGTCATGAATGTCATGGATGGCATGCGCGGCAACCAGGAGATGGCGGTCAGCGGCGAATCAAACGTGGACGAAACCGCCGCGGCCCCGCTGGATTACGTGGTGTCAGGCGCGCAGTTGCTGACCATTACAGTGAAGTAGCTTCGTGTGGCGCGGGCACTCCTGCCCGCGAAATCTAACCACAAGCAAACCCGCTCGATTGGGACAGTGCCCGCGGAACGCGTTCTTACTCTTCCTCGTCCCCGCCCATCTGCTGCGTCAGGTACCGTTCATATCCCAATTCTTTGATCTGGTGCATCTGAGCTTCGAGGAAGTCGACATGCTCTTCTTCGTCCTTGAGCAGCGTCACCAGCAGGTCGCGCGAGCCGTTGTCGCCTTCCTTGGTGGCGATGGCGACGGCATTGTTGTACTGCTTGACCGCGCCGACCTCCAGGGCGAGGTCGCTTTCGAGCATTCCCTTCACCGTCCCGCCAACCTTCAACTCCAGCGGCATCATGGACGGGCTGCCATCCAGAAACAGGATCCTTTCGATCAGCACTTCGGCGTGTTTCATCTCGCCGATGGATTGTTTCTTGATGAAATCGGAGAGCTTGTGGTACCCCCAGTTTTCGCACATTTCAGCGTGCAGAAAATACTGGTTGATCGCCGTCAGCTCTTCACGGAGCGCCTTGTTCAATTCAGCGAGGACTTTAGGATTCCCTTTCATGGCGAAGCGAGTATAAACCAATGTCAGCAGAAACGTGTGGCGCGGGCACTCCTGCCCGCGAAATCTAACCACGAGCAAGGCGCATTCAATGCCTCATCAGGAGACCGGCCTTGTCCATGTGCCGGAAGCCGTCCGTGGCCAGCGCAGCCATGATCATCAGCGTACCGTTGTAGCCGATGTGCACCAGGAAGCTGGCAGCCACTGACTTGGTCACGGCCCGCACCGTGGTCAGGACTACGCCCACCAGAAAGATGATCAGCACCGCGCTCCAGGCATATCCATATTGGGGCAGGTGCATGAGGCCGAACGGCAGCGCGGTGAGAAGGATCGCCAGCAGTACGCCCACCCGCCGCTGCAATACGGGATAGAAAAATCCACGGAAGAAAAGCTCTTCCATCAGCGGCCCGAGCGTGACGGCAAATACCGAGGTGAGGTAGGCGTCTAGGGGACGGGCAAAAAATTGCTCGAACGGCGTGCTTTTCGGCGTGGGTAGAAAACGCTCAAGCAGGTTCAGCGCGAACAAAAGCACCACTCCCAGGAACAACAGCTTTCCCACCGAGCGGCCGGGCCAATTCCAGCGAATCGCTTCCCAGAAGCGCACATGATACTTGCCCTCGACCAGCAGGACCATGAAGATCGCGACCGCGATGTAGGTCAGCAGCTCGGAAAGCAGCGCCAGCACCGGCTTCTGCGCCACGTCGCCGAAGCTGGCCCGCGGATAAGCCAGCCGCTGCGCCGCGATGACGATAATAAATTGCAGGACAAACAATGTGAGCACCGTGAGCCCGGCAATCTGCAGCACGTCCCACCCGCTCCACACGGGATCGCGGGGCGGAGGCGGCACGGGGAGGGGAGACAGCATTTCCGCAGGAAATGGGTCGGGCGTGAGCGGAACGGACGCTGGCACCGTCGGCTGCGGTTCGCCGTTCAGCGCCGGCCCCTCAAACTGCGGATTGTCGTGAGAAGACAAAGAATTTCCTTCAACTGGGAACTGCGAGTTGAGAAACTGCCTTGCCGAAATATCCTGCCAACGCCTGCCCCGTGTACGACTTCTTCACCCGCGCCACCTGCTCGGGCGTGCCCTGGGCCACGATGCGGCCGCCCTCTTCGCCACCCTCCGGACCGAGATCGACAATCCAATCGGCGTTGCGGATCACATCCAGATTGTGTTCGATGATGATAATCGAATTGCCCAGGTCGGTCAGTCTATGCAGTACGTCGAGCAACTTCTTCACGTCGTCGAAGTGCAGCCCGGTGGTCGGCTCATCGAGCAGGTAAAGCGTCTTGCCCGTCTGCCGTTTGCTCAACTCGCGCGCCAGTTTGATGCGTTGCGCTTCGCCGCCGGAAAGCGTCACCGCCGACTGGCCGAGGTGAATATATCCAAGGCCCACATCCACCAGCGTCTGTAGCTTCTGCTTTACCTGCGGAATGTTTTCCAGAATCGGCAGCGCGTCGGAGACCGGCATCTCCAGCAAGTCGGCGATCGAATTTCCGTTGTACTTCACCGCCAGCGTTTCGTGGTTGTAGCGCCGCCCGCCGCAGACCTCACACAACACGTAAACGTCGGGCAGAAAATTCATCTCGATGCGGCGCTGGCCCTCGCCCTGGCAAGCCTCACACCGACCGCCGGAGACGTTGAAGGAAAATCGTCCAGCCTTGTAACCGCGCTCGCGCGACTCCGGCAGCATTGCGTAGAGATCACGAATCGCCGTAAACACGCCGGTATAGGTCGCGGGATTCGAGCGCGGCGTGCGCCCGATGGGCGATTGATCGATGCGAATCACCTTGTCGATATGCTCCGCGCCTGAGATCGCCCTGTGCTCACCCGCTTTTTCCCGCGAGCGATAAAGCTGTCGCGCCAGCGCGCGATACAGAATGTCGTTGATGAGCGTGGATTTGCCTGAGCCGGAAACTCCGGTCACCACCGTCATCACGCCCAGCGGAAAAGTCACATCCAGATTTTTGAGGTTGTTTTCCTTCGCGCCCAGAATCGTCAGGCCGGCCCCGTTTTTCTGCCGTCGCTCCGGCCGCATCTCGATCCGCACCTTGCCCGAGATGTAGGCGCCGGTCAGCGAGTTCGGATCGCGCATGATTTCCGTTGGCGTGCCGTGCGCAACCAGGTTTCCCCCGTGCCGCCCCGCGCCCGGGCCAAGATCGATCACGTAATCCGCGCGGCGGATGGTTTCTTCATCGTGCTCGACCACCAGTACGGTGTTGCCCAGATCGCGCAGATTCTCTAGCGCGGTGAGCAACCGGCCATTGTCGCGGTGATGCAGGCCAATCGAGGGCTCGTCGAGCACATACAGCACGCCCCGCAACTTCGAGCCAATCTGCGTGGCCAGACGAATTCTCTGCCCCTCGCCTCCCGACAAAGTCGCGGCAGAACGATCGAGCGAGATGTATCCCAATCCCACGGCATTGAGAAACTGCAACCGCTCCACCACTTCATGCATGACGCGTCCGGCGATGAGCGCATCGCGCCCCGCAAGCTTGATGCCCTGTGCCACTTCGAGCGACCCTGAAACCGGCAGCGCCGTGAAATCGGCAATCGACATGCCGTTCACTTTCACCGCCAGGCTCTCCGGCCGCAGCCGTTCTCCCTTGCACGCGGGACATTCCGTCGCCGACATGTGATCCATCAGCCAGTCGCGATAACCTTCGGAAGTCGACTCCTCGAGATTCTGTTTCAGGTACCCGAAAATTCCCCGGAACCCGGTCTTCCCCCGCCCGGATTCTCCGTTCAACAGCAACTCCTGACTCTTCTCCGGCAGCTTTTCAAACGGCGTATTCAGATCAATCCCGTGAGCCGCCGCCACAATTTGCAAATTGTGAATCAGATTCTGCGACGCCGACCCCGGCCCCAGCCCGCCATCGAGCAGCGGCTTCGACCAGTCATTGATCACCTTTGCCGGATCGAAATCGTACCTGCTCCCCAGCCCATGGCACTCGGGGCACGCTCCATACATGCTGTTAAACGAAAACGAGCGCGGCTCCAGTTGCGGCACGTTGATGCCGCAATCCGGACAAGCCAGCTTCTCCGAATAAAGCTGCTCTTCTCCCCCGACCACGGCCACCTGCACCAGCCCGCCCGCCAGCTTCATGGCCAGGCCCACCGACATTTCCAGGCGATGCTCAATTCCCGGCTTCACCAGCAACCGGTCAATCACGACTTCAATCGTATGGTTCTTTCGCTTGTCGAGATTGATCTCGTCATCCAGGTTCACCAATTCGCCGTCGATGCGCGCCCGGGTGTAACCGTGCTTGACCAGCGTCTCCATCTCTTTCTTGAACTCGCCCTTACGCCCGCGCACGATCGGCGCCATCACCATCACGCGATCTTCCGGCGTCAGCGCCATCACCCGCTGCACAATCTGGTCGGCCGACTGGCGGCTGATCGCTCGCCCGCACTTCGGACAGTGCGGCACTCCGATCGAGGCGAACAACAGGCGAAGATAGTCGTAGATCTCAGTAATGGTGCCGACAGTCGAGCGCGGGCTGCGGCTGGTGGTTTTCTGCTCGATCGAGATGGACGGGCTAAGCCCATCAATTGCATCAACATCAGGACGTTCCATCTGGTCCAGAAACTGCCGGGCGTAGGCCGAAAGCGTCTCCACGTAGCGGCGCTGGCCCTCGGCGTAAATCGTGTCGAATGCGAGAGATGACTTGCCCGACCCACTCAGCCCGGTCACCACGGTCAGGGTGTTGCGCGGAATCTCAACGTCGATGTTTTTGAGATTGTGCTGCCGCGCTCCGCGTACCGAAATCTTGGTGATGGCCATTTATCTTGCGCGGATATCCCTTCCGTAACGTGGACAGGCCTACAGACTTGTTCGAGAGTAGGAGTGCGCAGCTCTACTCCGTATCTTAGTTGTTAACAGCGGCGAGCGTCAACGCGGGTTAGATTGAAAAAGCCTGTAGAAGCCCGAGAAGGCCTGAAGACGCTGCATATACGAAGTTCCAGCTTGCGGCATCTCATACTGCGCTGCATCTAAGGTGGATTGAACTTGAACGCGTTATTTGTGCCCGTGCTGCTTTTCGTCACCGTGGTGGCTTCGGTAAGCCTTGGCGTTCTCGCCGCTTACGCCGCTGTATTCGGCATCCTGCATACCTTCGGCCGCGCCTCGCGGCCCGAATCCGCACCTCAACGCCCGCGCCTGGTTCTCGTTCCCACGCAGAACCACGCCAGCGGCGACTAAACCTTGGTCATCTGGAAGGCATCTCACACAAATGCGCTGGCCGACGACCGTTCTTCAAGAGTGTGCAATTTTGAGCAGACACTAAATAAGGGACCGTTGTAAATTTTCGGAAAAACTGGACGTTTCGGTTCTCCTGCTCCTCTGATGAACACCAACGAGTCCTTAACTGAGGCTTAGCCGGATGACGGTCTTCCGAACAATTCGCGCCGTGACCGCCCTGATGGTCCTGGCGCTGCTGGTCGTCGTTCCGAATCTCGTCGCTTCGGATTCGGGAGCACCGTCACCGTCGATAGCCGGCGCATCTCTCTCTGCAGACCAGGTGGTGGACAACCTCGTGCGCAAGAATCAGGAGCGCGCGCAGGCCCTGCTGCACTCCGAAGGAACGCGGGTTTACCACCTCGCCTACCATGGGTTCCCCGGAGACAGGGAAGCCGAAATGGTCGTAGAGGCTACCTATGACAGCCCTTCTTCGAAGGAGTTCAAAGTAGTTTCCGAGAGCGGATCGAAACTGATTCTGGATCGCGTCTTCAAAAAACTCCTGGAAAGCGAGCAAGAGGCAGCGCAACCCGCAATCAGCGCACGGACACAGTTGAATCGCGATAACTACAACTTTGAATTGGTTGGCTACGAGCCGTCCAGCACGGGTGGGGAGTATGTGTTGCGGGTCAGCCCGAAATCCCGGAGCAAATACGTCTATCATGGCGAGGTGTGGGTGGATGGAATCGATTTCGCCGTCACCCGCATCGAAGCCGAACCGGCCCAGAACCCGTCGTTCTGGACGAAGAAGAGTGAAATTCATCACGAATACAAGAAGGTCGGAGCCTTCTGGCTTCCAGCCCGGAACGAGTCAGTCAGCTACATTCGCCTGGGAGGACGCGCCACCCTGACCATCGAGTACAAGGACTATCGCGTGACCGCCGCCCGTCAGCCCGGCGGAGTGCTAACCATGGTCTCATCGGACGCGAGCGGCCGGTAATCCCCCCATACCCTTTTCGCCGAACCTCGACGCAGAACCAAGCCAGCGGCGACTATCCCTCTCGCCCTCTGGTTGTCACCTCACAAGATTGCGCTTGGCAGCGATCGCTTGTGAAATGGCGGTATTTCGTCAACCACGCAGTGACGCCAACACGGGCCTGCGCTCCGCACGGGTTGAAATCCTTCCACGCGAGGTGAGGCCAGGCGAAATGGGTGTATAGTTTGTGTCATTTTTGAGATTAAGTAAGGAGATTCTGAAAGATGCGGTTCTTGACTCTTCTGTCCTTCGTCTTTCTCACCTTGCTGGGTGCGATGACCATCAGCTGCGGTTCATCAGGTTCCGGAAGCAAGGACACCGGCCCTTTCAATGTTGTGGGGAACTGGCAGGCCAACTTCTCCGCTGACGTTGGCGCTACGACGACCGGATACGGGGCGATCGATTCCTCCGGTCTGGGCGCATTTTTCGACACCTCCGGTAATATCGTGCAACTTCCCAGCATCACTGGCGCGAAGTCTTTTTCCGGAAACCTGACCGCTTATGCGGTGAATGGCACCTTCTTCCCCGGCGGCACGGTGATCGTGACCGACACCGCGCAGGGCAACGTGAACTCCGCCACCTCCATTTCGGGCACGTTCACCGGCAGCCCTTCCGGCAGCTTTTCCGTTGCTCCCTTTTCTCCTTTGGGCGGCTCTGCCGTGCCTCTTTCAGGCGCGTTCAACGGGAAGATCATAGGCTTCGCCGATACCTTAACGTTCACCTTTTCATTGGGCGGAAGCTTTACGGGAGGCGATTTCGCCGGCCCCGGTTCTACCTGCAATCTTAACGGGACCCTCACCCAGCAGGGAACGAACAACGTTTTCGATATTACTTACAACAGCGCGTCCGGGTCTTGTACTCCCGATACCCAGACTGGCATCGCTTTTGAGAGTAAGACGGATTACTTCAACGTGAACGGAGGGGCGAGCGCCAACTATCTCCACGTGATCCTGCTGACGTCAACATTGACGCAAGTCCGCCCCTACGTCGTCGTAATCTATCAATAGGTGCGTGCCCGCTAGAACGGGAAGCGAATCGACAGAATTCCGTTGTGATTGTTGGCGTGAAAGTGCGTGGTGGCGATCTGGTAACCGCCGCCCATGGTGAATCCAACTCTGTGCCACAGGTGCAGGCGCCCAATGACCAGACCCGGAGTTACGAAGTTCTGCTTCATCCCATCATGCTCGCCGTCCTGAAAAAACGTTGAGTTGAGCTCGACCTCGGGCCAGAACTTGCGGAACATCCGGTACTGGAAGGTATTGTTCCAGAGGTAGTTTCGCCCCACCTTGACTTCGTCGGCAGTCGGAAACGCGATGCCGAATGTGCCCTGTAGGTCGAAATTTCTCACGCCCTTTCCGTATGCGATGGTCGGAGTAATGCTGGCGTGCAGGCTTCCGTTTTTATGCGTGCCCGTGGGCACACTCCACCCCAGAAAAGCGGTAAGGATGTAGTCGCCGTGTTCCTCATTCGCGGACAGCAGGCGATACTTCACCAGGAACGCCACATCCCCCAAGCCGTCGGCCGCGGAACTATGGTGGACGATGTAAGGAGGCGCATTGAATATGACTTCCACCTTCTCGCTGGGAATCAGTTCCAGTCCCTTGCCGCCGTCGTAGTTGTCGGTGGTGACGCCCTCGGCATTTTTCTGCCACAACTGGTCATAACGAAATTCCTCCTCAAGCCGCGGGGTGGTCGTGGCCAGCGGTGTGATCCAGTGCGGCTGCTCCGTCTGTGTCTTGTCCACGCGGGCGAACCAGCCTGCAAAATATCCGTCCTGGGCATGGCTCATCGTGGAAGCAAGGAAAACGACGGCCCCCACCAGCGACAAAGCAGTCTTACGCATTGGTCCTCCGCGGGAAAGTCTTGGCAGAAAACATAGAAGTGTATCGAATAGACGGATACTATGTCTATTTCTATACGATTTATTATTAATTGCACCATGCTGCCTCCGAAGTTCTCCGCGCGCCCAAGGCGAAGGACAGGTCAGAGCTTTGACCCGGGCCCTTGTTCCCATTAGGATTCTTTCTCAATGAAGAAAACCAAGCCGGTCCAGCGGAAGGACGAGGTGCTCTTGAAACCCCGCGATGCCTCCCTGCAGCTCGGCATCAGTTTCCCGACCATCAAGCAGTGGATCTACAAACACAAGCTGCGCAGCGTGAGAACGCCGGGAGGCCATCACCTGATTCCTCAAAGCGAGATCGACCGCCTGCTCTTCCGCACCAGGGGCAAGACAGCCGCGGAACGAACCCAGGCAGTTCGGCGTGTGAGCGGCCGCAATCAACTCGTGGGGCGCATCGATCAGGTCCGCATCAGCGGTCTAATGGCAGAAGTGAAGATTTCCATCGGAGAGCAGCAGATTACTTCCATCATCACCGCAACTTCAGCCCGTGAAATGCATCTCAAGCCCGGCCAGACGGCGATCGCCCTGATCAAGGCCACGGAAGTGATGATCCTTCGGGTAGGAGACTGATTTCCAGACCTCGAATCCGGACCGGTCTCAAGCTCCTGCAATCCGCAGCAACTCTCCCAGATTGCGAATCCCTAGCACCTGTGCCCTATGCATCATGACTTGCCACACCCGGGCCGTGAGGAAGGCATCATCGAGGGCGTGGTGGGCATCATGCATCTCAAGGTTGTAGAACTTGGCCAGGGTAGCAATATCCAGTTTCTCCAGCTGGATGTGTAGGTCCTCTGAGTACTGCCCGTGCCGCAGTATCCACTGATGAACCCGCGCCGTATCCACGGCTGGATTGCTCAGCTTGTGTCCCGTGCCGTCCATTTCCTTGCGCAGAAGTTGCAGGTCGAGATCCACGAAATGGCCTACCAGCACCGCACCTTGCACGAACTGGCATAAGCCTTCCAGGGCCCTGGCACATGGTTCGCCACTTTCCACATCTTCCGATCGCAGCCGGTGGATGACCACGCTTTCCGCGGGAACCGGCACGCCCGGATTCACCACGCGATAGAACTGCTCGCCGATCCTGATCTTCGCGCCGTCCATGGCGATCGCGCCGATCGAGAGCAGGCGGTTCGAGCGCCGGTCGAGCGACGTCATCTCGGTGTCGAGCACCACGTAGCGCAGCGCGTCCAGAGCAGTGCTCTTCGACAACGTGCCTTCCGCTTGTGGCTTTTCCGCTTTCAGCCAGCGAAACATTCATCGCCCCAGTTGTGCCCAAATCGACGTGCGGAACGTCTCTTCCAAAACGGCTTGCGCCCGCGCGCTGGCCCGAAAGGCTTCCCGCAGCAGGCTTCGCTGCAGGTTGGTCAGGCTTTCGGGCGCAATGTAGTTGCTGAGCGGCTGCCCCTCGCGCACCTGCCGCAGCTGGCACTCGATCCGCAACAGAGTGAGGAACTCGAACGCTTCCTCTAGATCCTGCAACAATGCCGGATCTTTCTCCGGCCAGCCCGGCAACGCCGCCAGCCGGTCCAACGTATTCGTGTGCTCCAATCCTGTAGCCAGCGCAAACACGCGCACCGCATTAACGATGGGCCCGGTGCCAAATAGTTTGAGGTCGAGTTGATTCTTGTGCTCGCCGCTCCGTTCCAGCACGAAATTCCGGAAGAAGCCCAGCGGAGGCTTGTGTTCGACAGAAATACAGCCCAGCACCGACTTGAACATTCCCGCCTCCGCCTGACCCAGCCATTCGCGCCGCTGCTCGTCTAAAGTCTCGAACAACGAGAAGTCGCCCGCCACCGGACGCATGTCAAACAGAATCAGCGCATCCTCGGTGCCATGAAGGTCCGCTTCCCTGATGCACTGGTGAAAGTAACTCAGCCAATTCCGAAGGGGCTGACGCCAGCGCAGATTGCTCGCCATGTAGTTGCCCGGGCAAAGCGGATAACCACAAGCTGCCAACGCATCCTGCGCGAACGCGGCCAACTGCGTGAAGTATTCCCGCGCAGCCGGCTCGTCCCCCGCATCGGAGTAGATCAATGCGTTGTCCTGATCGGTCTTGAAGGTCTGCTCGCGCCGTCCTTCGCTTCCCAGAACAACCCAGCAATACGGAACCGGCGGCGGCCCCAGCTTCGCCTCCGCAAACTGCAGAATCTTGGCCGTCACCCGATCGTTGACCTCGGCCACCACGCGGGTAACATGGCTGGCCTTGGCGCCTTCACGCAGCAACAGCGGCAACAGCCCGCTGATGCGATTCTGCGCGCTGGCCAGATCCTGCACATTCTGTTGCGCCTCCACGAATCTCACCACGTTCAGTGGAGACTTCCCCTGCAACACCATCAAATCGTGGCCCGTGAGCACTCCCGCCGGAACTCCCTGCTGCGTCACCAGCACGTGATGGATGTTGCGGCTCACCATCGCCAGCAGCGCATGAAACACGCGCTCGCCGCCTTCCACCGCAATCACCGGACGGCTCATGATCCCGGTCACTTTCAGATCGAGCGGCAATGCCTGCGCCGCAACTTTTTCGGCGAAGTCCCGGTCGGTGACAATTCCAATAGCGCTCCCGTTCGCGTGCACGACGAACACGCACGTCGCCTTGGAGCTCGCCAGCATCTGCGCCGCTTCCCGAATCGTTGTGTTCTCGTTGCAGAGCAGTGCCGGCGCGGCCAGCACATCTTTCACCGCGAGCGAATACAGCAGGCGCTCGGTGTCGCCCATCAGCCCGCTCTGCATGCGCAGTTCCTGCAGGCTGCGATCCATGTAGCGGGTCACCGACGTACGCAGCAGGTAGTTGGACACCTCGGCATGCGAAGAAATCAGCCGCTGCACTTCCTCCCCCGGAATGGTGTAGCAAAGCGTATCTTCGATGGCCGTGACGTCGAGCCGGGTCAGGTCCCGGCCCATCAGCGAGAGCAGACCGAAGATTTCGCCCTCGCTGCGCTTGTCCAGCACCATTTGTTTGCCCACCTGCGAGCGCAGGGTCAGCTTCACCCCGCCCTTGTGGATCAGGTAGAGCGTATCTGCCGCCGAGTAGCCGGCGCTCAGGATCACTGTGTCTTTCGGGAAGAACTCCAGGGCCATGTGGCCCACCAGCCGGGCGAGTTCGGAGGCCGGCAAGAACTGGAATGGCGGGACGTTCTTCAAAAACGCCACCACCGTCTCGGTCACCACAGATTGTGACAACGAGTGTGAGGATGCCACGCCTGATGTTAGGAGCCGCCGGAGGGGAAGTCAAAAACAGCAAGTGTTGGGTAGTGTCTCGGTTTGCTCTCTGCCGGGTTTCTTCGCGTTCTCTGCGGCTGTTCTCAGCGGCCTCTGCGATTTGGGATCTCGTGTTTACCGAAGTCGAAGCGCCGAGGCGTTAGCGAGTGCCGGCGTGCCGCCAGACCTCGTCTCGCCTATCTAACCATGGAGGCTGTAGGGATGTAGGGCCTAATTGTCCCGGCCACCAGAATCATTGACCTGCGGATTTCAAGCCACGATGTCTTGTGGATCCGCGTCTTGTGGATGCGCCTTTTTCGTGGGCGGTTAGCAACCGGTTGATCTGGTCAAGCAGTTCCTGGAATCTTACGGGGTCTCTTTCCTTTTGCAGCTTGGTGCACAATCTATACCAGCCTTCGGGCTCGTCCGGGTAAATCACAACCGCCCCCTTCTGCCCGCCCTGCAGCGTACTGCTTGCGTCGGCAGAAGAAAATTCTAAAGAGTTGGTCCCGGATTGTCGGCACGCTCAGGAACCGTCGGATGTGCGCTTCCGCACAATGCTTATTCTGCTCCTTCTTCCCAGTCCTTCACCTGCTGCTGCACAATTCCATAACAGTCACAGGCTGCATCCTCGAGTTTTTGCCGGTTCAATATAGTGACGCTTCCTCTTGTGTAGGAAATCAGTCCTGCCTTTTGCAGGATGCCGGCAGCCAAAGTCACACTGGACCGGCGCGTTCCCAGCATCTGCCCCAGGAATTCCTGCGTGAGTGGCAGGTTGGCTGACACCATGCGGTCGTGGCTCATCAATATCCACCTCGCCAACCGTTCCTCCACGTCATGCAACCGATTGCACGCTGCGATTTGTGTGGTCTGCATCGCGAGTCGCTGGCCAAAACGTTGCATCTGCCGCTCCAACGCCGGATATTGTGCGATGAGTTCTCCGAGCGCCTCGGCATCGCACCTGTACGCTGTGCCGTCTCCCTGGACCATCACTCGGGTCGGGCTGCTTCGGTATCCCACCAGCAGGGGCAGACCGGTGAATCCCTCGTTGCCGATGAGACCAACCTCCACCGATTTTCCGTCCGGCTGAACTGCCAGAATCGAAATCAGCCCTGTGTTCACAAAGTGCACGGACTTGATGGTTTCTCCCGCATCATGCAGCACCTGGTGAAGTTGCAGCCGGACGAATTCCAGTTTAGAGAGCGCTTCACGGCATTCCTTGCGCGGGAGCGTCAGAAGAATCTTGTTCTGAAGGGAATTGCCGTCACCGTCGATCGGAGACTTTGGAGCGGAGACAGGAATGGACGGCTTTTTCATCATAACGGCTCCTTGCGCGGCCGGAATCTGTCTGATTTTGCAAGGAACCGTCACCCTGACGGGACGCGGCGGAAGGATGCTAGAGGAGACACCTCTAGGATACTCCCTTTCGCCGCTCGCCACCGGGTGCCCCATTTTGCGCGTCCTTTGCGAGAAGTGGGCATCGGAACCCCGTGGTAGCATTTGACTGCAGCGGCATTCTCCTCTCCGCGCCCTGCAGGCATGCGCATGGCTCGCTCTCACCGCATTTCCGTCCGCGTTTTCCTGGCAGCCTGCGCGCTCTTTTGTTTGAGCTTCTCCGCCTCGGCCGCTGAGCCGCCCTGGCTTGAGATCCACTCCCCGCACTTCACGGTCATCACCGACGCTGGGGAAAAAAGGGGACGCGAGGTTGCCCTGCGCTTCGAGCAGATGCGCTCCGTCTTCGCCACACTTCTGATGAAAGACCGCCTCAACCAGCCCGTGCCCCTCACCATTCTGGCGCTGAAAAATGACAAGCCCTTCTACCAGATGGCACCGCTGCGCAACGGACAACCCATCGGCGTCCCCGGCTTCTTTGTGCCCGGCGAAGACCAGAACTTCATCGTCCTCAACCTGTTCGAAGAAGAGTCCTGGCGCGCGGTCGCGCACGCCTTCGCCCACATGCTGCTCAACTACAACTATCCAACGGCGCAGGGATGGTTCGATGAGGGCCTCGCGGAATACTTCAGCTCCATTCGTGTCGGCAACAAGCAAGTCGAGATCGGCGGCGATCCCGAACTGGGTTCCTCCTTCACCGAGGACCTGCTGCAGAACCCACAGGAGGTTCGCAGCCCGCCCAAATCCCTCACCGAACTTCTCGGCGGGCAGGTGTGGCTCGCCATGACCGACCTGTTCACCATGAAGCACGACACTTCCACCTATCAGGAGGGCACGCATCACACTCTTTTCTACGCGCAGTCCTGGATGGTGATGCATTACCTGCTCCATCAGAAGAAACTGCCCGAGACCGGAACCTATTTCGACCTCGTGCTGAACCAGCGCGTGCCGGTGGATGACGCCATCCAGAAAGCGTATGGCATGACGCCCCTGCAGTTTGAGCAGGCGGTGAAAGACTACTACCACTCGCTCACGCCGCTGTTCATAGCCCTCGACGCGTCAAAGCAGCCGCAAGCTCCGACGAATCTGCCCCAGGTTTACCAATCCCCGGTTCCCGTGGGACCGGACAGTATGGCGATCATTGCCAAGCCCATGGCTGAAACCGACGCTCGTGCCTTGGCCGCCGAGATCAAGATTCGGATCCCCGATCGCCGCGAAGCAGGCTTGGAGGAATTGAAGGCGCTGGCGGCCGCCCCTGTCGCCAGTGCCGCCGCGATTGCCGCGCCCAAGTCCGCATCCGAAGAAGAAACGGCCAAGGCCAGTCCAGTCGTTTTCGGCAACGAGATCGCCCATCGCGCCCTGGCCTACGATCACCTGCAACACGGGGAATTCGATGCCGCCGCGGAGGAACTGGGCAACGCTGCGGCCCTCAACCAGCGCGACCTGTGGATTCGCTACTACCTTTCCCTGCTCAAGTACCGCATGGCGCAGGCGGCGCACAAGGATATTCAGGGCCTGGCCAACATGATGCAGGACCTGCATGCCGTGGTCGAGTGGTATCCGGAATTTGCCGACGCCTACGATCTGATGGCCGTGGCCCGCACCGAGGGCGGCGGACCCACGGCAGCAATGCAGGCCGAACGCGCCGCCATGCAGCTCAGTCCGCGCAATGAGGTGTATGTCTACCACCTGGCCGAAATTTATATCGCTGGGAAACAGTGGGAAGCCGCCCGCGCCCTGCTGGAGCGGCTGAAATCCAGTTCCAACCCGTTGGTGGCCGCCAAGGCGCGCGAGCGGATGGACCAGGTTGCCACCGAGCAGAAGTATGGAGTCACACCCGCATCCGCCGCCACCGCCAAGAAACCGGCTGCCCAACCCTCGCCCTTTGACGTGCTCGAGCAGGACGCGGCCAAGCGCGCCGCCGAGGCCCAGGCCCCGCAAACCGGCGGCACCGCGGACAAGCGTCCCGCCAAGTTCCTGCAAGGCAAACTGGTGAGCGTGGACTGCTCGCAAACCCCGGTTGCCGTTCTGACGGTAGTTTCCGGGGGAGTCGTCCTGAAACTGCGCACCGCGGATTACAAATCCCTGCTGCTCATCGGCGCCGACCAGTTCCACTGCGACTGGAACAACCGCAGCGTCTCGGTGAATTACAAAACCGGCGGCCTGTCGGACGGGGATTTGGTGTCGCTGGAGGTACGCTGAGCGCCTGGCCCTGGACCACTGCGAGGGTGCCCCATTTCTTGCGCGCCCTTTGCGCGAGAAGTGGGGCTTTTGCGCCAGACGCCGCATCGCGGAAATGAACCTAGTTTCCGTTCTTCAGGTAGCGATCAAACCACTCCACCGTGCGCTTTAACGCGTCGATCTGGTTCTCGCGCTTGGCGAAGCCGTGACCCTCGTCCGGGTAGTAATGGGCGTCGACGACTTTACCTTCCTGCTTAAGGAGCGTAACCGCCTGCTCCGCCTCCTCGCTCGGATCGCGAATGTCATTGGCACCTTGCAGAACCAGCAACGGAGCCTTTGCATCCTTGAAGTACTTGATGGGGGAAGCATCTTCGTAAACCTTACGGTCTTTTACGGGGTCTCCAAGAAGCGATTGGTCATATTGCTGAAGAGTTGGTTCTTCGTGTTGCTGCTCGGTCAGCCAGTCGGTGATGCCGAACAGTTCGACCGCGGCAGCCCACGCGTCGGGCGTTCTGCCGATCGCAATCATCGCCATGTATCCGCCGTAGGACCCTCCGGTGATCCCGATTTTCCTGGGATCCACAAAGCCAGTGGCCGCAAGGAACTTCGCACCATACACCTCGTCCTGAAGATCGCCGCCTCCCAGGTCCTTGTAATTGGCCTTCTGGAATTCCATGCCATAGCCGGTTGAGCCGCGGACATTGGGCGCAATGCAAACGTACCCGCGTGAGGACAGTGCTACGGCTGTCTTGTTGAAGGAGTCCGTGGTCTGGCCAGTCGGACCGCCGTGCGGCAGTACGACTCCCGGGTTGCTCCCGTCACGCTTCAGATTGAAGGGTACCCATAGAAAAGCACTAATGATCCTTCCGTCGAATGTCCGATAGTGCACCAGTTGGGAAACCGGAAGCCGAGATGGGTTCAAGCCGGCCAGGGCTGAAAACGTCAACTGCTGACCTTGTCGCCGGGCCAGATCGTACACCCAGTAGTCGGCGGGCTGGGTCGAACTTTGATGTGACACGAGCAGGCGATTGCCGGAAGGGGAGAAGGCGCTGGGCGCTCCGACCGCAGAATTGATGCCAGCCGGAAAAGCCAACTTCTCACCCTGCAGGCTGTTGCGATCCGCCAGATAAACATCGGCGCGACCATCTTCGTTCACCAGGTATGTGAAACTTTTGCCGTCGGGTGAGAAGTCCCCCGCATGAGCCTCCCACTTCAGGTTGGTAACCCAGGTCAATTTTCTGGAGGCAACGTCGAGCAGTGCGACGTTTTCGTACCCGCCTTTTTCATTGGAAGTAATCAGCAGAGTGCGCCCGTCGGGCGAGACGGAGGAGACCGAGTAAATGATCTCCCCCTGGTGTGGGGTCAGGTTCTCCAGGCTGCCGGTGCGGACGTCGACGCGATACACGTCCGCGTCCGTGTCTCCGGCGTTCGAGCGATCGGCATAGATTGTTTTCCCATCCGGGCTCCAAACTACGTTGCCCCACTCCCGGTTCTTGGTCTGCTCGTTCGTCAGCTTGCGCACCTGGCGAGACTTCCAGTCGAGCAACTCGATGTCGTAGTTCGACGAAGCCTTCGGCCGCGCGGCAATCGCCAGCGTGCTGCCGTCAGGCGACCAGCGCGGATCCGTCTCGGATACGTCGGGAGTGTTCGTGATGTTAACTGCATCACCGCCATCGCCCGGAACCGCGTACAAGTCGAAGATCTCGCCCCCGCCCGCGTCCTGCTCATAAACAATCCACTTCCCGTCGGGCGACCATACCGCATCGAGCTGGCGATCATCGGATTCCGATAACTGGATGGGCCATCCTCCCGCCGCCGCAACCTTCCAAAGGTTCATCCTTCCCGTCAGATTGGTGGTGAAAACGACTTGCCGGCCGTCAGGTGACCACGAGGGCCCGGAGACCCCGCGTGTGTAATAAAGCTCGCTGATGGGAACCGCTCCGGCTGCGGAGTTCGACGCTGAGGCAACCGCTCTGGGATCGGTAATTTCCCTCTCGTCTGGCGAGGAAGCAGCCAACAGGATCAGGCCGCATAGTGTAATGAGAGCAGAGGAAGCAATCTTAGGTAGGATTCTTGCTGTTCGCATGGGCGATCCATCGAATCATCGATGACGTATAAAGCGGAAGTATTGTACACGCGGACGCCCACGGAACCCGCCCATATTAAGAAACCCTCCCGTCGGACGGGAGGGTTGGGGATTGCTGGACTTGCGGTTAAGCGCGGACGACGTTGCCCGCCTGGAAGCCTTTCGGTCCTTTGAGCAAATCAAACTCCACGGTTTCGCCTTCGTTCAGCGTACGGTAGCCGTTCTCCTGAATGGCGGAGAAGTGCACAAACACGTCCTCGCCCGTGGAGCGCTGGATGAATCCGTATCCCTTCGCCCCGTTGAACCACTTTACTGTTCCCTTCTCTCTCACGGAAAATCTCCTTTCACTGATCGCGAAGAATTAGTTCCCCGGACTCCCCGTTCGAAGCCCCAAGCTAACGGGGCGCCCCCTCAGGAAAGCCGGATAAACTCGGTTGCGTTTCTTCGTGCGGAGGAAAGTGCCGCAAAAAAGGAAAAAGACCCCTCAGTCCGGCGCGCATACAACATTGCGGCCCGAACCTCTGGAGCCCTGACGAATCGGCGCTGTTTCCACTACACAACTCAACGTCAACCTGCCTTGCAACTCATTACCGGATAACTCCGGTAATGAGCACCAGATAATAAGCAGAGTTAAATCGTTTCGCAAGAAGAATTAGAAGGCTTAGCCCGAAAAACTTGCGGTGATTGTAACCTGCGGTCACATTGAGACTTTAACAAAGTATAAGATATTGAACCGGATTTGTGGCCTAAACTTTCGTTTTTTCGGTCCCCTGATCTGTCTGCAACCCTCTGATACGATTGGAAAAGACCGCCGTGTCCAAGCAGATTCCAGATACGCTTCCCCGCCCCCAGGAGGGCCGGCCAACCCCTCCGCAACGCGGCAGTCGCCGGCGTTCGCACGGCGTGGTTCTCTCCACCGCAAAATACCTCCTGCGTACCGAGGTTCATACCTTTGCCTTCTCGGTCGCCGCCAACGCCATCCTGTCGTTTTTCCCCTTCGTCGTTTTGCTGATGACGCTGATCCGCCGCGTCATTCACTCCCGCGTGATGTACGACGTCGTGGTCGAACTGCTCCGCGACTACCTGCCCGCCGGCCAGGACTTCGTCATCCGCAACCTGACCGCCATGGTCAATGCCCGGCACCGCGTGCAGATCGTCTCGCTCATTATTCTTCTGGTCACCTCCTCCGGAGTATTTCTCCCCTTGGAAGTTGCTCTGAACCGGATATGGCGCTTCCCCAATAACCGGTCCTATCTGGGCAATCAGTTGATCTCGCTGGGACTCGCCTTCGGCTGTGGCGTGCTGGCCTTGCTTTCCATCGCCATGACCGCAGGCAACGTCGCGCTGATGGAATTCGCGCTGCGGGGCCACGGCTCCGGTTTCATCCGCCTCGTGGGATTCGTCGTGATGAAGCTTTTCGCCATCGCCGCCAGCATCGCCATTTTCTTTTTGATCTACTGGCTGCTGCCCAACGGCAAGGTTCCGGCGCGCGCCGTGTTGCCCACCGCCATCATCATGGGCGTGCTCTCCGAGGCGCTGAAGTACGGTTACATTCTGGCCCTGCCCTGGCTGAACTTTGGCGAGGTGTACGGGCCCTTCGCACTCTCGGTCAGCCTGATGTTCTGGGCATTTCTCTCCGGGCTGTTGCTGCTGGCGGGCGCCAATCTCTCGGCGGAAGAACATCTGGGACGCGCGCTGTAGAACTGTCTTCAGCCATGCCTTCGGGAAGGCATCCTGAAGGCGTGTCCTGATACGAATCTGCCCGAGCACAAAGTTCGTATGAAATGGTTCGTATCAGGGTATGGCTTTACAGGCTGCGGAAAAATCCGCGAATATATGGATCACCGTGGAAGAGCGGCGCTTCAGCAGCTTGCCCTGGGCGAAGCCGAACGGGCCGCGTAAAGCGTTTGCAACGAGTGCGGGCTTCAGCCCCTGTGGTCGCTTTCTTGCGCGGATGGAGTTTTTCCGCAGCCTGTTTAGCCATACCGTTCCGGGCCGCTCTGATAGGGAGAGCTTTAGCCCCAGTCAACTTCCGGAGCGAACCGTCAGCGCGGCCAGCTCGCGCTTGGCCTCTTCCAGCGGAATGAAGTCCGCATCGGCAATCCGCCAGATATCCAGCAACTGTTGGTAGCTGCGAATCGCCGCCGCCTTGTCGAATTGCGCCTGGGCGCGCGCTGTCCCCAGCAAACAAAGAGGGTAATCGGGAGCCTCGCCCGTGCCGCTGACCCCTTCCTGCAGGCCGGCTCCGCGATAGCGCAGCCCCGGCTCGAAGTCGGTGATGGCCTGCTGCGGATTCTTGGTCTCCACCGACGCGCGCCCGAGCAACTGCGGCGCTTTCGCCACCAGAAGATAAGGTGCGCTCGCGTTCAACAATCCAGCCACCTGCTCGGGATGATGTTGCACAAGCGCGACGGCCGCCTTGACCTGAGGCAGGTAGACGTCGTTCACCAGCGTGTTCGCAGGAGATTCCGCGGCCAGCTTTTCGGCCTCTTTCAGAGCGGCCGCCGCTTCTCCGCAGAGCGCCAGGGCCAGCGTAGCATCGGGCACCGTGGCCACGGAGTGGTCGAGCGCCAGCCCGCGATGCGCCGCATCCTTTGCCCCAGGGCAATTGGACGCGAAAGCATCGTGCACCGCCTTGAGCGCATACGTGCCCCCGGCCGCATCCGGGAGATGCTGCTGCTCCGCGCGTTGCGCGGCGTGCTCCCAACGCCGGTCGGCCTCGTGCACCCTACCCTGGTAAAAGGCGATTGTGCCGGCAACAGCCTCCACTGCATAACCGTCAGCCTGGCCAGCCGCCCACTGGACATGTTTTTCCCAATCCGCCCGCCCAGCCAGAAAGTCAGCTTGCACGGCGCTGACGTGGAAGTTGGTGTCGTCGCCTCCACCCCGGTCCAGCGCCTCTTTCAAATAGTGTTCGGCATCCGCAATCTGATCCATCGCCAGCAAGGCGCTGCCGGCATTCTCCGCCACCACGTTGTTCCATTTCGCGATCTCCCAGGTCCGCTTGAACCCGGCGGCAGACTGCTCGAAATCGCCACTCTCCTCGTACAAGATCGCCAGGTTGTTCCACGCAGCAGCGTCGCGCGGATAACTCGCCACGTAGAGTTTGAACGACTCCAGCGCTTTGGGAATATCGGACTGCTGCAGCGCATATTGCGACTCGATGTACATCCGTTCGCGGTCGGTGACGCCATTGCGCAAATCGTAGGCCTTCTTCAAATAATCCACCGACTTGGTCACCGCTCCCACGTTGCCGTAGACCACGCCCAGGCGGGCGTAAGCCATGGCAAAGGTCGGATCGAGCCGGACTGCTTCTTCGTAGAAGGACGCCGCCTGCGGTAGGTCTCGTCCCATGCGGTGCTCGTCCTCGCCCAGCGAGAACGCGTGGAAGGCCTGCAGCGAACTCGTGGTCACATTGCTGTAGGGCGTACTCAGCTTCTGAATCGAGGCCATCGATTCGCCCAGCCGCGACCGGATGGCGGTGGCCGCGCTCGACACCGCCGGCAAGACCGCCGTCTTGTCGGGAGCGGTCACCTGCTCCCGCGCGAACACCGCTCCCGTCGTGCAGTTCACCGCGTTGATCGAGACCACGTAGGACGTTCCCAGTGCCGCGATGTTGCCGGTGAGATAGGCCTTTACTCCCATGCGCTGGCCCAGTTGCTGCGCCAGGTCCGGCGTAATTTTCTGGTCGCGCGGCTGTCCCAGATATTGCAGGTTGTTGTGCAGCTCCGCGTCACTAACCAGCTGCAGCAGCGGCGATTGCTCCAGCTGGATCGCCAGCGCTTCCTTCAGTGTGGATTCGAAGACGGGATCGCCGGTTTGATTGGTGAAGTCAGTCAGAATGAGCTGATCCTTGTCCGTCAGCTTCGGAGCCTGGTGCGCGCGCCAGTACCAGCCGCCCGCAATGGCCGCCACCACCAGGGCTAGAATCACCGGCAGAACGAATCTCCTGGATCCCGACCGCGGCGGCGCTGGGGCCGGCATCGTCCCGATGCCGCTTGAGGAACTCGCCAGCGACGCTGCGGAACCGCTCACCCTTGCTGCTGCCGGCGCTGCGGACTGCGCCCCTGCCGGAATTGCCACCGACGCCGTGACTGCTGGCTGCGATTCCGCACGCACCGCGCCGGAGGTCCCCACCGGCGCAGCTTCCACAGAAGAAGAACCGTGGGCTGAGATTCGGCCCGAGTCCATGTCCCGCTTCAGCCGCAGCAGTTCCGACCGCATGTCGGCGGCGTGCTGGTAGCGCAGCTCCCGATCTTTTTCCAGAGCATGATTGATGATGTCTTCGAGCTTGGCGGGCAAGTCCGGATTCAATCGCACCGGAGCCACCGGCGCCCGGTTCATGATGCCGTCGAAGATGACGCCTGAAGTTTCTCCGCGGAAGGGCAACGCTCCCGTCGCCATCTCGTACAGAACGATACCGAAAGAAAACAGGTCCGTCCGCGCGTCCAGATCCTTGCCCCGCACCTGCTCGGGCGACATGTAAGCCACCGTGCCCAGCGCCGACCCCGGACTGGTCAGGTGCTCGGCCGTCACCCCCACGGTCGCCAGCGTCGCGTCGCCCGGCCCGAGTGTGCGTTCGCGCACCGCCACCTTCGCCAGCCCGAAATCGAGAATCTTCCCCGAGCCCCGCTCGGTCACAAAAATGTTGGCAGGCTTGATGTCGCGATGCACGATGCCCTTGGCGTGCGCCGCGTCCAGCCCGGCGGCGATGTCGATCCCAATGGTGAGCAGCTTTTCCAACTCCACCGGACGCGCACCGATCAGATGCTTCAGCGTCAGGCCTTCCAGATACTCCATGACGATGTAGGCCAGGTCGCCTTCCTCGCCGATGTCGTAGATGGTGCAGATGTTGGGATGGTTCAGCGCCGATGCGGCCTGGGCCTCGCGCCGAAAACGGCTGAGCGCCTGCGGGTCGCGAATGACGTCATCAGGAAGAAACTTGAGAGCCACGAAACGATGCAGCCGCGTGTCTTCCGCCTTGTAGACCACGCCCATCCCGCCCCCGCCCAGCTTTTCGATCACTCTGTAGTGCGAGATGGTTTGCCCAATCATGGCGCTTCCTCGGAGGCTCCCATAGTTCGCCGACCGTTCCGGCAATGTCAGGTGAGACTTTCCGGGTGAGTCATCTTAGGAGCCAAGGAGAAACAAAGTCAACGCAGGACCGGTCGAAGAACTCACCAAAAGATATGAATTTTCCGAGAGAGCAGGCGGGATCGGCTCAATGAGTGTAATAGAGATTTATCACCAAATGACCCTGCCCGTTTACGGATAAACTGGCTCGTTGACCTCCAGCAAGTCCTGCGCTCAGCGAGATTCGTCTTTGAGCGCCGCTAGGATGAACTTTGGCACGTATTCGTTAAGGATGACCCTGACTGCGTGGTCAGCATAATTTCCGGCATTGAATGCGACGACCATATCCAGTTCCGGGAATACCAGGACATAATTTCCACCATTGCCATCGGCATAATAGGACCTTACGGTTCGGTCTCGATAAGGGAAGTCGGTTACCCACCAGAGGTATCCGTACTTTTTGGTGGTGCCTCGAATGGCGACCAGGGGCGAGGAGGCTCGAGCCTCGTACTCCTTGCCGACGATCCTCTTACCGTTCCATACGCCGCCGTTGAGCATTAACTGCCCAAACTTCATGAAATCCCGGGGAAGCCAATAAATGCCTCCCCCCATATACGGCTCTCCCGTCGGCTGAAGATACAAGTGATAGTCTCGCAGTTGTAGCGGCCCAGCAAGCAGGTCGGAAAAAAGCTCAGGTAAAGGCTTGTTTGCGGCGGTTGCGATCACGTCGCCCACCAAATTGGGATTAATCGAGCAATACACGGCCTCCTGGCCGGGTTTCAGCTTAGGATCCAGTGGAAGCTGCAAGGTGTACCGGTAGTAGTCAGGGTCCTTCTGTTCATCGAGCAGAACGTCTTCGCTGCCCGGACGGGAGCCGTTCGAATCGTCGCAGTCATATCCGGATGACATCGTCAGGAGGTGCTCGACGGTCATCTCTTTCTTTCGTGGATCAATGTCGTCAGGCAATTTCCCTTGGTAGAGCAGATCATAAACTTTCGTCGACGGAGAGAGCTTCGCCCCATTCTCCATCACAGCACCGAACAAAGTCGCCGTTACGCTCTTGCTTGCCGAACGGGTGTCGTGTGGCTTGAACTTGCTAAACCCGTAGAAATATTCCTCGGCCACCAGCTTTCCATGCCGGGCCACGAGAAACCCGTGAACGTAAGGATCATGCACTGATTTCGCCGGGACACTGTCGATCGTGTGCACAAGTTCCGCAATAGGACCTCGCTCCATTCCGACCTCTTCCAGCCTTCCTACCTTCCACCCATCGCCCTCGGCAATCGGCGGCCTGTATTCGTAAGGGGTCGGATTTTTCCCACGCGCATAGAAACTGGAGTCGTCAGAAACGGGCTCGAAGTCATAGGTGCCGCCCCGATTGGTGTAGAGGGAGATGCGGTTGTCATCGGGATGGTAGATTCCCTCCGCGAACACTCTCCCGGGCTTTTGCTCGGTTGACTGACCCACGAGCTTGATCCGGTTGCCATCTTGCTCCAGACGGTCTACCTTCCAAAGCACGCCGATGTTCCTGTCCGGGTTTCGTATAAAGGCTCCCATGGAGCCATCGGGCCTGCGGCTCACCACGA